>Ga0193753_10000725_pt1 | contig 30914 bp, 23 predicted proteins | sample H1c2metaG_FD_144925 | JGI IMG/M metagenome (GOLD analysis project Ga0193753, IMG submission 144925) | Soil microbial communities from a riparian zone of the East river system, Colorado, United States - H1c2 | ecosystem: Environmental > Terrestrial > Soil > Riparian zone | place: USA: East...
GCTAGCGGAATGCGACCGTAAACACGATCGCATGGCCACAACGGCAGAAACACGCAGCGCTGACAGAATCCAAGACCACTCAGCGCCCGCGTGGTGTCCATATCCCGCCGCGATCAGGTTGCGAGGTCCACCTGCAGTGATCACGGGCCGCCATTCGTTGCAGCTTGGAACAACTTCACCGTCGACCAAGCGATCTTGTGCTCTATCGACGATCGCACGGTCGTGTTCTAGTTGCCGATCGTTGCAGTAAGGACCACACGCGGTTGGAACCAGCGATCCCACACGTTGTCCGCGATCGCCGGCGCCGACACGCGTGATCGCGCAGCTTCGAACAAGGTGTTCGCTGCGAAGCGTTTGAGACTGGGCCTTAGGTTCTCTCGGGGTCGGGATCGTCGCGCTTGGGACCGTCGCGTCGTGCCGGACGCCGGATGCCCAGGCTGTTCGTCGGCACGACGCGAGAGGCGGGTTGCGCACCGTAATAAAGCGACTGGGGCCGGTGCATCTGCAAGCCGCCGTGTCCCGAGCGCGACGATCCCGACCCCGAGAGAACCGTACGCGTGCCCCGAGCGACGCAGATTCCGAGCAGCTTCGGCGCTTCGCACAGCTTCGGCGCTTCGCACAGCTTCGGTCCGAGCGGGATTGGCCGGCGCATCAGCAAGCCAGCGTTAGCTCGGAACACGACCGTCTCGATCGCGCGATCTTGCGCATGATCGACGATCGCCCGGCCGCATGTGCCCTAGCTGGCAACGCGCTGAACGACGAGACGCACGACCTTCGAACGCCACCTCGAAACCCGCACGCGTGCTCGGCCCACCCTCGCAACGCTCGGTCCGTGAAAGCCGAGCCGCCGTACGGACATCCCGCCCAGTGTGTGTTCAGACCTGAACCGGCGCTCCGTGCCCAACGCCCGATCTGCGTGTTTCCGGAGCAGTTTCGGGTCGGTTCCTGATCACGGCCGCCGCCAACCGCGGCGGCCGGATTCCATGCTTTTCGCGATCACGATTGTTAGTTTGGCGAGTGATGCCCTTTGACAGCGCTCTATTGAAAAGAATATATTCGTGCGTGCTATTCACGAGAGTCGGATGAAACGAAGCGACCCACCGCACACGAACGTTTCATCCGCCGGCGGGGCGAGTGGACAGCACTTCAGCGAACCGGAGCTCGTCGAGCTCGAAGCGCGCTATCCGGATGGCTTGACGACGCAGGACGTCGTCGAGCTCATCTCGGCGCGCGGCGAACGCTTGAGCGAAGCGACGTTTCGCAAATACGTGCAGCTCGGCTTGTTGCCGCGCAGCGTGCGCGTCGGTCGCAAGGGCAAACATCGCGGATCACAAGGTCGCTATCCGGCGAGCGTGATCCGGCAGATCGACGCGGTGCGCACGTTGATGGCGCGCGGCTACACGATTCAAGACATTCAACGCGAGCTACTCAGCTTGCGCACGGACATCGACGCAGTCGGTCGCCAGCTCGCACAAGTGCTGTCGAACATGGATCACGCGCTGCGCGAGAACGCGCCGGGTGGTGGGGATGAGATCGCGGCGCGCGCGATCGCGGACGCGCGGCTGAATGCCAGCGAGCTCGTCGAGAAGCTGCGCGCGATCGAACAACGTTTGGCCATGCGCGCACGCATGGCGAGAGCTGCCGTGTAACGCGGGAACGCGAACGCGAGTCGGTCGAGACGGGGTACGGGGTAACGGGCGAGAACATGGACGAGGGAGGCACGCATGCTTGAACAAGATAGGGTTGAAGTGGAGGAAGTAGACCGCAGCGAATTCGACGGCGGCGCGCAGGGTCGCGTGCACGGTTCGCTCGCACTCGCGTTCGAAGCCAGTTTGACGGAAGGCGACGATCTCGCTCCAGACGACGAGGCCGACGAGTCCGGCCGCCGTCGGCGGCGCTCGCGTGCCCGCGCTCGCACGATCTCGATCCGACGGCTCAGTAAGGCAGAACTGAACCGCGGCCGCGCGCTCTACCCCGAAGAAGACTACTGGCGGCCGACCACGCGCGCGCAATGCGCCGACATGGAGCGTCCGTGCCCGTTCGTCTCCTGCAAGTACCACCTCTACATCGACGTCCATCCCGTCCGCGGCTCGATCAAGATCAACTTCCCCGACGTCGAAGTCTGGGAGATGACCGACACATGCGCGCTCGACATCGCCGATCGCGGTGGCATCACGCTCGAAGAGGTCGGCGAGATCATGAACCTGACGCGTGAACGCGTGCGCCAGCTCGAGACGCAGGGCTTAGCTCGCTTGCAGGGCATGGACGACGTCACCCGGTTGCACGACTACGTGGGTTGAGCGGTTTCGCTGCTGGCGCCGCTGAGGGCGGCGCCAGCTACCTGTACACGAACGCGACGCGCCCAGTGTTGCTCACGTCGCTCGCGTCGATCGAACCGCCGAGCCCCTGGCACCCGTAACATGTGGTCCAGAGCAGCCGATTGGGTTCGCTGGTGCTCCAGCCGATCGCGAGCGCAGGTTCAGGTTCGAGCAGCACCGTGCTCGCGACGTGTTTCGGCTTGTCGCCCGCTTCGAAGACCGCGATCACGACGCGTGGGCCTGACGAGCCGGTAACGACCCAAAACTTCTTCGTGCCGCTCGGCGTCCACTCGAACGGACCATCGACAAACGTCCAAGTCGTGACCGTCTCGCGCGTGTGCCCGCCGCGTTCGATCGCCTTCTTCGTAGCGGTCGGCGGAAAAAGCGAAAACGCGCTCGCGTACAGCGTGAGCTGAGGCACGGTCGACAGCAGCTGTCGCCACTCGCGAACCTCGCGCGCCAGCGCAAGGTTCGCGAGTTCGAGGCTTGCGGCGCGGCAGGTGCGGCAGGCGCGGCCGTGGATGGTGGCGGAGCGCCGCTGGCGGGATCCGCGTGGGCAGCGGCCACCAGCCACCCCGCGCAGCCCACGAACCCGGCAACGGTCCGCAAATACGCCTGCAACGTCATCGGCACACGCTATCGATCCCGCGCGAGCCGATCAAAAAACGAGCGCACGGCCGGCGACTTGCAGCGCAGGCCGGTAAGGCTTATCAGTGCGCCGTCGGAGAGGTCTAGGCGGTCGCCGGCTCACGTAGCGGGAGGAAAGTCCGAGCTCCATAGGACAGAATGCCAGTCAACGGCTGGTGGGGGTGACCCCAAGGAAAGTGCCGCAGAAAATATACCGCCGCTTCAAGCTCGGCTCTCACGAGCCCAGCCAAGCGGTAAGGGTGAAAAGGCGAGGTAAGAGCTCACCGGGCCGGCGGTAACGTTGGTCGCATGGCAAACCCCATTCGGAGCAAGACGAAATAGGGAGGCGTTTGAGGGCGGTCCGCCCAAGTCTCCGGGTAGCGTCGCTCGAGGTGCGTGGTGACGCGCATCCTAGATGAATGATCGCCACTCGCGTTCCGGTGACGGGCGCGAGAACAGGACTCGGCTTACGGTCCTCTCCGACCACGAACCCCTAGTCGCTCACGCGACTGGGGGTTCGCGTTTTTTTCGCCGCCATCAGCTGCAAGCGGGGCGGTCGAAACCGAGCCGACGAAGCGGAGGCGTGCACGCTTGCCACGCAGGGCGATCGAAAGTGAGCGATTTCGTCCCTGTGTTGGGGTGTGTGCAGCCTCTTTGGGATCGTGTGTCAAAACGAGGATCTGCGCGTAAACACGCGCTAAGCTGCGTGACCCAAAGGACTGATTTGTCCTTGCACCAGCTGATTGCCGGGGTCTACAACGAACCCCGGTAGGTCCCACTAACCACGGAGGTTTCGCGTGAGGGAGCTCGTTCGCTACTTGTTGGAGAACGCGTACATCGACTTCGGGGGTGACCTGTCCATGGAGAAAGTCAGGGAGTTGCTTCGAGACGACGACACACGTGAGGCGCGCTCGCTGCTGGCAAAGTTGATCGACGACAAGGGCGTGGACGACCTGATGATCACGATCGCTGACTGCCTCAAAGATCACATCCGAGTGGGCATCACTGAAGAAACCATTCGCGAGCAACTCAGCACTTACAGCGAATCTTGAGGTCTCGTGGCTCTCGGTCGGCGCCCGCGCAGCATGCGGCGCGCTCCGGCTCGGGTGCGGGTGTTACCGTTTCCTTCCGACATGTGGGCTGCTAGCATGCCGCGCTCGATGATTTCTGCGGTTCTAGTTTCAGACCCACGAGTGCGCATGCGGCGTTTCGTAGAGATCTCGGACTCACGGGCGCCCGCGCGAAGTTTCCCTGTGAGCGTGGCTTGGGCGTTCCTGAGTTGCGCTTGCATCATCTCGCTCGGCGTCGGCTGCACCGGCAGTGGCAACGGTAAGAGTGCTTCTGCGCCGACAGCGTCTGGTGCAAGCGAAGCAGCGCGGAGCGGCGGCCCTCAGATCATGTCGCTCGCCCAAGTGCCGACGACGGACATGACCGAGGCCGAGCAACGGCTCTGGGCCGACCTCATCAACGACCAGCTCTCACCCTGCGGCGATCCGCGAAGCGTCGCGAAATGCGCCAGCGAAGGGACGAAGTGCGGAGCGTGCGTGACTGCGGCGCGCTACCTCGCGCGGTTGGTCATGGAGGGGTACGACCGATCGACGATCGTCGATCACTACAAGACCCGCTTCGGTTCGACCAAACTCGAGATCCCGACCACGGATGCGCCATCGCGCGGTGCGCCGATGGCGAAGGTCACGATCGTCGAGTTCAGCGACTTCCAGTGTCCGCATTGTGGTGCTGCGCATCCGGAGCTCGTTCGCGTGCTCAAAGAGTTCGATGGCAGCGTGCGGCTCGTCTATCGGTACTTCCCGCTGAGCAATCACACGCGCGCGCTTCCGGCCGCGAAAGCAGCCGAGGCCGCCCGCACTCAGGGAAAGTTCTGGGAGATGCACGATGCGTTGTTCGAGAATCAGCGGGCGCTCGAAGACGCCGATCTCGACAAGTACGCGAAGCAGCTCGGGCTCGACGTGTCGAAGTTCGATTCCGACATGACGTCCGACGCAGCGGACAAGCGCGTTCAATCGGATCGCGAGCTGGGACAGAAGCTCGGAATCGAGGCGACTCCCTCGTTCTTCGTCAACGGCCGTCCGTTTCGTGAGGGCATTCGAAGCCTGCCTGCGTATTTGAAGGAAGAATTAGAGCTCTGACGGCCATTGAATGCTCGACGCAAGATCGCGTCTGAGCCTGGAGGTTCGTGCCGATGCCGAAGAAGTCGATGAAATCCGTCTTGTCCTTGGGACGGTGTGCTGCCCTCGGAGTGGTGTTGACGCTCTTGGCTGCGAGCGCTCAAGCGCTCGATGCGGGCGCAAAGATGCCGGAGATCGGGCTGAACGACTTGTCGGGTAAACCGATCTCCGGCATCTCGCTCGCGGGCAAGGTGGTGGTGGTCGACTTCTGGGCGACGTGGTGTGCGCCGTGCAAGGAAGAGCTGCCGGTGTTGCAGAAGCTCTACAAGAAGTACGCGTCGCAGGGCCTCGTGATCGTCGGCGTGAGCGTCGACAAAGACGCGGCGAACCTTCCCGAGTTCTTGAAGAAGCTCGGCGTGACGTTCCCGATCGTGCACGACGCGAACCACACGGTGACGAGCAAGTACTCACCGCCGCGCATGCCGTCGTCGTACATCGTCGATCGCAAAGGCATCGTGAAGTACGTCCACGGTGGCTTCCGCGCGGATGACGCGGCCGTGTTCGAGAAGCAGATTCAGGGACTGCTCGCCGCGAAGTGACGCGCCGCTGAGAGCGTCAGTGTCGGATGCGCGCGCGTGCATCGCGCAAGAACTCCGCGAGCCGTTCCGCGAGGTAGTTCACGAGGTGCACGTCCGCAGCCGAGAAGCCCCCGGTCGCGCGATTGATCAGCTGCAACATGCCGAGCAGCTCACCGTCGTAGGTGAGCGGCCGCAGCAGCATGTTCGTTGCGAGGAGCCCGGGGCGCCCTTCGAGCTCGGCGTCGTAGCCGGATTCCATCGTCAGGTCCGGTATCACGAGCGCCGCGTGCTCGAGCGCGGCCGCCTTTCCAAACAAGCCAGTGCTGCGTGAGACGGCGCGTCCTTGCGCCGCCGACGCGCCCTTGCCGAGCACTGCGACGAACCGCAGCTCGTCCGTGTTGATGTCGTAAAGGCATCCGCTCAAGGCCTCGGCGCCTACGGCATGTGCGAGCAAACGAACGCTGAACTCCAAACCTTCGGCGGCCGTGCGCAGCTGCAAGAGCTCGTCGAGAGACTCGAACACGACTGCGAGTCGGTCATCACCTTCGGGTGCGCTCGGCGGCAACGAGCTTTGCTCTGCTGCCGGATAGTCGACGAGTGGCTCGCCTCGCCAATCCCGCCATTCGAGTGCAACGAGCGGTGGCCGCTGCGGGCGATCGATCCAGTCGTGATCGAATGCCGCCAGGTTTACGAAGCGCCCGCGTGGTGCGTTTTCGAACTCTTTTTGCAAGTGCGAGAGCGCAAACCGTAACGCGGCTTCCGCTTCCCTCACCGTCATTCCTTTGGGAATCAGGTATGCGCGTTCTCGGTACGTGAGTGGGTTTTCGGGTCCCGGCTCCACGTCGCGGGACAACATCAGTTCCAGCTGCATCTTCGATCGAGCTCCGGTCGCGTCCAGCGCGCTCGATGATGTAGTGGATGCCGACGCAGAATTCCGGTCGGCGCGATCGGTCCGAGTCGCGTCTTGCACAGCAGATGCGGATGAATGCTCGTGTTGCTGCACGGTCGCTGCACTCGCGCTCTGACTGGACCCCGAGCGCCGCGCCGGAGAGATGCTCGTGTTGCCGATGCGCGACTCGCTTGCAGCTGACGGCGGCAACGACTGTTTCGCGTCGTTTGCGACTGGTGGCAGCTTCGTGTAGCTGGTCGTCGGCGATTGTTTCACGGCGCTCGGCGCGCTTTGTTTCGCGCTAGGCGGGTTCGAAACTTGTTTCGCTTGCGCTGCAGTCGACGTGTGCGTTGCGCTCGTCGCTACTGCGGCCGGTTGCGCGTGAGTCGTTGTTGCAGATTGCGGCGCGTGAGGCGCGGATGCTGCGTGTTGCACGTTCGCAACCGCAGGTTGTTGCGTGCTGGTTGCAGGGGCAGTCGCGTTCGGTGGTGCGACTGGTGATGGCGCGTACGCAATGGTTCGAAACTTTGCGGGTTTGACTTCGCGCGGACTCACGTCCGGCAATGCGCGCATCGGCGGCGCCGCTACAGGGGCCGGTGTTTCGACGAGAATTGGCGTCAAAACAAAGCGCCTGCGCCGTTCGCCATCGAGAATCGTGACCACGCCTTCCGGCGTTACCGCGCAGCTCGCGCCGCTTGGAAGCCCACCGTCTTCGCCCATTTCCTTGCGGCCGCCGCGGAGTGCGCCCATCCAGTTGGCCGCTTCGAGCTCGAACTGGTGGAGTGGCGTGTTTCCGCTGAGCGGATTTATCACCAGTTTCCACTTCTTGGCGGTCACGTGGGAAACCCCGAGGGTGCTAGGCGCATCGCACACTTAGCGCGATCAGGCGGCCTGTTATTGGGATCCTGGCGACACTACTCCGTTTGTATCAACCCGGAGTTTGGGCGGTCAAGGAAAGCAATCGGTAACCATTTAGAAACATTAGCACTCTAGCATTCCTACAAATACCTGCACGGTCCGCCAGTTGTGCTGGTCGCCGCGCCGGATACATGCAAGACACGCAACAAGAGAGTGAGTGTCCATGTGGGTGCTTGTGATCGGATCTAGCGCGATTCTTCAGCGCGAGGATGGCGGACTGTCGGTGCTCAAGGAATTGGGTTGTCGGGTCAAGGCCCACGATTTGTGGGACGACTTAGACGAGCCAGCGTTCCTGGAGCAGCCACCCGCAGCAATTTTGGTCGAAGCCCTCGACCAGTTCGACGCCGGGCGTGCGGCGTTAATGCGTATTCGAGCGGTTGCGGCGCTCGCGGAAGTGCCGTGCTTGGTGGCCGCGACGGTCGGCCAGGCGCAGCGGCTCGATGGAAATGATGGTTTCGATGATTTCGTACTCGTGCCGTACGTTCCGGCCGAGCTCTACATGCGCATTCGCCGCGCGGAGTGGCGACGGAGTGAGTTCGCCGGAAAAGAGCGGATCAAGATCGGCGCGATGTGCATCGACTTGGCGGGGCACGAAGTCACGGTGGATGGTCGAGTGGTCGACCTCACGCACCAGGAGTTCGCCCTGCTCAAGTTCCTGAGCCAGAACCGCGGGCGGGTGTTCAGCCGTGAGCAGCTGTTGAACCGCGTCTGGGGAGTCAACTACTACGGTGGGAGCCGCACGGTGGACATTCACGTGCGTCGCCTGCGGATGAAGTTGGGTCCGGTGGCTGATCCGATCGAAACCGTGCGTGGTGTGGGCTACAAAATGAAAGCCCCATGAATCTGCCCTTGGCGATCTCTACGGGCGACCCCGGTGGTGTCGGCCCGGAGATCGCCTTGGCTGTGGCGCTCGAAGCGCGCCACAGCGACCCAGCTATTTTGTTTGGAGACGCGGGTTGGCTCGCGCGGCGGGCGAGGGCGCTCGCCGATGCGGATGCGTGTTTCGTGTTCGAACGCGGCGCGGAGCTAGTGGCGCCGCCGTTCGGGAAGATTGGGATCGCCGACGTAGGGGTGTGGTCGGCCGAAGCGCTCGAGCATCGCGCGACCGGGTCCGGGGGTGCGGCGCAGCTGAAGGCGCTCGATGCGGCGATCGCCGCTGCGCGCGGGGGCCGGGTGCGTGGTCTCGTGACGGCGCCGATGAGCAAGTCGGCGGTTCACCACGCTGGTCACGACTTCGTGGGGCACACCGAGCATCTCGCGCGTGCCTGTGGTTTGGCCGATGACGAAGTGACGATGCTGTTTCTGGGTCCGCGTTTGCGCGTGGGTTTGGTTACGACGCATGTGGCGATCGCCAACGTGCCGTCGGAGATCACTCCGGCGCGAGTATTGAGGACGGTGCTTCATCTCGGTGCTGCGCTGGTGCGAGTTGCGGACGAGCGGGCGAGTCGGCAATTGCGCGTGGCGGTTGCGGGTTTGAATCCGCATGCGGGTGAAGATGGAATGTTTGGCGACGAGGAGCCGCGTTTGATTGCGCCGGCGATCGCTGCAGCGCGGGGGTTTGCGCCTTACGTCGATGGGCGAGTCGTGTTGGAGGGGCCGCTCGGTGCGGAGACTGCGTTTCGGAATGCGGCGAGTGGTTTGCTGGATGCGGTGGTGGCGATGTTTCACGATCAGGCGACGATTGCATCGAAGTTGCTCGATTGGGGTGATGCGGTGAACACGACATGGGGGTTGCCGTTCGTGCGTACTAGTGTGGATCACGGGGTGGCTTATGATGCAGCTGCTAGCGGCAAGATCGAAGTGGATGGGATGCGTGCGGCGTTCCGAATGGCGCAGCAGTTGACGCGGGATGTGTGACTCGGTCTTTGGGTTGCTGCCGGCGTGCTTACGGCTTCGCGGGCGTGTTGCGTGACTCGGTCTTTGGGTTGCTGCCGGCGTGCTTACGGCTTCGCGGGGCGGGCGGGGATCATTGCGACTGGACACGCCAGGTTGCAGATGCACCGGCCCCAGTCGCTTTCTCTACGGTGCAGCAACCTGGCTCTCGCGACGTGCCAACCGAACTCAGCGCTACCAGCGGTTGGCACGCCGCGACGGTCCGGTCACAACGATCCCCGCCCACCCCACGAAGCCTAACGTCAGTCGAAGCTAACGATGCACCCGGCAGGTGCCGCTGAGAGCGGCAGGCGCGCGTCTCAGTCGCAAATCGATCCGTGCCGAGCCCGGTTGGCACGCCGGGACGGTCCGGTCACAACGATGCCCTCCCGGCCCGCGAAGCCTAACGTCAGTCGAAGCTAGCGATGCGCCCCGGCAGGTGCCGCTGAGAGCGGCAGGCGCGAGTCTCGGACGCAGATGGACCCGTGCCGAGCTCGGTTGTCACGCGGCGACGGTCCCGGTCACGACGATTCCAGCCCGACCCGCGAAGCTTAGCGTCAGTCGAAGCTAGCGATGCACCCTGCGGGCGTTGCTGCTCGGAGCTGCGGCCGCGCGTTGTTGACGGGATGCAAGAGATCGCGCTTCTGTCAGATAAGGAATGCGGCCGGCCGACGCTGCTCCTCATACTTGGAGCGAGGGCAGCACGCGGTGGGCGATGGTGAGACGCCAAGCTATCGTTTGGAACTAGTGCCGGCACTCAGACGCGGAAGGCGAGAGACCTGGTGCGCTGCTCAAACTCCTTGACGCTTACCGGCTTCGCGCGCGCTGTGCGACGTCGACCCTTGGGTCCCGGTTCGCCGGCTCACAGCTTGCATGCGGCCACATTCTTAGCATCGAGTCTGAGCAACGCTTGCCGAGCGCATGGCTAGTTTCGATTGACGCTAGGCTTCGCGGGAACACCCGCGCGTCGAGTGCATCGCTCGCTTCAAGTGGTGTGCAGCTGCCGGTAGCAGCGACAACGCCTGCCGAGCGCATGGCTAGTTTTGATTGAGGCTAGGCTTCGCGGGAACACCCGCACTTCGGGTGCATCGCTCGCCTCAAGTGGTGCGCAGCTGCCGCTAGCAGCGGCAATGTTTGCCGGGGGCATCGCTAGTTTCGACTGAGGTTAGGCTTCGCGGGAACGCCCGCGAAGCCGTAAGCCTGTGTGGAGCGACGCAAAGACCGAGGTCAACCGCCCCGCGAAGCCGTAAGCCTGTGTGGAGCGACGCAAAGACCGAGGTCAACCGCCCGCGAAGCCGCAAGCGCGCCCGGCGCGACTCAGAGACCAAGCGAGCTCACGCACAAACACGAAGCTCGAGATATCGCCGGTAGACGCCACTCAGACCCGACGGCTCGGCGATTCGAAACCTGGATCGACCAGACTTCTCTCGAAATAGTCGCTTACCGCTATGCAGGCCTCTCGTACCTCGACACTTCCGTCGAGCAATACCGCCAATGGCCGCACTTCCACCGCCTCTACCTCACGCCGACGATCATTCACGAAGGACGCCAGACGCAACAACACATCCGCAATCGCCTCGACTCTCGCCTTCCGCAACGCCGGCGCCGCCGACAACAACAACGCGTTTCCTGCCAGACGCTGCAACGCTCGCTCGATCGCACCGACCTCTGCCGGTAAAATCGTCACCGTCGTATCCGCTGCTGCTCTCCCGTGCGGATCCGCAAAACCAATTTCTGCCGCTACCCTCGCTTGCGGCAACGGAGTCACACGCACACCGAGCAACGCACTCGCCTCACTCGTCGCCGTGACCATCACACCCAACACCCGCCGATCGTCCGCACCCGGCGGATTGCCCAACCGCGAATGCGCTGCCGCCATCAGCTGCCGAAAGGTGTCACGCACTCGCGGCGCATTGTCGACCATGTCGACACAGAGATCAGGGTGATCCCAAACCCGCAACTCCGGCGACGCCAGCGAGATCCGCACCGGATATCCGATCCTCACCGCCTCCGCAGCCGCCCGCGACGGGCTGCTACAGAGCTCTTCGACCGGCAACGGGATGCCGTACGGCGCCAACGCCTGCTTACTCGCCGGATCACTCAACGCTCGCTTCGGCCCAAAGATGATGTCGAGCACAGCTCGAGCATCCACGTCGTCGACACTCGACTGGACTTCACTTCGCTGCCGCTCACGGCGGCGCAGCGCCACCAACGCTTCCGCTGCTTCCCACGGCTCACCAAGGCTTTGCGGGGTCGCATCCGGCGTCGCCGACCAACCGATCCGCGCATCCGACACACTCGACAAATGGCCCGCAGCCGCACTCGCCTTTACGTTCGACAGGACCGGCTTCAAACGCGCCCGGTCGGTCGGGCTCAAGCCGCGCACCGAAGCCGCGTACGCCTCCGTGCCGCCGTGCTCGATCAGAGCGAGCAACCCGAGCAACGGGCGTACTTCTGCCACCGCATACATCCCGAGCTCCGATGCGACATCGATCACACGCGCGCGGCGTTCGGAAGGCACTGGTAGCGCGAGCACGAGCGGCTGCGCCCGACCGCGACTCGCACTCGCAAGCTCGACGAGCATTCCGAGCTCGGGCGCATTGACCAGCGCGATCGCAACCGGCTCGCTGGCGTCATGCGCAAGCGCACGCTTGCACGGATCAGCTTCGACCTGAGTCTCGATCGAGAGCTGAAGCTGCCGACTCGCAGTGAGGCACTGAACTGCGAGGTCGGGGCTTTCGCATAGGATTCGCCAAATCATGCCGGGGGGCTCGTGTGCTCTGACAGAGTGGTTTTGATCGGAGGTTCCTGTCAAAACCGCTCGGTCAGAGCACCGCTATGGTAGCTTGCTGACCCCTCGGTCGCGAATTGTACGCAGTTCTGAGATGGGGAAACGCGGGATGGCGAACGCTCGGACAACCCAGCTAGCAGTGCTCGCGCTCACACTCGCAGTACCGCTCATCGCGCACGCGCAGACCTCTCCCCGCGGTCGCGGCCGTCCCGCCCCCTTACAAGCGCAGCCCGCGCAGTCCGAGACCGAAGCGAACGTCGCGAGAGCGCGCATGCACTTCCTGCTCGGCATGCAGTTCTTCGAAGTACGCGCCTTTCGCGACGCGATTCGAGAGTTCGAGCTCGCGACCACCATCGCACCTAGCGCAGACGTCTGGTTCAACATCGGCCGCGCACGCGAAGAGCTCGGCGAGGATCAACAAGCGCGAGAAGCGTTCGAGCGCTACCTGCGCGACCGCGTCGATGCGCCCGATGCCGAAGCCGTCCGCGCTCGCCTTCGCATGATCCAGCAACGAATCGCGACCGGCCAGCGCCCGATGGAACCCACGAGCGGCACCGGCAGCCTGCGCATTCATCTCACTCCCGTGGCTTCCACCAGCTCGCTCGTGACACTCGACGGGAAAACCCTGCGCGATTCGCTTCGCTTGCAGCCCGTGATCTTGCCGGCAGGCCTCCACCGGCTCGAGGTCACGCGCGCTGGCTTCGAAGCGAATCGAGCCGAAGTTTCGATCGAGCCCGGCATGCTGACCGCCGCACATCCCCGGCTCGATCCGCTCACCGAGGCGCCGAGCACTCGATCACAGGCGCGAAGTTGGACTTGGGTGACCTTGGGCGTCGCAGGCGCGGGCGCGCTCGCCACGGGCATCTTGGGCGGCGTCGCCGCGGAGCGACTCTCGGATGACCGCGTGGCAGACGCTCGAGATTGGGCCCGGCGCGCGGACGTCGCGCTCGCCGGTACGGCAGTGTGCGCGCTCGCGGCTGCGATCTTGTACTTCGTCGAAGCGCCGCCACCAGCGGAGGCCGCGACGGCCAGGCCGACCCGCGCGCAGGATCAGGAGCGCGCGAAGCGTTGAGCCGCGGAATGTCTGGGGAACTTGACCCCCTTTTTTGGCCGCGAGATATTGCTACGCCTGTATTCTTCAGCAGGTCGGTTGCGTGCCCGGCGGCGACGCCCGTGTGCGGTGACCTGACCAGAGAGCCGAACCGCTAATCCGAACCGCGCATTTCACGCCGCTTTTCCCCCGGCTCGCCCGCGAAAAGCCTCGACATAGGCACCACTCTGCCTGCGTTTTTCGCGGGCGACCCGACGAAAAATCGACGCAAACTGCACGGCCCGGATCAGCGGTTCGGCTCTCTAGAACGAGTCGACCGCCCGCCACGCCGTCGAAAGTCCGATTTAGGAGACGCCCCTCATGCGGCTGAAGATCGTTGCGGGAAATCTGGCCGTAGTCGTGCTGCTCGGGTTGGCCGCCTACTTCACGGTATCGAGCCAAGTTCGCAACCTGCGCGTGAACGAGGTCGATGCGAGCATCGACAACAACCGCATCCTTTTCGATCGCTCGTACCGCCTGTCCACGCTCGAGTTCGAAGCGCGGGTCGCGGAACGCGCCGTCACCCGGCAGATGCGGGACATCTTCGGAGGTCTCGATCTAGATAGCCGTCGCACGCGCGCGTACGAAGCGGCCGAAGCGACCTTCGCCTGGTTTGCCGACCCCGCACGCGGCGGTCGCGGTTCACCCGAGATCGTCGTCGTGGTGGATGAGACCGGCGTGGCCGTGGCGCGTAACGGCGCACGAAACGTGCTGTTCGGAACGCCGCTCGCGCAAGCCATCCCTGCGCTCGCCCGGACGTTGAAGACCGGCGACTCGCAGCACGACGTTTGGCTCGAGACCGAGCAGAACAAAGTGTTGCAAACCGCAGTGGCCCCGATTCGGGGCGACGCCGGATCGCTGCTCGGCGCGTTGATCGTCGGCTACGACTTGTCGAACGGGTTCGCGGCGAACGAAGCGAAGCTGCTCAATCGCGACGTGGCGTTCATCGTCGACGGCAAGATCTACAGCTCCTCGCTGGACGGGGCCGCTTCGCGCGACTTGCGAGCCGCGTTGTTCGGCAACGTCCAAGGCCCGACTACAAAAGCGTTGCTTGCTGCGCCCGGCGCGAGCCAGCCGTGGCGAGCTTCGCTCGATGGCGAGGAGTACACCGGCGTCACGGCGCGCTTGCCACTCGCGCAGTCCGTGCCGATCGCGTTCGCAGTGCTCGGCAATCGCACCGAGGCGACTCAAATCGCGAACGTCGCGAACGTGATTCTGGTGATGCTCGTGATCGGTGGGCTGCTCGTCGTGGTCTACGGATTCGCGATCGGTACGTCGATCATGCGGCCGATCGAACAGATCGAAGAAGGTGTCCTGCAAGTGATCAACGGCCGCACCGATCTGCGGCTCGAGACCGATAGCGCCGAGCTTGGAGGTCTTGCATTTCGCATCAATCAGCTCCTGAACGTGTTCACCGGAACCGAAGAAGCGAGTGAAGACGAAGACGGCAAGATCTCGGTTCCGCCCTCGGAAGGTCACTGGAAAGACGCGGCGTTTTCCGACACGACGCGCGGCAACTCGACTTCGAACCTGAACAACGCCGTTGCGGCGACGCCAGCGTCGAGCGGCGGCGCGGAAGACGTGGTCGACGACCCGAAGCTCGCGGGTGAGCTCGCACGCGAAACCGAAGAGACGTACCAAGACCGTTTGTACAAAGAGTACGTGCAGGCGAAAGAGTCACTCGGCGAGAACGTCAGCAACATTCCGAAGGATCGGTTTTGGCAGCGTTTGACCGGTCGCGCCGAAGCGCTGGTCCAGAAGCACGGTTGCCGGATGGTCCGCTTCCAGGTACATACGCTCGACAATCAGGTCGTGCTGCGGCCCGTGTTGATTCGGTAAGCTAGTTGTCGGTTCGCGTGTGAAGCCGAAAAGCTACGGAGCAGCGGCTCGAACCAGCAGCGTGAGCGCAAGGACGTAAGGCGCATGGCCTTTCTAGGTATTTTTGGGAAGAAGTCCGACTCGGCCGGCCTTCGGAAGCACGCGGAGCGCGTCGCGAACAAGCGTGCGCAGGCGTACGACCGTTGGGAGTCGATCCAGCAGCTCTCGAACATGCGGAGCAAAGAAGCGGTCGAGGCGCTGTTGCCGCGCTTCACGTTCTACGTCGAGCCGAGCATCACGGATCAAGAAGAGAAGGACGCGGTGTTCAGCGGCATCATCGAGTCCGGCGCGGTCGGGATCGAGCCGGTCGTCGCGTTCATGCAGCGGTCGGGTTCGATCTCGTGGGCGATCAAGATCCTGGACAAGATCGCGCCGCCGGATCTCGTCGTCGCTCACCTGCTCGCGGTGCTCGAGAAGATGGACGTCGAGTATGAGCGCGACCCGGAACGCAAGAACCAGATCTTGAGCACGCTGGCAGAGCGCAAGGATCCGCGGATCGAAGCGGCGGTCGTTCGCTTTTTGGGCGACATGAACGAGACCGTTCGCTTCAACACAGTGGCCGCATTGTCGGGCCAAGATGCGATCGCGAATCAGAGTCAGGCGATCATCACGTGCCTCTGCGCCGAAGACAGCGTGCGCGTGCGCAACCGGATCTTCGAAGCGCTCGCCATCGCAAAGATCAGCGTGAAGCCGCAGGACGAGCCAGTGAAGGCTCGGCTCACGGCCAACTACACGCTGGACAACGCCGGCGTGCCGAAGAAGAAGTGAGGCGAGGGCGGCGCCAGCTGGCGGCCGCTTAAATGCGAAAAGGCGCGGACGATATCGCCCGCGCCTTTCTGCTTTCGCGTCAGTCGCGTCAGTCGCTGTCGACTGACGAGATCTTCGGCGTAGTCGGTAGGTAGAACGCGAAGCCGAGCGTGAACATGTGATTGAAGTGCGAGAGGTGATCGCCCGAGTTCACTTGGCTATCCGGGAAGTCGCCGCGCGGGTCGCCGGCTTCATCAGTCCCCGAGGTGTTCCAGTTGAACGGGAGGGCGCGCCATTCGAGCGTCATCGCGAGGAAGTCCGCGAGGTACAGCGACAGACCTGCACCGAACGTCGGCGCGATTGCGACGCGCGACGAACGAAGACCCTGCGTCGGCTCGAAGCACTCGATCTGCGCGGCCAAGTCAGCCCGACCGCGGCAGTCGTTCGAGGTGGCGGCCGTGACGTCCTGGCGTTCTTCCACGCCGGCAAAACCAACACCGCCGAACACGTAGAAGTCGGTATCGACGAACAACTTCTCGAAGATGCCGAGCTTACCGCGCAAGGGAATGAACTGAACTTCCGGCGCTGCCATCCACTTGATCCGGCCGATCTGCTTCGTGAAGTTCTGCCGATTCGGCAAGCTGAGCACGTTGACGCTGTTCGTCTGGCCCTTGGCGGCGACCTCGTCGGTCAACGCCGAATCGATGTTCCCTGCGGCAAAGCCACCCCACACGCCGATGCCGAGCCAGTCGGTCGGGTGGAACATCAACTGTCCACCGGGCAGGATCGCGCGAGAGAACTCGTCTTCGAGAGTCATCGTCGCGTGCAGCTGAACCTGGAAGCGCATCTGACGATAGATACGCAAACCGATGACAGCAGGTGCGCCAGCGAGAGGCCCTTCGACTTGAACTTCCTGTGCGCGCGTGGCCTGCGTGATCCCCAGGGTCGCGAGCAGCGAGGCGATCGTCATCCAGCTGATTGCAAAACGCTTTGTGGTGCTCATCGCTTTCACATCCATCGTTCGTACTGGGTGCACGATCACTTCGGGTAGCTGTATTCGAAGGTGAATGGGAAGAACATCGTGAAGCCCAGCGACACCGTGACGTTGTTCGTCAGGGTGGAGTTGCTGTCGATCCACGTGGTCTCGTCTTCACGGTTTTTGCCGAGGGCCACCTCGAGGTTCTCGAGCTTCTCCATGTACAGGTAGTCGCGGAGCTCGCCGAAGACGGTGAGCCAGCGCGTGACGAACACGCGCAGACCGATGCCCGCGTTGAAAGCGACGCGCCAGCCAAAGTCGAATGTACGAACTGCCGGGTCGATCACCGGCACGGGACGCGTGCGAAGCACGCCGACGCCACCGACCAAGTAGGCATCCCACTGGAAGATCGAGTCGTTGAACATCTCGAACTTGCCGTAGATGGGCACGTACGTGAAGTTCAGGTGCGCGCCGAGCTGATACTCCGTCACCGGCACCGCCAAGCGAGTCGAACGACGGATCGTGAAGTTCAGATCCGAGTCGGTCTCGAGGCCCTGGTACCAGAGGAAGTTCGCGCCGACTGCGAGCACGTTCGTGATCCAGTAGTTGAGGCCCGCGGCGAGCGCCGGGTGCGACACATACTGATCGTTGAACGTTTGCGAGTACGCAGGCGCGAGCTCGAAACGACCGGTGCGGAGCACGTACATGCGCTGCACCGCGTAGATCTTCTCGATCACTTCCTTCTCGCGAGGCAGGCGCTCGTCGGCAGTTGTTTCTTCCTTGCCGCCTTCCGCCGTGAGCTCCGAGAGGATGTCCCCGCCGCTCGCCGAACCCGAGGCCTTTACATCGCCACCGGCTTCGCCGCCCGCTTCCCCGCCTTCAGGCGGAGGCGCTTCTTTGTCCGGAGCAGGTGCCGTCTCGGCTTCATTCAGATCGAACGACATGTCTTGCGCTTGCGCGCTGCCGAACACTGTCAGTCCGATCCACGCGGCCACGGCTGCCAACAAAGCAGCGCGGCCGTTTCCGAAGATCGTGTCATCGCGGAGACTCAGGTTCATCGTTGCACCTAAAATCCGATTTGCTTTCGCGCCTAGAAGAGCGTTGCGACCGCCCGTAAGTGAAAGCAGTCAGTCGTGAAAGAGGACAAAACTCGAACGCGCGGACCCACGCGGCTCGCAAAAGACGCCGACGCGCAGAGTGCGGCCCATCGGCCGTGCTCCCCTTGCACGCCGCACTTGCGAGCTGCGCTCATGCCGCAAGAATCTCCCCGTCCGGCTTCGCGAACAGCGCTTCGACGAAGCTCCTTGCGTCGAACTCCCGCAGGTCTTCGATGCGCTCACCCAGGCCGATGAACCTCACGGGGACGCGATGTTCATCGACGATCCCGAGGATCATTCCACCCTTCGCAGTCCCGTCGAGTTTCGTCAGCACGACGCCACTGACCTGCAGCGCTTCACGGAACATGTGCATTTGTTGCACAGCGTTCTGCCCTGTTGTGGCGTCAAGTACAAGCAAAATTTCGTCAGCACCACGGCCACCGAGCGCCTTTTGCACGGTGCGATCGACCTTCTTCAGTTCCTCCATCAGAGGCACTTTCGTGTGAAGTCGACCAGCCGTATCAGCGATCACTAAATCAAAACCTTCTGCCTGCGCCCTCTTCACTGCTTCGAAGATGACTGCACCGGGATCGGAACCTTCCTTTCCGGTGACGACAGGACAGTTCACACGCTTAGCCCAAACTTCGAGCTGAAAAACAGCAGCAGCTCGGAACGTGTCACCGGCAGCAAGCAAGACCTTACGTCCACTTGCGACGTATCGCGCTGCGAGCTTTCCGATCGTCGTCGTCTTACCAGCGCCGTTGACGCCGACGACCAACATCAATGACGGCCTGTTCGAAAGCTCGATGGGCTTCGCCGGAACGTCGAGCACTTCGACTCCGAGTGCGCGCAGCGACTTCCAAACACTGTCCGTATCGGAGAGCTGTCCCGAGACCATCTGCTCGCGAAGCTTTGCGAGCATCCGCTCGCTGGTCTTCACACCGACGTCGGAGGTGATCAACACCTCCTCGATTTCGTCGAGGAGCGTCTGATCGACCGTCGGGCGCGAGCCGAACAACTTCGCGAGCCGCGCGACCAAACCACCGCGCGTGTTCGCGAGACCTTTGCGCAGCGCTGCGATGTCGCGCGCGTGAGCGACCTCGGCGAGTGCCGCTGCCCGTTCGATGACTTCGCCCGCGACTTCCGCTTCCTCGCGATCGCGATCGCGATCGCGGGGCGCCTCTTCAGCCGGAGCAGCTTCCGCCGCAGCGGGCGGAGCACTCGGCGCTTCTAGCTTCCGCGCCTCGCGTGCTGTTTCTGCAGCGCCTGGCAACGCAGTTGGCGAAGGCTCCGGCTGAGCCGGCTGCTTCGGTAGCTGTGGCGCACGCCGCTGGACTAGGAACAACACCAGTCCAACGAGAACTACAGCCACAACAGCGATGATGATTGATGTGTCCATGAGCTAGGACGAGAAAGCCTTTACACAAAGGCGCGCACCGGCCGCCCACTATAGAAATGGCCAGGCGCGAACGTCAACGAAGATGTGGGAATCTTGCGCGCTACCCCTACGCTCCTAGGCGTGGGAGCCCCATATGCGGGGCGACCGCGTGATCTCACGGATCTCGGCGCTGTAACAACTCTTCGGCGTGCACTTCGATCGCGTGCACATGTTCGACCGTTGGCTCACCCGGGGCGTAGGCAGTGTGCTCGACCAACTCACTGACGCGCTCGAGCGTGGGGCCCGACCAGTCGGTCGGGGCGCTCCGGAGCGTCTCGCGGACGGTCGCCGTGTGCTGCAGCTCACGCGTTGGAAACACTCGCCGGAGTAGCGGGCGGTGTGCCTCGAGCGCGAGTGTGCGCAGGCTCCGGAGCCTGACTCGAAGACCGCTGCCTTCGCCGGCGTGCGGGATCCGGAGCTCGGAGGCTTCGAGCGCATAACCGGGGGCGCGGGATTCGACGCGATAGGCGCCCGGCTCGAGCTGCGGGATCGAGAAGCTGCCGTCCGGCTTCACGGTCGCGGTGACCTCTCGACCGTCGCTCCTCACGACGCGAAGGGCTGCCTGCGCGATCGGAGCGGCGGTATCCGCGTCTTCGATCGAGCCGTCGAGGTTGAGTTGCGACGGAAGCATCCGACGCGCCGCGCCGAGTTGGACCCCCGCGCGATTGACCGGCGCGGGCGGCCGCGCACCGAACCAGGCATTGCGCCGCACGAAGAGCCAGGAGAACGCGAGCGACAAAACACTCGGCAGGGCGATCCACCACAAACTCGGCCCGGGCCGAGCCGGGATCGTGATCGCGCGCTCGGTCGAACGACTCGGAACCAAGCCCGGGTTGTCGGGATCGAAACGCGCCGACACGTGGCGCACGACTTCCTCTGCGCCGCGCGGGAAGGCGAGCACGTGATCGAATTGCCCGCTCGCATCGGTGATCAACGTCTGCGCGTGCTCGCTGTCGACGAACAATCCGACTGCCGCTTTCGGCAACGCGCCCGCGCGTGTGGAGAGCGTCCCAGCAACGCGCACGCCCTCGTGCTCGGGATCGAACGTCGCCGCCGTCAGCTTCAGCTCGGTCGCGCGCTGCCGCAGGATCGAAAGGCGCACGCGGCCGGCGGCGCGTTCGGGGTCGACGGCGCTGCTCGCCATCCATTGCCCCGGACCAGGCGCACCCAGATCTGCGTTCGGCAGCGCGCCGCGCCACACACCCTGCTCGTCCGTCGTACCCCGCGCGAGCTCGCGGCCGCTCTCGTCGCGCAGGTCGACCGCGAGCCGCGCCGCGCCCGCAGCAGAGCTCGCCCGCAGCTCGAACTCGGTCGTCGGGTCGTCCAGCGTGATCACGTGGCCGCGCGGCAGGCTCAGCTGGAGCTGCACGTCCGCGCGCGTCACGTCGAACGTCTGGCTGAAGATCGTGGCTTCGTACTGCGAGTCGCCGGCAAAGCTCGCGTGGAGCGTGTAGCGGCCGGTGCCGCGCGTGAGCGCTTGCACGAACCTTCCGGCGCGGTCGGTGCGCAACGTACGCGACGCGGTGTCGCTCGGTGAAGCGTCGTCCGCCGCGTCGAGCGTCAAAAGGACGTAGCGGCCGTCGAGCGGTTGATCGAGATCATCGACGAGCGTGCCTTCGATGCGGACGATGCTCGCGCTCGGCTGCGCGTGAAGCTCGAGTCGTGTGCTCGCGCGCACATGCAGCGTCGGCTGTGCGCTCGCACGTGCGGCGGCAGGTGCGCCACTTGCGAGTGGTGCGAGTGGTGCAGCTGGCGCGGGCGCAGCAGCTGACGGCTGCGCGCCAGCGGCGCAGGAGTACGACACGCTGAACCAGCCAGCCAAGAGTGAAACGACGGCGGCGGTGGGCGGCCGCATCGCCTACGTTTCCTCCATTGCGACGCATTTCGCAAGTCTGAGAGACTGTTGTTGGGTGACGGAACGCGGTGTTGGACGTCGGACGACCCCGTGCGATGCGTCCGCTCTGGAGGCGAAGCGAGTGACGCGCGGCTGGCGAGCGGGACCTTGGGTCCAATGGTGCCAAGTTCTCTTGGCGTGCACGCTATGCCTGCATGCGCAAAGAGTTCGAGCCGATGACCCCCGCAACACGTACTTAATCAAGTTGCTGCAGGGTTCATCTCAGTTTCGAGTTCGGGCGCAAGCCGCGATTTCGCTCGGAGCAGTCACGAGCTCGAGCGATGCGATCAGCGCGCTGACGACGGCGCTGGTCGATGCGCATCCGGCCGTCCGCGCCGCAGCCGCAAATTCGCTTGGACGCATTGGAACCACGGCATCGGTCGCGGCCTTGCGAAAGCTCCAGAAGGATCCGGAGGAGCCGGTGCGCTCGGCGGCCCAAGTTGCGATCGCCAAGCTCGAGACCGCGCCGTCGAACAACAGCGTCTACGCGAGCGCGCGTTCCAACGCGGCCGAGCCGGAGCAAGCTCCCGGCCCGGCGCTTTACTACGTGGCGGTTACGGCCCCGGCGACGCGAATCACGACGATCGATCGCAAGGCGCTCGCGGATGCGCGGAGCTTCATCAAGCAGCGGGTAGGGCAGATTCGTGGCGTCGTGATCGCACCAGACGGTGAAGACAATCACGCCGCCGACCGCATCTTGAAGTCCAAGAACATGAAGGGCTTCTCCCTCGACAGCGCGATCGTGAGCGTCGAGAAAAAGGGTGCGGCGGGTACGCGAGTTTCGGTCTCTGTCATCGTCGCGACCTATCCAGGGCGCGATATGCGAGCCATCATGCAGGGCGCAGCAACAGTGAGTGGGAGTGGTGCGGATGCATCCACGCAGGCGCTGGAGGGCGCTTTGAGTGGAGCACTGCGGCAGCTGCCCCAGGCGTTGGCACGGTGAGGCGCACGATGACGCGAAAGAGGGCATGGCCATGTTCGTAATCAGCGCTTGCAATGTGTCACGAATCTTGAAGCTGACGGCTGCGGAGAGTCCGCTATGACGACGGAGGCCGAACAGCTCTCGGGGCGTCCCCTGTCGGGCGGCCCGGGGATGCATCCGAAGCGTCGCTTACGGAACTACCTCCTCGTTCCGAGCTTTCAGCTGAAGTACACGGCGATGGTGGTCGGTGTGACTGTCGTCGTCGCGAGCGTGCTCGGGATCCTTGCGTACAAATATTCGCAGGGCCAAACCGAGATGCTGTCGATGAATCGGATGGCGGCGCAGGGCAGCTCGATCACCGAGGAGTTCGTGCGGGATCTCGAGCGCTACAGCGAGCAGGCAGATCGGCGGGTCGCCCTGAGCATCGCCGGCGCGGTCTTGTTGCTCGCGCTGGCGCTGGCGATGACCGGGATCGTCGTGACGCACCGGCTCGTGGGTCCGGCGTTTCGGTTGAAGATGCTGCTGCGCGAGGTCCGAGACGGCCGGCTCGTGATTCGAGGACGCCTGAGAAAAGGCGACGAGCTGCAGGATATCTTTGAAGCTTTTCAGGAAATGATCCTGAGCTTACGCGCGGCGCAGGAGCAGGAGATCGCGCTCTTGGAAGCCGCGATCGAGCGGGCCAAGGGGGCAGGCGTTCCAAGGGAAGCGATCGCCGACGTCGAGTCGGTGCGCGACCGCATGCGCGCCGCGCTCGACTGACTCACCTGAAGGCGGCCTCGTAATAGGTCAGCCTGCCTTCCGGCCGGTCGAACACCACACACGCCGCATCGAAGCGAACCTCGACGTATCCGAGGTCCGCGTTCCTCAGCCAGATCGCCGCCGCTTGGCGCACGCGCTGGATCTTCACCGGCGTGATCGTGTGCGCCGGTGAGATGAAGCGGTCGTTGCTGCGGGCGCGGACTTCGCAGAACACGAGCAGTGCTGCGCGCCTGGCGATCAAATCGAGTTCGAGGTGCCCGAGCCGCGCGTTGCGCTCGAGCACAGCAAAGCCCGTGCGCTCGAGGTACGCGGCGACGAGTGCTTCGGCACGGCGGCCGAGCTCGGGCCGAGAATTGAAAAGGGCCGATCGACTCACGTGGAGTCCATCGGCCCAGTTGGTCGAGTGTTGCGTGGCAGCTCGAAGCTGCGACGCGATCAGTCGAGGTTTACAGTACCGTCGCGGACGCAGTACTTGCCGCGCACGCCGGCGTTGCCCTGCTCGAGCACCTGCGCACAGGTGAAGCCGCTCGGGCAGCTGCACTCTGCAAACTTGCCGACATCGACGTCGCACCGGCAGGTGCAGTAGACGCGCTTCTCGATGTCTTCCTGCGCAGCGCAACACGGAATCGCGACGCACTTCGGGTCGTTACCGGTGCAGGTGCGGCACTCACCCTGAGGTTTGCAGCCGGCAGTGCCCGGAGGGGCGCCCGCGAGCTGGTACACCATGCAGACCCGTGTCTCGCACTGGACTGAGCTGGTCTCGATGTAGGCCTCGCTCTGATCGAAGCCGTCGCCGGGCACTTGCTCCGGCAAACACGGCGCTCCGACCGCGGGAGTCGAACAACCGATCAGTCCCAGTGTGAGGACGGCCGCCGTTGCGGCTAGTAGCGATGTTGCCTGCATCAGCCTAGATCCTTCTTCGCGCGCGAGCCCGGCCCGTTGTGACAGTACTGCACAGCCGCGAGGTAACAGCGGCCATCATGTGTCGACCGGCATGCACACATAATTCGCCGTCGCTCGCGTTGTCAAGGTTTAGCTAACCCGTCTGCTCGAAACTTGCACAGGCTTTTTGCTCGTTGCGGGGAACTTGAAGCCGGTCACCGATCTCGGCATTGTGTCCTCACTTGGGGCTGGTTGCGATCAGAATCGCAGCTTCCCGATCGGACACGACATGGGGTTCGAGATCGCGCCGTGTGAATCTGTCGACACAGCGGGTGTGTCGGCTAAACACCGCCACTCAGACGAGATTTTGCACAACGACTTCGCTTCGAAGCGCGGGTCGCCGGGCCTCGAACGCACTCAATTCGGTGCCACTTGGCGTGTGGACGTAGATGCGTACACTCTGCCCGAACGTTGCACAGCGCGGCGTTTTCGCTTGACAACGCGATTTTTGGCTTCTTATGATGGCGCCCCGTCCCGCTTGTAACCCTTCGAATTTGCAGTAACTTTTCCCGGCTCTGCGCAAATTCGGGTGGCTTGGGTGAAACCTAGTGCGGGTCTTAGCAGGGCTACTTTCGAGCGCTTCAGTGGGACTCACCCAACGGTCGTCGGACGACAACGGAGATTTTCGGATGTGCATTAACCGAACAGTGTCGCGGACTGTAGTCGTGTTCGTGACCTTGGTAGTCGCCGGTGCGACGACCTCGCACGCGCAAGACATGCAATTCGGTTTGGAGGAAAGTGGTCAAGCTCCACCACAGGGTCCGCCAGCTGAAGGGCCGCCTTCCGAAGCTCTAGCGAACGCTCTGCGGATGTACACGCAGGAGCGTTACCAAGAAGCCGCGGTTCAGTTTCAACGTGTGGTCGAAGGCGAGACGCCGGACGCGCCTGCCAACGTGCAGAAGGCGCAGTTCTTTCTCGGCAAGTGCCTCTACCACCTCCACTACTACCAGTCGGCGCTCGCAGTGTTCGACGAGGTCTCGGAGCAGGGTCGCAATCACCTCTTCTTCGACCAGACGCTGCAGTGGCTCGCGCAGCTCGGCTCGCAGCTGCCGGAGCCCGCAGGCATCATCGACAAGATCGGCCGGTTCGGTGTCGATCAGCTCGAGCAGTTCAACAACGCCGACAACGCCGACTTGTACAACCAGCTGCTCTATTTGATGGGCCGCTCGAAGTACAACCAGGGCGAGTTCGACAAAGCGATCGAGCTCTTCCAGAAGGTCGACAAGGCGAACAAGTGGTACGTGAAGGCGCGCTTCTTCGAGGGCATCTCGTACGTGCGCATGCGCAAGGCGCAGCCCGCCGCGACCGCATTCCGCGACATCATCACGGCGATCGATGACGGTGAAGTCGAGAATCTGGACGACGCCGATCGCATGCGTGACCTCGGCTGGATCTCGCTCGCTCGCGTTTACTACACCGCTGCGAACCGCACGACGGCGGATGGCGAGCGCAAGGTCGATGGCGTGCTCCTCGGCAACGCCGTGGAAGCCTGGACGAAGATCGAGCCCGAGAGCGAATACTGGCTCGATGCACTCTTCGAAGCCTCGTGGGCATTTTTCCTCGCGGACGAATACGCGCGCGCACTCGGCAACGTTCACACGCTGAACTCGCCGTACTTCAAAGAGTCGTTCTATCCAGAAGCGCTGGTGCTGAAGGCAGTCGTGTTCTTCTCGAACTGCCAGATGAAAAACGCGACCGCAGTCGTGCAGCAGTTCCACGAGCGCTACGACCCCGTCAAAACGCGCTTGGACGAGCTCCTCACGAAGTACCAGGACAATGCGCAGTTCTTCGAGTTCTTGCGGAAGGTCCGCGCGGGCGAGTCGAACTTGCCGCGGGAAGTGCGCGCGATCATCACGTCCGCGCTCTCCGATCGCGCAGTCCTCGCGAACCTCGACTACGTGCGCTTGCTCGACGAGGAGAACGTTTCGCTCGAGAAGTCGCCCGGTCAGTTCAAGGCGTCGAGCCTCGGTGCGCGGATCCAGCAGGACGTGCTCGTCGCGAAGTCGTTCGCAGTCGACCAAGCCGGTGACATCGCGAAGGCTCGCTACAACCGCTTGATCGACGAGATGCAGGACCTGGCGAACCAGGTCGATACCGTCGAGATCGAAACGCTCAACTTCGAGCGTGGTCAGCTCTCGCAAGCGTTGCAAGAGCAGCAGACGGCTGCCGGTGAATCCACCGGTGGTCAGGTCTTCGTGTCGCCGGAGCACAACGTGTGGCCGTTCAACGGCGAGTACTGGCGCGACGAACTCGGCTACTACCGGCAAGAAGTCACCTATCGGTGTGGAAGGTAACGGGCATGCAAAAGCCAATTTCGATTTTCCTTGCCTTGTGTCTGTGCTGCGCCGGCTCGATCTCGAGCGCGTCAGCACAGTCGAAGGGCAAGAAGGGAAAGAAGGCCGCCGCGGCGGCTGCAGCCGACAGCGGCAGCTCGTCGTCGGCTTCGAGCTCGTCGTCGAGCTCGACCAAGTCGCTGGCCTCGACCGCTCGCAACAGCGCACCACCGCCAGAAGGCATGTGCGTTTCGCCGGACGCGCCCTCGCGCGTCGCCGAGTGTCCGAGCAACACGCCGAAGGCAGGCAAGGGCGCCGCGGGCGCTCCGAGCTCGAAGCTCCAAGAGGCGAAGCGCAAGACCGAGCAACCGAAGGGCTTGCAGAACAAGGGCCCGTCAGTCGAGCTCGACATGGCGACGTTGCGTAACCGTGAGAAGACCGAGAAAAAGGCGAAGGACCTCCTTCTGCGCGAGCTTCAGGTCACGAAGCGCCTGATCAAGAACACGCGGACGAACGACACGCGTCGCCCGGACTTCTTGCTGCGTCTCGCCGAAGGTTACTTCGAGCTGACGCAGGTCTCGACCGCCGACGTGCGCAAGATGGACGAGCCCATCCACGAGGCCTGTCAGATCAAGAAGGACAAAGGCAAGTGCAACACGCTCAAGAAGGCGCAAGCCGACGCAGAGAAGGGCCTTGCCGGCACGCGTGAAGACAACATCAAGACGCTCGCGCTCTTGGTGAAAGATCACCCCGACTACAAGAAGATGGACGAGGTGCTCTTCGCGCTCGGCTTCTCTCTCGACGAGATGAAGCAGTTCGATCGCGCGCGCCAGGTCTACCACCGGCTGATCAAGAACTTCCCGCAGAGCACGTACATCCCGAACGCGTACTTGTCGTTCGCGGAGTACTACTTCCAGCAGGGCGACATGAAAGCCGCCCAGCAGTTCTACCAGAAGGTCACGGAGATCCCGCCGGAGCGCAACAAGGTCTACGGCTACGCGATCTACAAGCAGGCGTGGTGCTTCTACAACCTCGAGGACTTCAAGAGCTCACTCAAGAGCTTCGTCGAGACCATCGAGTTCGGAACGCAGAACCCCGAGTCTGCCAACGTCGAGAACCTCGTGCGGCAATCGCGCAAGGAACTCGTCATGCCGTACGCACAGGTCGGCAGCCCGGAGCGCGCGCTCGAGTTCTTCAAGCGCTACGCGAAGGACGACGACCAGGCGTTCACGATGTTCGAGAGCCTGGGCGAGCTGTACTTCGACACGGGTAAGTGGCCCGAAGTCATCGCGGTCTATCACGCGCTGATGGCCGAGCGATCGACCGACGACAAGGTCTGCTACTGGCAGACGCGCGTCGCGAACGCGATCGTGTCGTCGAAGCCGAAGCCGCAGCAGGTCACCGAAGTCGAACGCATGGTCGACCTCTGGCAGGCCTACGACAAGGGCACGCACAAGGAAGACGCGAAGAAGCTGTGTAAGCAGTCTGCAGCTTCGGTGCTCATCGACTTGTCGACCGCCTGGCACCGTGAGGCGATCGGTACCGATACCCAGCCTGGAACGAACGACCGCGGCACGATGGAGCTCGCATCGAAGCTCTACCGCTTGTTGCTCAAGGCGTTCCCGGACATGGAGTCGATGACGTTCCCCGACATCGACAAGCGCGACTGGCCGACCGAGTACAAGGTCGCCTACTTCTACGCCGAGCTTCTCTGGAAGATGGAGAACTGGGGCGAGTGCGGTCCGGCGTTCGACAAGGTCCTCGAGGTGAACCCGCAAGGCGAGTTCACGTCGGATGCCGCGTACGCAGCCGTGCTTTGCTACAACAAGCAGTACCAGTCGTCGTTTGCGCAGGACGAGAAGAGTGTCCGCGGCAAGGCGGCGGACGACGACAAGAAGAAGGGCAAGAAGGGCAAGAAGGGCGCGGAGACGACCGAGGACGACAAGGTCGCTCAGTTCCGCGCGAAGGACTTCTCGCCGATGGAAATGGGCATGCTGAACGCGTTCCAGCGTTACGTGTGTTTCGTTCCGGACAGCGAGGACTTGCCGCAGATCAAGTATCGGCGCGCCCGCATCTACTACGAGACAAACCACTTCGAAGAAGCGTCCGTCATCTTCAAGGACATCGCGTTCAACCACTCGAAGACCGAGCTCGGTGTGTACGCGGCGAACTTGTACATGGACTCGCTCAACGTGCTCGGCACGTACAGCGAGCCACGCCGGCCGTCCTGCTACGACGACATGAACAAGGACATCGAGCCTTTGTTCGGTCTGTACTGCGACTCGCCGGAGAAGCGCGAAGCGAACGCCGAGCTCTGCACGGTCCTCGAGCAGTTGCGCTGCGACCTCTTGCGTAAGAAGGCAGAAGGTCTGCAGGCGAACAAGGACTACAAACAAGCGGCTTCGGTCTACGTGTCGATCTTCCGAAGCTTCCGCGAGTGCGGAAAGCTCGACGAAGTTCTGTACAACGCGTCGATCAACTTCGAAGCGGCGCGTTTGCTCGGTCGTGCGATCAAAGTTCGTAAGGTCTTGATCGACAAGTATCCGGAGAGTGAGTGGTCGAAGCGCGCGCTGTACCTGATCGGCGCGAACTTCCACGCTCTCGCCATCTACGATACTGCCGGCGACTACTACGAGCAGTTCGCGAACAAGTATCCGAACGAAGACGGCGCCAAGTGCACCGACGCCGAAAAGACGGCGGGCACGTGCGCGGTCGCACATGAAGCGTTGCAGAACGCGATCTTCTTCCGACTCGGTCTGGGCGACGAAGCGCGCGCAGTCGAAGACGCGAAGACGTTCGAGAAGAACTACACGCGCAAGTTCCCGCGTGAGACTTCGCAAGTCCGGTACTCGCTCGGCTCGATCTACGAGCGCCAGCAAGACTGGAAGCGCGTCGTCGACCACTACTCGAGCTACATCAACCAGTACAAGAAGACCGCTCTTCCGAACGAGTTGATGCAAGCGAACGTCACGGTCGGTCGCGCGTACCTCGCGCAGCTCGACAAGGACAAGGGCGCACGCCAGAAGGCCGACCCGTACTTCCGCAACGCGGTGAAGATCTGGACCGAAGGTGGCCCGGATGCGATCGCGAAGTCGGATGCGCCGGAAGACCAGAAGGCGCGCTACCTCGCATTCGCGAAGATCGCCGCCGCAGAAGCGATGTTCTATCTCGCGAACGACGACTTCGAGAAGTTCGCCGCGATTCCCTTCCCCGTGTTCAAGAGCACGGTCGTGAAGGAGCGCGATCCGATGGCGAAGAAGGCCAAGATGCAGGAGCAGTTCGGCAAGTGGATGCAGGAAGACTTCACGAAGTGGATGGGTGAGAAGGCCAAGGCCCTCGACGTCGCCCAGAAAAACTACGAGAGGATCTCCGAGCTCCAGGTGCCGCAGTGGGACATCGCTGCAGCGACTCGCGTCGGCGACATGTACCTGTCCTTCGTCAACGACTTCCGCGACGCACCGGTGCCGCCGACGCTGCAAGGCGACGACGAGCTGGTGGACTTGTACTACCAAGGTCTCGATGAAGCCTCGCGCCCCTGGGTCGAGAAGGCGAAGAACGCATACGAGTTCTGCCTGATCACCGCGACGAAGGTGCGTTGGTTCAACGAGTTCATGACGCGCTGCGAAGAAGAGCTGTTCAAGCTCGACCCGCGCGCTTACCCCCGTGCTGCGGAGCTCCGCGGCAGCGACACCTATACGTACAGTGCGATGGCGAAACCCGGTCTGATCGACAAGCTCGGCGGCTCCGGCGATGACGAACTGGGAGGAGGCCAATGATGCCCGCGCTTCTTCAGAATCCACGTGGACTCCTGATCGTGCTCTCACTCGCGCTTGCCGCTTGCGGCGGCAGCGCGAGTGGCTCCGCCAGCGTGAGCTCCGGCGGTGACACGAGCGGCGGGGGCAGCGAAGGTGGCGGCAAGCAGGTCAAACTGCCCGGCGGTCAATCGGTCAGCGCGAAAGCGCACACGCAGTGGACCGAAGCCCTCAAGCTCTTCAAGCAGTACGAGAAGTCCGGTTGGAACGACGGACACTGCGACGAGGTTGCGGGTAAGTTCGCCAATGCTGCATCGGCGCAGAAGAAGTTCGCCGAAGCGCTGTACATGGCGGGCCTCTCGAACGACCGCTGCGGTCGCAAGGACAAGGCGCAGGAGTTCTACCGGCAAGCCGTCGGTGCGAACTCCAAGTTCTGCAAAGGTCGCGTCGCGATCGCGGTCGCTTCACTCGATGCGGGCAATGCGTCGGCAGCCGAGCGCGAGTTCGCGCAGTCGGTTGCGGACGATCCGCAGTGCACCGAGGGCTACGTGAACCTCGCGATCATGCAGCGCAAGCGCGGGCTCGAGGGCAACAAGGAAGCGCTCTCGAACCTTCGGCGTGCGCTCGCGATCGACGCGCAGTATCTGCCCGCGTTCAACGAGATGGCGCTCTTGTACTTGAGCGAGGCCGCGGACAACACGAAGAAGCTCGACCTCGCCGAGGTCGTGTGCTCGCAAGCGCAGAAGATCAACGCGAACTACGCGCCGGTCTACAACACGTGGGGTTTGATCGACCTGCGTCGTAACAAGATCATCGACGCGTCGGCGAAGTTCCAAAGGGCGACCGAGCTCGACGCGAAGATCTTCGAAGCGCACATGAACTTCGCGCGCATCACGATCGGCTTCCGCGGCTATCAAGACGCGAAGAGCGCGTACGAGCAGGCGCTGTCGCTCAAGCCGAACGACTTCGAAGCGCAGCTGGGTCTCGGCGTGGCGCTCCGCGGTCTGCAGGACAACGCGAAGGCCGA
>Ga0193753_10000726_pt1 | contig 30880 bp, 22 predicted proteins | sample H1c2metaG_FD_144925 | JGI IMG/M metagenome (GOLD analysis project Ga0193753, IMG submission 144925) | Soil microbial communities from a riparian zone of the East river system, Colorado, United States - H1c2 | ecosystem: Environmental > Terrestrial > Soil > Riparian zone | place: USA: East...
AAAATGGGAGTTTGAATTTCCCCATGATCCGTGATCATCAGTCCGGCCCTCGCTGATGATGACGGGTCCTGACTGATTTTCTCAAAAGTCAGTGAAGGCATAAGGGCGCAAGTTAATGCTTAACGCTTAACGCTGAACGCGTAACGCTTAACGCGTAACGCCTAAAGCTTAACGCGTAACGCTGAACGCTGAACGCTGAACGTTTAACGCCCTAAACTTTTGGTCGCAACCGGGTGGAAGTTGATAAAAGAAGTATAAGAGTACCTACAACTGGCACGAAACAGAAGTATTCAGCGTTATGCCTTAGTCGTTGCGCGTTACGCGTTCAGCGTTAATCCTTAGGCTTAAAACCCGTATTTTTACCATCCTGAACTAACTTGTTTTTCGATGTATAAACTACCCCCCTACCTTACCTGGAATGAGATTTGGTTTACTTTTTTCTGTCTGATCTGCTTTATTCAACTTTTTTATTATTCCTGGTTTTTCTTACGTCTGGCTTTTTACCGCAAACCCACGAAGGAAAAATCCCAGCAGCATCCGGTAAGCGTGATTATCTGTGCACGGGATGAGGCAGCTAATCTGGCGGCAAATCTTCCAGGTGCTTTATCACAGACCTATCCCAGCACCCATGAAGTAATTGTAGTGAATCATAACAGCCAGGATGATACGCGGTACCTGCTGGAAGAATTCAAAAAAACTTCTAAGGGTCTCCACATTGTCAATCTTGAATATGAAGCCAAGGGAATTCCAGGGAAAAAATATCCGCTCAGCATGGGTATCCGGGAAGCGAGGCACGAAGTACTGGTACTTACAGATAGTGACTGTTTACCTGCCAGTGAATTCTGGGTGGAAAAAATGCAGGATGGATACCAGGAAGGCACCCAGATCGTACTGGGATATAGTCCCTATAAGAAAAAACCAGGGGTGCTGAATAAACTGATCCGGTTTGAAACATTTCATTCTGCCATTCAATATCTATCATATGCGCTCGCCGGCCAACCTTATATGGGCGTTGGCAGAAACCTTTCCTATAAAAAAGAGCTCTTCCTCCGGAACAAGGGTTTTTCCTCTATCAATCATGTGCCGGGCGGTGACGATGATTTATTTATCAATAAAGTAGCTACTTCTTCCAATACGCGGATCGTAATCGACCAGGAATCATTTACGCATTCTGAATCCAAAAAAACGTTCAGGGAATGGGTGCGACAAAAGACCCGTCACTATACAACCGGGAAATATTATAAACCACGCCATAAACTGCTGCTGACACTTTATTCGATCAGTCATATTTTATTTTATCCCGCTTTTATACTCAGCCTTATTTATGGGCCCTGGCAGGCAACCCTTATCGTATTCCTGGTCCGTTTCCTTGTTCAGGGGCTTGTTTATTTTCGCTGCATGACGAAACTGGGTGAATCAGATCTTTTCCCTATCTGGTGGTTGCTGGATATCTGGATGATCGGATATTATATCATCTTTGCACCTTCATTATGGAAGAAGCCGCGCGCGGAATGGAGGTAGTCACCCGCTACTTTTCTGATTTTACAGCTGAGCAGATTCGCCAGTTCAGGATACTGGAAACTGTTTACCAGGAATGGAATGCGCAAATCAATGTCATATCACGAAAAGATATTGGCAGTCTGTACGAAAAACATGTTCTTCATTCGCTCAGTATAGCTGCGGTATTTCATTTCCCTCCGGGATCACATGTTATTGATATCGGAACCGGGGGTGGATTTCCGGGGATTCCGCTCGCTATCTTTTTCCCTGAATCCAAATTTCAGCTTGTTGACAGCATTGCAAAAAAATTAAAAGTGGTGGATGCCGTTGCCGACGCACTTTCACTAAAAAATATCTGCACAGAACATATCCGGGCCGAAGAAATAAAGGGCAGAAAATATGATATCGCCATCTCCAGGGCCGTTGCGCCTTTAAAAGATCTCTGGTATTGGGCGAGACCATTATTGAAACCGCAAAATATAGAAGCGTTCAACACGGATACCCTTCCAAATGCCAGCGGGCTGATCTGCCTGAAAGGAGGTGACCTGGCGGCAGAAATTTCAGAAAGCGGCACCCGCCCCAAATTGTATGAAATATATGATCTGTTTCCGGAAGAAACGTTCCATGAAAAATATATTCTCCAGGTACCTTACGAACGCATCCTAAAAACCTGAGGGGGATCAGCATACAGGCGTTTGACACGTCGATTTACCGTTATTTTATTTCATTCTATCTCCAAACTTAAGGGTGATTTGCTCATTTCTGCATTTTTAAACGTCGCTATTTTCATGGCAGGCGGCCGGACTGCCTGCTGCAAAAAAAATACGACTTTTTTAAAATTGAGATATGATAAAAGTGACGATTGTAGACGATAATCAGGAAGTGCGAAACGCACTTGAAATACTGATAAAAAGTGCAGAAGGGTTTGAATTAACCGGAAGTTATGGCGATCTGCAGGAAGCGATCGTTCTAATTCCCCTGATCAAACCAGATGTGGTTCTAATGGATATTCTCCTGGGAAGCGGGGAATCAGGCATTGATTGCATCCGGAAACTAAGGCCGGATTATCCGGAACTAAAATTCATGATTTGTACATCATTTGATGATGACGAGAAGATTTTTGATGCCTTGTGCGCGGGTGCGAATGGATATATGCTGAAGCGAACAGCCCCTGCCGAATTACTGCGCGCATTGCGGGAAGTATACGATGGCGGAGCACCCATGAGCGGATTGATTGCAAGAAAAGTAGTCAGCGTATTTCAGGTGAACGACAACGGCGGTTTTGGATGGAACCCATTGCATGCAAAAAAGGGAAAGTCCCTGCCGGATTTATCAAATCGTGAAAATGAGATCCTTCAACAACTGGCACTTGGACTTTTATACAAAGAGATCGCGGCAAAACTTTATATAAGTTCCGAAACCGTTCGTAAACACGTATACCACATATACGAAAAACTGCATGTCGGCAACCGGGTGGAAGCGATCAATAAATATTTCAGAAGATCATGAATGAATATTCCGATTATATATTCCTCCCGGATCTATTCACCTACCACTTCAGTTCGAGTTTATTATTATTCCGGTTCACATCAGCCATTCGGTGGGAGGCATCTATTTCGATCAGTCTCAAATCTGTCAATTTATGGTTCACATCGAATTCATAAGTGGAACTGGTCCATTTCCATGGTGCGTAAACGAATCGCGGGATGACTTTATTTTCGTCGGGCTTGGTTCCGAACATGGAATATTGAGGAATATAAGCCTGTTCCTTCGATCCGTCACTGAATTGAAGCATCACATCAATTGGCATTGGCACTTGTCCGAGCATGCGAAGCCGTATCCTGGTTTTTCCATTTACTTCCCATAAACTGTCAATTCCATAATCGATTTTCTTGATGCTCTTAACCCAGAAATCCTGATACCAATCGAGTTGAATATTGCTGACTTTTTCAGCAACCCGGATAAAATCATCCGCATTCGGATGTTTGAAACGCCATATGCGATAGTATTCCAATAATATCTTATCCAGGTTTTCCTGTCCGACGATATATCCGAGTTGTTCCATAAAAACAAGTCCCTTGTAATAACTCGTCAGGCCATAACCGGAGTTCGTACTAAAGTAATCAGCATATGTCGTCATCGGCTCCTGGATGTTACTTTTTGCCAGGTAAAAATAATTGTTATAGTCTTTCTTAAAAGTCTGTTCCGCCGATGTATCCTTATTCAGGTATCCCCAGTTCCGTGCAGCCGCATACTGCGTGAATCCTTCATCCATCCAGGAATACTTCAGCTCATTGGTACCCATCATTCCCTGGTACCAGCTGTGCATCCATTCATGCATCCAACCTCCTGCGTCCTTTAATAACGTAGCCATCGGATATTCCATTCCGCCATCACCGCCATGAATGAAAGAGTATTGTTTATACGGATAAGGGCCATAAGTCCGTTCTATATAGGGCAGGGCTTTTTCTGCCGTGGTCAGGATATTCAGCCATTTTTCTTCCTTCTCGTTGGTTGTCTTATACAGGAGGTGAAGGGTCAGGTCGTTGCGGATTTTTTTTGTAACATGTTTAAATTCCGGGTCAGCGGCCCAAACGAAATCATGCACGTTCGGCGCATAAAAATGCCAGTTTAATTTTGCGCCGGCCGGCCTGTTCACTTTTATTCCCGGCGTCTCATAACCATATCCGATTTCCTGCGGATTTTGCAGATAGCCGGTTCCACCAAGTATATACGACCGGTCGATATGTATATTCACATCAAAGTCTCCCCAGACACCATAAAATTCACGTCCGATGTAGGGCGTTGCGTGCCAGCCCTCAAAATCATACTCACATATTTTGGGATACCACTGGCTCATCGAATACCGTACTTTGGTATCGGGATTATCGCGACCGCTCCTGCGAATTTGCAAAGGCACCTGGGCTTCGAATTCCATTTCAAAATGAACCGTTGCATTGGGAAGAATGGGCCTTGTCAGATTCACTTCGAGAATCGTTTCCTGCACCTCGAAGGGCTGCACCACACCGTTCATTTTTAAAGAGATGATTTTTTGATACCCTGCCTGCTCCGGCGTTAGTTGCTGGATACGGTCCGTAACCCGCGGATCCCAGTCTGGTGCATCATGAATCAATACTTTCCCCATTTCCCGGCTCCGGTTGTCCATCATGCTATTGGGTTGAAATGCATTCCAATACAGGTGATAAAAAACTTTTCTAAGTGTGTCAGGTGAATGATTTGTGTAATCGAGCTGTTGTTTCCCATTCAACCGGTTATTTTCGACATTCATATCGATATCCATGACATATTTCACACGTTGCTGCCAGTAACCCGGCTGGGCAGACCCTTTTTGTGTAAAGAACTGCAGTATCAATAAACAAAAAGCAATGGACCATCGTTTTCTAAAAAAGTTCATATGCAAATTTTTAAAGGCCAATACTTTCACGACACATCACCCCGACAGGACGATGAAAGCAGGCCGTTTCAAAGCATTTGTTTGATTTTTGCAAATTTAAACGGGTAAATCTGAAACACAGATGCCAAAATGTTAAAAGGCTTATCCCTTTCCCTCCACTACGATAACAATTTCGCCTTTTACTATCTTTTCTTTGAAATGGATTGTCACTTCTTCAAGCGATCCGCGATAATTTTCTTCATATAATTTGCTCAGTTCGCGGCTTACGGAGCATTGTCTGGAAGCACCAAAATAAACAATCAGTTCTTCCAGTGTTTTGACAAGTCTTAATGGAGATTCATAAAATACCAGGGTTCTTTCTTCGGATGCCAGCTTTTTAAGCAACGTTTGTCTTCCTTTTTTTATGGGAAGAAATCCCTCAAAACAAAAACGGTTCATGGGCAGCCCGCTGTTTACCAGGGCGGGCACAAAAGCGGTTGCTCCGGGCAGGCATTCCACCCTCAGGTTCACTCCAATACATTCCCGCACGAGTAAAAATGCAGGATCTGACACTCCCGGTGTGCCTGCATCTGTCAAAAGTGCCATCACTTTGCCCTGGAGCATCTGGTCAACCAGATGGCGCAATACCTTATGCTCATTATGCTGATGGTAAGGCGTGAGCGGTTTGATAATCTGATAATGATTGAGCAGCTTCAGCGAGTTCCTGGTATCTTCCGCCAGTATCAGGTCGGCTTTTTTCAATACTTCGAGCGCACGGAATGTGATGTCCTGCAGATTGCCTATCGGAGAAGGGACGAGATAAAGCATAGTATGAAAGAATGGAAGAATGGAAGTATGGAAATGGAATTTTAGCTCAACTTAATAACTCACACTTCCATACTTCCATTCTTCCATACTTCCATACTGTTAATGTAGTGTGATCTCAAAATATTCCATCACCGGGTTGGCTAAAAGTTTTATACTGGCATTCTCAGCAATTTTCTTTGCTTCCTCCGAAGTTGCTGCTTCTACCTGGAGCTCGATATTTTTGCCGATCCGAACATCCTGTATGGCTTTAATACCAAGATTCTGCAAGCCACCGATCACCGCTTTTCCCTGCGGATCTAACAATTCCCTGAGTGGCATCACCTTAATCTGTACCGAAAAATTCATGCAATCCTGTTTTTAAACGCCAAAGATATGATAATGTAAAAAAGGAAAATAACGGGCACCGCGAGCCAGTGTAATAAAATAACAGAAATCAACGATAATAGGAGTAGAATGATGCGGGGAACTGTTTGAGGATCCTGTTTACCACTCATTTTCATTGATATCATGGGGACCCGGCTGACCATCAGGGCCGACAAAAAAAGTATAATCAAATACAAATACCATTTATTCAATAATACTGTCAAAACCAGACTGCTGTTTCTGGTCCAGTAGATGATGGGTAGTGAAGCGACCACTAATCCAACAGCCGGTACAGGAACGCCCTTAAAACTTTTTGATTGACTCGTATCAAGGTTGAAAACTGCCAGGCGGTAAGCAGCAGCGCATGGCAGAATAAATGCCGGCATCAGCCAGATCATCGAAACATCGGCACCATTTTCCTGGCCCATAAAACTCATTCTCAAAAACTGGTATAAAATCATTCCCGGAGCAACGCCAAAACTCACTACGTCGGCCAGGGAATCCAGTTCTCTGCCAAGGGGAGAAGTCTGTTTCAAAAGCCTGGCCAAAAAACCGTCGAAGAAATCTACCAGCGCCGCAACCCCGATAAATATTGGAGCAAGCCATAGCTTTTCAGGTATATCGGCATATTGTGTTCCATCATTCGTATTGACAATGGTAATCCCATTTTGCAGTATACAAATGATGGCAATACAACCGAAGAACAGGTTCAGGAGAGTGAATATGTTGGGGATCTGTTTCATTTAGTATGGGAGTATAGGAGTATGGGAGTATGGGAGTATGGGAGTATGGGAGTGTATGAGTGTCATGGAATTTATTAATTGCTCATTTGAATGCTTTACGCTTTATGCTTTACGCTTTACGCTTCATAAAGCCTTCTATCTCTTCTGCCGTAATCGGAATATCCTTCATCAGATCTTTGTTGCCCGTTTTTGTCAGCCAGACATTATTCTCAATACGGACACCCATTTTTTCTTCCTGAATATAAATGCCGGGTTCGACGGTTAGCACCATACCTGCACGCAGAGGTTCAGCACGGGGCCCCAGATCATGCACATCAATACCCAGATGATGGGAAATACCATGATAGAGATATTTCCAGTAAGCCGGATTTTCCGGCGTTGAATTCTTAATGTCCGATTTCGAAAGCAATCCGATTTTCTGAAAGATGATATCCGCTTCTTTGCCAACCAGTAAATGATATGCATTTATTGTTATGCCAGGTTTCAACAGACTTTTTGCATATTGATGCAGGTGCAGGCAGGCATTGTATACCTGTTTCTGTCTTTTACTGAATTTTCCGTTTACCGGAATCGTGCGGGTCAGATCTGCATTGTAGCCGCCATAATCAGCTCCAAAATCCATCAGTATCAGATCGCCGTCCCGGCATTCAGCATTATTCGAAATATAATGCAGCGTACATGCATTTTCACCGGAAGCCAGGATACTTCCATAAGCAGGGCCCGTGGCCCTTTGCGACAAAAATGAATGTTGTATTTCCGCTTCCACCTCATATTCAAAAACGCCCGGGTGCAGAAATTTCATTACTCTCATAAAAGCATTTGCCGTTATGTCGATCGCACGCTGGATCACCACTACTTCTTCCGGCGTTTTTACAGCACGCAACTCTTTTAAAATAGTCGCCGCACGGAAATATTGATGCAGGGGATATCTTTTTCTGGTTTCCTCCACATACCGGTATTCACGTGTTTGCAGCAAACTGGATTTACGATCATTTTCATTCGTATCCAGATAAATATTTTTAGCGAGATGAATCCAAACCTGTATCAGGGCTTCGCTCGTATCCAGCCAGATTACAGAATCTATTCCTGAAATATTTTTCGCCTCTTCTGCACGTAATCTTTTACCATCCCATTTTTCCTTCAGTTCATTGGGCCTGACCAGGATCAGCACTTCACGGTATTTTGGATCCGGATGATCAGGAAATAAAACCAGCATGGTATCTTCCTGAACAATTCCGGTAAGCCAGTAGAGATCACTATTTTGTTTAAAAGGATATATGGCGTCGCCGTTACTCGGGATTTCATCATTGCTGACAAAAATGGCAATTGAACCAGGCAGCATTTCTTTGATAAAACGCTGGCGGTTCTGCTTAAAAATCAAAGGGTTTAATGGCAGATATTTCATGATCAAGATCAAACTGGATAGGCTAAGCCGGCCGTTTTTTAGGCTAAAAACGATCCCGGATACGCCAAATGAAAAAAAACTTAATGAAAACTTGTTATTTTAAGAATATTTTCGTCATCTTGGCAGCCAATTGTTTACCACCTAACGACCTCTAACATTGTTTGCTACAAAAAGCTCCTTCAAAAAGGGGCTTTTATTTTTTAACTATTTCCTTACATTTAGAACAACCCGTACAATTGCGCATCAATCCGCGTAATGATTTCTCCCAGGTGTTCTTCATTTTCCGGAAATTTATTTTTATCAACATCAATCACCAACAGACTTCCTTCCTTATATCCATCAATCCATTTATTGTACAGATCGTTTAGTCTTTTTAAGTAATCGAGTCTTATATTTTCCTCGTACTCACGACCTCTTTTCTGAATTTGCCCAACCAGCGTTGGTACAGAAGCCTGCAAATAAATCATCAAATCCGGAGGTTGTACCATTCTTTTCAGTGTTTGAAAAAACTGAAAATAATTATTATAATCCCTTTTACTCATTAATCCCATGTCATGGAGATTGGGAGCGAATATATGGGCGTCCTCATAAATTGTACGGTCCTGAATTACAGTTTCCGTACCGGTGTAAATTTCAAGCAATTGATTCAGGCGGCTATTCAGGAAATAAACCTGCAGGTTAAAACTCCAACGTGGCATATCGTCATAGAAATCGTTCAGATAAGGATTATGATCGACGTCTTCAAATTGTGGTATCCATTTATAATGCTTGCTTAATAATTCGGTGAGGGTGGTTTTCCCTGCACCAATATTACCAGCCACGGCGATATGTTTGGGTTTCTTCGTTTTTGCCATTCCTAAATGTAAAATCTTATGAGCGAAATATAAAAAGAATCGATCGTCTTCAAATATGTCTAAAACCGAGCGCCTTACGAACTTCCGTCAGGGTTGATTCAGCACTTTTCCTTGCTTTCTCCGCTCCCATCGTCAAAATGCGGTCAATCTCTGCGGGATCATTTTGTAAAGCCGCCGCTTTATCCCGGATAGGTGTTATAAATCGGATCATGTCGTCTGCCAGTTGCTTCTTCATATCTCCATAACGGATCTGGCACTGATTGAAATCATTCTCAAATTTTGTGAGTACTTCCTGAGAACTCACCAGACCCAGCAGCGTAAAGAGACCCTGGATATAATCAGGTTTTGAGCTATTGGGTTCAGTCGGCCCCTGATCCGTTTTTGCCTTCATGATTTTTTTCCTGATGAGGTCATCATCGTCGTTCAGATAGACAGTATTCATTTGTTGTTCACTCTTACTCATCTTGCCGCTACCATCGAGGCTTAATATTTTAACGAGGTCTTTGCCATAGCTAAAGGCTCTTGGAACCGGAAAGACTTCTCCATAACGATGATTAAAACGTTCAGCGAAATTCCTTGTCATCTCGATATGCTGTTCCTGGTCCTTTCCTACGGGAACATAATGACAACGATGAATGAGGATATCAGCTGCCTGCAATACTGGATAAGTTAGCAGACCTGCATTTATATTATCGGGCTGCCGCCGTGCTTTTTCTTTAAACGTAACAGTTTTTTCCAGCTCACCTTTATAGGCCACCATATTCAAATAGAGATAGAGTTCCGGTATTTGGGGAATATCACTCTGAGCATAAATAGTGCATTTTTCGGGATCCAGTCCTCCGCCAATTAATTCTGCCACAAGGCGTCGGGTAGTCAGCGATAGTTCTCGGGTATCGGCATGTGTAGTCAGGCTATGCCAATCTGCAATAAAAAAATAACATTCGTATTCATATTGCATCCTGGCCCAATTTTTCAATGCACCAAAATAATTCCCCAGGTGAAGAAATCCTGTGGGCCGGATACCGCTTAAAACAATTTCTTTATTTTTCTCCATAGAGGAAGGCGAAGATAATGCAGGAGCACGCAAAATCTCCCTGAAACCGTTATTTTTGTCTGAATCCCTTTTCATGGAAGTGAATGATGCACTCGTTGAGAATTTATGTAAGCTGGCCTGTCTGGAGTTCGATGCTGCAGGTAAACAGGAAATTAAAAAAGATTTGCAAAAAATGATCGGCTTTGTGGAAAAGCTGAATGAACTCGATCTTCGGGACACAGACCCGCTTCTCTACATGGGGGAAGAAACCAATGTGTTACGGGACGATATTCCGGAGCGTCCGCTCAGCCGGTCAGAAGCGTTGGCAAATGCACCCTATGCTGACGATACGTATTTTAAAGTACCCCAGGTAATTAAAAATCCTGCCGGTGCTTCGGGGACCTAAACGAACATTGAACATGACATCTACCGCTATTATTCATCTGGACCGGATCGTAAAAAGTTATTTCATGGGCAAGCAGGCCGTTCCGGTTTTGAAGGGTATCAGTCTTGAAATATTCAAAAATGAATACGTGGCCCTGATGGGGCCATCCGGATCCGGGAAAAGTACGCTGATGAATATCATCGGCTGCCTTGACTCTCCCACGGAAGGCCACTATATACTGAATGGTCAGGATGTAAGCCAGATGCCTGACGACGATCTGGCAGAAGTACGGAATAAGGAAATTGGTTTTGTATTTCAGCAATTCAATTTATTGCCACGACTGACTGCGGCTGAAAATGTAGCACTTCCGCTGGTATATGCGGGGATTACCAAAAAAACAAGAATAGAAATGGCCATGGCCGTTCTGGAGAAAGTTAGTTTAACAGACCGGAGTCACCATAAACCCAATGAACTTTCGGGAGGTCAGTGTCAGCGGGTCGCCATCGCCCGGGCGTTAGTGAATAATCCTTCACTTATCCTGGCTGATGAACCAACCGGTAATCTGGATACCAAGACCTCAATAGAGATCATGGAAATCTTCAATAAGATTCAGGCAAGCGGCAATACCGTTGTGCTGGTGACACATGAAGAAGACATTTCCAAATATGCACACCGCGTAGTGAGGCTCCGTGATGGCATAATAGAAACTGATAAACGGAAGGAAGAACAGGTGTTAATTGTCAATGGTTAATTGTCAATTGTCAATGAAACATATGCCTCAATTAACAATTGACAATTAACAATTAACCATTGACAATTGACAATCATGTCATCTAAGATTTATACCAAGACAGGAGATACCGGTAAAACCAGTCTGATCGGCGGGACGAAAGTGCCCAAAAGCCATATCCGCATTCAGGCCTACGGTACAGTAGATGAGCTGAATGCTTTTACCGGCCTGTTAAGGGATCAATTATCGGATGCACATAGTCGTGAATTGTTGCTCGAAATTCAGGACCGTCTTTTCACCATCGGCTCTTCCCTGGCATGTGATCCCGACAAGGAAATTGCCATGAGGATCCCTGACCTGAAGGAATCGGATATCCTCCTGCTGGAAAATGACATCGATCAGATGAACGCAAAATTGCCTGAGATGAAGTCATTTATTTTACCAGGCGGGCATGTGTCCGTTTCCACGGCTCATATTTGCAGGACGATTTGCCGCCGGGCTGAGCGGTTAATTGTAGAACTCGACGAAAAGGAACATCTGGATCAACCACTGATCTTCAAATACCTGAACAGGCTAAGCGATTATTTTTTTGTGCTGGCAAGGTGGATTGGGCTCTTACTGGGAACTGTGGAAATAAAGTGGGTTCCCCGGAAATAGTATGGAAATATGGAATTATGGAAGTAAAGTTCATTAGTGAGGTATGAAAGTCATTTCCAGACTTCCATTCTTCCATACTTTCATACTTGTATTTTCCCATCCTGCATACGTACAATCCGGTCAGACATGCCGGCAAGGGCTTCGTTATGTGTTACTACCAGGAAGGTCTGATTGAATTTTTCCCTCAGCTCGAAGAATAACTGGTGAAGTTCTTTAGCATTGGCAGAATCCAGGTTTCCGGTGGGTTCGTCCGCAAAAATGATATCTGGAGAATTTATCAGTGCGCGACAGACCGCTACCCTTTGCTGTTCCCCGCCGGACATAGCCGACGGCTTATTTTCCATCCTATGCCCTACCCCAAGGGTTTCGAGCAGTTCCCGGGCCCGGGCCTCCACGGCTGTTTTACTTTTTGCCGCGATCCAGCCCGGAATACAAACGTTCTCAAGAGCCGTAAACTCAGGTAATAAATGGTGAAACTGAAAAACGAAACCAATATGCTTATTCCGGAATGAAGCTAAGTATTTACCCTTAAGCGTATGCAATTCCTTGTTTTTGAGATAGATTTCGCCCTCTGCCGGCTCGTCCAGAGTGCCCAGGATATGCAATAAGGTGCTTTTACCGGACCCGGAAGGGCCAACCATGCTCACAATCTCACCTGCATGGATGTTCAGATCTACCCCCTGTAATACGTGCAGCGCCCCATAATACTTGTGAATATTCCTTGCAGACAGGATCAGCTGGCCGGCCTCTGTTGGGATCATGCGCAAATATAACAACCCTGAGTTAAGGAGGAATCTCATAACCATCTATAAATGGTATTTGGTAGTTTCATTATAAAAATTACTTTTGCGAAAAATTAAAGGCAGGCTTTTACCGCTTTAAGACGGGAAATACCGATCAATCTGACCTTATTAAAAAAGCAGAAATTAAATAAAGGATACCGATGTTTTGGACACTTGAATTAGCCAGTTACCTTGAAGACGCACCCTGGCCTGCAACAAAAGATGAACTTATAGACTACGCCATCCGTTCAGGCGCACCTATTGAAGTAGTGGAAAACCTGCAGGAACTGGAAGATGAAGGAGAACTATATGAAGGTATCGACGATATATGGCCCGACTATCCTTCACAGGAAGATTTTTTCTTTAACGAAGACGAGTATTAAGCGCAAAGCAGTAAGCGCAAAGCGTTTTAATTTAAAAGTCCTCTCTGATACGAGAGGACTTTTTATTTTTTTTCAATACAAAGACTATTCCTGCAATGATTTAAATTGTAACGATTCTTTGCTTTACGCTTTCTGCTTTAAGCTTCCGAATGACTCTTTTCCATCCCAGCTACAACAGCTTCTGTAACGCCTGTAAATGAAAAACCTCCGTCATGGAAAAGATTTTGCATCGTTACCATCCGGGTAAGATCACTGAATAAAACAGCCAGATATGCTGCGCAATCGTCTGCACTCGCATTTCCGAGAGGACTCATTTTTTCCGCATATTCCTGGAACCCGTCAAAACCCTTTACCCCACTGCCTGCCGTGGTTTTTGTAGGAGACTGGGAAACGGTATTGATGCGCACTTTCTTTTTGATGCCATAATAATATCCAAAACTCCGGGCAATACTTTCAAGCAGTGCCTTTGCATCCGCCATTTCGTTATAATCAGGGAAAACTCTTTGGGCTGCAATATATGTGAGCGCAACCACGCTCCCCCAATAGTTTATCGCGTCCATTTGATATGCCGTTTGCAAAACCCTGTGAAAGGACATCGCTGATATTTCAAGGGTCTTTAAATTAAACCCATAATCCAGGTCCGTATACGGACGCCCCTTCCGCATATTCACGCTCATACCTACAGAATGCAAAACAAAATCGATCTTACCCCCGAAGTGGGTCATCGAATCTTCGAATAGTTTTTTCAGATCCTCTGATTTGGTGACATCTGCACCAATCACTGGTGCTTTCACGGCTTCTGCCAGTTTATTGATCTCGCCCATGCGCAAGGCAACCGGCGCATTTGTTAACACCAGTTCTGCTCCTTCCTCATAGCAACGTAACGCGGTCCTCCAGGCAAGAGACTTTTCGTCCAGTGCGCCAAATATGATACCCTTTTTCCCCTTAAGCAGTTGATAGGCCATACAATCGATTGATTTTGTACGCGTAAAAATAAGAAGATATTTTCATCGGGCGCATCCAACCCGGTATTGGTTTTTTGTATATTAACAGCAGAAAACCATTTAACCCTCACAGATGCGATTTAAAGTTTCTGCTTTCTGCACAATTGTCTTGACTTTTTTATTGTCATGCAACCGTAACCTGGTCAACCTGGATTTTACAAACGCCAAAGATGAAGTGGCGCCACTGACTAACCTGGTGTTCCGTTTCGATAAAACCCTGATCGCCGACTCACTGATCAACCACTGGGATTCTACCAAATATGTTTCATTCGAACCAATGATCACGGGTAAATTTCGCTGGGAACATGGAGATGAACTGGTTTTTTCTCCATCCACCCCATTCCTTCCGGCAACCAGTTACCACGCTACCCTCAACAGCGATATTCTCCAATACAGTAAATACGATCGTTTTGGCAATGCCAAAGATATTCAGTTTCATACCTCAGAATTAAAATTGGAAAATTCAAATAGCAGTTGGGTTCTGCAGGATGAAAACAGCAAGACATATGTGCCGCAGCTGGAACTTTTTTTTAATTACGCTGTAGATCCAACGCAGTTGAAAGAAAAATTAAAATTAACCCTGGACGACAAACCGGTCAGCTTCAGTTTGCAAACACTCTCCGCTTCGGATAAAATTTCTATCCGTCTTGCAAATATTCCCGCGACAGATAAAGATTATGAAATCAAAATACAATTGGATAAAGGAGTCATCCCTGTTGGCGGAGTGAACGGTACCGCGGAAATGGCCAATGCAACAGCGATGATTCCGTCTCCCTTTATACTTCGGATAAACGGTATCGAAGCTAGTCCTGAGGGATCAGGCGGAACGATCACTATCGCGACCAGCCAGAAAATCATTTCAACAAATCTGGCTTCTTATCTGACCATTGAGCCGGCTGTAAAATTCAATACGGAAATCTCGGAGACCGGATTTACGATTCAAAGCGATCAATTCAATGTTGACAAATCATACCAACTTACCATCAGAAAGGGTTTACGGGGACAAATAGGTGGAACGCTCAGTGAAGACTATATCAATAACCTGGCCTTTGGTGCACTTGAACCAGATATCAGTTTCCAGAACAAGAAAGGGATTTATTTATCAGGGAAAGGAGAAAAAAACATAGAAGTAAAAATCACAAATGTTGAAAAAGTAAAAATATTGATCTCCAGAATTTATGAAAATAATTTGTTGATTGCACAGAGAAGTGGATATTATCCCCGCGAAAAAAATATGTACAGCAATGAATATGACGACAATTCCGATTTTACAGCCGGTGACGTGATTTATGAAAAAGAAATAATTACCAGCCTCCTCCCTAAATATGGAAACAGCCGGCTTCTGCACCTGGATATGGAAGACAAGCTGCCCGATTTCAAAGGGATTTATCATGTATTGATACGATCTACAAAAGATTATTGGGTAAAGGACAGCCGCTTCCTGTCATTATCTGATATCGGAATTATTGCAAAAGAGGGAACGGAGAATGTGGTGGTATTTGCGAATTCGATTCAGACCGCTTCTCCGATCAAGGGCGTGAATATGACGGCGTACGGTTCCAATAACCAGATCCTGGGTATGGCCACAACCGATGATCAGGGGGTTGCAACTATTAAGTACCAGCGAAGGGAATTTGCCGGATTTAAACCTGCCATGATCATTGCAAAAACAGGAGATGATTTCAATTACCTGCCATTCAGTTCAACATTGATCAATACTTCCCGTTTCGATGTCAGTGGCAAAATATTGAATGCAACCGGGATGGATGCTTTTATCTATCCTGAAAGAGATATATACCGTCCCGGGGAGAACATTCACTATTCAATGATTGTGCGCGACTATTCCTGGAAATCACCTGGAGAAATTCCGGTGAAATTAAAATTCCTTTACCCCAATGGAAAGGAATTCAAATCGTTCCGTAAAAACCTGAACGAACAGGGTTCCATGGAAGGTAATATTGACCTGCCGCTAACGGCCATTACAGGAACTTACTCACTTGAGATATATACATCGACCGATGTGTTATTGTCAACCCAGCCATTTCATGTGGAGGAATTTGTGCCAGACAGAATCAAAGTGACCGCTACACTGAATAAAGAATTTTATGAGCCGGGCAATACGGCAGAAATAAAAATCCAGGCGGTTAACTTTTTCGGTCCGCCTGCATCGGGAAGAAATTATGAATGTGAAATCCAGCTGAAACAAAAAACTTTTTTTGCGAAGAAATTCAACAACTATGATTTCGGTTTGACCAACCAAAAATCATTTTATGATAAAGTGACGAGAGAAGGAAAGACCAACGAAACCGGTGAAGCCAGTGAGAAATTCCGGATTGAGGACATTTATAAAAATGTTGGCGTGCTGCAGGCAGATTTCTACAGTACTGTATTTGATGAAACGGGCCGTCCGGTCAGCCGTCTTACGAGCGCGAATATCTATACTCAGCCTGCATATTTCGGAATTGCAAACGACGGATCATGGTATTATCCGCTCAATCAGCCAGTTGGATTTCATTTGCTCGCGCTTGATAAAAATCAGATGGTTATTTCGGCAAATGCAGATGTTTCTGTCGTCAAACACGAATACAGGACGGTTATTTCCAGAAGCGGAAGTTATTTCAGATATGAATCCCAGGAGGAAGATAAACTCATCAGCTCCAAAATAATGCCGATCAATGGAGAACAAACCAGTTTCTCTTTCGTGCCCCGTACTGCCGGAGAATATGAACTCAGGGTAACTATTCCGGGGTCGAACACCTATGTAAGTAAATCTTTTTACAGTTTTGGGTCTTGGGGAACTGATAACGCATCTTTTGAAATAAATAACGAAGGACATGTGGACATCCAGCTTGACAAATCTTCTTATTTCAACGGAGAATCCGTCAGGGCACTTTTTAAAGCGCCCTTCGATGGTCGTATGCTGGTCACTTTGGAAACAGATAAACTAATCAGCTACCAATGGGTAAATGTCGAAAAGAGATCAGCCAGTGTTGAGCTAAAGCTCAGTGCGGATGCTGTTCCCAACGCATACATCACGGCTACTCTTATTAAACCTCATGGGATTACAGATATTCCATTGACGGTTGCTCATGGTTTTGAAAACGTGAGTGTCGAAGAAAAAAGCAGGAAAATTCAGGTGGAAATACTGGCGAATCAAAAAGTCAGATCCCGTACGCAGCAACAGGTAAAAATAAAAGCGGCTCCCAACAGCCTGGTCACGCTGGCTGCTGTGGATAATGGTGTGTTACAGGTTTCGGATTTTAAAACACCTGATCCTTACGGATATTTTTACGCACGCCGCGCATTAAGCGTTACAGATTATGATATCTACCCATTGCTGCTGCCGGAACTGAGAGCCCGTTTAAGCAGTACGGGTGGAGATGGTGAAACGGATATGACCAAAAGAACGAATCCCATGCCGGCCAAAAGAATAAAAATTCTTTCCTATTGGAGCGGAATCAAAAAAGCAGACGGTAACGGGGAGGCTATTTTTCAGGTAGATATTCCTCAGTTTTCCGGAGAAATCCGGTTAATGGCCGTATCATACCGGAACGATCAGTTTGGTTCGGCGGAATCAAAAATGACAGTCGCGGATCCGCTTGTATTAAGTACTTCACTTCCTCGTTTCCTGAGTCCGGCTGATTCTATCAGTGTACCGGTAACGATTACGAACACGACCTCATCTTCAGCGAACGGTACCGCCACATTCAACGCAACAGGTGGCATAATGGTTTCAGGAAATAAAGAGTTATCGTTCTCGATTCCTCCAAATAGTGAGAAACGATTACACTTCAACGTAACAGCGGCCCCTGTGATAGGCACGGGAAAAATATCGGTAGATATAAATGGTCCTGGTGGCAGGTTCAGCGATGAGACGGAAATCGGAATTCGTCCCGCATCGTCCCTGCAAAAAACAACCGGCAGCGGCAGTATTGCCGCAGGATCCGCGGAAACCATCCGTTATGATAATGCCGATTACATTCCATCCAGTATCAGCAGACAGTTATTCCTAACCCGTTTCCCCGGTGCCGGATTGAGCAAGTATCTGGGAGAGTTGCTGGAATATCCTTATGGATGTACCGAACAAACCGTTTCGATTGCATTTCCGCAACTATATTTCGGTGAACTGTCTGATGCGCTTCATGTTACCAGGGGTAATCGTTCCACAGCAAACTACAATGTGCAGGAAGCCATCCGGAAAATAAAAATGCGCCAGTTATACACGGGGGCAATAACACTATGGGACGGTGAAAAAACGGCTAATTGGTGGACCAGTATTTATGCCGCGCATTTCCTGATCGAAGCAAATAAAGCTGGTTTCGAAGTAGATAAAAGTCTGTTGGAAACTTTGCTGGGATATATCAATTCCAGTTTGAAAGACAAGAGAACCGTTAACTACTATTACAACCGCGACCAGGTAAAACGGATTGTTCCAAAAGAAGTGATTTATGGATTGTATGTACTGGCGATGGCTTCAAGGCCCAATACGGCATTGATGAATTATTACAAGGCGACTCCTTCATTATTAAGTCTTGATTGTAAATATCTGCTGGCAGCTGCATATGCTCTCTCAGGAGATAAAAACAGTTATCAGCAATTTCTTCCAACCCATTTTACAGGTGAAATAGCCAATACGGAAACAGGCGGAAGCTTCTCTTCCGATATCCGTGATGAAGCGATGTCGCTGGATGTACTACTGAGTGTAGATCCGTCAAATGCACAAATTCCCGAAATGGCAAAACATATTTCGGATAATTTAAAACAACGCAATTGGTATAATACGCAGGAGCTGGTATTCGGATTTCTGGCTCTCGGAAAAATTTCCAAATTGCAGGCTATTTCAACAGCTACTGCCGAGATAAAAATCGATGACAAAAAAATCGCTGACTTTACCGGAGCCGATTTGAAATTCTCTTCATCGCAACTCAAAAACGGAAAAACGGAAATCACGACCGGCGGCAGGGGAAATCTGTATTATTTCTGGGAAGAAGAAGGCATATCAGCTGGAGGTACGATGAAGGAAACGGACAATTACCTGAAGGTGCGCAAGCGCTTTTTTGACCGCAACGGAAATCCGATCAGCGGAAATGTATTCAAACAAAACGAATTGATCATCGTTCAGATCAGTCTTGAAAAAACATTCAGTAATGATATACAGAATGTGGTCATAACCGACCTGCTGCCTGCCGGATTTGAAATTGAAAACCCACGCACAAAAGATATTCCCGGAATGGACTGGATTAAAGATGCTTACACACCCACGGCACTGGACGTTCGCGACGATCGTATCAATCTGTTTGTAAATGCAGAAGAGCTGCGTCAGAATTATTACTATGCCGTGCGGGCCGTCTCGCCCGGCGTTTATAAAATGGGCCCCGTCAGTGCTGACGCGATGTATGATGGTGAATACCATTCATACAATGGCGCAGGGACCGTCAAGGTGGTGGAATAGAAAGTAAATACCTATACAGCTTTATCCGTTTCCGTTTTCTGAACGGAGATCGACAATTCCTGCAATTGTTTCTCATCAATCGTGGAAGGTGCATCGAGCATGACGTCGCGACCGCTGTTATTTTTAGGGAATGCAATAAAATCACGGATACTTTCGCTGCCACCAAGAATGGCACAAAGGCGGTCAAATCCGAATGCAATTCCACCGTGCGGTGGCGCACCATATTCAAAAGCCCCCAACAGGAAACCAAATTTATGATTTGCTTCTTCGCGGGACATTCCGAGGGCATCGAACATTTTTTCCTGCAATTCGCGCTGGAAGATCCTGATCGAACCACCACCAATTTCGTTTCCATTTAAAACCATATCATAGGCATTCGCCTTAATATTCGCGTAAGGATGTTCGAGATATTGGGCAGCGTCTGTAATTTCCGGATTATTATTTATCATGGTCGCGATCTGGTCAGGCTTGGGTGCAGTGAATGGATGGTGTCGGGCAACCCAGCGATTATCTTCTTCACTGTATTCAAATAAAGGGAAATCGAGGACCCATAGTAATTTGAATTCGTCTTTTTTCCGCATTCCCAACCTTTCTCCCAATTCAAGCCGCAGATCACTGATTGCTTTTCGGGTTTTTTCTTCCCTGCCCGCCAACATCAGGATCGCATCCCCTTTTTCTGCTTTGGCAAAAGCCGCCAGGGATTTTAGTCTTTCTTCAGAATAAAACTTGTCCACGCTGCTCCTGATCGTCCCATCTTCATTAAATCTGGCATAAACAAGTCCCTGCATTCCAATCTGTGGACGCTTTACCCAATCCGTTAGTTCGTCAAACTGTTTGCGGGTCCAGGCTGCGCCTCCAGGTACACAAATAGCGAGGACGGTTTCAGCATTTTCAAAAACGGGAAATCCCGCCTTATTTATCAGAAAGCCGTCTGCTTCTATATCACCCTTCCTTTTAAAAGGCGATTTCAGGTTGGCAATCTTCATCCCAAAGCGTATATCCGGCTTATCGTTTCCATAAACCCACATCGCGTCCTCCCAGCTCATTCTTTCGATCTCATCCTGAAATTCCAGTCCTTTTACCTCTTTGAAAATATACCGGATCATACCCTCAAACATCCGGAGGATATCATCCTGTTCTATAAAGCTCATTTCGCAGTCAATCTGGGTAAATTCCGGTTGTCTGTCCGCGCGCAAATCCTCATCACGAAAACATTTTACCACCTGGTAATAGCGATCATAACCACTGACCATTAACAATTGCTTAAAGGTTTGGGGACTTTGCGGTAATGCATAAAACTGACCGGCATTCATACGTGATGGCACCACAAAATCGCGCGCTCCCTCAGGCGTTGATTTGATGAGGAAGGGTGTTTCAATGTCCATGAATTGATTCTGATGCAAATAGTTTCTGGCCGCACGGTTTACGGCATAACGCAATTCTATATTTTTCTTTATGGCGTTACGGCGCAAATCAAGATAACGGAACTTCATGCGAAGGTCATCGCCTCCGTCTGTTTCGTCCTGGATGGTAAAAGGAGGCGTAACAGATTTGTTTAAAATCGTAATCTTACTAACTTTTATTTCAATTTCCCCGGTTGGGATTTGGAGATTCTTACTAGACCTTTCTGAAACCGTGCCCTGGGCCTGAATAACAAATTCCCTGCCCAGTGGAGTTTCCGCCAGAGCAGCATTCTGAGCCTCATCTAATAACAACTGAGTAATGCCATAACGGTCGCGCAGGTCAATAAAGGTGATACTACCAAACTTTCTAAGGGTTTGAACCCAGCCCGCAAGGGTTACTTCCCTGCCTGTATTTGCCAGTCCCAGTTCGCCGCAAGTATGTGTTCTGAACATGTAATCCCAGATTAGCCGGCAAAGGTAGGGCGAGACAGGTAGACCAAAAACGGTTAAAAAATAAAAAAACCATTTCAGAGGGCTTTCAATTGTTAAAAATAATTTTTACCTTGTATGTATCCGTACTATTCACCTCCTCTGATTAAACCTATCCTGGTTATTCTATTCATACCTTAAGCAACTTTTATCCATACCCATGTAAGGCCTAATGTCTTTTGATCGGACCAACCTGAAGCAATCAAAAAGAAAAACGGACCTTATGGAATTCATTATTATCGTAGTGCTGGTCATAGGCATTCTAATCCTGCACAAACCCCTTTCTGTTGTGTTTAACCGGTTATATATAAGGCGTCAGCAACGCAAATTCGTTGAATGCGAGACTTTTTACCACAGCGTAGTTTCCAAATACATCCGCTATTATAACCGCCTGGGTCTTGAGGACCAGCGCAAATTTTTATTTCGCACATTTCTGTTCAGGAAAGCCCGGCGCTTCCATTATATCGAAGTGAAGGAAAGTGCTGAAATGCCTATCCTGATCAGCGCCGTAGCCATCCAGCTTACTTTTGGCCTCGATAAATACATGCTGAATTATTTCAATGAAATTTATGTTCTGAAAGACGACTACCATTATGGTTTTTATTCCCGTCCTTTTATGGGCCATGTGGATCAAAGCGGTATTTATCTTTCCTGGGATAATTTTATAAAGGGAATCAGCGGACAAACCCCTTATTGCAATGTGGGTCTTCACGAAATGGGTCATGCCCTGGCATATGTAACATTTATTACAGAAACAGAAGAAGACAAACACTTCAAGAAAGAATTCAAAAACTTTTCCAAAGTAGCGCGTCCCATATTTGCAGACATGCAGGGCGGAAACCGCAACTTACTGGGTGAATATGCCGCCGTGAACTATCACGAATTCTGGGCTGTTTCGGTAGAAACATTTTTCGAAAACCCGGTTTGCATGCGGCTTGATTTGCCAGAATTATACCAGGCCATGGTTGACCTGCTTCGCCAGGATCCTCTTCAAATGCGCAGCAACAATAATGGAACGGCCACATTTGTATTAAAGCCAGCAAAAAAAGAAGGATTGAAGCTCGGGGCGTGAGGCTGCCCCGACTATAATCTGCGTAGAATCTTCTCAAATCGTTTGACATCGGCGAGCGGTTCAATGCTCCCCTCACCCGTCAATGTGTTCGCCAATTGCCTGGCAAAAAAGGGAGCCAGTGAACATCCCTTGGTTCCCAATCCGTTTAAGATACCCACCTGCGGATAAGCCGGATGAAAGCCAGCAAATGGCCTTCGTTCAAGCGTAGCCGGACGAATGGCGGCGAAATGTTCAAAGATAGTATAGGGTAATTTTAAATTATAGTTCAGCCAGCTCTCCGCAGTCTTTTTGAAATTTGCAGATGGCTGATCATTTTCGAAAGACCACTCATAGGATGAACCAAGCCAGTAAATATTTTCTCTGTATGGAACAAGACTCATGCCTTTTTTAAAAACCAGCCCTTCTGGTAAGCCGTCTATTCCCACCAGTAATCCCTCACCTTTATTCAATGCAAACGGCAACTTATTGAAAAATGGATTGTTTGCTGAGGATTTGCCATCGCAAAATATGATATAACGGTATTGTGTACCCGAATATTCAATCCCCTGATCATTTGTCTGCAGGTTAGAATGGTCAAAGACAGATTCCATCAGTAGTTCCTTTTTTTTCAGCCAGGTTCGCCACCGTGCCAGCAGATTTTCAGCATTTACGAGTGCACATGGCATAATAGCTCCCCAACCAAGTTCATATCGAAACCATGCTGAATATTTTTCAGTGTCCTCACCCGGATGCAGATATCCCTCGTTTTCTTTCAACCTTTGTTGAAAGGCCTGCACCATTTGTACACTGGGAAATAGGTCGATCAACGATACTTCCTTTATGAAGGAGTCATCCAGAAACCTTCCGATTTCACTATAGGCACCAGACGCAAATGACATCAATTCATCAATCATCCAGGTCGTGACCATTCTTCGTCCGGTTACGGGATTGATCAGGCCGGCAGCACGCATTGAAGCACCATCCGGATCCGGTTTATCGATTAAATGAAAGGAAACGCCAGCCCGGTATAACCACCAGCTTAGCCAGGTACCCGCCAAACCTTGTCCAACTATTAATACTTCCTCCATTACTTAGGTTCTACATGAAGTCTGGTACCCTCACTATGCGCTGCAAATTCGGGTGCATACATACATTCCAAAACACTGATCCCATTACTATAATTTCCCGAAGTGGTCACAAATACGGGGTATTCCAAAACAAATGTTCCAGTGGGCAACCGGTCAAAAAAGAAGCTGGTGCTGGCATCCTGAGTTGTCTGGTAATAACCCAATCCGTCCTGCCATTGATATCCGCTCAATACACTGACAGGTTCCAGGCAGGCAGCACGCATATCTTTTAAATGCACATATTCAAGATCACGATCCGTTGAAATTATAATGCGCACTTTCAGTTTATCGCCCGGTTTTAAAATATTCTTTTCAGAAACGGCTATGAGCACCGGGCCTTTATCTGAATTTTTTTCAATAAACAGATTTTTATTGATGGCAAGTTGCGTTTGTGCTGTCGTTATTTTATCGAGGTTTTCAAAATATTGCCAGTACACAGCGCCCCATGAAGGGTTGATCGTTGGTGGTTGACGGTTGACGGTCGAGGGTCTTTCGGTGTTCGTTGACCGTTGACCGTTGACCGTTGCAGTAACATTAGCAAGGATCACGTCAATATTTCCCATTTGCGGCACCACCTGATCTCCCGGTATTTGCCTTTTATAATATCCTGTGCCGGCTTCAGTTTTTCCTTCATTGCTATTGATTTTATAATTCCCCAGTTGAATTGAAACTGTTTGTTGTGACGCGATCCAGTCGTTTCCATTCAGCAGGAGTGCATAACAGGCATCTGCCGTCGCCTTTGTAGAGGGCCAATGGTTACTGCGTTTTTGCTGGAGAAGCCAAATTTTCATCTGGTCTATCGCATTTTGATCAGAGCGCAGTTCCTGGAATGTTTCAATCAAAAGCGATTGGGTCTCTACAGGCGCTTCCTGCCAGTAAAAACCATTATTAACCGACTTCCAATAGATACCCAACTCGTTGGAATGGATTGCATTTTCTTTCAGGGAAGCCATGATGTCGTTTGCTGTTTTGATATCACCCGTGCGACTCAAAAACAATGCAATCATTCCCTGCATATAAACAGATTCCTTTGTCCATTCTTCCACTGAAAGTTTCCTGTAATAATTCAGGGCATTAAAAGCATTTCCCGGGACATCCATATCTGGAAAAAAACTGCGCGCGTACAGATATTGGATCTGAATGGGGTTTAGATTCTGATTTGCCAGAGACTTGTTCCGCTTTTCATAATCGGATTTGATTTCTTTGTCGAGGTATGCTATGGCTGTTCTGGCCATGTTATTTAGGGGAACTTGCAGTTCAACGGGTATCGATTTTAATTTCCTGAGCCTTCCGATTCCGGAAATAATATACTGGGTAATAAAACGATCCTCGCGTCCACCCTTGAACCAGGCAAAACCGCCGTCATCAGATTGCATTTGATGTAGTTTATCGAACGCTGATTTCACAGCCCCACGCATTTTCATCATATCAAACAAGAGAGCCAGGTTTCTCTTTTGTTGTGTCTCGGTCTGCGCCTGAAGAACCCAGGGCGTTTCGCGCAGTAAAACGGATTTGAGCTCTTCATTTTTTTGCAGATAACCTAGCAATGCCGATGTATCCATGTTCTTCCATTTCTCAAAAACCGCCTGCATAGCGGGTGAAACCTGGACAATATGACTCGCCAAAGCGTTCGCATAAAACCGGTTAAAAGTCTGTTCAGCACATTCATAAGGAAATTCTATCAGATATGGCAACGACTGAACTGCATACCACGCCGGATTCGTGGTATACTCAACAGTAAGCGACTGGTTTCTTAGCGTGTTACTTTCCCCGGATTTGAGTAATTTCCCAAAGAGAAAATGCTTTTCTTTTTGTCCATTCATGTTCAGGGGCAGGGATTCTGTCACCAGCATCCGGTTGCTTAACACCGGGATTATATTTTCCTCCCCATCGCTGTATTCGGCCTCCTTTATATTCGTCCTTGCAATAATCCTGTACAATAGAGGTTCATTGAAATGAGCCGGAATAATCACGGGGAAAAAAACAACAGCAGATTGTGTTGCACTTATATTGAAAGACCGGTCAGGTGTAATATTTCCGAGAGTCGAATCGACCTTTACATTGTTGCCCGCATCCAGCCATTCCAACTGAATCGTTCCACGCAGGCTTTGGGATGAAAGATTGGCCAGTTTAACTGGTAACTGCATAGTATCACCTGTACGGAAAAATCTCGGCATGTTGGTTTGGATCATTAATTCCTTTTGCGTTACAACAAATTTTTCAGAATAGCCAAAAGAAAGATCCTTTGTATTCGCCAGAACCATCCATTTCCATTTTGTTAGCGCATCCGGCATAGTAAAAGATATCACTACATTTCCCTGCGCATCCGTTTTCAGATCGGGTTGAAAAAAAGCTGTCTCATTAAAGTTTTTTCGAATTTGGACCGGAACATCATTATTTTGGTTCATGTTATCCGTTCCGGGCGGTTTTGTTTCTTCCCGCGCTTCTTCATCTTTAACAATTTTTGGCGGAGCAAATTTTGTCATAACTATTTTAGAAGACGCCATTTTATTTTGTTCGGATCCTTTGTCTGCGCGCTTTTCGGGAGCTGGTAATACAATATCCATCCCGGCAACTTTGTTTCCCAAAGCGGACATCATCCTGATTCCCGAACCTATCGTCAACTTGTCATTGAAATTCAACAACTCATCATAAATATTTTGCGAAGCGGGAATGGATACTACTTCTAAATCAGGTCGCATACGGGATTCTTCATCACTAAAATTGGGCGTATTATCCCAGGTATCTACTTGATTATAGACCGGATATATATCCGGTACCGTCCAGGAATGGTTCATAAACTGATCAAGCGAAGCATCATACATCGAAGTGAGGACTTCGGCCATTACTTCGTCCTTTTTATAACCTGCAATTTTTATTTTCCATTGTTCTTTGTTGCCGGGTTTTGTTTTGTCATTCCAGGTCTGATAAGAAATCTGCAATTCCTTGTTCGTCCAGGGAACTACAATATTATGAACACTCATGTACCATCGATTATTTTTCACAAAAACATCATAAATGGCGAATCCGCCCCGGTCAATTTCCCTGATTTCAATAGTTGAATTATTGAAATGCTGATTCAGACTGTAATAAGAATATCTCATAGCACTGTCGGTTATTGACTGTTTCAGGCGAATCACATAGAGGTCATCGGCGTCAGAACCCGTTTGAATTCTCAGGCTGGTTCCTGGCTCACCTGTTCTGTTTTCTTCTTTAATAGTATTATAGCTTAAACTGCCTCCTTTTACCGCGTTATCTCTTATCTCAATATATCTCTTATCGATTATTTCTTCGCCATCCAGATCTTTTCCTTTGAATTCAATTAAATACCAACCCGGTTGAAGAGATGAAATAGCCTCCCTATCCAGTTTAAAAGATCTATTCATGGTCGTACTATCTGTATGAGAATAAATCATTCGACCAGGATTCCAGGATTTAAAATCTGATTCATTCTTAAACTCATCATTTGGAAAAGATTTAATATAATCGGTCTCAGTCATGATAAATTGATCTGGCTGCTCCCAATATCTTTTTCTGATCAAACGGGCAGGTACGGTCAGAGTAGTAAGAGAAACCGATAATTCCTCCTTAACAAATGTTCCGGCAGCATTGATTGTGGTTACAGCAATGTTATAAAGACTATCTTTTAGCATACTACTTTCATCTGAAATAGAAGATGAAATTTCAAATGACTGATAACTCGCGGCAATGTCAGTTGTAGCAGATCTGCTTTCACCATTCAGATCAGTAACCGTAGATTCGATACGATAAGTATAGATTGGTTTTGTTGATTTCGAAACTGATTTATCCGGCTCGGCTATAAACTGAATATTAAATTTCCCGTTCTCGTCCGTTATGGATTCACCAAATGTTATCTCTGTTTCGGAACGGGACGGATAATATCGAAACATCCACGGATAAGGGAATCGGGATTCTCTGTAAACCCTGTAAATCAATTTAGATTTTTCCATTGAGCTTCCGGCGTAAGCCAGCACGGAACCCGATAGTTTGATCGAATCGCCCACTCTATAAGAACCCTTTACTGTATCATACATTACATAAAAAGAAGGTCTTTTATATTCCTCAACCGAAAAGGCTTTTCGATCTTCAGACTGTTCATCCAGAATCGTGAATTCGCCATTTAGCAAATTTTGAGGCAATTTGAAACTGCCTTGAATGGAACCATAATCATTGGATTTTAAAATAAGGGAGTCGATTTTCTGACTATTCACATCCAACAGGAATACTTTTGAGTTTTGTTGACTAGCCGCCCTGTATTTCTTTGTCTTCAGATCCCGCGTTATCATTAACCCTTTGAAATAAACAGTCTGACCAGGCCTGTATATCGAACGATCGGTGAAAATATCGTCCCTGAATTTCTGTGTACCCCTGAAATCATTTTCATTTTGCCTGCTGTAATATAAGTATTGGGTATTAGACAGGTAATCCTGCCCAATTCTGAATTCGAGTTTCAGCTGGTTTGAAAATTCCTTTGCTGAAGACAAACGGAAATACCCGTGCTGATCCGTCTGGTATGTTTTAAATGGCTGATACGAAGATCTTCCCCTGTCATATCGCTGAACAAAGGATTTGACATCTACTGATTTTAACGGGTGTCCGGAATTGCGATCCAAAACAAAATAATCCATTCCATTTTTTACAAATGCAATATTCGAACAGAAAAAAGAAGACATAACCATGGAGGCACTATCACTGAAAGTTTCATCAGAGCTGGCCAGCAGAATGTATTGACCCGAAACCAAACCGTCGATTCTGATCTCAACACGATGTTGCTGATAATCCCGTGTATCAGGAACCTGTTGTTGAAAATATCTTTCAACTGGCATCTGATTTAATCTCTGCCAGAATTTTCTGGCTTCGTTTTGTTCAAAGGATTCTTTAGTTGCGTCATCAATGCGTACTATTCTTCCAAATAACCGATTGATATTTTTATAAGTCAACAGGACCCGGAAAGGAAGGTTAGGTATGTTCACCTTTTCTGTTTTCAGGCTGATCGAACGATTGCGTATCGCTTCCAGCAATTGCCCACACAAGATTTTACCTTCGCTTGAATCAGGATGTTTTAAAACCTGTTCACAAATTGTTGCCGCTTTCTTGCAATCAAAACGATGAGCACTGTCCCTCAGCGGGTCGTATGTTGTTCCCCGTTCATACCACCATTGAGCCTGAAGAAACCAGGCTTTTGAAGACGCGGCTAATGTACCAAATTGACTGGTGATCCTGTTCAGTGCGATCATGTACAAAGAATCCTTGTCCGGTATTTCTGCCATTTGATAAACAAACTGGATCCGGCTGATATCTGCGTCAATCCATGCATCGAGGCGGATATCTTTTGCATGGAACCGGAGCATCTGCTGATATAGTTTTAATGCCACCAGTTTATTTGAAAGGCTGTCTTTATCCTTAAAATCATAATGCATATAATAGGGCGCTTCTGAAAATAAAACCGAATTTTCCCTTAGCCGGTTGTTATTTATAGTCACCGGTTCCATATTATTATCCAACCTGAAATAATCCAATGCCCTCCAGGCAAGCAAGTCGAATAATGATGGCCTTAATTCCCTGGAATTTCCTGATATCAAAACAGCATTAAAATTTTCGAGCGGCGTTTTCTTTAATACATCAGGATTATCCAATGAGGCTAGATATAAATTTGAAATCTTATCAATAAAACGGTTAATCGTCCATGTAGTGATGTCGGAAGATGTATCTGCTATCATTGGAATCCTGTTTCTGAATTGATAACGGTGTCCCTGTAAATACTGAAATAATTCTTCCGCTTCAATACTTTTCAAAAGTGCAGCAACTCTAAGCGGAGCGGAAGTGATCTCGGATTCAAGATTCTTTATTTTGTCATTGATATTTTGATCATTTGATTCTTGTAAATGATTCCTGTAAATGATTGCCTTCACCCACTGTACTTCCTGTTTATCTTTTTTTGCGGCAGCATACACTTTATTTACTTCAATCAGCGCGGATTTCGGAAGGTTCTTTTTTAGCATCAGAGAATCTATGAGTTTCCATTCCTGGTAGTAAGGAAAATTCGACTGGCCAAAGAACACAAGATAACTGAGCAGTATAACCGAAGTGATAAGAATAGATTTTAGAAGCATCTTTTTTGCTTTTAAGGAAAAAGTTCCAGGTATGAAATTTTGCATCTTTGACTTTAACTCCACACAACCAGCTAATCCTGCTCAAGAGCAGGCTCTAGCGTTCAGTGGTAAGACTTAGATGCCTATTCCCGAAAAATACATAGCCTTTAACGTAATTATAACGACAACAAGTTAAACAATCGAATCCTGCAGCCCTCTTATAAACGGAAGCATTTATTCACCTTAAAAAAATGTTTTATGAAAACAAAGATTCCCATCCTGATCGCAGCCGGATTATTTCTTGCCAGTGTAACCGAGGCACAATATGGCACTCCTTATCACGATAACCGGGTGGTTATCCAGGCGCATTTTGGTTTCCCGGTTCCAGTACCAATTGTCAATCACTATGAATATTATCCTGTAGCACGTGGACGTTTTGATGATCGCAGAGACTGGAGGGCAGAACAATACGAACGTTATTGCCGTGAAAACAGGGGTTACCGGATGAGCCGTGAGGAATTCTATCGTGACCGTTGTGATCCAAGAGCCCATCCATATTATGCGCCACGGAAAGTGGCTGAACATAGAAGATATTAAGCCTAAAGCCTAAAACTCAATTGATGAGAGTATATAAAAAAAGTCCTGCAAATTGTAGGACTTTTAAATTATGAACAGTTTTGCGCTTTAAGCTTTGAGCTTTAAGCTTTTTAAGACTTTGGCCATCGTGGCCCCGATGTCAGCCGGGGATTGTACCACTTCAATACCGCACTCGGCCATGATTTTCATTTTTGCAGCAGCAGTATCATCGGCTCCCCCAATGATCGCACCGGCGTGACCCATACGACGACCGGGAGGCGCTGTTTGACCGGCAATAAAACCTACGACCGGTTTTCGGTTATTGTCTTTTACCCATCTGGCAGCTTCAGCTTCCATATTACCGCCGATTTCTCCAATCATGACAATACCTTCTGTTTCCGGATCGTTCATCAATAATTCCACAGCCTCCTTTGTAGGTGTTCCGATGATCGGATCTCCGCCAATTCCAATGGCAGTCGATACACCCAATCCGGCTTTCGCCACCTGGTCCGCTGCTTCATAGGTCAGCGTTCCGGATTTTGAGACGATCCCGATCCTGCCTTTTTTAAATACGAAACCAGGCATTATTCCCACTTTACATTCGTCCG
>Ga0193753_10000727_pt1 | contig 30842 bp, 21 predicted proteins | sample H1c2metaG_FD_144925 | JGI IMG/M metagenome (GOLD analysis project Ga0193753, IMG submission 144925) | Soil microbial communities from a riparian zone of the East river system, Colorado, United States - H1c2 | ecosystem: Environmental > Terrestrial > Soil > Riparian zone | place: USA: East...
CCACGTGCGGGTCGTAGTGCGGCTCGCCCATCGGCGACAGCTTGCAGCCCGGCGCGATGAGCACGCGGACGTCGGCGCGGGCCGCGGGCGCGCCGGTCGCGGCAGCGACGGCCGCGGCCGATCCCACGCCGCGGAAGGTGCCGCCGCGCGTGTGGTTCACGTAGGCCAGGGCGTGGTGGCCGGTGGCGCGCGCACGCGGCAGCGGCGCGTCGTCGGCCAGCGCGGTGAGCCACAGGAGCAGCGGCTCGGCGCCGATCGCCCGCGCGAACAGCTCGGGGAAGCCGTCATCCTGGCCGAGGCGGCCGTTCACCTCGATGACGGCGCAGCGTTCGCCGCGGGCGCGCAGCTCGATGGAGAAGCCCGAGTCGTCCATGCCGAGCGCGGACAGCGAGGCCAGCGCCGCGCGCTCGGCGGCGGCCAGCACCGCGGGCGGCAGGTCGGCGGGCGCGACGTAGGCCTCGATGTGGAACTGCGGCCCCGCGGACAGCACCTGCCCCGTGACGCCGAAGCTGGCGACCATCCCGCCGCGCACCAGGCCGTCCACCTCCAGCGGCTCGCCGTCGAAGAACTCCTCCACGAGGAACTGCCGCGTCGGGTCGCACTCCATGTCGAGGCGCGCGAGGCGCGCGAATTGCAGGCAGCGCAGCACGTCGGGCGCGGAGGGCAGCGCGGCGTGCAGGCGCGCGACCGCTGCGTCCACGTCGGCCTCGCGCGCGACCTTCACCACGTTGCGCGACAGGCAGCTCGACACGGCCTTGAGCATGACGGGCCAGCCGGCCCGGCGGGCGAAGCGCCGCACATCCGCGGCATCCGCGGCGAGCGCGAAGCGCGGGACGCTCACGCCGCCGGCCGCCATCGCCCGGCGCGAGAGCCACTTGTTGCACGTGAGCAGCGCGGCGCGCGGCGACAGCGCGCGCAGCCCCAGCCGCTCCGCGAGCAGCACGCCCGGCAGCAGCCCGGCCTCGGATTCCGGGCACACGGCGTCGATGCGGCGGCGCGCGGCCAGGCCCTGCAGCACGGCCAGCGCCTCCGCCACGTGCGCGGGCCGCGGCAGCTCGATGCACTCGTCGAAGAGCGCGCGGTCCTCGGCCTCCAGCTCGTCGTCGGCGAGCACGAGCGAGATGCCGCGCGCGCGCAGGGCCGCGCCGTGCCGCACGAGGAGCGCGCGCCGCGCGGCCGGGTCGACGTACGGAAGCAGGATCGTGGTCATGCCCGGGGCGCAACTCCGCGTGGCGAGGCAGCATACCCGGCGCACCGCGCGGGCCGGAGCGGCAGCACACGCTGGCGCGTCCCGCGAACCGCCGGCCGGAACGTCTCTCGCGCGCGCCCCCGTGCGGCGCCGGGCGTGGCAGACTGAGCGGATGAAGACCACCACGGCGCGCCCGTTCCCTGTCCGCTCACTGACCTCACCGACGCGGCTGGCCGCGGCGGCGCTCGGAGCGGTCATCGCGCTGCTCGGCGCGGCGCCGGCGCGGGGCCAGTTCTCGCTGCCGCCGCACTTCCAGGCCGTCGCGCTGCCGGGCGTCTACAACCTGCCGGTGAACCTGACCTTCACGCCGGACGGCACGCGGATCTTCCTGCTCGAGAAGCCCGGCGTCGTGCGCGTGCTCGACGGCAGCAGCGGCATCGCGCAGGCCGCGCCCTTCCTCGACCTGTCGGCCGAGGTGAACAACGACCACGACCGCGGGCTGCTCGGCATCGAGCTGCACCCGGGCTTCGTCGCGGACGGCGGGCCCACGTCGTGGGTCTACCTGCTGTACACCGTCTCGCCCGTGCCGGGCCAGGACCTCGGCTACAACCAGAACCAGATGTACTCGTGGTCCCGGCTCGTGCGCTACCGCGCCGTCACGAGCGGCGGGCTGCTCGCCGCGGACGCCGGCAGCCGGGAGATCCTGCTCGGGCACCAGCTGGCGGACGGCACCGTGCCCGACGCCATCGCGAGCGTCCACAACAGCCACAGCAACGGCTCGATGCACTTCGCGGACGACGGCTCGCTCATCCTCACCTGCGGCGACGGCGCGCACTACGACTTCACCGACAACGGCGGCAACGACAACCCGGCCTTCGACACGTTCACGATCCCGTCCACCGGCAAGAAGGGCCCCACGCCCAAGGTGCAGGACGCGGGCGCCTTCCGCGCGCAGGACCTGCGCTCGCTCTCCGGCAAGGTGCTGCGCATCGACCCGGCGACGGGCCTCGGCTATCCGAGCAACCCGTTCTTCGATGGCAATCCGGCGAGCAACGCCTCGCGCGTGTGGGCGCTGGGGCTGCGCAACCCGTATCGCATGACGCTCGTGCCCGGCACCGGCAGCAGCGATCCGTCGCGCGGGCAGCCCAACGTGATGCTCATCGGCGACGTCGGCTGGAACGTCTGGGAGGAAGTGGACGCCAGCCGCACCGGCGGCGAGAACTTCGGCTGGCCGTGCTGGGAAGGCTTCCTGCAGAACGGCAGCTACCAGGGCTTCAACCCGGCCAATCCCGACAAGGTCTCCTGCCACACGGCGGTGACCGGCACGCTCACGCCGCCGCTCGTGGCCTTCCATCACGCGCAGCCCGGCGCGCTCACGCCGCTCGCCAAGTACGTGGATGGCAGCGGCCATCCGATCCCGGGCGGCTTCGCGGGCAACTGCTCCATCGGCGGCACCGTCTACGCGGGCGGGAGCTTCCCGCCGGAGTACGACGGGCGGCTGTTCTTCGCGGACTACGCACAGGGCTTCATCAAGACCCTGCAGCTCGACGCCGCGTACAACGTCGTGGCGATCCGCGACTTCGCCGCGAACATCGGCAACCTCGTGGATCTCGAGCGGCACCCGCTCACGGGCGATCTGTACCTGCTCTCCATCGGCAGCGGGCAGGTCATCCGCCTGAGCTACGCCGGCAACCTCTCGCCGGTCGCGGTCGCGGGGGTCGCGCCGGACCACGGGCAGGCGCCGCTCGCCGTGGCCTTCGCCGGCAGCGCGAGCAGCGATCCCGACGGCGATGCGATCACCTTCGACTGGGACTTCGACGACGGCAGCCCGCACTCGGCCGCCGCCGACCCCGCGCACGTCTACGCGGCCGACGGCGTGTATCACCCGACGCTCACCGTGAGCGACGGCGGCGGCGCCACCGGCACCGCGCAGGTGCAGGTGGCCGTGGGCAACGGCCCGCCCGCGGCGATCATCCTGAGCCCGGCGATGGGCGCCACCTACGGCGTGCCCACGCTGCTCGCGCTGCACGGCGCCGGCACGGACCCCGAGAGCGCGCCGCTGAGCTACGCCTGGGACATCACGCTGTTCCACGCGAGCCACGTGCACACCTTCCTCTCCTCGCAGCAGGACGACGCCTTCTCCATCGACGTGAGCCCCGAGGACGACGAGCTGCTGTACTACCGCGTGCAGCTCACCGTCACCGACCCGGGCGGGCTCTCCGGCAGCGCGCACGTCTTCGTCTACCCGCAGGGCCACGTCGGCGACGCGGCCGGCACCGCGCTGCCGATCGCGCGCGTCGACGAGCTGATCCCGGCGGGCCCGACCGGCGGCGGCAACCACGACATCGAGGTGCTGCGCGACGGCGTGCTTCCGGCGGTCGGCAGCGGGGACTCGGGCGCGCAGTACGACACCTATCACGGCGGCGCGCAGGGCGCCGACGACTGGGTCGGCTTCGCGCTGGCGGCGCCGCCCGCGCCGGAGTTCCGCTGGGCCGGCCTGACCTTCCAGGAGGGCAAGCACTTCGCCGACGGCGGCTGGTTCAAGGACCTGCGCGTCGAGGTGGCCAGCAACGGCGTGTGGACCGTCGCGCCCAACCTGCACGCGACGCCGGCCTACCCGCTCGCTTCCGCGAACCAGCCCTTCTTCGACGGCGTGAACTTCCAGAGCTACGCGCTGTGGTTCGACCCGCAGCCGGGCGACGCGATCCGGCTGCGCGGCGCGCCGGGCGGCACGGCGAAGTTCCTGTCCTTCGGCGAGCTGCGCGCGCGCACGCTGGTCGCGACGCCGCACGAGGCCCATGCAGACCTCACCGCGGCCGGCACGCTCAGCGCGCGCGTGGACACGCTCGTGCCGCCGGGCCCGCTCGGCCAGGGCAGCAAGAGCAAGGAGACGATGCGCAACGGCACGTACCCGCCCGTGGGCAGCACCAGCTTCCTCGCGCAGTACGACACCTTCTCCACCGGCGCGCAGACCGGCGACGACTGGATCGCGCTGGACTTCGGCACGACGCGCAGCGTGTCGCGCATCGTGTTCCAGGAAGGGCGCAACAACGCCGACGGCGGCGCCTTCCTCGCGCTCGGCGTGCAGGTGCGCCTGGTGGCCGGCGGGCCGTGGAGCGCCGTGCCCGGCGTCGTGTCCACGCCGCCGTACAGCGGCCTGAACGGCATCGGCTACGAGCGCTTCACGCTGGACTTCCCCACGGTCGCGGCGCGCGCGGTGCGCATCGCCGGGCCGCCGGCGGGCAGCGCCAAGTACGTGAGCATCGGCGAGCTGGCCGTGCTCGGGCCGAACCTGCCCGCGGATCTCGGCTGGTTCCCGTACGGCGCGGGCGCGGGCCCGGCGCACACGCTGAACCTCGGCAGCAACACGCCGCCGGGGCTCGGGCTGCCCATCGTCGTCACGGCCTCGGGCGCCGCCGGCGCGGCCCCCGGCTTCCTCGGGCTCTCGCTCGGCGCCGACAGCCTGCCGCTCAAGGGCGGCACGCTGCTGCTGGCGCCCGGCAACCTCTCGCTCTTCGAAGTGGCCTTCGACGCCACCGGGGCCTTCCAGCTCGCGACGACGCTGCCCGCGACGCCGGTGCTGCAGGGCGCCTCCGTGTGGTTCCAGACCTTCGCGCTCTCCCAGCCGCAGCCCTGGCCGACCCGCTTCTCCAACGGCCTGCGCATGACCCTCGGCGCGTGGTGACGCGGCCGCGGAGCCCGCGTGGTTGCCTTCAGGTCGCGGGCGCCGGGGCGGACGCGGCCTTGGCCACCGTCGCGCCGAGGATGAGCGCGCCGCCGGCCAGCGCGAGCGCGCCGGGAACCTCGCCGTGCACGAGCCAGCTCCAGAGCGGGTTGAGCGCGGGCTCGGCCAGCAGCAGCAGCGAGGCCTCGAAGGCGGGCACGCGCCGCAGCCCGCGCGACAGCAGCGCGTAGGCCAGCGCGATCTGGACCGCGCCGAGGAACGAGAGCAGCGCCCAGTCCCCCGCCGTGGCCGGCAGCGCCGGCGTCGCGCGGAGCGCGAACGGCAGCGCGATGACGAAGGCCAGCGCATTCCCGAGCGCCACGCAGGGCAGCGCGCCCGCGTCGCGGCTCCCGTCGCGCGCGCCGGCCGGGGCACTCGCGGCCGCGCCGCCGAGCCAGCGCATGCCCATGAGCAGCGCCGCGAAGCTCACGCCGGCGGCCAGCGCCAGGGCGTTGCCCGTCGCGGGATCCGGCGCCGTCGTGCGCGGCACCGCCGGGTCGAAGAAGAACAGCGACAGGCCGCCGCCGATGGCGAGCATGAAGAGCACGTCGGCGCGCCGGATGCGCTCGCGCAGCAGCCACGGCGAGAGCAGCAGGATGTAGAGCGGCGCCGTGGACTGCAGGAAGATGGCGTTGGCCGAGGTGGTGTGCCGCGTCGCGCCGACGAAGAACAGCACCGTGGCGGCGTAGGCCAGGCCCACGAGCCCGGCGCGGGCGTTCCACCCCGAGCGCGCCGCGCGCATCGTCAGCAGCATCACCACCGTCGCGATGCCGGAGCGGAAGCACGCGATCTGCCAGCTCGTGAGCGCGATGGCCTTGATCGCCGCGCCGCCCGTCGAGAACAGCGCCGCGGCCGCCAGCACCTGCAAGCGCGCGAGCGATCGGCTGTTCGTGGCGGCCTCGAAGTGGTGGGGGCGGTGGGGATCGAACCCACGACTCACGGCTTAAAAGGCCGTTACTCTACCGACTGAGTTACGCCCCCACGGCAGGTGGTCGGCGCGCCGCGCCTCACGCGGACTGGATCTCCTTGATGCGCAGCTCGACGATGCGATCGATCTCGGCCTCCATCTCCTTGGTGAGCTTCTGGATGCCGTCCTTCGCGGAAGCCTCCTCGTCCTGGCCGATGGACGCGCTCTTGAGCGCCGCCTCGGCCTCCTTGTTCTGGTCGCGGCGGATGTTGCGCACGACGACGCGCGCCTGCTCGGCGAGGTCCTTCACGCGGTGCGTCATCTTGTCGCGCTGCTCCTGGCTCATCATCGGCACCGCGAGGCGCACGAGCTTGCCGTCGGACGCGGGCGTGATGCCGATGTCGCTCTTCAGGATGGCCTTCTCGATGGCCGCGCACATCGAGGGGTCGAACGGCTTCACGACGAGCGTGCGCGCGTCCGGCACGCTGATCGAGGCGACCTGGTTCAGGGGCATGGGGCTGCCGTACGCGTCCACGCGGATGTTCTCGACGAGCGCCGGCGTGGGCCGGCCGGTGCGCAGCCCGCGCAACCCGTCCTGGAAGAAGTCCACGCCCTTCTTCATCTTCTCGCGCGTGTCGTGGATCAGCTTCGACTCGGTCATGGTGTTCTCCCGCGGGTCCGTGCCGCCTCCGTGCGTCGCACGGCCGGCGCCGCGCAGCATAGGGACTGGGACGGCGAGGGTGAAGCTTCGTGCCGCTCCGGGGCGTCGGGGGCGCTGCGCGCCTCGACGCCGTTCCTGCTCGCTGGGAGGAACGGGGATCGCGCCCGGGGAGCGGGGACTCGCAGAGACTGCGGTGACGAATGACCATCGTCCGCGCGCAGGGTCTGCCGTGACTCGTGGGCCAGTAGAGGCACGGCCTCTACTGGCCCACAGACTCCGCGCGGACATCCCACGCGGGCTGTCGCGCGCGCTGTGCGTGTGCCACGTCCGCTGGCGCCGCACGTGTGGCGCTGCGTGTGCGTACGGTCACCATCACGGAGCGCGTTCACTTCCCCCTGATCCCCACGCGGCCACTTGCCCTCTCACAAGAGCCAGCGCGTTGCCCGAGCGCGTGTGAAGAAGGGGCACCGTCTCGTTGCGGAGGGTGCGTTCCAGACCATGACGCGCTCGGTGCGCGGCGCAGCGTTGGCCGGGCGCGGCCCCTCCTTCGTCTCGAACGGGAATCCTTGCCTCGGCTGGTGCGCGATGCGGGGACGGGCCTCGGCGAGATTCATCCGCAGCAAGCGCACCAAACCACTCGCCACGCCTCCTCTGCGGATGTCGACCGCAGCCGAGGCCCGTCCCCGCAGCGCGCACACACCCGCACCAGGCGAACTCCTGCTCGTGAGAAGTCAGGGGGCCGCGCCCGGCCAGAGAGCGGAGCCCCGCCCCAGGCGTCCCCGCTCTAGGCGTTCGCAGACACCAGCGTCCCGATGGTCTCCCCCGCGATGACCCGCCGCAGGTTGCCCGGCGTGAGCACGTCGAAGACCACGATGGGCAGGCTGTTGTCGAGGCACATCGTGATGGCGGTCATGTCCATCACCTTGAGGTCGCGATCGATGACCTCGCGGTAGGTCAGGCGCGCGAAGCGGCGCGCACCCTTGTTGCGCTCGGGATCGGCGTCGTACACGCCGTCCACGCGCGTGGCCTTCAGCATCACGTCGCAGCCCAGCTCGGAGGCGCGCAGCGCGGCGGTCGTGTCCGTCGTGAAGAACGGGTTGCCGGTGCCGCCCGCGAGCACGACGACGCGGCCCTTCTCCTGGTGCCGGATCGCACGGCGGCGGATGAAGGGCTCGCAGATCTGGTGCGCGGCGACGGCCGACATGAGCCGCGCCTCGCAGCCGTTGCGCTCGAGGCCGTCCATGAGCGCCAGGCCGTTGATCATCGTGGCCAGCATGCCCATCTGGTCCGCGGTGGCGCGCACCGAGATGGTGTCGGCCACGTCGCGGCCGCGCAGGATGTTCCCGCCGCCGACGACGACCGCGAGGCGCACGCCCGACGCGGAGACCTCCGCGATCTGCGCGGCGATGACGTCGATCGAGGGCCGGTCGAGGCCGTGGCCTTCCTTGCCGAGGGCCTCGCCGCTCAGCTTGAGCAGGACGGAGCCGAAAGCCACCGGCTCAGACGCCGATTTCGTAGCGGGCGAAGCGGCGGATGATCAGGTTCTCGCCGACCTTGCCGACGGTCTCCGCGCGCAGCTGCTCGATGGTCTTGCTGTCCTCCTTCACGAAGGGCTGCTCGAGCAGGCACGTCTCCGCGAAGAACTTGGCCATGCCGCCCTCCAGGATCTTCTCCTGGACCTCCTTCGGCTTCTTGCCATCGACCTGCGCCGCGCGGATCTCGCGCTCCTTGGCCACGAGCTCCGCCGGGACCTCGTCGCGCGTGAGGTAGCGCGGGTTCATCGAGGCGATGTGCAGCGCCACGTCCTTGACGAAGTCCTTGAACGGATCCGTCTTGGCGACGAAGTCCGTCTCGCAGTCCACCTCGACCAGCACGCCGACGCGGCCGTTGTGGTGGATGTACGCGAAGACGAGGCCTTCCTTCGCGTCGCGCCCGGCCTTCTTCGCCGCGGTGGCGATGCCCTTCTTGCGCAGCCACTCGGTGGCCCGCGTCATGTCGCCGGCGTTCTCGTCGAGCGCCTTCTTGCAGTCCATCATCGGGGCGCCGGAGCTGTCGCGCAGCTCGCGCACCATCGTCGCGCTGATCTCGGCCATGATTTCCTCAGGCTTCCGGGGTGCTGCCGGCCGCGGTCCCGGCCGCGGGCTCGGCCTCGTCCGAGGCCGCGATGACGCGCTCGGCCATGCCGGAGCTGGCGAGCATCTCCTTGGCCGTCTCGAAGGACGCGCCGCCGCCGCGGCCCTGCTGGGCGTGGCGCACGCCGAGCGCATCCTCGGGAGCGCGCCCCGACGAGCGGAAGCGCGCGTTGCCCTCGATGACCGCGTCGGTGAGCTTGCCCAGGATCAGGCCGACGGAGCGGATGCTGTCGTCGTTGGCCGGGATCGCGATGTCGACGGTGGACGGATCGCAGTCCGTGTCCAGGATGCCGACCACCGGCACGCCCATGCGCGCGGCCTCGGCCACCGCGATGTGCTCGCGGCGCGGGTCGATGATGAGCAGCGCGCCCGGGATGCGGTTCAGCGAGCGCAGGCCCTCGAGGTTCTTGCGGATGCGGCGCAGCTCGCGCCCCATCTGGCTCTGGGCCTTCTTCTTCATCGCGGCGAGCTGCCCCGTGCCGTCCAGGTGCTCGATCTCCTCGAGGCGCCCGAGGCGCGAGCGGACCGTCTTGAAGTTGGTGAGCGTGCCGCCGAGCCAGCGCTGGGTGACCCACGGCATCTCGCAGCGCGTGGCCTCCTGCAGCACGAGGCTCTGCATCTGGCGCTTGGTCCCCACGAACACGATCTGGCGGCCGGTGGCCGAGACCTCGCGCAGGAAGTGGGCGGCGCGCGTCAGCCCGCGCACGGTGTGCACGAGGTTGATGATGTGGATCTTGTTGCGCTTCCCGTGGATGAAGGGCTTCATCCTCGGGTTCCAGGTGTGCGTGAGCGAGCCGAAGTGCACACCCGCGTCCAGCAGATCCTGCATGGTCATCGCGGCCAAAAATCACCTCCGTACCTGTCTGTTGAGCCCCGGTTTCCGCAGTGAAACGGGCCCGGGAACGTACCAAACGACCGGCCCGCAGCACAAACGGTCCCCGGCGGCGGGAGTTGTCCGCGCCGCGCGCGCCCTGCGCTTTGCCGTGCTTTTCCTCTTCCTTGCCGGACCGTGCGGATCGGGTCGATTGGACGCCTCCCCTGTCAGGGGCTAGCCTCCGGTGCCAACGGTCCACCACCACAGCGAATCCGTGCCCTCATGACCGTTCCCCGCATCCTCCTCGCCCGGCACCAGTCCGGCAGCGCCGCCCAGCTCGCGGCCGGCCTCGCGGGGGAGGGTTTCGCCGTCGAGGAGACGCGGAACATGGCCGCCACCTGGGTCTCGGTCCGCAGCCGGGCGCCCGACGCGGTCCTGCTGGCCCCGCTCTCGCACGACACGGACTCCGCGGAGTTCCAGAGCCTGCTCGAGCTCTGCGTGGCCCACGACGGACCCGCGCTGCTGGTGCTCACCGACGACCCGGAATTCCTGGTCGGCCGCGTGGATGCGGTGGACGACTTCCTCCCGCCCGACATCGAGGCGCCCCACGCGGCGCGGCGCCTGCTGTTCGCCCTCGCCCGGCGGCGGGCGTTCTCGCGCCTGCGCGGCGAGCGCGAGCGGCTGCTCCAGCAATCCATCACGGACTTCAAGACGGGCCTGTCCAATGACCGGCACTTCGCGGAGCGCGGCGCCGCGGAGCTCTCGCGCGCGCGGCGCCAGGGGCTGCCCCTGAGCGTGCTCATGATCGATTTCGACGGCTTCAAGGCCATCAACGACGTGCACGGGCACGCCTTCGGGGACCACGCGCTGGCCACCTTCGCCGCGGCGCTGCGCGCTCGACTGCGCGACTTCGACGTCGCGGCGCGCATGGGCGGCGACGAGTTCGCGGTGCTGCTGCCGTCCTCGCGGCTGGAGGACGCCATCGGGATCGCGGAGCGCGTCCGCGCGGCGGTGTCCGGGCTCGACCTCCGCCATGGCGGGCGGCGCGCGGCGCTCTCGGTGTCGATCGGCGTGGCGGCCTGGTCGCCGCACGACAACCTGCCGCTGGACCAGGTGCTCGCAGGCGCCGACTCCGCGCTGCTCCTCGCCAAGCAGCACGGCCGAGGCCGCATCGCCATCCACGAGCGCGACGCCGGCCGGGTGCTCGGCGTGCCGTCCGCGAGCGCGACGGCGCGCGCGGGGACGGGAGCGCCCGGAGCGCCCGGAGCCTCCTCCGCGGCGACGTCCGCGCAGGCTGCCGTGACGACGTCCGCGCTCTCCGTCGCCTTGCCGGCGCCCGCGTCGGCTGCGGGTGCCGTCGGAGCGCCGTCCCCCGACGCCTCGGCGGGCGGCAGCCCGGCGCCGCCACAGATGTCACGCCCTCCCGCCCGCCGCGCGAAGACCTGACGCGGAGCGGTCCCCGACGCGGGCCCCGCCTGACGCGGGGCCGTGCCCCCGGCAGCGCTCAGCGCGCGGAGACCTTCTCCACGGCGACGGACAGGCTGCTGCCGTCGATGTCGAAGGCCTGTGCGCCGGCGGGCAGGCCGGCTGCGTCGGCCAGCAGCTCCAGGCGCGTGCCGAGCACCTCCGCGAGGATGAGCGCCTCGTGGCGGCGCGCCGCGGCGAGCAGGTCCGCATGGCCCGCCAGCCGCACGACGACGCGGTCCGCGACCTCCAGCCCGCTCGTCTTGCGCGTGCTCTGCACGCGGCTCACGATCTCGCGCGCACGGCCCTCGCCGATGAGGTCGTCGTCGAGGCGCGTGTCGAGCGCCAGCACCAGTCGGCCGTCGCCGGCGACGGCGTAGCCCGGCCGGCCCTTCTCCACGAGCACGACGTCCTGCCGGTCGAGCTCCACGCGCTGGCCGTCGAGCTCCAGCGTGAGCGTGCCGCTGGCGGCGAAGGACTCGAGCGCGGCCTCGTCCAGCGCGGCGACCGCAGCGCCGGCGGCCTTCAGCTTCGGGCCCAGGCGCGGCCCCAGGCGCTTCCAGTCCGGCTTCGCGGTGAGCACGCGGAAGTCCGCGCGCTCCACGACTTCCAGTGAGCGCACGTTGAGTTCCTCGCACACGAGGCGCGCGAGGTCCGGGCGGCGCAGGCGCGCGGCATCACCGGCGTCGGCCGCCTTGATGCGCACCTGCGCCAGCGGCTGGCGCACGCGCAGGTCGTGCGCGGCGCGCACCGAGCGGCCCAGCTCCACCGCGTCCAGCACCACCGCCATCTGCCGCTCCAGTTCGCCGTCCACGAGCGCGCCGTCCGCGACGGGCCAGTCGGCCAGGTGCACGGAAGCGCCGGGCCCCGCGCCGTCCGTCGCGGCCCACAGCCAGTCCGCGACGTACGGCGCGACGGGCGCGAGCAGCAGCGCGACGCGCTCCAGCGCGGACGCCAGCGTCGCGTAGGCGGCGCGCTTGTCGGCGTCGTCGCCGCCCTTCCAGAAGCGCGCGCGGTTGCGGCGCACGTACCAGTTGGAGAGCTCGGCGTCGATGAAGGCGTCGAGCAGCGCCGTGACGGCGGTGAGGTCCAGCGCGTCGTAGGCGGCGCCGACCGACGCCGTCAGCGTCTGCAGGCGCGAGACCAGCCAGCGGTCGATGGACGGGCGCTGCGTGAGCGGCGGCGCGGCATCGCCGGGCGACCAGCCGTCGAGATTGGCGTACAGCGCGAGGAAGGCGTAGCAGTTCTTCAGCGTGCCGAAGACGCGGCGCGCGCTCTCCGTGAGCGCCTTCTCGTCGAAGCGCTTGGGCGTCCACACCTGGCCCGAGGCCAGGAAGAACCAGCGCACGGCGTCCACGCCGACGGCGTCGAACAGCCGCCCGGGCTCGACCACGTTGCCGCGCGACTTGGACATCTTCTTGCCCTGCCCGTCGAGCAGCAGGTTGTTCACCAGCACCGAGCGGTAGGCGGGCAGGCCGAGCGCGTCGCCGCCGCGCGCGGCGACCTCCGCCGCGTGCTCCGGAAGGCCGGTGACGAGCGTGCCGATGGCGTGGAGCGTGTAGAACCAGCCGCGCGTCTGGTCCAGGCCCTCGGAGATGTAGTCCGCGGGGAAGTCTGCCGGCAGCGCGCCGCCGGTCGCGCGCGGCCAGCCCGCCTGCGCGAAGGGCATCGCGCCGCTGTCGAACCAGCAGTCGATGACCTCCGGCGTGCGCCGCATCGTGCCCGCGCAGGGCATCGCGTCGCGCGCTGCGCCGGTCGCGGTGCGCGCTGAGGTCGCGGCGCCGGCGCTCGCCCGGGTGCAGGCGAAGGTCAGGTCGTCGATGTGCGGGCGGTGCGGGTCGAAGTCCGCCGGCAGCGGGCGGCCCGCGAGGCGGCCGATCTCGTCCAGCGACTCGGGCGCCGCCTCGTGGCCGCACGCGTCGCAGATCCACAGGTTGAGCGGCGTGCCCCAGTAGCGCTCGCGCGAGATGGCCCAGTCGATGTTGCCGGCGAGCCACTCGCCGAAGCGCCCCGCGCCGATCTCCGGCGGGTGCCAGTCGATGCGCGCGTTGAGCGCCACCATGCGCTCGCGCAGCTTCGTGGTGAGCAGGTACCAGCTCGGCCGCGCCATGTAGAGCAGCGGCGAGCGGCAGCGCCAGCAGTGCGGGTAGGCGTGGTCGATCGTGACCTGCCTGAAGAGCAGCCCCGTGCGCTTGAGTTCGCGGATGATGTCCTTGTCGCACTCCTTGACGAAGTGCCCGACGAGCGAGCGGCCGAAGTCGTCGGTGGCGATCTCGGCCGTGAACCTGCCGCCGTCGTCGACGGGCTTGGGGATCGGGAGCCGGTTCGTGCGGCGCAGGTCGAAGTCGTCGGCGCCGAAGGCCGGCGCGATGTGCACGAAGCCCGAGCCGTCGTCCGCGCTCACGAAGCCCGCCGTGTGCACGAGGCCCGCGTTCTTCACGAGCAGGCCGTTCTCTTCGTCGGTCAGCGCGAGCTGCGGCAGCGGCCGCTGGTAGGCCATGCGCTCGAGATCCGCGCCGGTCAGCGTGGCGAGCAGCTCCGCGCCGTCGCCGAGCACCGCGGCGATGCGGTTGCTCGCCAGCACGAGCAGCTCCCCACCGTGCCGCACGAGCGCGTACTCCAGCTTCGGGCTCGCGGCGACGGCGACGTTGGAGAACAGCGTCCACGGCGTCGTGGTCCACACCAGGAGCGAGACGCCCTCGGCGACGTGCCCCGCGTGCGCGGCCGCATCGAGCCCGCGTGCCTTCAGCGAAGACCACCATGCGTCGCCGCCGATGCGGAAGCGCACGTAGACGCTGGGATCCTGCACGTCCTCGTAGCCCTGCGCGACCTCGTGGTTGGAGAGGCCCGTCTGGCAGTTGGGGCAGTACGGGAGGATCTTGAAGTCCTTCTTCAGCAGGCCCTCGCGGTGGAAGCGCGCGAGCAGCGACCAGGCCGACTCGATGTAGGCCGTCTCGCAGGTCACGTACGGGTGCTCGTAGTCGAGCCAGTAGGCCATGCGCAGCGAGAGCGCTTCCCAGTCCTGCTTGTAGGTGAAGACGGAGGCGCGGCAGAGGCGGTTGAACTCCGCGATGCTCGCGCGCACGTCCGGGCTGCCGTCGGGGCGCTTGATGAGCGCCTCGATCTCGTCGCGCGTCGTGATCCCCAGCGCCTTCTGCACCTCGATCTCGACCGGCAGGCCCTGCGTGTCCCAGCCCGCCTTGCGCGGCACGCGGAAACCGGCCATGAGCCGGTGCCGGCACACGACGTCCTTCAGCGTGCGCGAGAAGACGTGGTGGATCGCGGGCCGCCCGTTCGCGGTCGGCGGGCCCTCGTAGAAGACGAAGCTCCGCGCCGCGGGACGCGCCGAGCCCGGGCCGCGGTGGTCGAGCGCGCGCTGGCGCACGCGGTGCGCCTCCCAGGCGCGCGCGACGGTGCGCTCCAGCTCGTCATCGGGCGGCAGCGGCGGAAGGCTCATCGCGGCGCTACGCCCAGCGGTGCGTGCGGATCTGCTCGGACACCTGGAAGGCGACCTCCATCGCGGCCAGCCCGTCGGCGGCGGGGACGCCGGGCCGGCCGCCGGGCGGATCCTCGCCGCGCACCGCCGCGATGAACGCGGACAGCTCCTCGGCCAGCGGGTTGCTCGCGTCCATGTCGATCTGCTTCGTGTCGAAGATGCCCTGCTCCACGAATTCCTTGAAGCTGGGCTTCGGCGGCAGCTTCGCGGCGGACTCCGGCGAGAGCGAGCCGAGATCGAAGCCCTCGGCCTTGCGCACGACGAAGGCGCGCCGCGTCGCGAAGTCCATCGTGACGAAGGCGTCGTCGCCGAAGACGCGCGTCTTGCGCAGCGGCTCGAAGGACACGCGGCTCGCGGTGATGTTCGCCACGCAGCCGTTGCCGAAGGTGAGCCGCGCGTTGGCGATGTCCACCTGCTTCCCGAGCACGTGGCTGCCGACGGCCTCCACGCGCACGAGCGGCGAGGCCGCGAGCTGCAGCACGATGTCGATGTCGTGGATCATGAGGTCCATGACCACGGAGACGTCCAGCGCGCGGTAGGTGAAGGGCGCGAGGCGCGCGGCCTCGATGAAGCGCGGCTGCACCTTCAGCTTCGACATCACGGAGAGCGCCGGGTTGAAGCGCTCCACGTGCCCGACCTGCAGCACGAGGCCGCGGTCGCTGGCGAGGGTCGCCATCGCGCGCGCCTCCTCGAGCGTCGCGGCCATGGGCTTCTCGACCAGCACGTGCACGCCGCGCTCGAGCAGCGGGCACACCACCGCGTGGTGCAGCGAGGTCGGCACCGCGACCGACACGGCGCGCACGCTGTCCGGCAGCGCCTCCGCGGAGGGCAGCCACGGCACGCCGAGGTCCGCCGCGACGGCACGCCCCTGCTCCTCGCGGCTCTCCACCACGGCGACGAGCTCCGCGCCCGGCACCTCCTTCATCAGCCGCGCATGGTGGCGCCCGAGATGCCCGACGCCGATGACCGCGGCCTCGACCTTCCCGCGCGCGTTCAGCACGCCGCGCCCGCCGTCAGGAGTGCCCACGGAGCGACTCCCGGAAGCGGCCGAAGCGCCCGGCCTCCTTCTTGAGCAGCGACTCGGCGAGCTCGCGCACCATCGGCGAGTCGTCGTTGATGAGGTTGTGCGCCTCCTCCACCACCGAGCGGCCGAGCCGGAAGATCGAGCGGTAGACGTGCTTGATCTCGTCGATGTCGGCCTGCTGGATGCCGGCGCGCGACATGCCGACCTCGTTCACCATGCGCACCTCGGCCGGGTCGCCCGCGACCTTCACGAAGGGCGGCACGTCCTGCACGACGCGCGAGGCGCCGCCGACGTACGACAGCCGCCCGATGGTCGTGAACTGCTGCACGCCCGCGAAGCCGGAGAGCACCACGTTGTCGCCGATGTGCACGTGCCCCGCGAGCAGCACGCAGTTCACCATGATGATGTTGTTGCCCAGGTTGCAGTCGTGCCCCACGTGGCTGCCCGCCATGAACATGTTGCGGCTGCCGACCTGGGTGAGCTTCTGCTCCTTGGGCGTGCCGCGGTTCATGGAGACGTACTCGCGGATGAGGTTGTCGTCGCCGATGACGAGCCGGCTCTCCACCGCGTGGTACTTGGTGTCCTGCGGGCCCGTCCCCAGCGACACGAAGGCCGAGAGGTTGTTGCGCGCGCCGAGCGTCGTGCCCGTCGCGAGGTAGCAGTGCGGCCCGATCTTCGTGCCGGCGCCCACCTTCACGCCCGCCTCGATGACGGTGAAGGGACCGACTTCCACGGTCGGGTCCAGCTCGGCCTCGGGGTGCACCACCGCGGTTGCGTGAATCTCGGTCATCCTGCGTCCACCAGCGTGAATGTCATCTGGGCCTCGGCGGCCACGTGCTCGTTCACCTTCGCGAGGCACTCCACCTTGCTCATCTGGTCGCGTACCTTCACCGCCTCGACCTCCAGGCGCAACTGGTCGCCCGGCACGACCGAGCGGCGCAGCTTGACCTTGTCGATGGCCCAGAGCACCGGGAGCTTCCCGGTGAACTCCATGCGGCGCAGCAGCAGCGTGCCGGCGAGCTGCGCCATGGCCTCGAGGATCAGCACGCCCGGCATGATGGGCTGCCCGGGGAAGTGTCCCATGAAGAAGGGCTCGTTCACCGTCACGTTCTTGATGCCGACCGCGCGGCGGTAGCCCTCCAGCTCCAGCACCCGGTCGATCAGCAGGAACGGGTAGCGGTGCGGGAGGAGCTGGCTGATCTCGCGGATGTCCATCGCGGTCGCGCGCTGCACCCGCCCGTGCGTCTCCTGCGCCTGCATCTCGGCGACGAGGCGGCGCACCAGCTCGTGGTGCGCCTTGTGGCCGGACTTGGTGGCCACCACGCAGCCGTGCAGCTCTGCGCCGAGCAGCGACAGGTCGCCCATGAGGTCCAGCATCTTGTGCCGCGCCGGTTCGTCCGGGAAGCGCAGCGCGCCAGCCACCGGCGCGCCGGTCGCGTCCAGCACGATCGTGTTCTCCGTGCTCGCGCCCTGCCCCAGGCCCGCGGCGCGCAGGGACTCGACCTCGCCCGCGAAGACGAAGGTGCGCGCGGGGGCGATGTCGCGCAGCAGGTCCGTTCCGGGCAGCGAGACCTCCACGAACTGCGGGGCGAGCCCGCGGCCGCGGTAGTCCAGCGTGTACGAGATGGTCAGGCCCTCGCGGGTGCCGGGGAAGGCCGAGAGCGTCGCGCCGTCCAGCTCCACCGACACGGCGCGCTCGATCTCGAAGACCTTGCGCGGCGCCTTCTGCTCCACGGCGCCGGCGCGCGCGATCGCCTCGAACCACGGCAGCGCGCTGCCGTCGAGACCGGGCAGCTCGGGCCCGGTGACCTCGACCTCGGCGTTGTCCACCTGGCTGCCGAGCAGCGCCGCGAGCAGGTGCTCGACGGTGTGCACCTCCGCCTCGCCGCGCTTCAGCACGGTCCGGCGCTCGCCCTCGCCCACCGAGGAGTGCAGCGCCGGGATCGGGTCGCTGTCGGGCAGGTCGCCGCGCTGGAAGGTGATGCCGGCATCGGGGCGCGCGGGCCGCACCTGCACGGAGACCTCGTGGCCCTCGTGCAGGCCGACGCCGCGCAGCTCGAAGGCGGCCCGGAGCGTGCGCTGGTTACGGGGCATGACCGCTCCCGCCGTCCGGCGCGCGCGCGGCATCGGCGCCGCCCGCGGCGCCCGGCACGGCCGCGGCACCGACGGGGCGCGCGGCGCCGGGCGCGAGCTCCAGCGCGCGGACGCGGGCGACCAGCTCGGCGAGGCGGCGCACCTGGAGCACGTCGCGCGCCCAGGTCCTGTGCGGCACCGCGGGGAAGCCCACCACGAAGCTGCCGGGCGCGATGTCCTCCATCACGCCGGTGAAGCCGCCAATGTTCGCGCGCTCCCCGATGCGCAGCCCGTTGCCCACGCCGCTGTGACCGCCGATGAGCACGCGCGCGCCCAGGACCGTGCTGCCCGCGACGCCGACCTGCGCCGCGAAGGCGCAGTGCTCGCCGAGCTCGACGTTGTGCGCGAGGTGCACGTGGTTGTCCAGCTTGCAGCCGGCCCCCAGGCGCGTCTCGGTGAAGCGCGCGCGGTCGATCGTGCAGAGCGCGCCGACCTCGACGTCGTCGCCGAGCACCACGATGCCGCGCTGCGGGATGCGCGCGTGCCGGCCCTGGCGGTCCTGCCGGAAGCCGAAGCCGTCCTTGCCGATGACCGAGCCCGCGTGCACGGTGACCCGGTCCCCCAGCCGGCAGCGGCTGCCGATGACGACGTGCGGGTGCAGCACGCAGTCGTCGCCGAGCACGGCATGCTCGCCCACGCACGCGCCGGGCATCAGCCGCGTGCGCGCGCCGAGCCGCGCCCCGCGGCCGACCACCGCGTGCGCCCCGATGCTGGCGCCGGGCCCGAGCACGACGCCCGGGCCCAGCACCGCCGAGGCGTGCACGCCGGGCGGCGGCGGCTCCTCGTCGGGAACCAGCGCGAGCACGAGCGCGTCGAGCGCGAGGTCGGCATCCTGCACGCGGATCACGCTGCGCGGGGCCTGTCCGGCCTGCGGCGAGGCGGGCTCCGGCAGCTCGGCGCGCTCGGCGGCGAGCAGCGCGCCGGCGCGGCTGCCGGCCAGCGCCGTCCCCGCGGCCGCGCGCGTGCCGAAGACCGGCGCGAGATCGCCCGGGCCCGCGCGCTCGAGCGACTGCAGCTCCGCGAGCAGCCGGTCCGCCGGGCCCTCGACGCGGGCGCCCAGCAGCGCGGCGACCTCGGCGACGGTGCGGTCCAGTCTCATGCTCGCGCGGCGCTCGGCGGAGGGGTCTGTTGCCGCGGCGACCGGCAGCGCGGGACGCCGCGGGCACCGTTGCGGTCTCCGGCGAGAGCCGCCGGCGCCGTCATCATGGCGGCCGGCGCGCGCGGAAGGAAGAGCGGCGGCCCGCGTGCGGGGCGCGCGCGGGATCAGAAGCGCCGCGAGAGCTCGAAGGACAGCGAGCGCTTCTCGTCGCCGGCCTGGTCGCTCGTGAGCAGCGCGTAGTCGAGCGCGAGCGTGATGCCGCCCAGCGCCGGCAGCCGCAGCCGGATGCCGCCGCCCGCGCCGAAGCGGAAGTCCTTTGCCAGGTCGCCGAAGGCCCCGTCCGGCACGAGGTTGCCCGCGTCGAAGAAGAGCACGCCCTTGAGGATCGTGTCGTCCTCGTCGCGGAAGGGGTTGTACTGCGAGATGAGCGGGATGAGCGCCTCGAGCGAGGCCACGGCCGCGGTCTTCCCGCCGAGCGCGTTGCCCGACTCGTGCGGCCCGACGCCCTGGAAGTCGAAGCCGCGCAGCGCGAAGGGCCCGGTGGATCCGCCGACGAAGTAGTTCTCGAAGAAGGGCAGGTCGCCCGAGGTCTCCTCCACGCGGCCGAGCGCGAGGCGCGGGTGGAACACGCTCTTGTGGCCCTCGTCGTCCTCGTGGATCGGCGCGTACCACTCGCCGGTGAGCTGGCCGCGCACGAGGTCCGTGTCGCCGCCGAGGCCGTTGCCCGCGCTCTCCACGCGCAGCCCGGTCACGAAGCCGCGCGTCGGCTCGTACAGCGAGTCGAGGTCCTGGTAGGACCAGCCGCCCTCCAGGGCCTGGCTGCGCGTCGTGCCCTCGTCCTTGGCGATGGTGGGCACCTGGTCCTCGTCCACGCTGGAGATGTCGGTGTCCTCCACGCGCACGCCGAAGGACAGCGTGGTCTTGCGCGAGAGCTTCTTGTCGAGCCCGAAGGCGAAGCCGAGCGTGCCGCGGTCGTAGTCGGAGAAGCGGCGCTCGCGCTTGTAGAGCTCCACGTTGAGGCCCCACGGGTCGACGTCGCGGCGGTCGAGCCAGGGATCGCGGAACGAGATGTCGATGTCCGTGGTCTGCGTGCCGGGCTCGACGCGGAAGGTGAGCCGCTGGCCGGCGCCGTGGAACGCGTCCCCGGTGCCGAAGAACTCCGTGATGATCCGCCCGGTGCTCGACGGCACCTTGGTGATGTCGAAGTTGTACTTGTTCACCGAGGCGCCGACGAACAGGCCGCTGTCGCTGCCGGCGCCGACGAGGAAGTTGAACAGCCCGCTCTGCTCGTCGTTCACGTCCGTGATGATGTCCACCTGTCCGGGGTCCGGCGCCTGCTGCGTGTCCACGCGCACCTGCGGCGCGCCCTCGAAGCTGGTGAAGTACTCCAGCGAGACGAGCTGGTCCTCGCTGTAGCGCAGCTCCGAGGTGTCGGCGGTGTCGCCGGGCTTCAGCGTGATGTAGCGGCGCACGACGTCGTCGAGCGTGCCCGTGTTGCCGCGCACGATGACGTCGCGCACGGTCTTGGGCTGGCCCTCGGTGACGGCCAGCACCACGTCGAGGACGGGCAGCGTCTCGTCGTAGCTCTCCTGCGGGTCGATCTCCACGTCGATGTACCCGAGGCGGCCGTACTGGTCGCGCATCGCGCGCAGCGTGCGCAGCAGGTCCGGGCGGCGCCACGGCAGGCCGACGCCGATGGGCGCGGCCGCGGTCAGCGTCTCCGTCGGGATGGCGCTGTTGCCCTGCACGGACAGCGAGCGCACCGTGTAGCGCGGGCCCTCGTCCACGAGCAGCGTGACCGTGACCTCGTCGCGCGTGTCGCTCCAGTCCAGGCTCTTCAGCGCCACGCGCCCGTCGAGGTAGCCCTCGCCGCGCACGAAGTTCTCCAGCAGCACGACGTCGCCGTCCACCTCGGAGCGCACGAAGTCCTTGCCGATGAGCCAGCTCCAGAAGCCGCGCGGCGAGCGCATGACCGACAGCGCGTCGTCCGCCGCCAGCGCCGTGAGGCCCTCGATGCGCACGTCCTGCGTCTCGACCTGCGGTCCCTCGAAGACGCGCAGCAGCGCCGTGCGCTCGGCGTTCTTCCCCGTCCGCGTGCGGATGTCCACCTGCACGAAGGCGTAGCCGGCGGCCAGGTACTTGTCGCGCACGAGCTCGCGGCCCGTGGCGACCTGGTCGGGCGTGGCATCGCGGTCCTTCTTCAGGCGCGCCACGCCGAGCAGCTCGTCCTCGTCGTAGCGCGTGTTGCCCTCCACCGCGGCGCCGTCGTAGCGGCGGATGCGCGAGAGCGTGAAGCGCACCAGCGGCCCGGGCTCCACCGCGACCTCGGCCAGGATGCCGTGCGTGTCCGCGAGCCAGCGCACGTCCTCGTCGACGAGGTTCTGCGCGAACGGGACGCCCTGCTTGCAGCGCAGGTTGCCGCGCAGCAGCGCGTGGTCCACGCCGACGTCGCGCTCGAGCACGACGTCCTTGATGGGCTGTCCCTCCTGCGCCGCGGCGCGCGCGCCGCAGAACAGCAGCAGCGCCGCGAAGGCGAGCAGCGCGGTGAGCGCCCTCGCCTGCCGCTCCGACGCCTGCCCGCGCCCGGCCACCCGCCCCTCGCCGAATGGCTGCGCGGCGCTCACCGGCGGGCTGGACCTCGGCACGCCAGCGCTCTCCCCGTCACCAGGCCGCGGCCGAGGGCGCGCCCGCGCCCGCGGGATCGGGGATGAAGGTGGGATTCTCGAAGCGCATCATGTTGGGGAAGAAGAACAGCTCCACGCTGCCCGTGGGCCCGTTGCGGTTCTTGGCCAGGATGACCTCGGCCTTGCCGCGCGCCTCGAGCTTCTCCTTGTTGTAGTACTCCTCGCGGTAGAGAAGCATGACCGCGTCGGCATCCTGCTCGATGGATCCCGACTCGCGCAAGTCGCCCATGAGCGGCCGCTTGTCCTGGCGCTGCTCCACCGAGCGGTTGAGCTGCGAGAGCGTGATGACCGGCAGCTCCAGCTCGCGCGCGGTCTGCTTGAGCGCCGCCGAGAGGCGCGAGATCTCGATCTGCCGGCTCTCCACGTTGGAGCCGAGCGACAGGAGCTGCAGGTAGTCCACGACGATGAGCCCGATGTTGTGCCGCGACTTGAGCCGCCGCGCCTTCGCGCGCAGCCGCGTGAGCGTGAGTCCCGGCGTGTCGTCCACGAACAGCGGCGCCTTGATGAGGCGGCTGGCGGCCTCCGGGACGCGCGCGTACTCGTCGTTGGTGAGCTCGCCGCGCATGAGCTTGTGCGCGTCGACGCGGGCGTTGCTGCAGAGCATGTTCTCCGCGATCTGCTCCTTCGTGACCTCGAGCGTGAACAGCACCGCCGGCACGTTGTCCCGCACGCAGCAGTGCTCGAGGATGTTGAGCGCGAAGCTGGTCTTGCCCATCGACGGGCGCCCGGCGATCACGTACAGGCCGCCCGGCGCGAGGCCATTGAGCTTGCGGTCGAGGTCGCCGTAGTGCGTGCGCAGGCCGCGCACGGCCTGGCCGCCCTCCTCCTGGCTCGCGTCGATGCGCTCGAGCGCCGCCTTGATGAGCGACGGCATGTCCTGGATCGTCTCCTGCCCGCGGCCGTGCGCGATGGCGAAGATCTTCTGCTCGGCGCTGTCGAGCAGCTCGCTCACGTCGCGCTGGCTGCCGTCCTGCGCGTCGCGCAGGATCTCGGTGGCCACGCCCATGAGCCGCCGGCGCTCGCTCGTGTCGCGCACGAGCCGCGCGTAGGCCAGCGCATGGGCCGCGTTGGGCACGGACTCCATGAGACCGACCAGGAATTCCACGCCGCCGACCGCCTCGAGGCGCCCGCGCGACGACAGGTCGTTGGTGACCAGCACGAGGTCGACGGGCTCGTTGCGGTCGTACAGGCCCGAGAGCACGCGGAAGCACTCCGCGTGGCCCGGCATGTAGAAGTCCTCCGCGTCGATCAGCAGCAGGACCTCGCCGATCATCTCGCGGTCGAGCAGCATCGAGCCGAGCACGCACTGCTCCGCCTCGATGTTCTGCGGCGGCAGCCGGTCGAGCGCCTCGTTGTGCAGGATCATGGGAGGCCCCTCCGGGATGCCGCTGGCCGCGCCGCTGTCCGTGCGGGCCGCGCCCCGCCGCAAGGCGTGCGGCGGGCCGCGCCGGAGGGCCGCCGCGCATCGCGCGGCGGCTCGCCGCGGCCACCGCCAGGCGCCGCGACGGCCGCGCAGTCTAGCAGCCCGGCGGAAAAGTCATCCGCGGCGGAGAGCGGCCGGCAGCCGCGGCGCGCGCCGCGCTCAGGAATTCGTCGCCTCTTCGGGCACGTCGTGATCCGTCTGCGCGTCCGCCTCGGTGGAGGCCGCGTGGGCCGCGGCGCGCGCCGCGCTGATGTCGATGACGTTGCCCTCGCCGTCGATCGGCACCACGTCCACCTTGATCTCCGCGGTGATGGCGCCGTGCAGGTGCAGGGTGACGTCCGTCGGGCCGGCGTCCTTGATGTGGCTCGGCATGCGCACCGCGCGCGCCGGGAGCTGCCAGCCCGCGGCGGCGAGCGCCGCCATGACGTCCTTGTCCGTCACGGAGCCGAAGAGGTGGCCCTCCTCGGTGGCGCGCGCATTGATCTTCACCACGGTGCCGAGCAGCTTCCTGCCCAGCTCGTCCATGGTGGTGACCATCTGGCGCTCCTCCTCGTCGGCGCGGGCCTTGAGCTTGCCGATGCCGCGGAGCGCATTGGCGGAGAGCGCGACGGCCTTGCCGTGAGGCAGCAGGAAGTTGCGCGCGTAGCCGGACTTGACCTTGACCTGGTCACCGGGGCGGCCGAGACCTTCGACCGACTGCAGCAGGATGAGTTCCATCGATTCTTCCTTCCGTTCTCGGTCAGCGGGCGACGAAGGGCAGCAGGGCGAGCACGCGCGCGCGCAGCACGCACTGGCGCAGCTCGCGCTGGTGGCGGGCGTGCAGGTTGCTCCGCACGCGCGAGAACAGCTTGCCCTGGCTGGTCACGAGCCGGCGCAGGACGTAGACGTTCTTGTAATCGAGGCTCTCGTGGAGCTTCTTCTCCTTCTCTTCGCCCGGCAGGCGCTCGCCCATGTCGCCCATCCCGGGGACGCCCTCGAGGCCGTCCATGCCGTCCTCGGCGCGGCTTCGCGCGGGGCGCGCGACCGGCTCGGCCAGCGGTCCGGGGAGCTCCTCGGCCGTGGGCAGCTTCTCGATCACGATCGAGAGATGGCGCAGGCAGCGGTCCGACAGCGAGACCTCGCGGTTGAGCTTGGCGCACGTCTCCGACGGCCCCGTGAAGTACACGAGCACGTAGGTGCCGGTCTGGTTGCCGGCGATCGGGTAGGCGAGCTTGCGGTTGGTCCACAGCAGCGCGTGCGCCACCGTGCCGCCGGCCTTCTCCACGAGCGCGGTCGCGACCTGCTCGGGAGTGGCGTTCTCGCCCTCCGGCAGCTCGCGGTTGTGGAGGACGAACATCCCCTCGTAGGACTTCACTGTCTTCTCTCCGGTCTGTGGCGGGCCAGCCTGGCCGTGGCGGCATGCCACGTCTTCTGGCCAGAGATGAGCCGCGAAGCGTAGCGCACCGCCGGGGCCCGCGTAAAGCGGGCGGCTGCGCTCAGGCCGGTGGCGGCCCCGCGTTGCAGAGCGCGATGAGCCGGGCCAGGTCCCCGTCGCGCAGCCAGCCGGCGAGCGCGTCGGACGCGCGCTCCACCATCGCCTCCACGTCCGCGCTCTCGGCGCGCCGGAAGCGGCCCAGCACCCAGTCGTGCGAGCTCACCGACTCGGGCGGCGCGCCGATCCCGAGGCGCACGCGCGGGACCTCGAGGTCCGGCAGCGCCGCGATCACCGACGCCAGGCCGTTCTGGCCGCCGGCGCTGCCCGACGCGCGGCAGCGCAGCCGCCCGAGCGGCAGGTGAAGGTCATCGCAGGCCACCATCACGTCCGCGGCGCCCGGGCCGCCGGCCTCCTCGAGCAGGTCGCGCGCGGCGCGGCCCGAGTTGTTCATGAATGTCGTCGGCTTGGCCAGCACGCACGCGGCGCCCGCGACCTCGGCCGTCGCCACGAGCGCGCGCCCCCGGGGATGGAAGCTCCGTCCCAGGCGCGCGGCGAGCGCGTCCGCGACCAGAAACCCGAGGTTGTGGCGCGTGCCGTCGTACTCGGCGCCCGGGTTGCCGAGGCCGAGCACGATGCGGGTGCGCACCACGTCGCGGGCTGCGGGCAGGGGAGCCTCAGCCCTTCTTGCCGCCCTTGTCCGGAGCCGCGGCCTTGGCCGGCGCCGCGCCCGGCTTGGCCTCTGCACCGGCCGCAGGCGCGGCCGCACCCTCGGCACCGACCGCGGGAGCCACCACGCCACCTTCGGCAGGCGCCGCCTCGGCCGCCGGAGCTGCCTCGACGCGCGGAGCGACGACGCCGACGACGGCCTCGTCGGCCGCCATGCGCTTGGTGTCCAGCTTCACGCCCTGCGGCAGCTTCACGTCACCCGCGTGCAGCGAGTGGCCCATCGCGATGTCCGCGATGTCCACCTCGATGAACTCCGGGATCGCGGCCGCGAGGCAGCGCACCCAGAGCTGCGGGTGCTGGATGACGAGCTGGCCGCCCTCCGTGATGCCCTTCGCATGGCCCATGTAGTGCACCGGCACCTCGACCTCGACTTCCTCGGTCAGGCTCACGCGCGCGAAGTCCACGTGCAGGATCTCCTGCCCGTAGGTGTCGTACTGCACGTTCTTCACGAGGCACGGCTGCTGCTTGCCGCCGATGTCCAGCGTGAACACCTGCGTCGCCGTGTGCAGCGCGAGGCTCAGCGCGTGTTGCCCGATGGCGAGGTTCTGGTTCTGCTCGCCGTGGCCGTAGATGTTCACGGGCACCTTGCCGGCGACGCGGTCGCGCCGCGCGTTGGCGGAGCCGGTGCCGGAGCGGGACTCGGTCTTCAGGATGCTGGGCTTGGCCATGTGTCTGTTCGGCGCGCGTTGGGGGCGGGCCGTCCTTCTCGGGTCTGGGTCGTGTGCGGGTGTCGTGAGCGGTGCGGTGCGGGGTTCGTGCGGTGCGGTGCGGTCAGTCGATGAACAGCGAGCTGACCGACTTGCAGTCGTGGATGCGGCGGATGGTCTCGGCGAGCAGCGGCGCCACCGAGAGCACCTCGATGTTCTTGGGATACGGGCCCTTGGGGCGCACCGAGTCCGTGACGACGATCTTCTCGACCTCCGCCTTGGCGATGCGCTCGAGCGCCGCGCCGCAGAACAGGCCGTGCGTCGCGCAGATGTACACGCGGTTGGCGCCGTGGCTCTTCACCATGCGCGAGGCGTCGGTGATGGTGCCGGCCGTCGAGATGAGGTCGTCCACGAGGATGACGTCCTTGCCGTCGACCTCGCCGATCAGGTGCTCGGACACGACCTGCTCGGGCCCCATGCGCCGCTTGTCCACGATGGCGAAGGGCATGCGCAGCGTGTTGGCGTAGGCGCGCGCCATCTTGATGCCGCCCGCGTCCGGTGCGACGACGACGGTCTTCTCCGGGTCGAGCACGCGGAAGTAGTCCGCGAAGATCGGCTTGGCGTACAGGTGGTCCACGGGCACGTCGAAGAAGCCCTGGATCTGCGGCGCGTGCAGGTCCATCGTCAGCACGCGGTCCACGCCGGCGACGGTGAGACAGTTGGCCACGAGCTTGGCCGTGATCGGCACGCGCCCCTCGTCCTTGCGGTCCTTGCGCGCGTAGCCGAAGTACGGCATCACGGCCGTGATGCGCCCCACCGAGCTGCGCTTGCAGCAGTCGATGAGCGTCAGCAGCTCCATGATCGCCTCGTTCACCGGCGGACACGTGGGCTGCAGGATGAAGACGTCGCGGCCGCGCAGGTCCTCGGTGACCTTGATGTCGATCTCGCCGTCCGGGAAGCGGCCGACGTGCGCGAGCGCCAGCGGCGTCTCGAGCATCTCCGAGATCGAGCGCGAGAGCTCGGGGTGCGCGGTGCCCGAGAGCAGGCTGATGCCGTTGTAGTTCATGGGTCCTTCCGGGGGTGCAGCGGGCGCGCGGGCACCCCGACCCAGGTCTCGCGCGCGCGCACCACAGAGCGGCGGGTCACGACCGCGCCGGCGCCGGTGATCGCCTCGTCCTCCACGGTCAGCGGCGCGACGAGCACCGTGCCGCTGCCGATGAAGGCGCGGTCGCCGATGCGGGTGGGGTGCTTGGACTTGCCGTCGTAGTTGGCAGTGATCGTGCCGGCGCCGATGTTGGCATTCGCGCCGATGACGGCGTCCCCGAGGTAGGACAGGTGCTTGGCCTTGGTGCCGGCACCGAGCGTGGCGGCCTTGGTCTCGGTGAAGTTGCCGACCTCGGCGCCGGTGTGCAGCACCGTGCCCGTGCGCAGGTGCGCGAAGGGACCGACCTCGCAGCCGGCCGCGATGCGCGTGTCGCCCTCGATGACGGTGCAGGGCAGGATGCGCGCGCCCGGCTCGATGCGCACGTCCGCGTCGATGAACGTGGTGTCCGGGTCCACGATCTCCACGCCGGCGGCGAGGTGGCCGTCGATGATGCGGCGCCGCAGGAGCGCGCGCACCTGCGCCAGCTCGCGGTGGTCGTTGAAGCCCAGCACCTCGGTCGGATCGGGGCACGCCATGCTGGCGACGCGCTCCCCGCGGCGCAGCGTCAGCGCGACGAGGTCGGTGAGGTAGACCTCGCCCTGGCTGTTGTCGCGGCCCGCCGTGAGCAGGTCCTCGAACGCCCCGGGCAGCTCCACCACGTACACGCCCGTGTTGACCTCGGTCAGCGCGCGCGTGGCCGCGTCGGCGTCGCGCTCCTCGACGATGCGCGCGAGCTGGCCCGCCGCGTCGCGCACGATGCGGCCGTAGCCGGCGGGCCGGGCGAGGTTCACGGTGAGCACGGTCACGGCCGCGCGCGCCGCGGCGTGCGCCGACAGCAGCCGCGTGAGCAGCTCGGGCGTGGTGAGCGGGCAGTCGCCGTAGAGCACGAGCAGCGGGCCGCTCGCGCCACCGAGGGCCTCGCGCGCCGCGAGCAGCGCGGCTCCGGTGCCCGTCGGCTGCTCCTGCCGCGCGAAGAAGACGTCCGCGCCCGCGCCGGGGCCGAGCGCCGCCTGGATGGCGGCAAGGTGCTGCCCGCCGACGACCACGATGCGCTCGGGCTGCAGGGTCCGCGCGGCTTCCAGGGGGTAGCGGACCGCCGGTCGTCCCCACAACGGCGTCAGCACCTTGGGACGGCCCGCCCCGAGGCGCCTGCCTTCCCCGGCAGCAAGAACGGCGACGTTTCTGACCAGGGGCATGGCTCTCGGAACGCCGGGAAAGTGGCCTGAAAAAGGCGTGAGAGCGTCCCAGAATCGGTCGCGGGGATCAAGCCTTGAGCGTGCCTCTCGGCGCCTCGCCGGGCGGGGATTGCTCAGGTTGACAGATATTCTGGACAGGGATATGGTTCGACCGCGTACAGCGCTGCCCCCGAAACGGCCTGCTGTGCTCGGTTTGACCACATCCTTGACTCGACAGCCAGGTGCCTGTTCAGACCTCTCTCCCCCGGCGTCTCGATTCCTCCCGGATGACGTGCGCCGGTCCCTGACGTACCACCCAGCGTGTTCCCCTCTGTGTGTCCATCCCTCCCAACGAGGAGTTCATCAATGACGTTTGCCAGCAATCTTTCTCGTGGCCTGACGCTCGGTGCGTTGGCCATGGGCCTCACGCTCACCAGCGTGAATGCCCAGAACGGGACGAACTACCACGTCCTGAGCAACGGTCTCGACGTGATCTACGGTGGTGTGGGTGCCGGTGGCACGCAGACCCAGGCCGACGGTGTCGGCACGTGGATCGCGGGTGAGGACCTCAAGGGTTCGCACGTCGTCGCCTTCTCCGGCGACTTCGGTTACCGCATGGCACAGTTCCGCGAGGACGCGTGCCCGATCAAGAACCCGGTCATCGGGACCCTGGCCATCCAGTTCCGTGGCATCTCGTTCATCGAGCTCGACGGTCTGAACGGCAACAAGCAGCAGATCTTCACCGATCCCAAGTGCACGAACCCGAGCTTCCCCCTCGGCGCCTCCAACGGGCTCATCCCCTACGGCACCTTCGGTTCGGGCGGCTTCAGCTTCGGCGTGTTCGGCCTCCCCGCGGGCGTGGGTCCGACCGCGAGCGCGGCCATCGTTCTGCCGAACAACGGCCTGATTCCCAGCGGTGGCGGTGCCACGGCGACGATCGTTGGCTTCGCGTCCAACGTCTCGATCCCGATCACCTCGACCGGCTTCTGCTGGGGCGTCCAGTTCACGTGGACGCCTTCCTCGCTCCCCCTCACCGATGACATCGACGGCCTCTGGCACTACACGATCAACGGTGACGGCCAGAACGAGTACTGGGGCTTCTCCAACAACGAGATGAACCTCTGGCAGTCCAACAGCATCGCTTCCGATGCCGGTCTGACGGCGATTCTCGCGTTCCCCGCGAGCACGGACTACGACCTGATCCTGGCGTCGGTCGAGCCCAACACCACGGCGAGCCTCGCTCCCCGCGGTCTCGGCGGCGGCGGCTCCTACTACACGCAGACGCAGAACGTCCGTAACCAGAACGGCGTTGCCCTGAACCCGAACGGCGGCTTTGACGTCGGCCGTGGCAGTGCGGCGATCAGCTTCAGCGGCACGGCTGGCGTGCCGAACCCGACGTCGGGTGTCGGCAACCAGAACGCGTCCAACGCCCCGGGCACCGTCACCACGCTGGGCTTCGCCACGTGGGACAACGGCGGCGATCACAACGGCTCGGTCCGTCTCACTTGGGTCTCGGTCGACTTCCTGGGCGCCGGCGGCGGCAACCCGGCTCTCGATCCGGGTCTCACCAAGCTCGGCGGCCAGATCCGCGTGCCGGTCGTGTCTGCTGGCTTCCTGCAGCCGATCACGAGCATCTGCTTCAACCTCTTCGGACACGCCACGTCGACGACCGCGCTCGGCTGGCCGGATCCGGGAGGGTTCGCCTCGGGCGCCTTCGGCGTCCCGGCGATCGCGGGCGCGTCGTGGCAGTTCCCGACCGGCCCGCAGCCGGCGGCCTGCGTCGGTGCGGCGCTCAACCTCACCTACGGCACGTCCGGTCGCAAGGGCGCCGTGGGTTCGGCTGGTGGTCTGACCTGGAACCCGTCCATCGCGGACACTTCGGGCACCAAGCAGCTCTTCCTGTTCAACTGAGCTGACGAGGTCTTCCCGGCTCGTCCGGGGATTCCCAAGGAGCCCCCCTCACCTCCGGGTGAGGGGGGCTCTTCCCTTTTCCGGCGCCCTCAGACCGCCCGGCGCGCCGGAGGACGGAGCAGTTGCACGATGCGCGGCACGGCGAGCAGCGCCGCCGCGGCGCCGGCCTCGACCACCTCCTCGAGGTGCGTGGTGTCGAGCCAGTGCCGCTCGCCGAGTTCTGGTGCGATGACCACGTCCGCGTCCGCGGCCCAGCGCCGGTTCGCGAGCCGCGTGCTGATGTCCTGCGCGCGCAGCAGCACCTCCATGCCGGCCGCGTCGGGCCTGCAGACGCCGATGCCGGCGGACAGGTCCACCGCCACGACGTGCCGCGCCCCGGTCTCCCGCGCGAGCCGCGTCGGGAGATTGTTCACGATGCCGGCATCGCAGAGCAGGGTGCCGTCCCACTCCACGGGCGGGAAGAATCCGGGCACGGCGCCGCTGGCGGTGATCGCCGTGGTGAGCGGGCCGCGCGTCAGGAGCAGTTCCTCGCCGAGCTGCAGGTCCAGCACGCAGATCGCGAGCGGCAGCGGCAGGTCGGCGATGTCGACCTTCGGCACGAGGCTGCGCACGACGAAGCGCAGCGCGCTCCCGCCGAACGCGCTGCTCCTGCGGAACATGCGCTCGAGGGCGACCTGCCGGCGGATGTTGGCGACGAGGCGGCGGACGAGCGGCACGCGGCCGGCGCGCCGCTTGAAGTTGGGCAGCCCGCGGAACGTCCGCAGCCCCGCTCCGCGCAGTCCCTCGGCCTGCAGGAAGCGCATCACCAGCGCGTGCGTCTCCTCGGCGTCGCGCAGGTGGCAGAAGCTGGCGCCGATGAGCGCGCCGGCGCTGCTCCCGATCACGCGCTCGATCGGGATGCGCTGCTGCTCGAGGACGCGCAGCACGCCGAGGTGCGCCACGCCCTTGAAGCCCCCGCCGCCGAGCACCAGCGTGATGCCCTCGGCCCGCTCGTCGGCCGCGGTCACGGGCAGCGCCCGGCGCGGTCGGGCCGGCACGACGGAGGACGCGTCAGGCGGTACATGGCCGCGGGCTT
>Ga0193753_10000729_pt1 | contig 30812 bp, 28 predicted proteins | sample H1c2metaG_FD_144925 | JGI IMG/M metagenome (GOLD analysis project Ga0193753, IMG submission 144925) | Soil microbial communities from a riparian zone of the East river system, Colorado, United States - H1c2 | ecosystem: Environmental > Terrestrial > Soil > Riparian zone | place: USA: East...
CAGGCCAGCACAATGCACGCAAGAACAAAAGGGATCACGTACTTTCGTTGAAGCAGCGAACCCGTCGTGCCCTGCTCCTTATTCTGCTTATTCTCGGTGGCGAGCGCTTCCATCTCCTGCAGTTGGCGTTGGGCCTCAGGCTCTGAGGAGGAGCGCCGCAGTGCTTCAAGAGCATCTTCCTTTCTGCCGCGACGAAACAGCCATCGTGGCGTTTCGCTCAGGAAAAATGTGCCGAACAGGAAGATCAGGCCAGGGTAGACGACCGATAAAAACATTCCCCGCCACGCATGATCCTGAGCTGCCCTGATCAGCACAGGATTGCCTGCCGCTGCAGTGATGGCCGCCTCCGTCAGCCTGGTGTAGTACCAGCCAGTTAGAGCAGCGATGACGATCCCGAAGGTCAGCATGAACTGGAAGACCACTGTGCCTTTGCCGCGATGCTTCGCATTGAGGCACTCCGCCAGGTAAAGCGGAACGACGACTGCAATCACGCCGCCGACTGCAATCACGCCGCCACTGGCTCCCTGCAGCAAACGCCCAAAAAGCAGTGGCACGAAGCCTTGCGAGATAACGATCAATCCTACACTGGCAACGAACATCAGTCCGCTTACGATCATCATCTTCTTGCGGCCGAACCAATCCGCCAGCACTCCGGCAACTAACGAGGAGCACATGCCTCCGCCTAATACTGCTGCCACTATGATCGACGTCTGTTCCACGGTCAGATTGACGGTTTTGCTGAGGTACAGCAGGGCTGCGGCGATGATGCCTACGTCTATGCCGTAGAGAAGCCCGCCGAAGCCTGCTATGAAGATCAGGAACCTGCCATACCGAACCGTGTTGTACGTCTTTGCCGTCATAGAAACGTGTGCTCCAAAGGATTCTTCCTGCCCGAAGGCCAATGCTATCAAGCCGAATGGATGAAGTCTCTGTCAAATTACATCGGATGTTGGCTCTGTGAACTACTCCAACACGACTGCCTTTGTAAGATTGCGTGGGTGGTCGACATCGATGCCGTTATTGATCGCCATGAAGTAGGAAAGCATCTGCAGCGGCACTACTTCGGCGATAGGAAGGATCGACTCCGGCAGCTCCGGCACGGTAATCGTCACATTTGCAAGTGCTGCGACACCTTTATCACCTTCGTTGGCGATCGCTATGATGTTCGCGCCCTGTGTCTTCATGTCGCGCATCAACTGCACCATTTTCTCGTAGCGAAGCAGGGCATCGGAATCGCTGCGATCGACAGTACCCACCATTACAAGAGGCGTTCCGTCGCTTACCAGGGCATTCGGTCCATGCTTCAACTCTCCGCCTGGATATCCTTCGGCATGCAGGTATGAAGATTCTTTCAGCTTGAGCGCTCCCTCGCGCGCGATGGCATAGTGCACACCGCGCCCAAGGAAGAGAAAATTTTTAAAGGATTGATATTGTTCGGCTACTTGGCTGACCTGCGATTCCCAGATAGTCATCTGCCGATCCAACACATCCGCGAGACCTTCTAATTGGTGAAGATATTTCGCGATAACCGAAGCAGCGAGAGCATTACGGCTCTCAGCCGCAAGCAACGCAATTAGATGAAGCACCATAAGCTGCGCAGTAAAGCTCTTGGTCGCGGGAATTGCGCGTTCCACACCAGCCAGCGTGGGAAACGACACCGAAGCCTCGCGGGCCATGCTCGAGCCCGGCACGTTGGTCACAGCCAGTGTCTGATGCCCAGCAGCTTGCGCCTTGCGTAGCGCTGCAAGTGTGTCGGCGGTCTCTCCCGACTGCGAAATTACGATTACCGCAGCATCCTTCAGCGACTTTTCGGAGCGATAGCAGTACTCACTGGCATACTCCACATCCACTGCGATGCCGCTCAGATCTTCGATGAGGAGTTCTGCCACGAGACCAGCATGACGGCTCGACCCGCTGGCAGCGATGACGATCTCCCCCTCGGCTGCGGCAAACCACTTTCGGATGGCGGCGCAGGTATCCGGACGGAACTGCCCGTCCTGAACGTAATGTGCAAGCGTGGTAGTGAGAGTCGCTGGTTGCTCGTGAATTTCACGAAGCATCCAGTGGGTATAGGGAGCGGGGGAGGCTGTAGGCATGGATGTCTCATTGCTCCTGAAATGATCGTTTAGCTGTTATTCAATCAGAATATATGACTATTTTGGTGCTACACAAGCATATTTGTGGGATGTGCAAATGCAATTTGAAGATAAACTCAACCAAACCAAAGATATTCCTGAGCTATGTCCGAAAAGACTGACACCCGTGGCGACCACATCATGAAAGCCCTGCTTTTGCAGGGCGATATCTCTGTCGACGAGTTGGTAACACAGGTCGGCACCTCTGCACCCAGTGTGCGGCGGGACTTGACTCGGCTAGAGAAGCGAGGTTTGATCCGGCGTACCCATGGGGGGGCGACGTTGGTTGAGCCGCTGCTCTATGAGCCCTTTCGGCATGACACGTCGTTTCAGGCACGCGAGTTGCGCTTCGCCGATCAGAAGCGGCGCATTGGGCTCGCTGCCGCTGAGCTAATCCGAGAGAAGGAGACGATAGGCCTTACTGCCGGTACAACGACGACGCAGGTTGGCCGCTCGCTGCGTCACCGTCGAGACATCCATGTCATCACGAACGCTCTCAACATCGGGATGGAGCTGTGTAATCAGACGTCGATTCGTACAACGCTAACTGGTGGTTTGTTGGCTTGGAAGTGGACCTTTGCCATGGCCGGCCAGACGGCGTTGAACTTTTTGAACGATGTGTATATGGATAAGGTCTTCCTGGGGGTGACGGGGTTCGATCTCCAGCGCGGAGCAACGACCCTGGAGGTAGAAGAGGCGGCTGTGGCGCGTGCGATGGCCCGGCAGGGAAAGCAGGTTATTGTGGTGGCTGACTCGTCCAAGATCAACGTGGTGAGTCCGGCCCTTATCTGTCCGCTCTCGGAGGTCAATGTGCTGGTGACGGATTCGGGCCTGCCGCCCGATGTCGATGCAGCGTTGCAGGCAAGCGGCATTACTGTGATGAAGGTATAGTGATGTAGACTTTTTGAAAGTACCCCCCTCTACCTAAAAATGTGTCAAAGTATTCTAAATAAAAGGCTTAGACTCGTACTTTGGAGGGCATTCGGTGCATAAGAAAGCCCGGCAGTTGCCGGGCTCGGTTTGTTTCCTAGATTTAGTTTATCAGCTGTGTCAAGGGTTTAGGTTTGAGAGCTCTCGCGTAATGGTTTGCCAATCTCCCAGTGGTGGCCGAACGGATCGACGACACGGCCTATGCGCCAGGCATGCTCGGTGGTCATGGGGCAGACGACGGTGGCGCCTGCTGCGACGGCTCGATTGAAGGCAGAGTCCGGATCTTCGGCGGTCAGGACCATTCGTACCGAGCCACCGCCGAGAGACTCGGGGCTGAAGTTCTTGTGTTCGGGAGACTCGTCTGCCAGCCAGAACTGGGCTCCATCCACGAAGAGCTGGGCCACTACGGTTCCGTCTTCGGCGTCCATGCGGAATAATTCGGTGGCATCGAAGGCCGCCTTGTAGAACTCGACGGCTTTTGCCCCGTTACGGACGGAGAGCATGGGAGCTATCGTTGTCTTCAGCCTGTTCTGGCTTTCAGAGGGTTGGCTCATCCGTGAGATCTCCTTTGCGAGTTTCGGCGTCTATGGCAAGACAGTATCACTGGCAACGGATCGAGGAAAGGTCTCGTTCGCGGAGAATCAGATGAGTTTTGCGTCGGCGAAGTTGAGGCTTGAATTTCGGACTGATGGAGCGGAGTTGGAGCGGGAGCGCTTGGCTGTATAAAGAGCCTTGTCGCAGCACATGACGAGTTGCTCCCATGTGTGGTCTGGGGGGTGAAGTTGGCCGACACCAAAGCTCATTGAGACGGTGGTGCCGTCCTGACCATAGTTGACCTTAGCTTGTTCGACGGAGGTCTGGAGTTTGCCGGCGATCACGATGGCAGCCTCAAGGGAGGTGTCAGGGAGGAGAACGGCGAACTCGTCGCCGCCAACACGGGCTAGAAGATCGTGTTGGCGCAGGCTATTTTGGAGGCACTTGGCGACGGTGATGAGGGTGTAGTCGCCGCAATGGTGGCCATAGGTATCGTTGATCTGTTTGAAGCCGTCGAGATCAAGGATGATGGCGGCGATGAGCAGGCCGGATCGATTGCAGGCGAGGATCTGTTGCTCGGCGGCGATCTCGATGGCGCGACGGTTGAGGAGTCCGGTGAGTGGGTCGGTCGAGGCTTGAATCTCTAAATCCTCACGCAGATGGGCGGCGGTCATCCAGACATAAGAGACGATGGCGCCGCACTGAAGACTGGAATTTACGATGACGATCCACGCGAGGAAAGGGCCGGCGTTGAGGTAATTGTTGGGTGCTCCCTGCATGAATACGCCAATGAGGAAGCACAGAACGAGGCTGTAGGCGATCAGGCGTTTTCTGGTGTCATTGTGGAACCAGCCGTATTGGAGCATGGTGACTACGGCGATGACGAGCAGGCTGCCTTGGAGGTAGTAATGAGTCGTTTTGCTGCCGAAGAAAGCAGTTAGCGAGATGGAGAAGAAGAGATAACCGGTTACGACAAATAGATTTCCGATAACGATTGAGAGGAAGTCGGGGATCTGGCCACGCAATGCGACCGCGATTGCACCCAGGAGAACTGCGAGGTTGTAGAGGGAGAACCAGTGGATGCCTTTGACACCCTTATAGAGACTGGAGTTGGCAACCGTAATGATGGTGCAAAGGGCCAGGAGGACAACATGCTCGAGGTGTAGGGTGTGAATATCCAAGGTAGATAGCCCTCTGCGTATCGTGGCGGCCCTTTGAATCGTTGTAGCCGGATGTTGCAGCCTAGCGGTGCCGATGAGCGTGAAGGGTGTTCGGCACGTCGATACCCTGTGGAATGTGTTCCATAGTGTAGCCTATGCGGAAATCTTTCGGCTGGGGGATTGGCTAAGCTGCGTTTTGCTGTTTATAGCGGCAGTCTGTAAGCTACCCGTCAGCGAGGGTTGAGATGGATTTGGGAAAATCAGCTGTAATCAGCTTCAAAGATGAGTTCATCGAGGGCAAGATTGTGGCAGTGGCTACCAACGATGAGAAAAAGTACATCTACAAGATCGACTCGCCTTCGTTTTCGAAGGGGCCTTTGTGGATTACTGCGGATCGGGTGTACCAGATAGTTGAATAAAGTACTGCTTCCGCCTCCTGATTTCAGGCCAAAGAAGAGGTTCGCGCTTTGCGCGAATGGCCCACTCATGCGATGAAACTGCAGAAATGCGGCACCCATTCTCAGTGGGTTCGGAGTGTGTGGGCCACCCGCCAAAACTCGTGTTGATAAATTAAGAATGGGGCGGTGTGATATGCTGTGCCGCATCCAGCAGCCCAGATGGAAATTCTCCTTAAGAGGGATAACCATGAAGTCCAGGAGCAAGCTCACGATTGGAAGAGCCATGGTAGTGCTCGCTGTACTCGGCGCCGTGGCCGTTTACGCGCAGGAAAAGTACTCGCTGATATCGCCGGGTGGAATCGCATTCTCCGACTTCAGGGGATACGAGGACTGGGCGGTGGTCTCTTCGGCCCGAACCGACGAAGTGCTTAAGGTGATCGTCGCTAATCCGATCATGATCCAGGCGTTCAAGGATGGCGTTCCGGGCAACGGCAAGCCTTTTCCGGACGGCTCCAAGATTGCGAAGCTCCAGTGGAAGCCGAAGAAGAGCACGGAGGCTCCCTTCGTCGTGGATGTGCCGGACATTTTTAAACAGGCTTTCGTGATGGAAAAGGACAGCAAGAGATTTTCAAAAGATGACGGCGGATGGGGATACGCGGTGTTCAACTACGACGCCGCAATGGACAAGTTCACGGCGGATTCCAGCCCGGTGAACTGCGGGACCAAGTGCCATGTGGCCGTGAAGGCGAAGGACTACATCTTCCATCCCTACCAGAAGCGTTGAGCCACAGCTGTCCGGCATCAAGTACCCTGCGGAGACTGTAGCGAGCCTTTACCGGCTGTCTTTATTCGGTTCCATTACCATGTATCCGGACGAGAGATATTCTGACTGGGAGAGAGGTGAGGGAATTGGGATCCTCGACCGGTACTGGAATTTTCATTAGTTATCGCCGGGAAGATTCGGAAGGGGAGGCTGGACGTCTCTTCGACGATCTAGTGCGAACGTTCGGTGACAAGAGCGTCTTTCTCGATGTTGCTGGAATTTCGCCTGGCAGGGACTTCCGGAAGGAGATCGAAAAAAAATTATCTGGCTGTGGCGTTCTACTGGCAATGATCGGGCCAACCTGGGCTTCGAGCCTTGATTCTGACGGTTTGAGACGCCTGGATAATCCGAACGATTTTGTCCGATTGGAAATTGCGACCGCTCTATCCCGCGACATTCCGGTCATCCCTGTGCTGGTGCGTGGTGCAAAGATGCCACGTCAAGATAATCTCCCGGCCGATTTGCGTGATCTCCCCTATCGCAACAGCGTTGACGCAACAGCGTTGAACTCTCGCATACAAGGTGGAACTCAGACGTAACACTTCTCAACGCGGCTTTGAGGCAATACGCTTCTGAATCAGGCGCAGCAAGTCAATCCACGCCTGGGAAGAATGCCTCGCCACCAGGACGAGACCCAGGCACCGCGTCACGTGGAGGTTCCTCGAAACTTCGCACGTTGCGACGAATCCTGGTGCGTACTCTGGCCTTCCTTATTGCCGCAATGATCGTGTTTGGAATTTTTGAAGTGCTGTCTTCGGGGCCTTCAGTAGGTCGCGGCTCTACCTCGCAACGCCACCGATAGAAGGTCCAATTTCAGCTAAAAGGTGTGGGCCACCCGCCCCAAAGTTATCCGCGGAACCCCTTTACAGCCTTAGCGAGCTTTGTTCCTACGGCGAAAGATAGCTGCCCACCCTCGAAATCACACCGGTATAAGCCCTGTAGGTTAGAAGGAACTTTTAGGCCTTTTTCCCAAAGAAGGACCACTTTTTGATCGTAGAGAACAAAAGCTGCACCGACCTCAATCAATACATTGTTATTGATTGTGTCACTGCTTGATGGGTCAGATTGGTCATCCCGACTGACGATCATGATTCCGGCCCTGCATCTCCGCATGGCTGCCAGGACTTTTTGAGGAACCGGTATTGCCGTCGTTTCTTGTTCAATAGCAATTTCATACTCGATGTCATACAAATCCAACACATCTTTTACTTGATCGACGATATCCATGTTTTTGCCGTGCGTGATAAATACTTTGAAAGGCAAAGACGATGAGGGCGCGTTTTCCTTGGGCTCAACTTCTGATATCGGTAGTTCAGGGGTACCGTCGACATCTTCAGTTTCCTTTGAACCAGTTGGGTTCGAAGTTGGCGCCACTGGCGATGGCTTAAGATCGCTTATAGAAACGAACGGTCCCGTCTTTGTTTCTTGAATAAATCCAACAAATTTTCCGTTATCCTTCAACATCGTCAGAACATCTTGTGTTCTATCCGCAGGAACTCCGAAATCATGTTAAAGTACGTTCTTGGCTATTTGATCTGACGGAAATTTATTTCGGTCGTATTTCTTAAAGAAATTTTCAAATACTTTAGGCTTGAGTGCTGCTTCAGCCCGGGCCAAAAGATCGTCGCCTTCAACTTTAGGTGAAGTACACCTCAGCCCAAGTTGTTCCAGTGCAATTTGTCGCTGTTGTACCCGCCTTTGGTGAGACCATACGCCACCGTTGCGCCTGTGAGATCTCGCCAACTGGAAGATGTTGGGGAAATCTCTAGAGACATAGCGATTTGGTGCGGCGCTGTGGGTGAACTGGCAAAACTATCAGTGAGTGCCTGAGCTACGGTTAGAGCTTCGCGGAGTGAGCGACGTGGAATGTCGCTTTGACTCACCCGTTTAGCTTTTTGGCTGTCTGCCGATTTTTGTTGATTCGCATCTTCGTTTGACTCAGAGTTAGCGATAGTCTTATTGCTCTTGGACTTCGGCATCGAACCTCTTTCTTTTGAGGAAGGCTAGCACTAACTCAACGAGAAAGCCATGTTTTCTTACCTCCCGAACCGTTGTTTGCCTTGCATTTGGCTCATCATGCGTTGCTGGGCTTTGATGCCGCCGCCGCTGCCCATGGTTTTGAAGACCTTTCGCATCTGGGCGTATTGGCGGAGGAGGTTGTTGACGTCTTGTACGGTGGTGCCTGAGCCTTTGGCGATGCGCTTGCGGCGGTTGCCGTTGATGATCTCGTGGTCGAGGCGCTCTTTTTGCGTCATCGAGTTGATGATGGATTCGACGCGGGTGAACTGGCCTTCGTCTACGTTGTCGATGGCTTGCGACATGCCCGCGAAGGGGCCTACCGAGGGGAGCATCTTGAGGATGGATTTCATGCTGCCCATCTTCTTGATCTGACGGAGCTGGTCGCGGAAGTCGTCGAGGGTGAAGCCGTCGCCGGAGAGGGCCTTCTTGGCGAACTGCTCGGCTTTGCCGCGGTCGAGGCGTTCTTCGGCGCGCTCGAGGAGGGTGGCGATGTCGCCGTGTCCCATGATGCGGGAGACGATGCGGTCGGGGTGGAAAGGCTCGAAGGCGTCGGGCTTTTCGCCGGTGCCGAGGAACTTGATGGGCGCGCCGGTGACGTGGCGGATGGAGAGGGCAGCGCCGCCGCGGGCGTCTCCGTCCATCTTGGTGAGGACGGCGCCGGTGATGGTGAGGGAGTCGTTGAAGGCCTTGGCGGAGTTGACGGCGTCCTGGCCGGTCATGGCGTCGGCGATGAAGAGGATCTCGCTGGGGTTGAGGAGCTTCTTGAGCGCGGCCATCTCGGCCATGAGGGTGTCTTGAGCGCGGACATCTCGTCCATGAGAGCGGAGTCGATGTGGTTGCGGCCGGCGGTGTCGACGATGAGGATGTCGCAGCCGTAGCTGGCGGCTTCGCGCTTGGCCTCTTTGGCGAGGCGGAGAACGTCGTCGGTGCCGGGGCTGGCGTCGGTGAGCTTGCCTTCGTAGAGGTTGGCGTTGATGGAGCGGGCGACGATGGCGAGCTGCTCGCGGGCGGCGGGACGGTAGACGTCGACCGAGACGAGCATGGGGCGGTGGCCAGCTTTTTTGAGCCACTGGGCCAGCTTGCCGGAGGTCGTGGTTTTACCGGAGCCCTGCAGGCCGGCCATAAGGATGACTGATGGCGGCTGGGAGGACTTCTGGAAGCGGGCGGTGTCCTTGCCGAGGACGTTGACGAGCTCGTCGTGGACGATTTTGACGATCTGCTCGGAGGGATTGAGAGCGGTGGCTACCTGGGAGCCGAGGGCGCGGGTGCGGATGTGCTCGATGAGCTCGGCGACGACGGCGAGGTTGACGTCGGACTCGAGGAGGGCGAGGCGGATCTCGCGAAGGGCCTCGGAGATGTTCTCGTCGGTGATGGAGCCCTGGCCGCGGAGGTTCTTGAAGGAACGCTGGAGTTTGTCGCTGAGGTTTTCAAACATGACTCTATAGAGTTTATCAGCGATGGAGGGGGTGGTTTGTGGCGAGGAGGTTGTGGGTGTGCAAGTGGCGACGGTGGTGCTGGCTAGGTGGGTACGGGTTTGGTGGTGGGTGAGTTTTCATGCGGATAGGCGCGGATAATTGGGCTATGCAGGATGCTGGCCAGGCTTTGGGGAATGTGCGGGTCGTACGGGAGTTTGTAGCGTACCTGCGGGTGGAGAAGGGGCTGAGGCCGGCTAGCTGTGAGGCTTATCAACGGGATCTGGAGCAGTTTGCGGAACATGTTGAGGGGCGGGATGGACTGCTGGTGGGGGCGACGCAGGCTGATGTGAGTGGGTTTATGGAAGGGCTGCGGGGGCATGGGGTGGAGTCGCGGTCGATTGCGCGGAAGTTGAGCTGTCTGCGGGGTTTTTATCGCTGGCTGCTGATGGATAAGCGGATTCAGCATGATCCTACGGTGAATGTGGAGAGTCCCGCTAGCTGGAAGATATTGCCGAAGAGCCTTGCCGAGGGTGAAGTTGGCGAGATGCTGGAAAAGACCGGAGTGGCGGCGAGGGCGGCGGATGCGGATGGGTTGGCGCTGCGGGACCATGCGATTTTGGAGCTGCTGTATGCGGGTGGGTTGAGAGTGGGAGAGATTTGTGCGCTGCGCGTGGAGGATCTGCATTTGGATATGGCTCGGGCGCAGGTGAGAGGGAAGGGCGATAAGGAGAGAATTGTTCCGCTGGGGCGGAGTGCGGTGGAGGCGCTGGAACGGTATCTGGCGCTGGGGCGGCCGGGGTTGGTGAAGGCTGGGGTTCAGCGGGCTGGATCATTGCAGCGGGCGCTGTTCTTGAGTGCTCGGGGGAATCCGCTGACGCGGCAGTGGGTTTGGGAGATGGTGAGGGCTGCTTCGCCTAGTGGTTCTAAGGCGAGTCCGCATAAGCTGCGGCATAGCTGCGCGACGCATATGGTGAACCATGGAGCGGATTTAAGGAGTGTGCAGACGCTGCTGGGGCATGCGGATATAGCAACGACGCAGGTGTATACGCATGTCGCGTTAGGAAGGTTGAAGCAGGTGCACCAGATGCATCATCCGCGAGGAAAGCGGCGCGTGGGGGTGGGCGGTGGCGAATGAGTTTGTTGAGCTGGCGGATAAGTTTCTTGCGATGATTGCCAATGAGCGTGGGGCTTCGGAGCATACGGTGCGGGCTTATGCGCGGGAAGTGAAGAACTTCGCGGCTTATTTGCAGAAGACGATGGGTGAAGGCGCAGGCGTTGGGGCCGTGGAGCATCTGCATATACGGGCTTATTTGGGGGTGTTGTACGAGAGGGGGCTGACGAAGGCCAGTGCGGCGAGGGCTTTGGCTGCGGTAAGGAGCTGGTTCAAATGGCTGGCGAAGGAGGGGAAGGTGGCACAGAATCCGGCGTTGCTGGTGAGTACGCCGAAGCTGCCGAAGCATCTTCCGCGGGTGCCTAGTGTGGAAGAGGTGAACCGGGTTTTGAATTCGTTAGATCACGAGGGGGTGGGTAAGGCTAAGAAAGATAAGGCGGATGCGGCGGCTTGGCCGGAGCGGGATAGAGTGATCTTCGAGTTGTTGTATGGATGCGGGATTCGCAACTCTGAGCTGGTGGGTTTGAATATGAACAGCGTGAAGTGGGGAGATGATGCGGTTCTGGTGAGAGGGAAGGGTAAGAAGGAGAGGCTGGTGCCGCTGGGAGATGAGGCTGCGGTGGCTCTGCGGGCTTATCTGCCGTTGAGGGAGGCGAAGCTTTTGGCCGCTGGCAGAGCGGGTTTGGTGCATGAGGGGCCGTTGCTGACGAACCTTAGGATGCGGGGGGATTGCAGGCTGACGACGCGGAGTGTGGGCCGGATTGTGAAGGCGATTGCGTTGAGCCGGGGGCTGGCGGCGGATGTTCATCCGCATACGCTGCGGCATGCGTTTGGGACACACATGTTGGAGGAAGGGGCGGATTTACGGGCGATTCAGGAGATGCTGGGGCATGAGCGGCTGTCGACGACGCAACGCTATACGCAGTTGACGGTGGGTCAGGTGCAGCGGGTTTATGACGAGACGCATCCTCGGGCGAAGTGATTTTTTTGCGTTTTTTTCTGGTGTGGTGGAGTGGTGTTTTTGCTAGGGGTTTTGGAAAATTGGTGTTCCGGCGTGGTGTTTTTGGGGACAAGGTGTGGTGAAACGGGTGGGTAAGGCGGTTTGTAGGATGGCTTGTTTTGGGTGAGGAATTTTTTGCAGGAAATGTGTGGAAATCTCAAAATAGTTTTGCGCGTCCCGGTTTGAAGGAAGCGCAAAGACAAGTGCAAGAGCGATCATCTCTGACCGCTACAGCAGAGGCGAGCCGACCTGGATGGAGGTGAAATGCGACGGATTTGGAAGCCGTCGCATCTCACCTACTGTTGAAAATCAAGTTGGTTGCATTACTGGTCGTTGCCTTCGGTCAGGTCTGTGGCAGCGGGTTTGAGGTAGCCGAAGAGGCCACCGGCGCCTTTGTTGGGGCCTGCAGTGAAGTAAAGCTCGGAGCCGGGAGCGCCGGCGGGATCGTAGCTGCCGGCCGCTGAGTTGTTGGCTGGGCTGATATCCCAGAGGCCATTGATAGCGATGGTGTTTCCGTTTGCGTCTTGCAGCAGACCTTTGAACTGCCCGGTGACCAGGTCATATATTGCGATGGTTCCGCTGCCCTGGGTGGTGCCGCCACCAGCGAACTGGCCGATGAGGAGATCGTGACTGACAGCGCCGAAGTCCTGCGGGGCAAGGGCTACTCCCCAGGGAGCGTTGAGCCAGTCACCATGCTCGAGGCGCTGGATAAGACGACCCCTGGCGGTGAAGATGTCGACATAGCCAAGGCCTGGGCCGTCGGTTTCAAAAGGCTGACCCCGTTGGTGGAGAGCATAGGTGACGACGATATCGTTACCGATGGTCTGGACGTTAAAAGGAACGAAGTGGGGGGGCAGGAAACGATCGGTGAAGGCTTTATTGTGATCGTCGTTGTCGTTGTCGTTGTCGTTGTGGTTGTCCTTGTCGTTTCGGAAGCCGTTGCCATTGCCGTTGTTTTGATCGTGACCGTTCGGGTGGAGAGTTACTGGGTGAAAGTTGCTGTCATAGACATCGACGCGGCCGTTGTTGAAGTTGGCTGCGTAGAGGTAGCGGTTACCGTCGACGAGGGCACTGGTGAGACCGGTGTAGCTGGATCCATCGGTTGTTTTGACGGCGATGACGGCATTGACAGAGGGAGCAGCGGCGCCGGGTGCGATGGCAACGTTAGGGTTCCACCCGGCGATGGCGCCATCGAGGGTAGCGAAGAGAAAGGCTGAGGGAAAACCGCCCGGGAGGATGAAGTCGGTGGGGACGCCGTTGAAGATTGTTCCCGTTGGGGTGCCGGTGGGGAAGATTTTGTTGTTGGGATCAACCTTGGGAATGGTGACGACCAGGGAGTTTTTGACGCCGGCTCCGTTGAAGAGCGTGCTGAGGCCGGTGCCGTTATCAGATATCCACCAGGGGCTGGAGGAACTGCGGGACAGGCCCCAGGGGTTGATGAGGGTGGGGTCTGTGACCGGAGCGACGCCGGAGGTGTTGGAGACGAGGTTGACTTGAGTGTAGTGCTGTCCGAAAGCGACGGCGGATAGTGATAAGAGCAGCGATATTCCGCTGGTTACGCGCAGGGATGTCTTCATAGCAGGCTCTCCTGAGGCTGTGAGTCCCCGCAGATTGGTACCGATCATGCTCGGGTGTGACCCGGTGCCGGAAGGTGGAACTAAGCAGCAGGCGGGGATGAACTGTGCTTGGAATCCCCAATAAGCGTAGTCAGGTCCGCGCAGGCTGGTGTCACGACTATGTCAGTGTCTTGTCTATCGTTTGTGAAAAATCAGGATGGGAGATTTGGTTGCTTCGAGACTTGTTGCAGCTTGAAGAATTTCGTGGACAGTGGCCTAAGTGGGTCTGGGAGCTACAGAAGGGCAAGCTGGCGCTCTCTGTGGTTCGTCAGGAACTACCGCGCCGGGATTTGCGCTTTCCGGGTGGCTGTCGATAGAGTAGCGGGTATGGGTCGTCGGGTCGCATGGTCGGTGTTGTTGCTGCTGCTGGCGAGCGTTCAGTCGTTTGCGGTGACCTGCAATGTCCGGTGTGCGTTGATGGGCTCGCCTGCCAAGGCTGCGGTTACAGATCACTCCATGCGTGGGACGGAGCATTGCGCGGGTATGTCGCATGCGCGGAATGGGTCGGCATCGCAGAGTGTAGAGACGTTGCAGACACGATTAGGAACGAGCTGCTGCGATGATCTTTCCCTGGTGAAGGACCCCGGCGCGGCGGAGCAGATAGACGTCGTGCTGCATCCGATCGATGATGTGAGCATTGCCCGGTCTATTGTGCTGCCGGCTCTGGTGCAAATGCGTGAGCGGCTGACGGCTTACTCGAGTACGACCCCTCCTTCGAGCCTCATACCCCTGGCTTCCAATCTGCGTATCTAGCGGAATCTCCCCTGCGTTTTCTAACGAAGGGCAGGCTTGTGGCTCGTCTTCCGCCTTGTGCGGAGCGATGAGGCTGGTCTGCCGCGGTTTCGTTCTTCCGTAATTTCCTTCCTTTTCTGTTGTTACAGAGGCTTTATGAGTGACCGTCGTACTTTTATTCAACGCACCCTTGGCATTGGCGCGGGTCTGTTTGCTGCTCGTAGTTTGTCCGCAGAGAGCGGGCAGATGCAGATGTCGATGAAAACCAACAACCGTTCCGTCGCGGGGCACAATGTGCCGGTGATTACGACCGACGTGGGCGACCTGGAGTACACCATGGATGGGGCTACCAAAGTTTTCCATCTTATCGCCGAGCCGGTAAAGCAGATTGCGATGCCGGGCAAGACGCTTGATTTATGGGGCTTCAATGGTAGCGCTCCGGGGCCGACCATACAGGTGAATGAAGGGGATCATGTTCGCGTGATCTTCGACAATCATCTGCCTGAGCCGAGCTCGATTCACTGGCATGGCTTTGAAGATCACATTCGCTTCGATGGCCAACCGGGAATCAGCCAGCCTCCGGTGAAGCCGGGTGGACGGTTTGTCTATGAGTTCGACATTCATCAGCAGGGAACGTACTTCTACCACTCGCACATGGCGATGCAGGAGATGACGGGGATGCTTGGTGGCTTCATCATGCATCCGAAGACGCCTTTCCAGCCGCACTGCGATAAGGACTTCCTGATTCATCTGCAGGAGTATGCGGTGCTGCCGAATAACACGGTTCCGAACACGATGAACATGGAGTACAACTGGCTGCTGCTGAATGGCAAAGCGGGCCCGGCCAATACACCTTTGATTGTGAAGCTTGGCGACCGTGTGCGTGTTCGCTTTGTGAATCTTGGGATGGACCATCATCCGATGCATATGCATGGGCACACGTTTCACGTGACGAGTACCGAGGGAGGGCGCATTCCTGAAGCGGGCTGGTGGCCGGGAAATACGGTGCTGGTGGGAGTCGCGCAATCGCGTGGGATTGAATTTGTGGCGAACAATCCGGGCGACTGGATGATTCACTGCCATCTGCCTCACCACATGATGAACCAGATGTCTTCAAGTGTGGGCAAGATGACTCGTCCCAAGGCAGGCATGCCTGCAGGGGTTGGGATGGAGTCGGGGATGGGGATGTTGACGGGAACGCCGGGCGCTCCGCTGCGAGATGACTATGGCACCAGCCTGGGACGCGGGATGGGATTTGGCGCAACGGCCGATATGGCGACGACGAATGGACCGTTGTCGCAAGCGAAGGCGAAGGCTGCGATGAAGGACAGCATGGCTGGAGTGCAGGGCATGGACCACAGCCAGATGAGCGGCATGGATGACATGACGAATGACATTGCGGAGAATGCGAATGCCGTTCCGAACTTTCCTCAGGATGCATACATGGAAGGCCCAATGATGGAGATGGACAAGATGGTGGAGAAGCCGGAGAACTATGGGCTTGCTGCGGGATGGAGCGGATACATGATGGGGATGATGACGTTTGTCCGCGTGCTGCCGCCGGAGAAATATGACGAGGTGATTGCGCGCATGAAACGGGCAGACAGGCCGAACGATCCGTACGCATCCATTCTTTCCTGAACCGCAACCAAGGAGATGCAAGAGATGAAGAAGATGATGGCAATTACGGTTGCGAGTTGTCTCGCAGTAGCAACGGCAACGGCTCAGATGTCACAGCAATCGATGCCGGGCATGGATATGAGTCAACACGACATGAGCTCGACGCAGAACGCACCTACTCATGCGAACCAGCAACTACAGGAGCCCGAAAATCCAGGGATGCGTACGGGTGAATTGCTGCCTGCGCCGGAACTACTGAAAGAGGTGAGTGCACGGCCCTCAAAAAAACTGTCCGAGTTTATTCGGATGGCTGATGCGAATAATCCAACGCTGAAGCAGGCTGCTGCAATCGTTCGACGTTCTGAGGCGCAGGCGAAACAGGCGGGACTGTATCCGAATCCATCTGTCGGATATCAGGGAGAGCAGATTCGGGGCGGCTCGTTTGGCGGTGGCGAGCATGGAGCATATGTTGCGCAGTCTATCGTTCTGGGGGGCAAGCTGGGCTTGCGCCGAAATATTTATGAAGAGCAGAAGAAGTCTGATGAGGCAGCGGGGGAGGCGCAGACAGATCGTGTTCGTGGGGATGTTACGCAGGCGTTTTATAAGACGCTTGCAGCGCAGGAGACGGTCGTCGTACGGCGAAGACTGTTGAAGCTTACGCTTGATGCGGTTGAGACGGTACATCAGCTGGCGAATGTAGGGCAGGCGGATGCTCCGGATATTCTTCAGTCGGAGGTTGAGGCTGAGCAGGCGAAGGTTGATTACGCGAATGCGCAACGGGATTTTCTGCAGAACTTCAGGATGCTTGCGGCGCTTGCCGGGCAGTCGGACCTTGCGGCGAGTCCGCTTGAGGGCGCTCTTGATGTTGTCCCGGATATCGATACCGAGCATGTTGTGGAGACGATGATTCAGGCTAGTCCCGCGGTGAAGCAGACACAGATGGAGATTGGTGTGGCTGAAGCAAGGTTGAAGGATGCAAGGAAAGAGGCGGTGCCGGATCTTCAGTTGAAGGCAGGGGAGCAGTACAACTTCGAGACTGTGGCGGTGCAGCCGACAAAGGCGGTGGGGCCGCAGAGCTTTGCTTCAGTGGGTGTGAATCTTCCTCTGTGGAACCGGAATCAAGGCGCGAAGCAGGCTGCGGAGGCTGATATCGATCGTGCGCAGCAGGATTTGCAGCGAGTGAAGCTTTCGCTACGCCAGCAAGCGGAACCGCTCGTGCAGACGTATTTGTCGTCGAAGTTTGAGGCGGAGCGTTATCGCACGCAATTGATTCCAAGGGCTGCGCGAGCTTATCAACTCTATCTGCAGAAATATCAGAGTATGGCGATGGCTTATCCGCAGGTACTGGTTTCGCAGCGCACACTCTTTCAGCTTCAGGCGAGTTATATCCAGGCGCTGAGCAGTGCATGGCAGAATGCGATTGCATTGCAGCATTACATGCTGAAAGGTGGGCTCGAAGCGCCTGCGACTACGAGTGCGCCAACGACGATTAATTCGCCGGGTTCGGGAAGCGGGACGGAGTAGAGAGGCTTGCTTTTCCTGCAATCTATTTGTGGGGATGATTCGTTTCTTGTTTGAGAGGTAACGATTATGACTTCGTACGTTGGTTTATGCTGCATGTGTAAAATCGCTGCAAGGAGTCTGTTCTTCGATGTTGACTACTCCCGCTAAATCGCCAAAATTTGAAGCAAGCCAGCCACAGGGCACGGTAGGGGAGATTCCAGGTGCTCAAGGCGTTATTGCCTGGTCCAGCTTCTTCTTCGCTGTGCTGCAAAGCATCTGCACCTTCTTTGCCGCGCTTGATGGGCTGCGTCTTGTAATAGGAGTGAGCTCGCTTGCGGTGTCAGCGTGGGTTGGATCAGCGCTGGACAGGTTTCATTCCGATTGGATTCGCATACCGATGATTGTGCTTGCGCTTCTTGGTTCGCTGCTGAATCTGGCGATTCTTATGCAGATTCATCGTCTGCGCAATCGCCCGGCATCGCAGTGGCGGCGACAAGTGGTGAGCCCGAAGAAAATTCGGATGGAACGAGTGCAGATGGTGCTGTCGATTGCGACCCTGGTTGTGATTGGCGTGGAGGAGTATCTGCACTACCGTACGCACTATCACTTGTAGCTCATATGCGAGGGGATGCCTCTTGCCGCAGAAGTTTGAGAGTGACAAAGACTGCGGGAATGAGGAAGACGAGTGAGCCGAGGACCCACATGATGACTGCGCCGACGACCTGGTCGGACTGCGGCGATATGTGGAATGGGTTTGGCTGCTGCAGGTAGAAGGCGTAGACGGGGCGGTCGCAGAATGCGAGGAAGGCGGAGAGTGCTGTGTTTACGATGTCCGCAAGGATGAGATAGGGCAGCATGTACCAGCCTGGGTATCGTGAGGTTGTGGGCCAGGGGCGGATGAGCGGCCACCAGAAGAGGATCGATGTGCCGAGGAATAGAAGGTGTTCGAAGTCGTGCCAGCCTTCGTGCTCGAGTGCGAAGTCGTAGGCGGCGGGAACGTGCCAGCCGAGGAAGGTGAGGTTCATTGCGAGCCAGGCGACCAGCGGGATTACGAGGAAGTGGCCGAGGCTTCGCAGGCCTTTGAGTCGAAACAGAGGCGCTAGCAGGGAAGTGACAACGATGCGGGGAAGGCCGCGGAGAAGCGGAACCACGGGGTAGCCGAGGAGAAGAAGCGGAGGGGCGAAGGACATGAGGAGGAGATGCTCCACCATGTGGGCGCTGAGGAGAGCGTCGGCGAAGCCATCGAGCGGGGAGGCGATGGCGATCGCGATGACGGCGAGGCCGAGGAGGAAGGAGGCCAATCGCCATTCGGGGAATTGGGCGCGCCTGGTCTCGCGAATGGCGAACCAGCCGCGAGTGTAGAGGATGGCAGAGAGAGCCAGAGCGATGGTGAGGAAGATGGGAGGCGACCACTCCGCAAAGATAGCCCGAGATTCAGGAGACATTGGAAATAGAGTAAATGCAGCGCTAGTGGTTGCCGCGTGGAGGGGGCGATTGATCGCTGGACTGCGCCACGCCACGTGAAGCGTCGACGGCACGAGGCCGATGGTTGCTCTGCAGCGTGGTGAGGAAACGGACAAGCGCGGTGGTCTCGGAGGGATTGAGAGCGTTGCCGTAGGCAGGCATGTTTCCGCCTCCCTGAAGGACCTGACGAATGATTTGATCTTCGGTCATGCGTGATGCTACGCCGTCGAGAGCGGGGCCGCGAAGGCCGCCTGCGCCGCCGATGGAGTGGCAGTTGCGGCATTGCTTGTTTTGGAGGACGATCGCTCCTGCTCGTTCGAGGGGCGTGCGGTCCTGCAGGTAGGTCGGAGGGATTGGATTGCTGGTCCAGGCGTTCATGATGGGACTCCACGGCGTGTAGGTTCCCAGACGAGTGAAGATGCCGAGAGTGATTGCAATGAGACTCACCATCAGGACGGCTATCGGACGACGCGACCAGTGCTTCTCCCCTTCACCGGAGAGCAGCGGGAGTAGAAGCAGGGCGCCAATTGCGATGACGGGGGCGATGAACAGAACAGGGGTTTCAAGGCTGGGTGGGAGATAGGCCAGAACGGCGTAGATCCAGAGGAAGGCGAAGTCGGGCTTGGGCGCGGTCTCGATGATGGTGGGGTCGGGCTGGCCGGAGGGGCCGGTGGGGCCGAACCACATTGCGCAGGCCATGATTGCAAACATAATGGCTGCGGCGAAGATGGCGTCCTTCCATGCGGCGTCGGGCACGAAAGGGATGCCGGTTTTTTCGGTGAGCTGATGGTAGTCGTGGGCGTAGGTCTTTTTGCTGACGAGGCGGCCGGGCATCGGCCACTCGTTGATGCCGAGCCTTAAGACCATCCAGAGGTGCAGGCCGACGAGGACGAGCAGAGTGCCGGGGATGACGAAGACGTGGAGCGCGAAGAAACGGGATAGCGTGGGTCCGGCGATGATGGGGCCGCCGAGCATGAGATCCACGAGCGGGCCGCCGATCAAAGGAACGCGGCTGACGATAGAGGCTCCGATGCCCAGGCCCCAGTAGGCGTCCTGATCGAAGCGAAGGACTTGTCCGGTGAAGGCCATGCCCAGGGTGAGAAGCAGAAGGAAGACGCCGATGATCCAGGTGAGCTCGCGAGGGAACTTGTAGGCTCCGAAGAGGAAGACCTGCACCATGTGGATGAGCACGATGGCGACCATGAAGTCAGAGCCCCATGCGTGCATGGCGCGCAGAAACCAGCCGAGCTTAACGTTGTGGTCGAGGAACTGGAGGCTGTTCCACGCGTCGCTGGCGGTGGGAGCGTAGACGAGCGCGAGCAAAATGCCGGTCATGATTTGAAGTACAAGAATGACCGTTGCCGCGCTGCCAAAGACATACCACCAGCTGGAGGTGCTGGATGGGACCTCGTGCACAACAGCTTCGATGACAGGCGTGCCCAGCCCGAGACGCTGCTCAAACCAGTTGTACACATCGATGCCGCGCTGCTTTAGGTTTGGCATGAGCTGCACCTCGGTTTGGTTTAGGTTTGGCATGAGCTGCACCTCGGTTTGGGTTGCTCGACGGCGGCAAGAGTTGTTGCAGGGCCGTTGATTTCAAGCTGTGTCAGAGGCGGCGTAACGCTGGCCTGCGAGGCCAGGGTCGGCATTCTCCCGACGTGAATCATGAGGGCGTCTTCGACGATCTTGTGGTCGTACTCGAAGAGGCCACGTTCCGGTGGCCCTGAGGCACGGGCTCCATCAGCGTAGTATGCGCCGCCGTGGCAAGGGCAGAGGAAGAGCCGGGATTGAGCGAACCAGCGAACCGGGCAGCCGAGGTGCGCGCAGTTGATGGCGAAGACCTGGAATTTATCGCCGGAGACGCGGCGGACCCAGCAGGGAATATCGCCGGTCTGGCCGTCCCAACTGGTTGTGACGGGATTGCGGAAGTTGACCAGGCGGGTTTCGCCTACGGGGAAATTGTTGAGCGGGCCGAGGTTGATCCAGGATTTATCACCTGAGCCTTTCCTGATTGCCGGGCCCAGGAGGTAGCCGATAATTGGTATTCCAAGGACGACACCAACAGCCCCATTGATAAGCAGAGAGAGCTTGAAGAGAAAGACGCGACGAGAGTGACCTGCGCTCTGCGGCGTTGCTGTGGGCTCAGTCGTCGTGGCTTGATTGCTTGGGGGAATCTGCTCGCTCTGTGTCATGACTTCTGCTCCTGCAAGGCTCGTCCTTTTCGGCAATAAATAGTAGTGGTGCATTACGGATGCGAACGATATGGCTTGCCCGGGTCGGCGGTACGTTTGCGTCGGATCGCCAGTCAGGCATTCCCTGATCGGGCCGACCGGCGATGATGTTGCTGCGAAGGTACTGATCACTGATGAGTGCGAGATACGAAGGATCGACGATGGAGCCAATTTTTCCGGAGGTGCGCTTAGCGTCGGCCATGTTTCCTTCCCCCGTTGGACCGTGGCAGCGAGCGCAGAAGGTGGCAAAGGCCTGCTGTCCGCGGGCGGCATCGCCAGGCAATGTAGACGAGTAAGGCGGAGCATTCTGCGTGGCGAGGAGATTCGGCTTTCCCCATGCGTGGATCATGCCCTGTGCGAGTATGGTGACCTGCTGATCGGTCAACATGCCGCCGGCGCTTCTGGCGAAGGGTGGCATCAGAGCGTTGGGGACGCCTTTCGCAATTACATCGCGCAGATGATCTTCTCCTGCCACTGCGAGATAGACGGGATTGGAAAGAGAGATGGCGGCGCCGTTCTTGCCGTTTTCTCCGTGGCAAGCGGAGCAGTTAGTTTTATAGAGGGTTGAAAAAGAGCGAATGTCCTCAGGACGCGCAACCTCGGGCTCCGATCCGGATCTGTCGCCGACGCAACCAACAAAGGTTATGCAGGCTGTAGAAAGGATGAAGGCACCGAGTCCAAGGAGTCGTCGAGCAGCCAGCATCATTGACCATCGTCCTTCCTGGTGGGTTCATCACTGTGGATACCGGCACGGATGGCGAAGGGGAGGGCTCGAAACTGCGGTGTGCGGACCTTCACTTGCAGGTTGACGATGAAGCCGCAGACCAGGCCAAAGGCGATTTGCGAGATGACGAACCAGAGCCAGTCGATGCGCTCGTTGAGGATGGGACTGATAATACTGAGCGCGGAGTAGAGGATGCCTGTCCACATAAAAGGAGCGATGAAGCCAGCGGTGAGGATTGGCTTTTTGGGAAACATGGGGAGCATGGCGCCGTAGAGCAGACCGATGAGCACTGAGGTAATACCGTGGATGGCGGTGGCTGCAAGGAGTCCTTCAAGATGAAACTGGGCAAGAAATTCATTACTCTTGCCGGCCCAACTGACAAAGCCTCCCGCCGCGAGAAGGTTCACCGCGTACCAAATGCTGTGGTAACGAATGAGGCCGAAGAGAGCCGCGGGAACGATCATGGCTATGCCGCCGATGATGCCGCCCTTGATGCCAGACATGACGCTGAAGGTTTCGATGGGCAGGAGCTTGCGATGATTGGCGCCGATCGGCAGTTGCTCGCGGGTGGTGCGTGTGCTCGATATCTCGAGGACTCCGGCCTGGATTGGAACGGAGATGTGTTTCTCATGAGGCAATACGTCGAGGAACCATCCGACCATTGCACGCAACGTCAGCACGAGGCCAAGCACGCTGATGACCCAGTGTGTCACCATTCCGGTGATCAGCAGGCTGAGGCCAAACGCGAGGACCATGGGCCATGGAGTGGGAGCAGGCAGTACGATCTCGTCGAACCGGTGTGGGTGTCCGTGAGCTTGCGCTGTAGGTTGCATCGAATCGTCTTGCTGCATTGCGTCCTCCTTTCCAGAGTTATCTGCCCAAAACGTAGACCACGAGAAATACGACTACCCATACGGCGTCGACGAAGTGCCAGTAGAGCGAAAGCACCTCGAGTTTTTCTGAATGCTCTTCGGTGACGCGTCCCATCAGGGAGAACGCGAGCACAAGGGAAAGCATGATGAGGCCAACAATTACGTGAGTAGCATGAAGACCAACCAGGGAGTAATACGTGGTTCCGAAGAGATTGGTCTGTATCGTCAGGCCTTCGTCGTGGATGAGGTGATACCACTCCTGCGCGGTGGTGATGAGAAAGATGGATCCGAGGAGAACGGTGCCTGCCAGGTGGATGATGCAGGTGCGGAGATTCTGTTTCCGCAACGCGCTGACCGCGAAATGAACGGTGATGCTGCTCGAGAGCAGGCAGATGGTGCCGAATATGGGCAGCTCCAATACCTGCGCCGGAGTCGGGCCACTGAGGCTTTTGCCGATGTAGAAGATGTAGGCGACGACGAAGATGATGAAGATTGCGGCTTCGGCCACGATGAGGCAGACCATTCCCACAGTGCCTCGGTAGGGTAGCGACCAAGGTGTTTCCATGATTCCATCGATCGGGATTGCGCTCGCAGCCTTCATCATTCGTAACTCGAATCTGAATCTTCAGGATGCTTGAGATCCCACAGTGGCCGACGGCTATTGACGGTGGGATCGATGGCGAAGTTGTACGAAGGGGGTGGTGAAGGGATAGCCCATTCCAATGTCCAGGCGTCCCATGGATCGTGACCGGCTATTTCACCACGGAAGTAAGATTTCACGAGGTTGTAGACGAAGATTAGAGTGGCGACTGTCTGGATGGCTGCGCCGATGCCGATGATGAGGTTCCAGCTTTCCCAGCCGCGTCCTGCCTCGTAGGTGTAGATACGTCGTGGCATGCCGAGCAAGCCGGGAACATGCATGAAGTCGAAGGTGAGATGGAAGCCGATGACGAAGAGCCAGAAGTGCCATTTTCCTAGCTTTTCGCTCATCATTCTGCCGGTGACTTTGGGATACCAGTAGTAAAAGGCAGCGAAGAGTGCAAAAAGAATGGCGCCAACCAGAACATAGTGGAAGTGAGCGACGACGAAGTAGGAGTTACCGAGTTGCCAGTCGAAAGGAGCGGCAGAGAGCATGATGCCGGTCAAGCCGGCGATCAGGAATTGGAAGAGAAAGCCGACGCAGAACATCATAGGTACGGCGAAGATCACCTTGCCGCCCCATATGGTAGCGAGCCAGTTGAAGATTTTGATTCCGGTCGGTACCGAGATGACCATTGTGGCGAAGACAAAGAAGGTGTTGCCCGCCGGTCCGAGACCAACGGTGAACATGTGGTGTGCCCATACGCTGAGGCTGATGAAACCGATGCCGACCGAGGCTGCCACCATTGCGGGATAACCGAAGATGGCTTTGCGCGAGAAGACCGGGACGATCTCGTTGACGAACGCGAATGCAGGAAGCACAAGCACATAGACTTCGGGGTGGCCGAAGATCCAGAAGAAGTGCATCCACAACACAGCTGAGCCGCCGGCCTGGGTATCGAAAAAATGTGCGCCGAGGTAGCGATCCAGCGTCAACATGATCTGAGCTGCAGTGAGCGGGCTGACGGTAACGAACACCAGGCTGGACATTACAAGATACAGCCAGACGAGAAGTGGCATGCGACCCATCGTCATGCCCTTGCACCGCATGCTGATGATGGTGGTGACGATGTTCAAGGCTGTACCGATCGATCCGACACCGCTGAGAAAGACTGCAAGCGTCCAGTAGTCGGTGCTGTGGCCGGGGGAGAATATCTTTGCCGTTAGAGGGGCATAGGCGAACCAGCCGACATCAGGCGCGGAGCCCGCAGCATAAAGGCCGCTGCCGCCGATGTAACTGTAGTACAACAAGACGCCGGCGAAGGCGGAGATCCAGAAGCTGAATGCATTGAGGCGGGGGAAGGCCATGTCTCGCGCGCCAATCATCAGGGGGATCAGGTAGTTTCCAAAGCCGAACAGAATGGGCATACCGACGAAGAAGACCATTGTGGTGCCGTGCATGGTAAAGAGCTGGTTGAAGAATTGCGGCGAGACAAAATGATTGTTGGGAACTGCAAGCTGGATGCGCATCAATACGGCTTCAATTCCTCCGATGACGAGGAAGATTAGAGCGTAGACGATATACATCAGCCCGATCTTTTTGTGATCGACTGTCGTCAGCCACTCATACACCACATTCAATGGTGGACGGCCTTGCGTGTCCGCCGTCTCATCGATTGCTTGGATTACAGGCGTTGTAGTCATCTCGCCTCTTTCAGCCCAACGGTTAATGAAGCTGTGTGAGATAAGCAGTAAGAACATCAAGATCGTGATCGTTCAGGTGCATCGATGGCATCAGCGAGCCGGGCTTCATTGAGTTAGGGTCGGCAAGCCACTTCCTCATGTTCTCCGGTGTGTTCTGAATCGTTCCGGAGCTAATGGTGTCGCGGCTTGCCAGATGGGTGAGATCAGGGCCGAAGCGTCCATTCGCCACTGTTCCTGCGACGGTGTGGCAGTTGATGCAGGCGTTGTGCATGAAGACGGTTTGACCTTCGGCAGCGGCAGGGTTGCCTGTGAAATCCTGCCGGGCCGGCTGCTTCTGCTGATTTACCCAGGCGGCAAAGTCTTCGGGCGATTGCGCATAGACTCGCAGAAGCATTTTGGCATGCTGCGTCCCGCAATACTGCGCACATTGTCCAAGATAGATGCCTGCCCGAAGCGGATCGATCCACATCACATTAACGCGGTTTGGAATTACGTCCATCTTTCCGGCGAGGCGCGGTACCCAGAAGCTATGGGAGACATCGACGGAGGACATAGTCAGGTAAGTAGGCGTGGGCCTGGCCGGGTCGCTGATGGGGACATGAAGCTCGTTGGCTGTGACGACGCCCAGCCTGGGGTAGCGATACTCCCACCAGAACTGGTGGCCAATGACGATTACATCCATTGCGCTTGAAGGCTTGGGGATGGCTTCAGTGCCGAGGATGACGCGCGTGGTGGTGAGAAACAGCATGACGACGATCAGGATCGGGATCACGGTCCACGAAAGTTCAATTTGATTGCTGCCGTATATCTGCGGTGGTTCCCGGTCCGAGTCGGTGGGGCGATGCCGGAAGCGAATTAACGCGTAAAGAAGGAGACCGGCCACGATCAGAAAGATGGCCAGCGTGACAGAGAGCACAAGCATCGACAGACCAAAGATTGAGTGCGCCGGGGTAGCGGCGGGATCGAATATGCTGGTTGGCGAATGTGTTGACGCAGCAAAGAAAGTCGCGCCATACGCGGCGAGACCGCCCTCCCCGTTGCTGAAACCCATGGTCGAATATTTGTCGAAGCAGGACAAACTGTCTGACCTCGAATACGCGATGTTTTTGAAACGGCTGCCGGGGAGCTACACGTCTGGGAAGATGCTAACTCACAAGTACCTCTGCCGTCGTCTTTTCTGATTCAATTCAGACTCGCAATGATTGCCGGTAAACGTAAATATTTGTTTGGAATGCATGGTCTTATCGCTCGATAATCAGAAATTATGCACCATGGTTTTGAAAAGAACCAGCGGAGAGTGTGCTCACGTCGATTCGGGCAGAAAAAGAGGGACCCGCCGCAGATGCGACGGGTCCCTCTTGAGAGCAAGCAGTCTATTTACCTAAAGTCGGAGGATTGACCGAACCGCCGGTCGTGGCTCCGCTATTTACGCCGTCCGTTACGGCCTGGTAGGCAATAATTGTCTTCAGGGTCTCGTACGGGACCTGGCTCAGTGGCAGCAGATGGCCATTCACCGCGAGAAGAGGTGTCTGGTCGACACCGATCTCGTCTCCCAACTTGAGGGAAGCATTTACCTGGTCCTTGATGGCCTGGGTCGCGGCGCAAGCGTCGATGGCGGCAGGATCGAGGCCGACTTTGGTCACAGCATTTTTCAGAGTCTGATCTCCTGTCTCAGGAGTCAGAGCGGCCTGTGTATCGAACACCGCCGCTGCAAAAGGAAAGAACGCATCGTTCTTCTGCTTCTGCACGCAGTATCCGTATGCCGCTGCCTTGAAGGCAAAGGGATGAATATCTACCAGCGGGAAGCTCTGAAAGACGACGCGAGCATTTGGGAAGTCTTTGACGATCTGGTCCATCGTCGCCTGAACTTCCTTGCAATGCGGACACTGCATATCGGCGAACTCCACCAGAAGGAAGTCCTTGCTTGCAGCTCCACGCGAAGCTCCGTCCGCGCGGGCCTGGAGCAGCTTGCGGTTGTCGGCAAATGGCGTGGCACCAAAGGAGATCACACCTGAGGAATCCGCGATCGCGTGCTTTCCATCAGGAGTGACAAAGAACGCCGTCGTCTGTACTTTTGCATTCGGAGACCGGTCGGAGACAAACACGACAACCTTGCTTACACCGGGGGCGGCGGTCGACTGAATCGCTTCGACTCGCCAGATGCGGTTGGAATCGTAGCCCCAGAGCGTTTTCAGGAAGCTATTGACGGTATCGACGGTTGGGGTCGGAGCGGTAAAGTACTTCGGGTTGACCGGGGGAAACGGATCCGCTTTGGTCGATGGATCCAGGGAGTTCAATTGCAGGGGGGGAGTTGCTGACGGAGCCGTTTTCGCCGCCGGTGCTCCCTGGGGTGTCCCGGTCGTTCCTGTCTGTGCTCCAGCAGCCGCAACGCCGAGAGCTGTCGCAAATCCAACCAACATCAAAGATGAAATCTTCAAAAGTATCTTCCTCCGCTGCCCGCTGTTCGTGCAGCACTTCTATTACACCTGAACTTTGACCGCAATGGGAAACCGGCGCCCCATTCCGAACGATTTTTGCGTCACCTTCAACACCGGTGCCGCCTGCTGGCGCTTGTACTCGCTTCGTTCTACCAGCTTTAGTACCGATCGAACCAATGCCACGTCGACACCTTGTTCTTCGGCGATCTCCTCGGCGGAGCAATACCGTTCTACGTAAGCTTCAAGGATTGGGTCGAGCACGTCGTATGGTGGCAGCGAGTCCGTATCCAACTGCTCCGGACGGAGTTCTGCCGAAGGAGGTTTCTCGATCGTCTCTCGCGGGATCACTTCGTACTGGCGATTGGCATACCGGCTTAAGGCGTAGACCTTCGTCTTCATTACATCGCCGATGACGGCCAGGGCACCGACCATGTCTCCGTAAAGCGTGCAGTAGCCAACTGACATCTCGCTCTTATTTCCGGTAGTAAGAACAAGCGCGCCAAACTTATTCGAGAGTCCCATCAGCAGGGTTCCGCGTATTCGCGATTGCAGGTTCTCTTCCGCCAGGCCAAAAGGGGTGCCTTCAAACAGCGGCTTCAACGTGGTCAGATACTGGGCGAAGACATCGTGGACCGGTAGCAGCTCGAACCGGATCTTAAGATTTTTCGCCAGCCTGCGGGCGTCTTCGATCGATCCCAACGAGGAGTACTCGCTGGGCATTCCGACGCCCAGCACATTCTGTGCGCCAAGAGCTTCCACGGCAATTGTGGCTACGAGGGCGGAGTCGATGCCGCCGCTCAAACCCACAAGAACTTTTTTGAATCCGCATTTCTGCACGTAGTCCCGTGTACCCAGCACCAGTGCCTGCCACGTTGAAGCTGTCTCATCCACCACGGGGTCGATTGCAGGAACAGCGCCATCGTTCGTATCGAAGAGGACAAGATCCTCCGCAAATGAGGCGGCCTGCGCCACTACCTGCCCGTCGGGCCGGATCACGAGCGACGACCCATCGAATATCAAGCTGTCGTTTCCGCCCACCTGATTGACCATGACCACGAAGGCCCCATGCCGTTCGGCCAAGGCTGCCAGCATCTGCTGCCGGACCTGCGCTTTTCCTTGCCAGAATGGAGACGCGGAGATATTGACGATGATCCGCTGGTGTCCGGCCGCGTCTTTTGGCTGTGCGTCCCATTGGCTCATCAGGTTTTCGACTGGATCGACGCGATATAACTGACGCGGCCAGAAGCCCTTATCGTTCCACGCATCTTCGCAGATAGTAATTGCAAAGCGGCTCCATACCTACGCAAGTGAGTGTTTGTTGGGTCGCCGGCTCAAAGTAGCGCTGCTCATCGAATACGTCGTAGAAGGGAAGCAGCATCTTCTGCTGCACGAAGCTTACCTCTCCTCCACTCAAGAGGGCCGCCACATTGCGAACCTGCTTGCCAACTGGCGATGGAGACGGCAAGACAGTCCCGCATAGGATCGCCGGGCGTCCGGGCTCCGCGGTCCAAGCGGCGATTTCGGCGATCGCTTCCTCTGCTCTGGCGATAAATGAGTCTTTCTCCAGAAAATCCGCCGGCGGATAGCCACACACAGCCAGCTCCGGAAAGACTGCAAGATCAACACCCTGTTTTGCGGCGCGGGCCGCATACTCAAGAATCTTTCCCGTGTTCCCGGCGAAGTCCCCCACCGTCGGGTTAATCTGCGCAAGAGCTATCTTCACAGAATTAAGTCTACCGCTTAGGAGCCTGTCCCGCTCACGACGACCCCTACGGTACGGGCGAGAATTTTCATATCCAGCCACAGGCTCCAGTTCTCGACGTAGGCCGTATCCAGCGAGATGTAGCTGTCAAAGGATGGGTCCTGGCGCGCCTCGACCTGCCACAATCCTGTGATACCGGGTAATACATCCAACCGGCGCAGATGGGCAAGATCGTATTGCTCCACTTCAGCCGCCATTGGGGGGCGCGGCCCTACAAGGCTCATATCGCCGCGCAGGACGTTGTAGAACTCGCGCCTCGACCTGCCACAATCCTGTGATACCGGGTAATACATCCAACCGGCGCAGATGGGCAAGATCGTATTGCTCCACCTCAGCCGCCATTGGGGGGCGCGGTCCTACAAGGCTCATATCGCCGCGCAGGACGTTGTAGAACTGCGGTAATTCATCGAGCGAATACTTCCGCATCATTCGTCCCATTCGCGTGATTCTTGGATCATTGGAGATTTTGAACAGAACACTGTCGCGTTCGTTCATATGCTCGAGGTCGGCTTTCAACTTGTCGGCGTCCGATACCATCGTGCGGAACTTATAACAGGAGAAGGTCCGGCCTTTTCGGCCGATTCGCTGGGCCTGGTAGAAGATTGAACCGTCTGAGTCCATCTTCACCGCGATTGCGAGCGCCAGCATCACGGGGGATGTAAGCAACAGCGCCAGCGACGATAAGGTGATGTCGAGGGTGCGCTTCAGCAGAAATGCACCAATGGGAAATTCGCGGCGGTGCAGAGGGATTGTAGGGAACTGGCCGATGTATTCCACCGTGGCGTTCCAAGCCAGCCCATCGTAGAGGTCCGGCACGACCCGCACGTCGATTCCCGCAGCGCGAGCTTCCTCGACCATGCTGATAACCAGCTTTTTGTCTCCCGGCACCGAGAAAAAGATCTCGTCGACGAATAAGGATCGGGCCAGCGAAAGACAATTTTGTACATCGCCGATTACATCGACATCGCCGGACTCCGCTTCGCGGTCGGTCAATGCGACGAATCCCTTGAAGCGGAATCCGAGATGTTGGAGCGAATCCAGGTGATTCCGCAGTGCATGTGCAACACGGCCCGCGCCGACGATGAGCACGTTACGAGTTTCAATTCCCGCACGATAGCGGCGATAAACCATTCTTCGCCATATGGCGCGGCGGATGCAGAGCAGGATGACAGAAAATCCCACCATGAGGGTGACAACGACGCGTGAGATGAACTCGCCGTTGGACATATACAACGTCCCACACAGCAGCAGGCCGGAGGTCATCGTCGCCTGGACTGTCATTCGCTGCTCGTGCAGACCACTGCGATTTTGTATTGGTCCGTAGAGTCCGTACGTTCGCATAAAGAATGCGAGGCATATCGCAAACCAGCCCATGTAGAAGAACAACATGCTGGGAGCGGATCGAATGAGGTAGGGAAGAGCATGGAGCGGCGATATCTCCGCAGGCAGCACAACGTGTAGCCGCAGAGCCATAATTGCGGCAACCGCCACGGTCAGCAGATCCAAAGAGGCCCATACCAGGCTGGTTACAGATGGACGCCGGAAAAGCCCCAAACGAGTCGAAGAGGCTCGCCTGTTATTTCCGGAGCGCTTTCGTCCCGAGATGATTACCTGTTGCAAGTAGTCCGGTGTCGCCAAACCAACCCTCTTCGCCGTAATCTTTTCAAAACGCTGATACCGATAGAGATTTCAATTACCGCAAATTGAACACACGACTGGGACCATCAAATGTCTTGCGGATATGACTTATGTTTTAGGATCTGCCTTCGGGAGGCGGGGGTCATTCCCGTTGAAGAATACTTGGCGGTGATTCCACATAGCAATAAAACAATGACCTTTGTGTGAGGAGGAAGCTAACTGATTCACAGCGTTACAAACAGCATTCATACGGGCATCACCAACTCATCGAGCGCGAGGAACTCCTTCAGGATCGGATCGTCGCTCGCTTCCATCTCCTCCATCGTGCCAAAGAAGTGGGCCTTGCCTCCATGCAGAAAGACGACACGATCTGCCAACTTTTTTGCGAACCGCATGTCGTGGGT
>Ga0193753_10000730_pt1 | contig 30810 bp, 31 predicted proteins | sample H1c2metaG_FD_144925 | JGI IMG/M metagenome (GOLD analysis project Ga0193753, IMG submission 144925) | Soil microbial communities from a riparian zone of the East river system, Colorado, United States - H1c2 | ecosystem: Environmental > Terrestrial > Soil > Riparian zone | place: USA: East...
GACGAGCTGTGCAACGACTTCGCCGAGTCCTACTGCGCCAAGGCCGCCGAGTGCCTCACCCCCGAGGAGCTGGCCATCTACGGTCTGGCCGACCAGTGCGTCGCGAACCAGGCAGCGTCGGTCTGCCAGCTCCTCGACTTCTGCAAGCTGGTCGACCTCGACGCGGCCCCCGAATGCGTCGCCGAGGTCGGCACCGGAACCTGCGAGCAGTTCCGCAGCAGCCTGAACGGCATCCCGCCGCTGGCCTATCCCGCCTGCCAGGAAGTCTGCGTCCTCTGAGCTGCATCGCTCATGGCTGGCTGCCGATCTGTCGCTCAACTAGTTCTGACAGGACGCGCTCCATTTCGGAGACGTCGAGCTTTCCGCGTTTCCAATGTCGGTCGGCCGCCTGCAGAGCGTCCCAATAGGGGTAGGGGTTTATCGTGATCGACTCGGCGACGGTCGGCGTGCCCGGTAGCATTCGTCCAAACCCGACGCACAAGATGGCGTAGGTGATGGCGCGGGCAGTTCGACCATTGCCATCGCCGAAGGGGTGGATCCAGTTGAGCCGCCAAAGTGCGTACGCCGCCGTGTGCAACACGTTCCCGTCGCGGAGAGATTGCGTCGCGTACGAGCACGCCTGGGAAAGGAGGGCGGGCACCTCTTGCCACGGCGGTGGCTCAAACAGCACAACCACGTCGCCTACCTGATTGTCGGCTCTTCGGATCCTGCCTGCATCGTCATCCCCGGCCATCGCAATGCCGTGGAAGCGGCAAACCAACGCGGGTGTGATCGCGAGGCCCGGACCGGCTAAGGCTTCGTCAACGAGCGCTGCCAGCTGCTCGTAAAGCCGAAGAGAGTTGTCCGCGAGACGGATGTCTCGAAGACTCGGAGGCTTTTCGCTACCCCCACCCCAGCCGCCCAAGGCGAACTACAGCCGCCGGGCGCGCGTCTCGACGAGATCCCTTGTCACGGATGGTTCGTCGATGTTGAGGTTGCCATAAGCGAAGCTCTCCCGTTGCCGGAGGCGCTCCTCGTGACTCATCGCCGGAACCGCGGCCAGCTGCGCTCGAATGCGAGCTTCACGCTGAGAGGTCGGCATCCAGAAACCCTAACATGAGGCAACCGTGGCTGCCATTGTCCACCGCGTACCGTCAAGCAGTCCGCCGCGCCGGCAATGACCCATTGAAAATCCCCCAGTAATTCGGAGCCGATGGCCGGACTCGAACCGGCGACCTACGGTTTACGAAACCGTTGCTCTACCGACTGAGCTACATCGGCGCGTGCGGGAATTTGCCCAACGGCGCCGGTGAGGTCAAGGCGGAAGAGGGCGGAAGTGGGCGGAAGGCCGTGGTCGGGTGGGGCTCAGGCCGCCGGGCGGAGGGCCTTTTCGATCTGATCGACGGGCGCTGGCTTCAGCAGATAGCCGTCGAAGAGGTCGCGGCGGACGGCGGCGCGGAGGCGGGATTCGCGGTGGCCGCTGAAGGCGATGACGCGGACGCGGCGGTCGGTGACGACGCCGCGGAGAGCTCGGCGAGGGTGACTCCGTCGATGTCGGGCAGGCCGACGTCGACCAGGGCGGCCTCGGGCTGGAAGGTGGCCGCGAGGTCGATGGCCTCGTGACCGGTGCTCGCGACCTCGACCTGGTGGCCACGCTCGCGCAGAGCCTGCGCCAGTACGAGCCTCACATCTGGTTCGTCGTCTACCACCAGTACGCGCATGGTTCGACTTCCCCCCGAAAGGGTCCAGCCTAACGGGCTGGTGATGGTCGTCAATTCATAAACCCTGGTCATACTTGAGCGCTTCTCACCGACGGAGATCGGCGACGTCATCCACGGGCGCTCGAGCGGCGTAACTCGCCGCAGTGGCGGACGTAGGGACAGCACCTCGAGCTCGGCGTCAGCCGGGCAGGGGCGCGACGGGTCATGTAAGGCACGCCGCGCGGTGGGCGTTCCCCTCGGTCCGCCACGCTCACCGTCCGTCTTGCGGTGGACCACCCCTTGCCCGGGGCCGATGAAGCGACGTACTGTCCGGCCGCCCAAGGGGCAAACTCTTGAAAGGAGATAGAAAATGAATCTGTTCAGCAAGGGAACCGTTATCGCTGGCGCCGCCTGGGCGCTCTTTGCCTGTGGTGGTAGCTCGTCCTCGACGCCCGAGACGACCCCGGCGTCGACCGAGGAGCCGCCGGCGGCCAGCTCGACCGATCAGACCGGCGCGGCCCCCGAGGCGGGCGCCGCTGACACCGCGACCGCCGAGCAGGTCAAGTGCTCGGGGATCAACGAGTGCAAGGGCAAGAGCGATTGCAGCGGCGCCGAGCACTCGTGCAAGGGTCAGAACGAGTGCAAGGGCAAGGGCTGGATCACGGTCTCGACGGCCGATTGCAACGCCAAGGGCGGCTCCGTCGCTCAGTGATCGCGTTGCGGGCTGCCGCGCCGCCGGTCTCAGGACCGCGTCGGCGCGGCGCGGCCCGTGCTTCGGGCGGCTATGATCCGCCGCGCAGGGAACCATGTGGCAGCGAACTGATCTCGGCCACGGCATCGGTCTTCGGCTGGCTCACTTCGAGCACATCCTCCAGCAGGGTGTCTCGGGGGTGGACTGGTTCGAGATCATCTCGGAGAACTTCTTCGAGCCGGGCGGCAGGCCGTGGGCGGTGCTCGATCGCGTCCGCGCCGCCGTACCGGTGGTGATGCATGGCGTCTCGATGGGCATCGGCAGCCCGGAGCCGGTCCCCGACGCCTATCTCGACTCGCTGGTCGGGCTCATCGGCCGGGTCGAGCCGGCCTGGGTGTCGGATCACCTGTGCTGGGGCGGCGTCGGAGGCCGGTACTCGCACGACCTCTTGCCGCTCCCACATACAAAGGAGGCGGTCGACCACGTCGTCCGCCAGATCGATCGGGTCCAGGAGCGCATCGGCCGCGCCATCCTGATCGAGAACGTCTCGAGCTACGTCTCGTTCGCCGACAGCGAGATGCCCGAGTGGGAGTTCCTGGTCGACATCGCGCGCCGCGCAGGCTGCGGCGTGCTCCTCGACGTCAACAACATCCACGTCAGCGCGCGCAACCACGGCTTCTCGGCCGAGCAGTACCTCGACGCGATCCCGGCCGACTGCATCGGGCAGGTCCACCTGGCCGGTCACACCGATCGCGGCAGCTACCTCTTCGACTCTCACCTCGGTCCGGTGCCGGATTCGGTGTGGAGCCTGTACGCGCGACTGGTCGCCCGCGTCGGGCGCGTGCCATCGCTGGTCGAGTGGGACGAGGCCACCCCCGACTACGAGGTCGTGGTCGCGGAGTCGCACAAGGCGGCCGCGCTCGAGCGCGACCTCGCGCCGGCCGCATGAAGCTGGCCGAGCTGCAGGAGCGCTTCTGGCGGCTCATCACCGCGCCCGAGCCGGTGTCGACCGCGCTGCCCGAGCTGGCCGCCAGCGATCCCGGCGTCGCGCCGCTCCGGCGGTGGATCGACGCCGACAGCGAGGCGTCGGCGGTCGTGCGCCTCGACGTCTACGCCGGCATGTACTTCTTCCGCCTGCTCGATGTCCTGCGCGAGGACTACCCGGGGCTGGTCAAGCTGGTCGGCGACGACGCGTTCCACAACCTCGTGGTCGACTACCTCCTGGCTCACCCGTCGGACAATCCGTCGCTGCGGTGGCTCGGCCGTCACCTCCCCGGTCACCTCGACGACCATCCGCTTCGCGGTCGTTTCCCCGCCGCTGCGGCGCTGGCGCGGCTCGAGTGGATGCGCGGCGAGGCGTTCGACGTCGAGGACGCGCCGGTCGCGACCGCCGCCGAGCTCGCCGTGGCGACGCCGTCGGCCTGGAGCGCCATGCGCCTGCGGATGCACCCCTCGCTCCGCCTGCTCGACCTCGATCACAACGTGCTGCCGCTCTGGCTCGCGCTCGAGCGCGGCGCCGAGGCGCTGCCCGAAGCGCCCGCGCAGGGGATTCACGCGGTCGTCTGGCGGCGCGGTTTTCGCGTCTACCATCGCAGCGCCACCCGGGCCGAGATCGACTGCCTGCGCGCGGCGGCGGGCGGAGTCACGTTCGCCGCGCTGTGCGAGACCCTGTGGGCACACGCGGGTGACGACACGCCGGCCCGGGCCGTCGGATACCTGCGAACCTGGCTCGAACAAGAAATCGTGGCGTCAATCGCATTGCCGCCGTAATCGACCGAGATCTCGACAATGTACGTCGTCGTACGCAATTTTCGATGGCGACGTCAAATTGGTCGGACCACCTGACCGAGGTTGATACCAAATCGCTACACCCAGGTAGCGGTTGTTAGGCATCCCTCTGGCGGGGTGAGAGGAAATCGCTGTAAACGCAGGGCTGTCGAGTGTCACAGGCCCTGTCTCTACGCCTTGGACTCTCGTTACACCGCTTGGTTTTTCTGTTGGTGAAAGGAGAGAGGAATGCCGGTCCTCGGTAGAGTTTCACAAAAGGCTTGCTTGACGGCTCTCGCAAGTCTGGTAGGTGTCACGGCCGCCGTCGCCGGGCCAGACGTGAAGCCGACGCCGCGCGACCGCGCGGCGCCGTCCAGCCTCGCGCTTCCCGCGCGTCTGCTGGTCTGGCCATCACTTCCACGCCTCACCCTCTGGTGGCACGGCGCGCAGCCCGCGGGCGGCGCAGCCCAGCCAGCGCCGGCTCAGCCGGCTCCGGCGCCGACGACCCCGGAGGAGACGCCCGCTGCCGAGCCGGCTCCCGCCCCGGCCGAGCCGGCTCCGGCGCCCGAAGCGGCGCCGGCTGAAGCTTCCCCCACGCCGGCCCAGCCGGCCGAAGCCGGTCCGACCGACGCCGAGGTCATCGCGCAGGCCCAGGCCGAGCTCGAGGCTGGCGGCGGCGATCAGGAGGGCGAGGTCATCGTCGTCACCGGCTCGGCAATCGAGCGCAAGGAGACGACCACGGCCGCGCCGGTCTCGGTGGTCGACAAGGAGGAGCTCGATGCCTCCGGTCTCGTCACCATCGGCGACATCCTCCAGAACCTGCCGGCGAACTCGAACGCCATCAACGTTCAGTTCAACAACGGCGGCGACGGGTCGACCCGCGTCGACCTCCGCGGCCTGGGCGCCGAGCGCACCCTGGTCCTCCTCAACGGTCGCCGCCACGTTCCGGGCGGCACCGGCGCCGACGCGTCGGTCGATCTCAACGCCATCCCGCTCGCGGTGATCAAGCGAGTGGAGGTCCTGAAGGACGGCGCCTCGGCGGTGTACGGCTCCGACGCGATCGGCGGCGTGGTCAACATCATCACGCGCGACGACTTCGACGGCACCGAGGCCAACATCTATACCGGCACCACCCAGCACACCGACGGCACGATCGTCGACGCGAGCTTCGTGACCGGCCAGGCGTCGCGCCGCGGCAACGTCGTCTTCTCGGGCGGCTACTCCGACCAGAAGCCGATCTTCTCCGGCGACCGCGACTTCTCCGAGGTCGCCTACGAGTACGACTTCGCCACCGGCGCGCTTCAGACCAGCGGCTCGTACACGACGCCGAACGGCTGGATCTACGACGCGTCGGTCCCCGGCTCGGAGCTGTGTCCGAACCAGGACACAGCGGGCTGCACCCCGGACGGCAACGGTGGGTTCCGCGACTTCGATGCGAGCGGATCGTCCGATCGGACCAACGGCGACCTCTACAACTTCCAACCCGAGAACTACCTCCTGACGCCGCTGCGCCGCTACAACGTGTTCTCGACCGGTAACTATCGGTTCCACGAGAACGTGCGCGGCTTCTTCGAGGCGTCGTACATGAACCGCAAGTCGGTCCAGCGCCTCGCTCCCGAGCCGCTCGGCACCGAGACCGAGGGCATCCCGTTCTCGGCCGACAGCATCTACAACAACACCGGAATCGACATCAACTTCATCAGCCGCCGCATGATCGAGGCCGGCCCGCGCATCTTCTCGCAGAACCTCGACACGTTCCGCGTGGTCACCGGGCTCGATGGTCGCCTTCCCAGCTCGCTCCTCGATGGCTGGAAGTGGGAGGGCTCGTTCAACTACGGCCGCACCCAGGGGTCGGACGTCAACCAGGGCCGTCTGGTCCGCAGTCGCGTCCGCCAGGCGATCGGCCCGAGCTACCTCGACAACGGGGTTCCGAAGTGCGGGACCATGGAGAACCCGGGCGACCCCGACTGCGTTCCGCTCAACCTGCTCGGCGGCGTCGGCACGATCACCCCGCAGATGCTGGACTACATCCAGTACACCGGCAACGGGGATGGCTTCACCCAGCAGCGCACCTTCCTGGGCCAGGTCAGCGGCCCGATCGTGAAGACCCCTTGGAACGGCGACATCGTGCTCGCCGTCGGTGCCGACTATCGCGAGGAGGCGGGTGGCTCGCAGCCGGATCCGCTCACCGCGTCGGGCGACACCACTGGCAACAAGGCCGACCCGACCTTCGGCGACTACAACGTCAAGGAGGGCTTTGCCGAGCTCTCGATCGTTCCGGTGACCGGTGAGGACTGGGCCAAGTGGCTCGAGGTCAACCTGGCCGCTCGCGCGGTGGACTACAACACGTTCGGCAACGCCTTCACCTGGAAGGCGGGCGGGCTGTGGCGCTTCGCCGGCGGTCTCGCCGTGCGCGGCACGTACTCGACCGCGTTCCGCGCGCCGAGCATCGGCGAGCTGTTCTCGGGTCAGGCCGATAGCTTCCCGGGCGTCAGCGATCCTTGCGACACCTCGGACGGACCGATCACGGACGCGAACGTGCGGGCCAACTGCGCCGAGGATCTCCAGGGGGCGGCAGACACCTTCATCGACGACCGCGCTCAGCTGCCGTCCCGTGTCGGCGGCAACCCGAACGTGGACGCGGAGACCGCCAAGGTGTTCACCACTGGCGCGGTGTTCGAGCCGGACTACGTGGAGGGCCTCGGCGTCTCGGTCGACTACTTCAACGTCAAGATCGACGACGCCATCCAGCAGGCGGGCGCGAGCGTGCTGCTCGCCAACTGCTACAACCAGGCGCCTGGCTCGCGCGCTGACTGCGACAAGATCATCCGCGGGGCGACCGGTCGTATCAGCAGCATCATCGATACCCAGACCAACATCGGCGGGACCGAGACGGACGGTATCGACTTCAACGTCAACTACGAGCACGCCTACCCGGAGATTGGCCGCTTCCGGCACAACCTCGAGGGCACCTGGCTCCACAAGTACGACGCGGTCTTCCCGGACCGCACCGTCCACGCGGTCGGCGTCTACGACCTCGAGGCGGTGTTCCCGCGCTACAAGGTGAACTTCAGCACGATGTGGGGCCTGAAGGGCGTCGGTCTCGGCGTGAACGCTCGCTACATCCACAGCATCCGCGAGTGCGATGGCAACGACTGCGCGGCCGAGGGAGCCGAGATGGCCGACCGCAAGGTCAAGGCGAACGTGACTGGCGACGCTTTCGCCCAGTACACGCTGAAGAGCCCGGTCGGTCAGTCGACCCTCACCGTGGGCGTCAACAACGTCACCAACCAGAACCCGCCGATCATCTACAACGGGTTCCTGGCGACGTCGGACGCGGCGACCTACGACTACCTGGGTCGCTACTTCTACGCTCGCTTCACCCAGCTGTTCTAGTCAATCAGGCGGACCGACCCGTCGCGACCGCGCTGTAGAGCGCGGCCGCGGCGGTGGTCGGATCGGCTGAGCCGAAGAGGCCGCGGATCGCTGCCACGCCATGGGCGCCGGCAGCGGACGCGGCCGACGCATTTTCGGGGTCGGTGATCCCACCGATGGCGTAGAGCCGGGCCGGCGAGCCTGTCTGGGCGATGGCGCGCGCCGCCGCGCCCAGCTCGGCCAGCCCGATCGGCGGGATGCCGAGCTCGCGCTTGGACGGCGTGTCCCAGACCGGACCGCACACGACCAGGTCGGCCCCGTCACGCGCGGCCGCGCCGGCCGCGTCGGCGCCGTGGACGGACGTGCCGACCAGGAAGCGGCCCGGGTGGCTGAGCCGGCGGGCGGCCGCGATCGGCAGGCCCGCGCCGGGCAGGTGGACGCCGTCGGCGCCGGCGGCCAGGGCGACGTCGACTCGATCGTTCACCAGGAGCAGGCACCGGCGCGCGTGGACGACCTCGAGCAGGGCGCGGGCCAGCTGGAGGAGCTCGCGCGCCGGCAGATCCTTCTCGCGCAGCTGCACCAGCGCGCCCCCCGGCGGGACCCCGGCCAGCACCTGGCCGACCGCATCGACCAGATCGCGTCCGTGCGCGCGCGCGACGCGCCGATCGGTCACCAGGAGGAGACGGCCGAGGTCCACGATCGCCGCCGCGCGCGCTACTCGATGACGCCTTCGAGCGGCGAGGAGGCGGTGGCGTACGACCGGCGGGGCATGCGCCCGGCCAGGAACGCCTTGCGACCGGCCGAGACCGCCTCGCGCATGGCCTGGGCCATGAGCACCGGATCGGTGGCCGAGGCGATGCCGGTGTTCATGAGCACCCCGGCGCAGCCCAGCTCCATCGCGACCGCCGCGTCCGACGCCGTGCCCACGCCGGCATCGACGATCACCGGGGCGCTGACGTTCTCGATGATGAGGCGGATGTTGTGCGGGTTGCGGATGCCGAGCCCGGAGCCGATCGGCGCGGCCAGCGGCATGACCGCGAGGCACCCGGCGTCGACCAGGCGCTTGCAGGTGACCAGGTCGTCGCCGCAGTAGGGCAGGACCTGGAAGCCGTCCTTCACCAGGATGCGGGCCGCCTCCACCGTGGCCGCGTTGTCGGGGAACAGCGTCTTCGGATCGCCGATGACCTCGAGCTTCACGAACTCGTCCATGCCCAGCTCGCGGGCCAGCCGGCAGACCCGGACCGCATCCTCGGCGGTGTAGCAGCCGGCGGTGTTGGGCAGGAGCACGTAGCGCTCTCGATCGATCGCGTCGAGCAGCGAGGGGCCCGGCTGGCTGAAGTCGATGCGGCGCAGCGCGACCGTGACCATCTCGGCCCCGGAGGCATCCAGCGCGGCCCGGGTCTGGTCCAAGGAGGCGTACTTGCCGGTGCCGACGATGATGCGCGAGCCGAACGTGCGGCCGCCCAGCGTCCAGGTGTCACTCATCCAGTCCCCTCACTAGCGGAAAGATGACCGCCCTGCGCGACACAGGCCGTTCATCGTTGTCGACCCTCATGATGCGCGCCGGCTTACCCCCCGCCGACGAACGTGACCACCTCGAGGTGGTCGCCCGTCTCGAGCCGCACCTCGGTGTGCCGGCTGCGCGGGACCACATCGCGGTTGCGCTCCACCGCCACCCGGCGTCCGGTCAGACCGAGATCCGAGATGAGGTCTGCCACCGTCACCCCGGCAGCGACCCGGCGGGCGGTGCCATTGACCGTGATTTCCAGGAAATCACCGCCATCGAAGGAATCGGGGGGCATGTCCGGCGCCGAGGTCGTAGCACGGATGAGCCGCCGTGTGCCCCCCGCGCGTTCCATCCCATGTTCCACCGGAGCAGACGGTCCCTGCGCTTCCCCCGGGCAGCAACCAGCTCCCCGCCACGCGCCGCCAGCTCCGTCCAGGTGCCAGAAAGTGCAAGGGCCTTCCCGTAGTTCGACCGGAAAAGACGAGGCGCCCGCGACACGGGCGTCTCGATTTCCCGTCAACCCCGTGGTGAAGAAGTCACGGTTTTCAGATTCATCGAGTCTTCAACCGATTGATTTTGCAGATCCCGTGATCCACCCACCCCACCGGCACCAGGATTGCTTCAACCCCACCGCCGTGGCCCCCCATCCCCCGAGGAGAAACCTCTCATGACCCTGAGCATGGCGCCGTCCCGAACTGCCGCACCCCTCGACGAGCCTGCCCGGGTGCGCGCTGCCCTGGTGCGCGCCCCCCTGTTCGCGGCGTTGCCCCCCGTCGCTATCGACGATCTGACCCAGCGCATCACCGTCCGCCGCGTGGCCGCGCACGGGACCGTGGTCTCCCAGGACGAGCCCGGCGACGCCATGTTCGTGATCATGAGCGGCCGGGTGAAGGTGGTCATCTTCGGTGAGAACGGCCGCGAGGTGACCCTCTCGATCCTCCGCCCCGGCGATGCCTTCGGCGAGATGTCGCTGTTCGACGGCAAGGCGCGCTCGGCCAACTGCATCGCGATGGAGCCGACCGCGCTCCTGGTCCTGTCGCGCGAGGACCTGCTCCGCCACATGGCCGCGCACCCGCGCACCGCGCTCAACCTGCTCGGCGAGATGGCCGATCGCCTGCGCCGGGCCGACGAGTCGATCGCGCAGCTCGCGCTGTGCGACGTCAACGAGCGCCTGGTCCACCGCCTGATCTCGCTGGCCCGCGAGGAGGGCACCGAGTCGCCCGAGGGCCTGATGGTCCGCCGGCGTCCGACCCAGCAGGAGCTGGCCAACATGATCGGGTCGTGCCGCGAGACGATCTCTCGCGCGTTCAACCAGCTGGCTCGCGACGGCATGATCATCCCGCGCGGGCGCTCGCTGGTGGTGACGCGCGCGCTGCTCGATCGAGCGGCCGCCAAGTCGCGCGCCGCCTGAGGCGAGGCGGGCGCTGCCATAGTCCGGTTTGTTGACACGACGAGCGCGGCTGGCGCGTAATCGCGGCCGTGCCTGTGTCGGGTCTCCCGGACGTGCGGCCGACCCGCGCCGTCATCGACCTCGGGGCGCTGTGCGAGAACGTGGCTCTCGTGCAGCGGGCGGTCGGCGGCGCTGGCGTCTGCGCGGTGGTCAAGGCGGATGCCTACGGGCACGGCGCGGTGCCGGTCGCGCGCGCGCTGGAGGCGTCCGGCGCATGCGCGGCGCTCGCGGTCAGCTTGGTCGAGGAGGGCGTGGCCCTGCGCGACGCCGGCCTCGCGCTGCCGATCCTGGTCATGGGCCCGGCCCAGGCCGGCGGCCACGCCGAGCTGGTCGCGCGCGAGCTGACTCCGGTCGTGTCGGACCCGGGCGCGCTCGATGATCTGGCCGCGGTCGGGCGGCGGCGCGGCCGCGCGGTCCCGATCCACCTCAAGGTCGACACCGGCATGGGTCGGCTCGGCATTCCGTGGGCGGAGCTCGGCCCGCTCGTCAGTCGCGTGCTCGCCAGCGGCGCGCTCGACCTCGACGGGATCTGCACTCACTTCGCCAGCGCGGATTTGCCGGATCTTGCCGCTGCCGCGTCGGTCACCGGCGATCAGCTCGACTGCTTCGATCGCGCGCTCGTCGCCGCGCGCGCGGCCGGCGCGGCGCCGCGGTTGCTCCATGCCGCCAACAGCGCCGCCGCGTTTCGCTTCCCGGCGGCGCGCTTCGACATGGTCCGCCCCGGCATTGCGATCTACGGCAACGGCCCGGTCGCGCCCCCTGTCCAGGTGGGGAGCCTGCGGCAGGTGATGCAGCTCGAGAGCGAAGTGGCGCAGATCCGCGACATCGCCACCGGCCAGGCGGTCTCGTACGGCGGGCTGTGGCGGGCCGAGCGGCCTTCGCGCATCGCGGTGGTGCCGGTCGGATACGCCGATGGGTTTCCTCGTCGCCTGACCGGATCGGCCGACGCGCTGGTCGGCGGCCACCGTTGCCCGGTCGTCGGGGCCATCTCGATGGACATGACCCTGGTCGACATCACAGGCCTGGCCCATGATGCGCGGGTGGGCGATGCGGTAGTCTTGCTGGGAGCCCAGGGAGATCAGAGCATCAGCGCCGCGGAGCTCGCAGAGCGCGCGGGGTTGACCGAGTACGAGATCACTTGCGGCATCTCGCGGCGAGTGCCGCGAACCTACCGATGAGCTCGTTCGATACATCCAGTCCGCGCCAGCCGGAGACCCCGCCGCCGGCTGCGCAGGAGGAAATGGGGGCGGGCAAGGCGATCGCGACCGGCGCGCGCGACGCCTTTTCGCCGGTGGTCCGGCTGCTCGAGCTCATCGGCGGCCACGTGCAGATGGCGGCGCGCGCGTTCATGTGGATGTTCCGGCCGCCAGTCCGGGTCGGAAACTACATCGACGCAGCCGAGTCGATCGGCTTCGGATCGCTGCCGATCGTGCTCCTGGTCGGCGCGTTCACCGGCATGGTGACCGCGCTGCAGTCGGTCTTCGCGTTCCGCCCGTTCGGCCTGGAGACTCTGGCCGGCGGTACCACCGGCCAGGCGATCGCGGTCGAGCTCGGCCCGGTGCTGACCTCGCTCATGCTGGCCGGTCGGGTCGGCGCCGGCATCGCGACCGAGCTCGGCACCATGCGCATCACCGAGCAGATCGACGCGCTCGAGTCGATGGCGGTCAACCCGATCCAGTTCCTGGTCACGCCGCGCCTGCTGGCCGGCACGCTGATGGCGCCGATCCTCGCGCTCCTGTTCTGGGTGGTCGGCATGGGCGGCGCCTACCTCATCGCGGTGATCAGCCTGGGCGTTGACAGCGGCCAGTTCGTCTTCTACGTGAAACAGTTCGTGCTGCCGGTCGACATGGTGCAGGGCATGCTGAAGTCGGCCATCTTCGGCTTCGTCGTGGTGCTGATCGGCTGCTACCAGGGCTTCAACGCCTCCGGCGGCGGGCGCGGGGTCGGCATGGGCACCACCCGCGCCGTGGTGTACGGCTCGGTCTCGGTGCTGGTGTTCGACTACTTCGTGACCGAGGTGCTCCTGGCCGTGTTGCCCCGAAAGAACTGACGTGCCGCTCTCCATCCACGATGAACCGACCCGTCTCGATCGCCTCGCCACCGAGGACGTGGAGGTGAGGCTGTCATGAAGCGGCTGTCCGGGGCGGTGAAGGTCGGCATCCTGTTCACGCTGCTGGTCGGCGGCGCGTACGGGGTGTGGAAGATGATCGGGCAGACCCCGAGCGGGGCCAGCAACTTCGAGGTGTGGGCCCGGTTCGCCGACGCGTCCGGCCTGCCCAAGGGATCGCGCGTGGTCATCGCCGGCCTGCCGGTCGGCGAGATCGGCGACCTGGCCATCGACGGGCGCTACGCCCGCGTCACCATGCGGCTGCGCGACGACGTGCCGCTCTACGACAACGCGATCGCGCTCAAGAAGTCGTCGTCCTTGCTGGGCGACTACTATGTCGAGATCGATCCGGGGACGCCGGAGTCGGTGGACGCGCTGGGCCAGAAGCGGCCGAACCGCAAGATGGTATCGGGCGACCAGATCCTGCACGTGGTCGAGGCCACCTCGGTCGACCAGCTGGTCCGCCGGATGGAGGAGAGCCTCCCCAAGGTGGACTCGGTGCTGCTGTCGGTGCGCGACCTCAGCGAGGACCTGCGCAGCCTGGTCAACGGCCCGCTCGCGTCGATCATGGGCCGGGTCGACAAGCTGGTCCAGGACGAGTCGGAGACGGTGTCCAGCATCCTGGCCCGCACCGACCGCTCGCTGGCCCGCATCGAGGCGATCGCCGGCGACATCCGCAGCGCCACCGAGGGCGGCAAGGTCGAGCGGGTGGTCGACAACCTCGACCAGCTGGTGACCAGCGCCCGCAGCGAGGTCGAGCAGACCGGGACCAAGCTGCGCGAGAAGATCGATCAGCTCGACGAGATCCTTGCCCCGACCGCGTCGGTGGTGAAGAAGGTGGACGAGGACAAGGGCACGCTGGGCCGGCTGGTCAACGACCCGACCATCGCCGACAACATCGAGGACATCACCGAGGACGCCAAGGGCTTCCTCGGCACGATCTTCGGCATGCAGACGTATGTCGGGCTGCGCTCCGAGTACAACGTCTACGCCCAGGCGGCGCGCTTCTACGTCACCGTCGAGCTCCACACCCGCCCGGACAAGTTCTATTACATCGAGCTGGAGAAGGGGCCGCGCGGCGACTACCCGGAGGTGAACCTGACCTGGGACCACGACCTCGGCCAGTGGCGGCAGGATGCGGTCATCCAGGACAAGCTCCGGTTCACCTTTCAGTTCGCCAAGCGGCTCGACTGGCTGACCCTGCGCTACGGCATCAAGGAGTCGACCGGGGGCGTCGGTGCCGACATGGTCGTGCCGTGGTTCGACAACCGGCTCAGCCTCTCGGTCGACGCGTTCGATGCGACGTTCGACCAGCTGCCCCGCCTCAAGGTGTCGGCCGCGTACCAGATGTTCGGCTTCCTCTACGTGCTCGCCGGCGTGGACGAGATCCTCAACCCGCCGGCCACGCTCGACATCGATCAGATCGACGATCCGGGCGAGGTGCCGATCCAGTTCCGCGACTTCCGCTACGGCCGCGACGTCTTCTTCGGCGCGATGCTGCGCTTCAACGACCTCGACCTGGCCGCGCTCTTGACGGTCGGCGGGGCCGCGTTGACCGGCGTGGTCCAGTAGGCGGCGCGGCGATCGCGACAGCGGCCGGCCGAGGCGACAGATTTCCGCGATCGGTCGCCGCAACTGCGCGGCGGGGAAGGTGGGGGCACCGGGCGCGCGACTTGCTAAGGTAGTGATGCGATGCGAGTCGCCCTCCTGTCGGTCGTGACCTTGGCCGCGTTGCTGGCGGCGTGTGGCGACGACGACGACGGGGGCGGCGGGGCGTGCGAGCCGGATGGCGACGACCCGGCCCTGGGCGCGGTCGACTGCCGCGAGGAGTTCGACCGGCTGGCGGCGCGGCCGCTCGACGCGTCGCTGGCCGGCGCGTTCACGGTGAAGACGATCATCGACCAGGCTGACGGCGACGCGGTCTACTTCCTCGACACCGGCGTGTACCCGCTCCACGAGTCGTTCGCGGTCGATCACCTGAGCTGGCCTTTCGGCCAGTCGTTCGTGGGCGAGTACCTCTATCCGCAGCGGCGCTTCCTGCTCGGCTCGATCACCTACTTCGCCGAGCCGGACCTGTGGACCTACGAGCTGGCGCCCTACGACACGGCGACCGCGGACATGATCCTGACCGCGTTCGATCTCCTGGCCGGCGCGGCCTACTTCGGCCCCGAGCTGGCGTTCCACCCCACGTCGGTCGAGCAGGAGGCGCGCGCGGCCGAGCTGCCCGATCGGGTGCGGGTGGTGACCACCGAGGAGATCTACCGCGGGGCGACCTACCAGCCGCTCAACCTGGGCCAGACCGTGGCGCAGATCCGCCTGGTCAGCGCCGACCAGCTGGACGAGGAGTACGTGAGCCCGCGCGAGATCGCGGTGCTCGATCGGGTGCCGAACGACATCTCGGTGGTCGCCGCGGTCGTCACCGAGGAGTTCCAGACCCCGCTCAGCCACGTGAACGTCCTCAGCCAGCAGCGACGCACGCCCAACATGGCGCTGCGCGGCGCGCGCGACCAGCTCGGCGATCTGGCCGGGCGCTGGGTCCGGTTGACCGTCGGCCCGTTCGAGTGGAGCGCCGAGGAGGTGACCCAGGCCGAGGCGGACGCGTGGTGGGAGGAGCACCGGCCGGAGCCGGTCGAGGTGCCGGATCCCGACACCAGCGTGACCGGGTTCCCCGACGTGGACGACCTGACCATCGCGGATCTGCCCGCGGTCGGCGGCAAGGCGTCGCAGTTCGGCGAGCTGCGCCGGGTCGCGGCCGAGGACGACGACGGCGACGTGGTGGTGCGCGACGGGTTCGCCATCCCGGTGCACTACTACGCCGAGTTCGCCAGCCAGAACGGCTTCGACGTCCAGATCGAGGAGATGCTGGCCGACGAGCAGTTCCGATCCGACGGGACCTACCGGCGCGAGCGGCTGGCCCAGCTCGAGGACGACATGCGCGCGGCGCCGCTCGACCCCGACTTCCTGGCCGAGCTCGAGGCGCGCATCGACCCGGAGTTCGGCACCACCCGGATGCGCTTCCGCTCCTCGAGCACGGCGGAGGACCTGGCCCACTTCGCCGGCGCAGGGCTCTACTCGTCCGCCTCCGGCGTGGTGGGCAGCGCCGAGGACCCGGTCGCCGACGCGGTCCGCGAGGTGTGGGCGTCGCTGTGGAAGTTCCGCGCCTTCGAGGAGCGCGAGTACGCCGGCATCGACCACACCCGGATCGCGATGGGGATCCTGGTCCACCCGACCTACGTCGACGAGACCGCGCAGGGGGTGGCCATCACCGCCAACCTGTTCGACCCCGGGCAGGCCGGCGAGGACGCCTTCTACATCAACGTGCAGCAGGGCGACGTGAGCGTGGTGCAGCCGCCCGAGTCCGGCATCGTGGCCGACCAGCTGCTCTACTTCTACTTCTACAACAACCAGCCGGCGACGTACTTCACTCACTCGTCGCTGGTCGCGGACGGGCAGACCGTGCTCAGCCGGGCCGAGCTGTTCCAGCTGGGCAGCGCGCTGTCGGCCATCCGCGACCACTTCGCCGGGCTCTACGAGCTGCCGGATGGGTTCGCCCGGCTGCCGCTCGACATCGAGTTCGAGCGGGTCGGGGGCGTGGTCGAGGTGAAGCAAGCGCGCCCGCACCCGGGCCGCGGCCAGGCGCCGCCCTGACCCGCCGGAGCGCTCGAAACCCGAATGCATTCGCCGTGGTGGGTTCCCGGTCCTGTCCCTTGACATGGACCTACGGGCTCCTATAGTACCGGCCTCTTTCGCCCGGAATCCGCCTTGAAAGTCGCTCTCCGAGACATGCCGTGCCACCGCCGCGTGGAGCTCGGGCCCGCGTTCGTGGGCCAGGCGGTGGAGACGTTGCCGATGCGGCAGGCGCTCGAGCGTCCGGCCGAGGATCCCGAGGTCGGCAGCGGCGCCGCCGAGCTCGACTTCTACGTCGAGGGCGAGAACGTGTTCGCGCGCGGCACCCTGACCGGGCACGTGGCGGTTGCCTGCTCGCGTTGCATCGGTCCGGTCGACCTGGCGATCGACGAGCCGCTGCTGGTCACGTTCATGCCGGCGTCGCGCATGCCGGACGCCGACGCGGCCGATGGCGAGGGCGAGGAAAAGGCCGAGGCGGACGAAGACGCCGCCTTCGATCCGGACGCCGACGACATCGACCTGTTCCCGTACACCGGTGAGGAGCTCGATCTCGCGCCGCTGCTGCGCGAGCAGATCCTCCTCGCGGTGCCGTACGCGCCGCTGTGCAGCGAGTCGTGTCAGGGGCTCTGCCCGGTGTGCGGCATCGACCGCAACACCGGCACGTGCGACTGCGATGCGACGCCGGCCGACCCGCGCTGGTCGACCCTGAAGACCCTGAAACCGTAACCATCACGTCGAAGTCTCGAGGCACCTCATGGCACTCCAGAAGCGAAGAATGGGCAGGAGCCGGATCCGCAACCGGCGGTCGGCATGGATGGCGTCGATGAACAAGCCGCTGGTCAGCACCTGCCCGAACTGCGGCGAGCCCAGGCTGCCCCACCGGGTCTGCCTCCACTGCGGCCAGTACAATGGCGAGCAGATCCTCGCGGCGTCGGAGGAGCGCGAGTAGCACCGCGCACCGGCCGGCCTGAAGCCGGCCAGAGTTCCTGACTAGCGATGGGCACTGGGAATCCCCCGGATCGCGCCCCGTCGGGCGCGGGCGGGACAGCCGCGGGGGGGAGCGTGATCGCGGTCGACGCGATGGGCGGCGATCACGCGCCCGGCTCCGAGGTCGCGGGCGCGGCCGCGGCCGTGCGCGAGAGCGACGTGCGCGTCGTCCTGTGCGGCGACCGCGACCGGCTTCGCGCCGAGCTGGCGCGGATCGGCGCGCGCGAGGACGAGCGGCTGATCATCCGCCACGCCAGCCAGGTGGTCGACATGCACGACCACCCGGGCCGCGCGTTCCGCCAGAAGCGCGACTCGTCGATGCGGGTCGCGTTCGAGCTGGTCCGGTCCGGCGAGGCCAGGGCGGTGGTGTCGGCCGGCAACTCCGGCGCATGCCTCAGCCACGCCGTGTTCCTGCTCAAGCGGCTGCCGGACGTGGAGCGACCCGGCATCGTCACCGTGTTCCCGCGCCCGCCGACCGACGCCGAGCGGCATGCCGCGTCGGCGCGCGGCGACGAGGCGCCGATGGGCACCGTGGTCCTCTGCGACATGGGCGCTAACGTCGAGGTCAAGCCGACCATGCTGGCCCAGTTCGGCATCCTGGGCGCCCACTACGACCGCATCGTGCACGGCCACGCCCGCCCGCGGGTCGGCCTGCTCAGCAACGGCAGCGAGGACAGCAAGGGCACCGACCTCACCCGCGCGGCCCACGCCATCCTGCGCCAGGCGGCCGAGAACCCCGAGGCAGAGTTCGACTTCGTCGGCTACGTCGAGGGCTCGGAGCTGTTTCGCGGCGACATCGACGTGATCGCCACCGACGGGTTCACCGGCAACGTGGTGCTGAAGACGGCCGAGGGCGTGTCGCAGGCCGTGCTGCGCATGGTCAAGGCGGCGCTGACGAGCACGGTGCGCGCCAAGCTGGGCGCGGCCCTGGCCCGGCCGGCGCTGCTCGCCCTGCGCCAGAGCATCGACTACTCCGAGTTCGGCGGCGCGGTCCTGGCCGGGGTGGACGGGCTGGTGGTGATCTGCCACGGGCGCAGCGACGCGGTGGCGATGAAGAACGCGATCAAGGCTGCCGACGAGGACGCGCGCGCCGGGCTGGTCGCGCAGCTGGCCCGGGCCATGCGGCGGCACCACGGCCTGTGGATCGACCAGCCGGCGGAGCCGGACAGCGCCGCCGAAGGGACCAGCTCATGAGCACCGCACTCCTCTTTCCCGGGCAGGGATCCCAGCGCGTCGGCATGGGCCGCGACCTGGTTCGCGAGTTCGAGCCAGCGCGCCGCGTGTTCGAGGAGGCCGACGAGGCGCTCGGCGCGTCCATCTCGCGCCTCTGCTTCGAGGGGCCGGAGGAAGACCTGGTCCGCACCGAGAACACCCAGCCGGCCATCTTGACCTGCTCGATCGCCGTCCTGCGCGTGCTCGAGACCGAGCACGGCCTCGGCTTCGCCGTCGCGGCCGGCCACTCGCTGGGCGAGTGGAGCGCGCTGGTCGCGGCCGGCGCGATCGGCCTGGCCGACGCGGTCCGGCTGGTCCGCCTGCGCGGCCAGGCGATGCAGGCGGCGGTGCCGGAGGGGCAGGGCGGGATGGCCGCCATCATGGGGATGACCCCGGCCGACGTGGAGGCGCTGTGCCGCGACGTCGCCGAGGGCGAGGTGCTGACCCCGGCCAACTTCAACGGCGCCAACCAGATCGTCGTGTCGGGCCACGCGACCGCGGTCGCGCGCGCGGTGGCGGCGGCCAAGGGGCGCGGCGCGACCCGCGCGCAGCTGCTCAAGGTCAGCGCGCCGTTCCACTCCCCGCTGATGCAGCCGGCGGCCGATCGCCTGGCCGCGGCGCTGGCCGAGGTCACGATCGCGCCGCTCCGCGCGCCGGTGGTGGCCAACGTGGACGCCCGGCCCAACCAGGACGCCGGCCGGGTGGCCGAGCTCCTGATCGCGCAGGTGACCGCGCCGGTGCGGTGGGAGGAGTCGGTCGCGCGGCTGGCCACCGACGGCGTCACCCGCGCGATCGAGGTCGGCGCCGGCTCGGTGCTGCGCGGCCTGGTCAAGCGGATCACCCCGCAGATCGCGGTGACCAGCGTGGGTGAGCCGGACGACGTGAAAGGGCTGGAGGTCTGACATGGCGATTCGCGATCGAGCGCTCGACGGGTGCGTGGCGCTGGTGACCGGCGGCTCGCGCGGCATCGGCCGCGCGGTGTGCGTGGCGCTGGCCGGGCGCGGCGCCCGCGTGGTGGTGAACTATCGCGAGCGGCGCGACGCGGCCGACGAGACGGTCGCGCTGTGCGAGGCGGCCGGCGGCGCGGCGCTGACCAGCGGCTTCGACGTGGCCGACCGGGCCCAGGTGAGCGAGGCGATCGATCGCATCGCCGCCGAGCAGGGCGGCCTCCACATCCTGGTCAACAACGCCGGCATCGCGCTGAACGGCCTCCTCTTGCGCTACAAGGACGCCGACTGGGATCGCACGATGGCGGTCAACCTCGGCGGCGTGTACTCGTGCAGCAAGGCGGCGGCCCGCCACCTGCTCAAGGCCAAGGAGCGCGGCCGCGCCATTCACCTCACGTCGGTGGTCGGCGAGATGGGCAACCCGGGGCAGATCGCGTACGCCGCGGCCAAGGCGGCGGTCATCGGCTTCACCAGATCGATGGCGCGCGAAGTGGCTTCGCGCGGCGTCACGGTGAACGCGGTCGCGCCCGGCTACGTCGAGACCGACATGACCGCCGAACACCTGCCCGAGGCCGCGCGCGCGCAGCTCATGGCGCAGATCCCGATGTCGCGGATCGGATCGCCCGACGACGTCGCCGGTGTGGTCGCCTTCCTCGCCGGACCCGAGGCCGCTTACGTGACTGGCCAGGTTCTGCGAGTAAACGGCGGCCTCTTGATGTAGAGTCCCTTCGCTCACAGAACGCACATCGACACGGAGAGTCCAAGTCATCATGACCCCTGAGCAAATCGAAGCCCGCGTGAAGGAAATCATCTGCCAGCAGCTCGAGGTCTCGGAGGAGCAACTCCGCCCCGAGTCCTCGTTCGTGGACGACCTCAAGGCCGACTCGCTGGCCGTGGTCGAGCTGGTCCTCGCGCTCGAGCAGGAGTTCAAGATCGAGATCCCGGACGAGGACACCGAGCAGATCAAGACGGTCAAGAACGCCCTCGACTACATCAAGACGCACGCCTGAGGCGCGGTGCATCGAGGCAAGACGCGGTCGCCAGCGCGGAGCTCTTCGAGATGAGACGGGTCGTAATCACCGGAATCGGGCTGATCACGCCGCTCGGCAACAACCTGGAGGCCTCGTGGGCCGCCCTGGTGGCCGGCAAGAGCGGCGCCGGGCCCATCACGCGCTTCGACTCGTCGCAGTTCGCGACTCACTTCGCATGCGAGGTGAAGGGCTGGGACTCGTCGCCGTTCCTCGACAAGCGCGAGGCGCGTCACCTGGACCGGTTCCTCCACTTCGCGGTCGGCGCCGGGCTGATGGCGATGGAGGACGCCGGCTACCCCGACCGCAAGGTGCCGGCCGGCGAGGAGGAGCGCTGGGGCGTGTACATCGGCGCCGGGCTGGGCGGGGTGGAGACGCTGGAGGCGACCCACCTGGCCTGGAAGGAGAAGGGGCCGCGCCACGGCTTCTCCCCCTACTTCGTCGTCGACATCATCATCAACATGGCGCCCGGCCTGCTGTCGATCAAGACCGGCGCGCAGGGGCCGAACCTGTCGCACGTGTCGGCCTGCTCGACCGGCGCGCACTCGATCGGGGAGGCGGCGCGCGCGATCCGCTGGGGCGACGCCGACGCCATGCTGGCCGGTGGCGCCGAGTCGACCATCAGCGTGCTGGGCGTGGGCGGCTTCAACGCCAGCCGCGCGATGTCGACCCGCAACGACGATCCCGAGGGGGCCAGCCGGCCGTTCGACAAGACCCGCGACGGCTTCGTCATCGGCGAGGGCTCCGGCGTGGTCGTGCTCGAGGAGCTGGAGCGGGCCAAGAAGCGCGGCGCGCGCATCTACGCCGAGGTGGCTGGCTACGGGGCCAACTCCGACGCGTTTCACGTGACCCAGCCGGCCCCCGACGGCAGGGGCGCGGCGCGCTGCATGCGGCGCGCGCTCGACGACGCCAAGGTGTCGCCCGGGCAGATCGCCTACATCAACGCGCACGGGACCAGCACGCCGATCAACGACCGCAACGAGACGATCGCGATCAAGGATGTGTTCGGTGATCACGCGCGCAAGCTGGCGGTGTCGTCGACCAAGTCGATGACCGGTCACATGCTGGGGGCGGCCGGCGGGGTCGAAGCAGGCATCACCGCGCTGGCGATTCACCGCAAGGTGCTGCCGCCGACCATCAACCTCCGTCACCCCGACCCGGAGTGCGACCTCGACTATGTGCCGAACCAGGCGCGCGAGGTGGCGGTCGACTGCGCGCTGTCCAACTCGTACGGCTTCGGCGGGACCAACGCCGTGCTGCTCCTGCGGCGCTACCGCGGAGATTAGGCCCCGAGCGTCACCATGAAGTGGATCGTCGGCGCCGATCACGCCGGGCTCGAGCTCAAGCGCCACCTGGTGGGCGTGCTGCGCGGCCTGGGCGATGAGGTCGAGGATCTCGGCACTCACACCGGCGCGTCGGTCGACTATCCCGACTATGCGGCCCAGGTCGCCGGTCGGGTGGCGAATGGAGAGGGGCGCGGCCTCCTGGTGTGCGGGACCGGCATCGGGATGGCGATCGCGGCCAACAAGGTGGCAGGGGTGCGGGCCGCGGTGGTGACCGATTCGTTCACCGCGCGGGCCACCCGCTCGCACAACGACGCCAACGTGATGGCGGTCGGCGCGCGCGTGGTCGGCGCCGGGGTGGCCGAGGAGGCGCTGCGCGCGTTCCGCGACACCGCGTTCGAGGGCGGACGGCACGCGGCGCGGGTGGCCAAGCTGGACGACCTGGACCGCTCGCGGTGACCGCGCCGGCGACCGAGGCGGGCGGGGGGCGCTGATGCGTTGTCCCTTCTGCGGCACCGACGAGGACAAGGTGATCGACTCGCGCCAGACCAAGGACGGGCGCGAGATCCGGCGCCGGCGCGAGTGCCTGGCCTGCACCCGCCGCTTCACCACCTACGAGCGGGTCGAGGAGGCCCTCCCGATGGTGATCAAGGCGGACAGCCGGCGCGAGCCGTTCGACCGCAACAAGATCGTGAGCGGTCTCAAGCGCGCCGCGGCCAAGCGCCCGGTGTCGACCGCGCAGATCGAGATCCTGGCCGAGGAGGTCGAGCGCGAGATCTCGGAGATGGGCCAGGCCGAGGTGGCCGCCCAGGAGATCGGCGCGCGCGTGCTGCCGCGCCTGCGCCAGCTCGACGAGGTCTCTTACGTGCGGTTCGCATCGATCTATCGCGACTTCCGCGACATCGAAGAGTTCGCCAAGGAGCTGGGCGAGGTGGTGAAGGCGCGCAAGTGACGACATCGGTCAGCCAGCGAGACGAAGAGCTCATGCGCCGCTGCCTGGAGCTGGCGCAGCGGGGCGAGGGCCGCACCGCGCCCAACCCGATGGTCGGCTGCGTGATCACCGACCGGCGCGGCAAGGTGGTGGCCGAGGGCTGGCATCGCCTGGCCGGCGACGTCCACGCCGAGGTCGACGCGCTGGCGCGCGCGGGCGGCAAGGTGCCGGGCGGCACGATGTACACCAACCTCGAGCCCTGCCGGCACAGCGGGCGCACGCCGCCATGCGCGCCGATGGTGGCCCAGTCGGGGCTGGTCCGCCTGGTGGTCGGGATGGAAGATCCGATCGAGGACCACGCCGGCGGCGCGGTCTGGCTCCGCCGGCACGGGATGAAGGTGCGGATGGACGTCCTGCGCGCCGAGAGCGAGGAGCTGAACCGCGCCTTTCTGGTGTGGGCGCGGCAGGGCCGGCCGTGGTTCACCCTCAAGGCGGCGACCACCCTCGACGGCAAGGTTGCGACCTGGCGCGGCGAGTCGAAGTGGGTGACCGGCGAGCCAGCCCGGCAGGAGGGCCACGTCCTGCGCAACGGCCACGACGCGATCCTGGTCGGGGTGGGGACCGTCCTGGCCGACGATCCGGCGCTGACCGTGCGCGGGGTGAAGGGTTCGCGCGACCCGATGCGGGTGGTGGTGGACTCGTCGCTGCGCACGCCGCCGGGGGCCGCGGTGATGAAGTCGCGCGGGCGGGGGGCGTCGCGCACCAAGGTGGTCTTCGCGACCACGCGAGCGGCGCCGGCGACGCGCGAGCGCCGCCTGCAGCGGGCCGGCGCCGACGTGTGGCGGCTGCCGTCGCGCGGCGGGCGCGTGGATCTCAAGGCGCTCGGCCGGCGGCTGGCGATCGCGGGGGTGACGTCGGTCCTGGTCGAGGGCGGGCCGACCGTGCACGGCAGCCTGCTCGAGGCCGGGCTGGCCGACGAGGTGCGGCTGTTCCTGGCCCCGTCGGTGCTGGGCGGGCAGGGGCGGCGGGTCGGGCCCAGCTGGGCGGGCGGCAAGGGGGTGGACAAGCTGGCCGACGCGTGGCGGATGCGCTTCGTCGGCCAGCCGCGCCTGGTCGGCGACGATCTGCTGCTTACCCTGCGCCCGCGCTGAGATACAGGCGACCGAACCGCGCGCGGCCGGGGCGGTTCGGGCCGAGCGGGGGTGTGGTACATAGGCTCCGTGTTCACCGGCCTGGTCGAGGACATCGGCACCGTCGAGCGCGTCGAGATCGGCCCCGCGGCGCGGGTGCTGACCGTGCGGCCGGCCGGGTTCTCGATCGACGAGCTGGTCCTCGGCGAGTCGGTCGCGGTCGACGGGGTGTGCTTGACCGTCACCGAGCGCGCCGCCGGCGCCTTCACCGTGCTGGCCGGCGAGGAGACCCTGCGCCGCACCGCGGTCGCCGACCTCGTCGCCGGCGCGCGGGTCAACCTGGAGCGCGCCATGAGGCTGAACGACCGCCTCGGCGGGCACCTCATGCAGGGTCACGTCGACGGGGTCGGCGCGGTCGCGGCCCGCCGCGCGGCCGAGTCCAACCTGGTGGTCGAGGTGGAGGCCCCGGCCTCCATCCTCCGCTACGTGGTCGAAAAGGGGTCGATCGCGGTGGATGGGATCAGCTTGACCGTCTCCGCCGTGGCCGACTATTCCTTTGCGGTCGCGCTCATACCTCACACCATGACCGCCACCACGCTGGCCGACAAGCCAGTGGGGGCGCGCTTGAACCTGGAAGTCGATATGATCGCGAAGTACGTCGAGCGCCTCCTCGGCGCCACCCCCACCCGAGCTCCAGCGCCATGAGCAACCACCCGATCGAACGCGTGCGGGCCGGCATCGACGAGATCCGGCGCGGCCGCATGGTCATCCTGGTCGACGACGAGGACCGCGAGAACGAGGGCGACCTCGTGATGGCGGCCGAGAAGGTCACGCCGGAGGCGATCAGCTTCATGGCGATCCACGGGCGTGGCCTCATCTGCCTCACCCTGACCGAGGAGCAGATCGAGCGGCTCAAGCTGCCGATGATGGTGCGCGACAACCAGGCCCCGCTCGGCACCGCGTTCACGGTCTCGGTCGAGGCGCGCCACGGGGTGACCACCGGGATCTCGGCGCGCGATCGGTCCACCACGATCCACACCGCGATCGCCGACGACGCCGGTCCTGGTGACCTGGTCTCGCCCGGCCACGTCTTTCCGCTCAAGGCGCGCCCCGGCGGCGTCCTGGTCCGCACCGGGCAGACCGAGGGATCGGTCGACCTGGCCCGCTTGGCCGGCCTGCGCCCGGCCGGCGTGGTGTGCGAGATCATGCGCGACGACGGCGAGATGGCGCGGATGCCGGACCTCGAGCGCTTCTCGGCCGAGCACGGCATCCCGATCCTGTCGGTCGCCGATCTGGTGAGCTACCGGCTCCAGCACGAGCACATCGTCGAGCGGCGCAGCTCGGGGCAGATCCGGCCCGGCTTCCTCGGGCCCGGCGAGCCGTTCGTTGCCCACCTGTACGGCACCGAGGTCGAGGAGACCGAGTACCTCGCGCTGGTGCGCGGCGACGTCGCGGCGGCAGCCGCCGAGGGCCGGCCCGCACTGGTCCGGGTGCAGGCGATGTGCCCGATCGGCGATCCGCTGCGCACCCGGCCGGACCTCCAGCTCGCGCTCGAGGCGATCGACCGGTCCGGCAACGGCGTCTTCCTGCACGTCTTCAACAAGGCGCGGACCAGCCTGGCGCGCGCCTTCGAGCGCCAGGTGCTCGACCGACCGCCGCACGCCGAGGCCGGGCCGGCGGCCGGCTCGGCCCAGACCGAGGCGCTGCGCGATTTCGGGCTGGGCGCCCAGGTGCTGGCCGACGTCGGCTGTCGCAAGATCCGCCTGCTCAGCAACACCGACCGCAAGATCGTCGGCATCGAGGGCTTCGGCATCGAGGTGGTGGAGCGAGTGAACCTCGACGACAGCGCGGCGGCGGCGGCCGAGTTGCCGGAGGCGCGCCGTCTGCTCAAGCTGCCCCGCGGCGGGCGCGGCTCGCGCGACGAGGGAGTGCAGTGATGGCGAAGGAAGTCCACGGCCAGCTCTCCAGTCGCGGCCTGCGCGTCGGGATCGTGGCCGGCCGGTTCAACGGCCTCATCGTCGAGTCGCTGGTCAAGGGCGCGATCGACGCGGTGGTCCGCACCGGCGGGCGCGAGGAGGACGTGACGATCTACTGGGTGCCGGGGTCGTTCGAGATCCCGCAGCTCCTGCGCCGGCTGGTCGGGCGCGGCGGGGCGGAGAAGCTCGACGCGGTGGTCTGCCTCGGCGCGGTCATCCGCGGCGCGACGCCGCACTTCGATCACATCTCGGCGGCGGTGGCGAGCGGGGTGGCCGACGCGGCCCGCACCTCGTCGATCCCGATCACGTTCGGCGTCCTCACTACCGACACCATCGAGCAGGCGATCGAGCGAGCGGGGACCAAGGCGGGCAACAAGGGCTTCGACGCGGCGCTGGCCGCGATCGAGATGGTCGGGCTGTTCCGGACCCTCGACGGATGAGATGGTCACCGGGGTTCGCAGGCGGGCGCGCGTGTACGGCCTGCAGGTCCTGTACGCGCTCGACATGAACGAGGGGGAGATCCCCTCGCGCGCGGTGACGATGTACGGCGAGCTGTTCGAGCTCGAGCTGGACGCGCCCACCCTCGAGTTCGCCGGCCGGCTGGTCTCGATCACGCGCGAGCGCCTCGACGAGATCGACGACGCGATCCAGAGCGCGTCGCGCAACTGGCGGCTCGACCGGATGTCGCGGGTCGACCGCAACATCCTGCGGCTGGCCACCTGCGAGCTGCGCCACTCGCCCGACGTGCCGGTCAAGGTGGTGATCAACGAGGCGGTCGAGCTGGCCAAGCGGTTCGGCACCGCGGACTCGCCCGCGTTCGTCAACGGCATCCTGGACCGGATCGCCCACCAGCTGCGGCGGCCGGCCGATTGAGCGGGGAGCGATGACGGTCCAGTTCCTCAGCTGCGAGCTACCGAGGTGGGAGGACGCGGGCGGCGACGCGCTGATCCTCACCTTCTTCCGCGACGAGCGGCCGCTGCGCGGGGCCACCGGGCTGGCCGACTGGCGGCTGTGCGGGCGGCTGTCGCGCCTCATCAAGCTGGGCCGGATGCGCGGCGACCGCGGCGAGACGCTGCTGATGCCGCCCGGCCGGCGGCTGCCGTTCCGCCGCATCATCCTGTTCGGGCTGGGCTCCACCGCGTCGTTCAACGACGGGGTCTATCGCGGCCACGTCCGCCGCATCCGCCAGGTCACGCGCCAGGCCGGCATCCGCGACTTCGCGCTGCAGCCGCCCGGACGGGCGACCGGGCTGGTCGCGGCCCGGCGAGCGCTGGAGATGTGGATCGAGGAGGGCGGGCCGACCGGCGACGAGGACCGCGTGTCGATCATCGACACCGCCGGCGCGCAGAAGGAGATGGCCGACATCCTTCACGCGCGATTGCGACTGCGGGCGCGGACGTCGGAGCCACCGCCTCACTGAGCGCGAGCAGGACCGCGAGCCGGCACTCGGCGGACGCGGCCTGGTACAGCTCGAGCGCCTTGACTCGCTCGGCGCGGTCGCCGCGGGCCAGGGCGGCGGCGGCCTGGAACGCGAGCCGCGCGCCGAGCGGGATGGCGCCGACCGCGACCCGCGCGGACGAGGCGTGCTGGCGGGCGGAGCGCTCGGCCAGGGCGAGGGCCACGCGCAGGCGACCGGGCCGGCCGAGCGCGACGACCTGGCCGGACCACGGGTCGACCACCGGGGCGAGGCGGCGAGTGCGAGCCAGGGCGTCGGCGGCGCCGTCGAACACGCGGCGGGCGAGGGCGAGGGCCAGGAGCGGGGAGCGGTCGGCCGCGACCCGCGGGCGGCCGGCGGCGCGGGCCAGGTCGCCGTCGTCGACCAGGGAGAGCACGCGCTCGGCGACGACCAGGTCGGGCGGGCGCACGGCCGCGGGCCGATCGGCGGTCGACGCGGCCGGAGACGCGGCCGCCTGCGCCGGAGCCGGACCGCCGTCCGGCAGGGCGTGGTCGAGAGTGGCGAGGGCGACCGCCGCGGCCTCCGCGTCGCCGGCGGTGAGCTGGCGCAGGGTCCCCTGATCGGCGGCGAACACGGCGCCGCGCGCGCCGCCCGGCTCGAGGGCGGTCCGGTCCTGGGTCACGTCGGCCAGGAGACGCGCGCGCGCGCCGGCGACCAGGACCGGGGCCAGATTTTCGGCCAGCTCGCGCGCGGTGGCCGGAGCGGCGAGCCGGGTCCGGTCGAGCCGCGCGACCGCGTCGAACGCGGCGCGGGCCGGCCGCGCGCGCGCGGCGGCCTCCTCGGTCCACGCCCAGCGGGCCGCGCCGAGCGCGTACACGCTGGTCGCGCGCAGGTGATCGGCGATGGTGACCGGGGCGCCGCCCGGCGCGGCCAGCAGCGACGGGTCGGGGGCGACCCGCGCGCCGTCCAGCTCGATCCGGGCCTGGGCCAGGTCGCCCTCGGCCACCAGGCGCAGGATCTGATCGAGCCGGACCGCCGCGTCGGCCAGCGCGGCCGCCTCGGTCATGCGGACGTAGGCGGCGACCGCGTCGCCGGCGGCGCGGTGGCGCTCGGCCCGGCGCGCGCCGCGCTCGGCTCCGGCGAACAGCGAGGCCAGCGGCGCGGGCAAGCGGGCCCGGTTCTGCTGCTCGACCAGCCGGGGCCAGCCGGCCGCCATGCGCTCCAGGGCGCGCCGGTAGGCCGCGTCGAGGGCGGTCTGCTCGTCGCGCGAGAGGACCAGGTCGGCGACCGCGGCCGGCTCCGGCTCGGGCAGCGGCGACCCGGTCAGCGCGCGGTACGCGGCCGGAAGATCGGGCGCCAGCCACGCGTGTCCGCCGGCGGTGCGGATGACGCGGACCAGGTTGACGGTGGCGCGGCTCTGTCCCTGCTGCGCGGGCGCGGGCGCGGCGCCGCCGCCGATCGGCAGCACGATGCGGCGAGCTCCGCGCGCGAGGGCGGCCTGCACCTCGGTCAGCGGATCGGCGACCGGCGCGAGCGAGCCGTCCGGATCGAGCTCGGCGATGACGACCGACGAGCGAGGCAGTCGGGCGCCGGTCAGCGCGGCGAGCGCGGCGGTCGCCAGCGTGGCCGGGGCGGGCGGGTCGACCTCGCGGCCGCGCGAGAGGGCGGCGAGCTCGACGTCGAGAGGCCCCTTGCCGACCGCCGCGGTCGCCGAGAGTCGCGCCTGCCACAGCGCGGGCGCCCACGCCGCGCCGGCCAGCGGCGGCCCGCTGGGCGGCGGGGACGGCGGCGGGGCGTTGGGATTCGGAGGCAGCTGCGGGGGAGGCAGGATCGGGTTGCCCGATCGACGATCTCGCGGGCGCGCGATCAGCCAGAAGGTCGACCAGCCGGCGTCGCCGCCGGTCCCCGCCGCGACGACGTCGATCCAGTGCGGCCGGCCGAGCAGCTGGACCGGGCGCGCGCGCCCCGCGCCGCCGGCACCGAGCACCAGCCCACGGGTCGGATCGCGGGCCAGGTCGGCGGCGGTCAGCGGCGCGACCGAGAGCGACGGCGGCTCGGGCGGCCCCGACACCACGCCGACCCGGCGCGTGCGGCCCGGGCACCCGGCCAGAGCCACGAGCAGCAGCGCCCAGGCGCGCGCGCGCATCGACATGCCCGGAGTATCGTCCACCGCCGAGCGCCCCCGGAAGCCCCGCGGCCGCGCGTCCGCACCGGCGGCGATCTCGATGCGCGCGGGCAGGGCGGGGCCGGCGCCCGCAGAACCGCGCAGGAGGCTCGGGTGGCGGGCTCGCCATGGTCGAGCCTGGCTCGGGGAGCGCGCCGAGCGCGGTGATCGGTGACGCGCCGATCTGGTGCTCCGACCCGGGAGATAATGGGCTCGTCAGGCGAGGCACATCGCGCTCCGAACAAGGCGCGAGAAGGGAGCTGGGTGGCCCCCGGTGACCGACGAGCAACGCCGTTCGGGGCGTGAGGGGCCCGCCCGCGAGATCCGTATCTCCCGGTCGGAGCACCAGAGGCCCACGCGGGCAGGGCGGGCCAGCGGCGTCACGCGATGAGTCGGCGCCCTCCGCTCCTCGCCAGCGCCTCGTCCCGCGGCGGGCGATTGTGGATAGGATGGGGCGGTGGAGTCGAGGCAGATGGCCTGCTTCCGGGTGAGCGGACGCGAGTGCGCTGTGGACGTCATGCGGATCGCGGAGGTGCTGCGCCCGGTGCCGGTCACCCTGCTTCCGTCCGCGCCGCCGTTCGTCGAGGGGCTCATCGAGCTGCGCGGCCGCTTCCTCCCGCTCATCGATCTGCGCCGACGGTTCGGCGACACCGCGCCGAGCGAGCGCGACACCGGCAAGTTCATCGTCGTCCCGCTCGACGAATCGTCGGTGGCGCTGGTGGTCGACGACGTGAGCGGGGTCGAGCGGATCCCGATCGAGCTCATCCAGGCGCCGCCCAGCCTGGCCACCGGGCGGATCGCGCCGCCGTTCGTGTCCGGCGTGGTGCGCTGGAACGACCGCGTCCTCATGGTGCTCGACCTCGACGCGGTCCTGTCGTCGGACGAGCGCGCCGAGCTGGCCGCGCTCTGACCTCGATCTGGTCCTGGCTGGTCCCGGCTCGCCCGGCTCGCCCGGTTCAGGGCCCGCGTTTGGCGCTCTCCGCCGCGCGCAGCCGCTCCTCGCCCTCACCGCCATCCGGCCCGACCTCGAGCGCGCGGCGGTAGAACCGCTCGGCCCCGGGGCGGTCGCCATCGGCCTCGGCCAGCTCGGCGGCCAGGAGCAGCGCCTCGGGCAGGTCCGGCCGGCGCACCAGCGCGCGCGCGCACAGCTCGCGGGCCCGCGCCATGTCTCCGTCGGTTCGCGCCGCGCGTGCCGCGCGCAGCCCGCGCCGCGCCGCGACCACGTCGCCGGCCACGCTGGCGTCGCGGGTCCCGTCGGCCGGCACATCGTCGGGCGCCGCGGCGCGCGGCTCACCGCGCAGCTCGCGCATGAGATCGATCGCGCGGAAGCGCGCGCCCGCGCCCGGCCCGTCGGCGATCCACAGCACCATGTCGGCCGGATCGACCACCACCGTGTGAACCGCCTCCGGATCGTCGATCGCGGCGCGGTGGCCGGGAGGCAGCGGCCCGCCGCCCGGGCGCGCCGCGTCGCGCAGGATCGCCACCGCCTGCTCGACGCCGCCGGGTGGTGCCCGCCGGACCAGCTCGACCGCGCGCGCCACCCGGCGGCGTCG
>Ga0193753_10000731_pt1 | contig 30808 bp, 21 predicted proteins | sample H1c2metaG_FD_144925 | JGI IMG/M metagenome (GOLD analysis project Ga0193753, IMG submission 144925) | Soil microbial communities from a riparian zone of the East river system, Colorado, United States - H1c2 | ecosystem: Environmental > Terrestrial > Soil > Riparian zone | place: USA: East...
GCGCGCTGCCGGTTTCACCGAGGAAAATGAGCAATCGCTGCGCCGACCCGCCCGCGCTGGTGCCGCTGGCTTTGAAGAAACGCCAGCCATCCCGCAGTGCCGCCGGAGTGGAGATCGCCGGCGAGAAAACCGCCGGCGCAAAACTCGAAAACCAATTCCCGACCCGCGCATTGTCCTGGTTCGGATCGATAAGCTGGAAAGACGATCCCGTCCCATCCGCCGCCACCGCCGGCCACGGCAACGCACCTTCATACCGCACCTGATCGACGACCAAATCCGCGCCGCCCACGCCCGCGCCGGGCTTCAACAACGAAACCGTTTCGCCGTCGCGCTGAAAGTCCCCGGCGTATTCGTCGAACACAATGATCGCGTTGCCGTAGGTCGCCGCGAAGACGCTCCGGTTTTTCGCCAGCACGAGGAAGCTGCGCGCGCCGATGACGCTTCCGTTCGGGAACGTGTAGTCGAGCCCGTTCACACGGCAGCCCGACAGATCGAACGTGGTATTCGACGAACTGTTGAAGAACTCGATGTATTCACCGTCCGGCGCCAGGGAGCGATACATGATTTCATTGATGAACAGTTTGCCGACAGGTGAATCCGCCGTACCATTGAACATCGCCGTGGCGTTGATGTTGGTCAGCACGTTGCCGTGCAGATCCAATCCAGCGAACTGAAGTTGGTTCGTCGCCAGGCTCAACGGCAGGCGCAGAGTCCAGGCGTTCACGGATGTCCACGTGATGGGATACGCCACGCCGTTGACGGTGATCGTCTTCATCGTGACGGGCGCCGTGCCCGTGAACGTAACGAAGTTACTGCCGTTCACAGTCACATTCGTGGATGCAATGCTGAACGGGTTGAGACCACCGGCGGTGGTAATTGTGGAACGCGCGAAATCTCCCCTCGTTTGAATGTAAGCCGCGTCACCAGCGTAACTCTGGCCCACGAAAGGCCCGTAATGTCCGAGCCAGTAATTCATGTAGGACGTGTTAAAAGTGTTGTCGATGTGATCGAGAAGATGCGCGTAAAAAACACGCAAGTTGGCTGGAAGGTTCACGATCTTGGCAAAATTCTGATTCCCAACTAATGGCGCCGTGGCAGACTGAGTGAAGGAAAAATCCATGTCCCATGGAAAATAGAGCGCGCGATGGTCCGACGGGCGCACGTAGATCATGAAGTTGTGAGCGATGCCAAAGGTGTACATATCCCCTACCCCACACAGGCTGACGATGGCGTAAGCGCGCATCCATTCATCGATATCCATCATCTGGCGTGATTGCGCATCGAGCGCGGCGCCGGTGAGACTGAACGGTTTGGCGAACGCCATGAACTGATCGTAATCATCCGTGCCGCGATGATTCTTGATGATGAAGTTGTAGCGATATGTCTCCTTGGCATTTCCATAATTGCCGTAGTCGAGCTCCTGCACCGCATCGGGTTGAGGCAACTTATAGCCGGCCGTGTTGGCGGTGGTCGGGTAGTAAATCAGTTCGAGTTCGAACAGCGTTCCGTCCCCGCCGTTTTCGTAAGCGGATTCAACGAATTCATCTTCGAAGCGCGGCGCAAAGATCGCGGGCCCATTCTGCGCGGCCATGGGCGCCAACACGCGGATGAGGTCGGCGTTCACCGCCGGCACACCGGTGCGCAACACCATGTGGCGCAGAACGATCTCTTCCTGCGCCGGCCTGGATCCGCCAGGCGAACGATCTACCAGCATCACCGGATGCTCGCCGCGAAATAGATTGTCCGGCTGAAACACCAAATGAAAACCAACGCGTGCGGCGTCGTTACGACCGCGCTCGCTGCTCTTGAGATGAATAGCCACGTCGTAATAAACAATCCGCTCGTCGTACACGACCGTACAGGGGAGCGTGTCATTGCTCATCACGTTTGTCGACGCATGCAGGAGAGCCGCGTTGTCGGGGGTCATCAGGATACGAACGTTGTGCGCCAGCGGCAGATTGGCGAGTCCATCAAACACTTTGTAAAGCGCCGCCGAATTGGCTCCATTCGCTGGGAAGGTGGAAACAGCGCCCAGTCCGTCCGTCGCCCGCACGTAGAATTGAACGACTGTGGCCGCGGCCGCGCCGGGAATGGTGCCCGAATAAATGCCGCCCACACTGGTCATTGCCGTGCTGGAGAAAGCTCCACCATTCACGGACCAAAATAATTGGCAGGAACTAGCGCCATCCGGATCATGCGCGACGACAGACACGGTGACGGGTTGATTCCCCTGCGGCGCCACGGGCGTGTGCCGAAGTTGCGCGAAGGTCGGTCCGATGTTCGTCGCATAGCGGGAATTGCGCGCGCCCGGCGTGCCGTTGAACTGCGGCGCGATCAACTCCGTGGTGCGGGCGACGCGATTGAAGTAGAGCCGCGTGTTCAAGAGGCTGTTGCCCGCCAGCCACTTCGCGCGGAACGACACTTCGTAGTTCTGTCCGTTGTTCACTATCCGATTGTTGAGGATCGTCGTCTCAATGTGATTGTGCATGTGCTCCTGCGCGCCGGTGGCAATCACGTGCAGGACGTGATTGCCTGGATTGCCCGGCTCCGACTCGACGAAACTGCGCACGTGCGTTCCGAGAACGCGCCAGCCGGTGAGGCCGTTTTCGAAGTTGCCATTGCCCACGTAGGCGACCGCGCTGCCGCCCGGCGATTCCACGACGTTGATGTCATCGATCAAACATTCACCGCCGCTGAGCAGGCCGAAGACGAACTCACGCCACTGCGCGTCAGGACTGGCCGTGACGCTCGGCGCGGCAACGGCGCGGTAACTGTAGGTTTGCCACGAGGAGCCGGCCGATTCATCGCTCGCGGCCCAGGCTTCAGCTTTGGAATTGTCTGCATCCGGGTCGCGCAGTTCGAGGCTCGTCCCGCCGCCATCGGGATATTCCGGCCACCGTCCCGACGTAAAGTAATGAACTTCATCCGCCGGATTTCCGACATCGTCGCTCAACACCAAACGATCGCTTGCATGGGACAAGTTACCGCTGAAATCACCGACGATATCGAGCACGGGATACTGCGCGCGCAATGCCACCGCGTCCGGCGTCACGAGCAGATAACCGCCCGCCGCGATGATTTTGTTGGAAGCGAATTTGTATTCAATGCCACTCGTGAATCCCCAGCCGGTCAGGTTCACGGCGTTGCCGCTTCGGTTGTAAAGCTCGATCCATTGCTCGTGATTGTCCTGCGGCGGAATGTTCGTGGCGACCTGCGGCAACAGCTTGTGATGATACATGATCTCGTTGATCACGATCTCGTTGTGGAGCGCGAAGCTGTTCGGCACGCCAGGCGTGGCGGCATTCGGCACCAGCCAGGCGCCCGTGCCGTTCAGGGAGCGCACACGCGGACCTTTCTTCACCACCACGCCATCGAAAACCGCGCTGCGGTTACTGGCGACGAGATACAGCTTGTCACTGGATTCAGGCAAGAATCCCAAGCTGTTGTTTGTGATGACGAGAAACGATTCGGCGTTGAGCGTCACGCCGGAAGGAATCACGTAATCGTGGTTGGTCGCGCCGCTGTCATGGCGAATCACCATTCCGTCCAGCACGATCGGATTCGTCCCATAGTTCATCAGTTCCACCCAGAAGGTTCCGTTGGTGGAAGCGGAGAGTTCGTTGAAAGTCAGCGTGGTTGGCGGCACGGGCGATGGGATGTAAGACAATTCTGTGCCGAAGATGGGCCCGTCAGGACTGCCCGCGGCTTGATGCACTTCCACCGCGAGCACATTCGGACCGAAGACCAGATTGCTCGCCGAGATCGTGATCGGGCCGGAGTAGTTCACCGCGATGACATCCGAGAGCGCCGGCGTCGAAAAGCTGATAGGACCGGCCGGCATGTTCTGGCGATAGACCTCCACGCCGTTGAGGTAGAAGACCGCGCCATCCGCGAGCACCGGGTTCAGGCGCAGCGTGGAATAATTCGGGTTCCCAGAAAAATTAAACGTGTTGCGGAAATAATAAGTAGAAAGCCCGCCCGGCAACGGTGAGTTGGTGTTCGCCGACAATCCGCTGCCGCTGACGAGCGCGCGGAAGGCGCCGGGACCAGCGCCCTGATTTTCCGTGCCGAACTCCAGCGTGTTCACGCCGCTTGCAAAACCGCTGTTCAACGTGAAGGGCGTGCTGAAGCTCGCGAAACCAGTGAACGAATAATCAGCCGCGACGCCGTTAAGAAAAACGTTCGTCAACGCGTTGTCGATCGCCACATTGAAATCGATCCGGACGGTGCTCGGAAGGAAACCCGCGAGCGAGAACGTCGTTTGAAAGCCATACCCACCGCCGTTGATGCTCGTCGTTCCGGGATTGATCACGCTGATCCATTTGGAAGAGGCATCATTCGCCAGCCACGCAGAATGATTCAACGTCACCGTGGCGTTCGCCCCCACCGGTCCTTGCGCGGTGTAGCTCAGAATGTAATGCGGGTCCACGCCCCCGTCTGCGATCACCGCCCCATTTGCATCGACGCCTGTGTTGAACAGCCCGGGAACCGCGCGGTTGGTCAGACCGGAACGCGACGACCACGTTCCGTCAGAAAAATTTGCCGCCGACCAGCCGGTTCCCAAATCAACGCCCGAGGCTTCGTATTTCCAAACCGCGCCGATCGGGATCAACCCGACGGCCGACGCGCCGATGGCGGGAAAGTTGTCCGTGCCCGGTGTGCCGTTCACTTGTTCGCTCACGGTCCAGTTCGCCGCCGCGTCACTGCCGGCATCGCGATCGCGTTTGGCGAGCGAAACGCCGGCGCCGTCCGGCGCCACGGGCCACTCATCTTCAGTCCCGTAGTCAACCGCATTCACGATGCGCCCATTGTTGTTCCGCAAGTTCAGGGTGCCGCCGCTGTTGGAAAGCCGATTGGTGAATGGCCCGACAATGTTGGTCTGCCCCGTGGCCACCATGAAGGCGGCGGGATTGATCGCGACGACCACGAAGCTGCGTCCGGCGATGCGCGCATTGGCCGGAAACGTGTAGCCGATATCGCCGGTGATGCGCCATCCGCCTACGTCCAGATCGACGGCCATTTGGTTGTAAAGTTCCACCCATTCCAGCGCCGGCTCATTGGTCGCGGGATGATACATGATTTCGTTGAACACTAGCGTGGTATCCGCGCGTGAGGAGAATAGCGCCGCAACAGACATCGCGACGGCAAGGCAAAGTCGTTTCATGAGTTTGGGTGGCTTGATTGGACGTGACCGTAACGAAATCGTCACAAGCTGACAATCCTTGTTCGTGGAACGATTGTGCGCATCTTGACATTACCCTAATCAGTTTCAGTTCCAGAGTTGGGTCCAATGTCCGTCGGCGCGGACTTCTTCCAACGCGCACGGGATGACGCAACCCCGCCGCGCTCCAAAACTGGCCCGGCCGTTCGAAGCGGGTTTGACGCGAGCGGCGGGCCGATTCTACCGCGCCACTTCCAATGGACCAGCCCCGCCGCGCCGGACGCTGAGGGGGAAAACCTAGCCGTGCCGGTCAGCTTTTTTTACGGTTCTTCTTCCAAACGCCGCTGCCCAAACGCGCGCATTTCCGTGAATAGCCTCGGATGGAATCCAAGGGTAAACGTTGACTCCCCAGCCGCAACCCCCAAATGAGTTGAACAACGGCCACTAGGTTTGCCCCCTTCTGGATCGCGCGTTCGTTCTCTTGGAGGCGATCCCGGATTTCACCCGGACTATTCACGTTTGGCCTCTTCGGGCCGGACTCCCGTAACGAAGCTCAGCGCAGCAGCCAGTAGATCAAACCGACTTGGCCCGCGAATAGCGCCACCAGCGCGGTCCAAGTGGCGATCTCGCGTACCTGCAGTGTTCTCTGTTGAGCGGGCGCGAGCCAGAAACGTAACTGCGCTGATCCCAGTTCAACCAAATCGCCATTGCGCAACATGCCGCTTTCAACCTTCTGGCCATTAATCAAAGTGAGAGCTTCGCTATGCGCGACAAACATGAAACCATCGCCGCGCTGAAAATCGATTCGCAGATGCCGATCCCAAACGCCCGGCTCGGCGAGTGGCAGGTCAGATTCAGCGCCGCGCCCGATGCTAAAAGGAAAACGGCGGACAACGATGTCGTTGCCCGCCTGTTCACCGGAAAGAATTTGGAACTGAATCACAAGCTGCGCGGAACGAAGATCGCATCGCCTGGACAAATGGGCCGGTCCTTTTTCGGGTCCTTCCGGGCTTTGTTGCAGTCCATGATTTCGCGAGCGCCATTGGCGCGGATGATTTCCACTTTGCGGCGGTTGGCGAACTCCGTGAAGTCCCCGCAGGTCACGATGGCACGCAGCACCGTTGTTTGTCCGGAGTAAGTCATGCGTCCCGGCTGCTTCACTTCGCCACCGACGGAGTAGAAACGAATGCCCGGCTTCACGAGCACGGTCACTTGGCGGAAGATTTTTTTCTCCAGATAAGAGGTCTGTACATCGCGCTCGAAATCTCCAAACTTCCGGCTGGCAGCCTTAATCGAACCAAGAAACGGAAGGTTCACCATTCCGTCGTTGCGCACGACGAAGTCCTTGTCTGTTAAAGGTTCTGGAATATCGAGCAAGCTAATGCTCAAGGTATCGCCAACGCGAATCTCATCATCAGTGCAAACAAACTCGGACGGCTTGTGCCCGGCGGTTTCGCAGCCCGTCCATGCGAGAGCGAAAATGAGTAATCCCAGTGCCGAAATCCAACGGTTCCAAATCATGCGCGTGAGTGCTTAACAGCGTGCCGATGTGCCGACAATTAGAATTTGGACTTAATCTCGACCTTGGCGTCCTTGCCCGTGGTCGCCGCGATTTCTTTTTTCTCGCGGTCCGTGTACTCGCCCTTCGAGTAGTAGTCGTAGTAGTATCCACTGTAGTAGTAGTAATTCTCGTCCTGCGACACGTTGATGTTGTTCAACACGATGCCCAGGAGATTGCCGCCAACTTTTTCCACCATTTGCTTGGCGCGAATCGTCATCGGCTGCGGGTAGCGGCGGTATTGAATGACCTGCAACACCATGTCCACTTCGCTGGCCAGGATGCTCGCGTCGCTCACGCCCATGATCGGCGGCGAATCGAAGAACACAAAGTCGTAACGGCGCTTCAGGTCACGGATCATTTCCTTCATCTGCATCGAACTCAAGATGCCCAGCGAACTGCTCGGCAAGCGTCCGCTCGGAAGGAAATCGAGGTTGGGCTGCGAACTCGTCTGAATCACTTCCTCCAGCGTGTTCTGTTTCAGGAGAAAGTTGGTCAGACCAATCGAATTCGAGATGCGCAAAAACTTGTGCAGGCTGGGACGGCGCAAGTCGGAATCCACCACCAGAACGCGCTGGCCGTTTTGGGCGAAGACCGTGGCGAGGTTGAAGATTGTCGTGGATTTGCCTTCACCCGCGCCGCCGCTCACAATGGTCAGCGTGTTCAGCTTCGGATCTTTGCGACTGAAGAGAACGTTCGTCCGCAGCACGCGATAAGCTTCCGCGTGTGGACTATCCGGACCTTCGTCGATCAGCAAGCCGACATTTTGTGGAATCACGCCCAGCACCGGCGCCTGCAACGCGCGCTCCACGTCATCGATCGTCTTCACGCTCGTGTCGAGATACTCGATGAAGAAGGCGAGGCCAATGCCAATGAGCAGCCCAATGCCTAGGCCGAGACCGATGTTTAACTTTTTGTTGGGCCGAACCGGATTCGGGTTTGCCTCCGCCTTTTCGATCAACTGGACGGAGCCAGCCCTGGGCGTCCTGAGATCGATTTCCGTCGCGCGCAGATTCAGGGCGAGTTTGTCACGCTCGAACTTGCGCTGCATGAGATCGTCTTTGGCCTCGTAGTAAGGGCGCGTGATCGCGTACTGTTGCAAATCCCTTTCCCGGGCTTGAGCGAGTTGAGTCCGGTAGTAATCCATGTTCGCCTGCTCGGTTTGCATGCGAATTTTCAGGCCAATGAGCATGCCCGTCAGCCGATCATCCACCTGCTTGCGGATCGTCTCCAAAACCTTGGTGACTTGCTTCACGTCCGGGTGCTCGGCACCCAAGGCACCCGCAATGAGATTATCCAGCCTTTGTTCCGCCGCGTTCTCCTGGCTCAACAGTTCCGTCAGACCCGAGTCGCCCGGCACCGCGAGAGGAGCCGCCTTTTTCAGCTCCTCGCGGGAAAGCGCCGCCAATCCGCCGTACAAATTAGTGGCTATGGAAAAGTTACGTTCCGCATCCCGCAAACTCACGTTGAACTGCCGGACCACTTCTTGATCCAACGAGGGCGTGGGCTGGTTGGCCGCGGCTTCATAGTCGTTGATCTTCAGTTCGTTGCGCAGATGATTGACCTTCTCCTGCTGGTTCGTCACGGCATCGCCCAGCTTCCGCAATTCGTTGTTCAAGACGTTGATGCCATTCTCGACCAGTTCCGCGCGGGCGGCGCCCCGCACTTCCTTGTAAACGTCCGCGACCTTGTTCGCGATCTTCGCGGCGTCGTCCTTGTCATCACTGTAGGCGTGGATCTCAACGAGGGTGGTGTTGTGCGATTGCTCGACGTTGATGGAACCCTTCAGGATTTGGTAGGCCCGATCGCGACTGATGGCCGTGGGCTGTTTGTATTTGCGGCCCCATTCCTCCTGAAGTTTCAAATCCTCAATGACCTTATAGAGGACGGGCTTGGACTGGATCCGTTGGAACTCCGTCTGAATGAAAAACGGATCGGGCGTGGAGCGATAGACGCCGCGGTCCCGTGAATCCACATCGGGCAGGTCCTGCTCGATGGAAATCTTCACCATGCTCGAGTACGAAGGCGGGAGAAGAAAAGTCACCACGGTCGTGGTCAGGGCGACTAGGAGGAAGACGGTCAGGATGACGGTCTTGCGAATGCGGATGATGCGCCAGTAATCCAAAAAATGGAGTTTCGTCTCTGGCGCCGTGAAGGCCTTGCTGTTGTCGTCAGTTCTATTCGCTTCCATACCAAAATAAGAAAGAGGCTGAACTCGTTAGTCCAGCCTCCCTCCAGAATCGTTCAAATTTTCAGGGAATTATTAGTAAGTCGCGCGCACACCGAGGTAAACGCGATTGCGGTCGTAGCTGCGGTTCTCAATGTCGGAATCGAGCGTGTCAAAGTTGTAGCCGAGTTCGGTGGACCAGTGGCGATTGAAGCGGTACTCAAGGTTCGCCCCCAACAGCAACATGTCTTCGTCCTTATCGTCGTTTTCACCTTCATTGAAGGTGGACATCTGGTATTGAGCCGTGAGATTTGCCGTTAGGCCGTGGGTAATCCGGTGAGACAATTGCGCGTACAACGCTGTAGTTTCCGCATCCAACGTCGGCTCGCCCGTCGTGGTATCCAGTGCGACAACGTCGGTGGCGCTTCGATCATGCCGAATTCCCACCTCTACTGAACCGTCAGCATTGTAGAGATACGAGACGGAAACATCGACATATGGGCTTACCGAGTTCTCTCCTCTTTCATGGTAATCCACGTACTGAATACCAGCACGTGCGCTCGCGCGTAACTTCGCCGTGATGTCAAAATCAACACCCACGTAACCTTTGTGCGAGTAGCTATTACGAATGTCGCTCTTCAAGTCGCCCGGCGCCTGATTAGCCGCATCAATAAACTCGTCTCCCGTGTAATCGTTGAGGCCAAAGGTATAGCCCACCAACCCGACCAATTTCGGATTGAACTGGTAGCGCAAATCGCCCCGCAACGAATGTGACATTCGATCCAACAACGCCGAGCGGCTTCCAGGCACGTTCTCATCCCGATAATCGTACCAACTGTTGACGTAGCCGAAGCTCAAGCCCCACGTCGGAGACAACCCAACGTTGTCTTCAATAGAACCCACGTTGTGAAAAACGCTGCTCTTGGTCCGCAGACGCGTTGGCACCGTAACGATACCGCCCTCATCTACGACAGACGGCTCAGTAGTCGCCACAAATCTATCGTCCAACCCAATCGAGTGCCGCGGACTGAATTGATGCCGGAGCTTGCCATTGAACTCATGGCTCTGGTCAATGTCATGGGGCTCGCGATCCTCGTACCATTTGAGAGAGTAAACGTAGCCGAGGCTGATGAAGGTCTGCTCCAGCGGAAGATTCAAATGCGCCGAAGGACTGAGTTCCAAGCCGAAGCTCTCCTGTTCGTCCCGCGGCGAGGTGTTGATGTTGTCGTCGTAAAATCCGCGAACAGTGGCTGACAGGCTGAAGGGCCGGCCCGTTTGCTGTCGCGTCATTTCCGGATCCAAGGCATGCAGCGAAACTGCCCCCAGCGCCAAAAGGCCCGTCGAAGTCAAAACATGCTTCATAAAACAGCTTTAAAAACCACCGTCTGCATCCTTGTGGGTAAAGTCACAGAATGAGTGTCGTGGTTGTATGGGTCGCATTTCCTTATGTCAAACAGATTTGCCCGCTGACTCGTTCAATCTTTCTTTTGCTTTTCCGATCCGTCAAATGGCTCGACCCATCGCTCGCGATCGGTCAGCAGCAATTCACCATTGGTAAACAATCCGACGGGTGCGTATTTCAGCGGGAATCGAGTGGGGATTTCGCGCCGCACCAGCGTGTGCAAAAGAAAGCCGCCCCATTCCTGGTTCTCGCCCAGCAGCCAGTTGGAAACGAACTTCGAGTCCGTCGTGCGCGTGCTGATGAAAAGTCCATTCACCGATTTCTGGTAATCATCGATTTCAAAAAGATCCGCTCGCTTGGCTGTGAGCCAGACGCACTGCCGCTGACCGTACCACGCCATCGCCCAGGGAATGTCGCTCATCCACAGTTCGTGCTCGTTCAAGTAACGAGCGACTTGCTGGATGCGCGGAGGATAGTACGGCGGCGAAGCCGGCGAAACGCGGGGCGGCAGCAACGCCAGTCCAAAGGGCAACGACACGAGAGCCACGAATCCCGCGAGAGCGCCGTAACGAATCGTCGCCGCCGGCAGCGGCAGTGATTCGAACAGCACAAAGAATAGACCCACGCCGAAGATCAGCACGAGGGGCGAGAAAACGACGAGCAGGTTCTCGGAATTGACCTCGGGCGATTCCGCCGACAGGTACGTGCGCGTCAATGCCTGAATGGGAATCAGCAATAACAACGACGCCACGACGAACCACCGCAGCCGGCTGAGGTTCGCGTTCTGGAACCTGACCAGCAGGCCCACGAGAAAAAACGCCCAGAGCCAATTGCCGCCCAGGCGCGGAAAATCCGATGCAATAATTTCGCGCACTCCGCCCATGCCCTTGTAGCAAACGCTCACGAAAATCAGCCAGTAATGCCCCGGCAGACCTTCGAAGGAGGGCTTGAGGGAACGCTGCAAGTTGTCCCCCATGAACGCAGCCGCGCCTTCCAGGACTGCGTAGGTCGCGGTGCCGAAAGGCAAACCGCTCAGCACCAGGTTGCGCACGATCCAGGGAGTGACGATCACGGCAAAAGCCGCGAACGTCACCACTCCCAAAGTCCAGCGCCGTTGCGTGGCCCAAACGATCGTGAAGATGAGAACAGGCAGAATCAGCCAGCCGACGGAATAGCGGGTCAGCATGGCCAGGCCAGTGACCGCACCGAGCGCTGCGGCATGCGCGAACAATTTTTGTCCCGTGCCGCCAGTCCGGCTTCGCTCCTCGAAATGACTCAGCAGCCAAACCAGCAGCAGGACCAGATCGATCAGCAGCATGGTGCTCAGTCCTGAAATGGTGAATCGCCAGTACAGTTCCGTTAGCACGAACAAGAGCGCCGCCATCCACGCCACTTGTTGATTGAACCAGCGACGGGCCAGATGAAAAACGAGCAACGCCCCGAGGCCGAAAAGGAGTTGGTTGCCAATCGCGATGCTCATGTTCGGCAGGTACACGCTGAAACCCCTCTTCGACACGAGGTCTCCGGGATCGGGCGTCACGCTCAACACGCCGGCCAGCAGCAGCGGATACAACGGCGGATTGGAAATGTCTCGATGCCCTTCCTCGAGTCTCGGCCATTGATTGGTGGGCGGCGCGGGCGTCAGTGTGATGCTCAACGGCCGCACGAACAGCGTCGTGAAGCCGCGGCCCTCGGCGATGTTGCGGCCCAGTTGCGCGGTGTCCATCGCTTCGGGGTTGGTGAAGTTGCGAAAGCAGAACGTGTCATAGACCAGCCCCAGCATCGCGAACGCGACGACCACGAAAATCGCTCGAATGTACTTGGCCCCGCCGCCCTCCTCGAGGCGGTGAATCCACTCCTGCAGTCGCATCGTCCCTTGCATTCAGTTTATTCCCCGCGCCAATTTTTAGAGTTGCTCCAACTGATACACGTGCAGCTTGCGGTGCAATGTTCGCCGGCTCATGCCCAGCTTCTTCGCGGCCGCGCTCCGGTTCCCGTCCAATTCCTTCAACGCGCGAATGATCAATTGCTTCTCCGCTTCTTTCACCGTGATGTCCGCCGCGTTGAATGCATCGCCGCCGCCCAATTCTTTGTCGTCGCCCAGACGAATGTTCTGCGGCAAGTCCCGCACGCTCACGCTTTCGCCGCGAGAGAGAACCACGGCGTGCTCGATGGCCGTGCGCAATTCCCGCACGTTTCCAGGCCACGAATAATTCATTAACATCTCCATCGCCTCGCGCGAAATCGCCTCCAGCTTCTTGCCGTTCTCCTCCGCGAATTCCTTCAGGAACGTCGTGGCCAGCAGCGGCACATCGTTCTTCCGCTCGCGCAAAGGCGGCAGATGAATCTCCAGCACGCGCAGTCGAAAGAACAAATCCTCGCGGAACTCCCCTTCCTTCACCAGCGCCGGCAGATTCTTGTTCGTGGCCGTGACCAGCCGCACGTCAGCACTCAGAGTCTTGTTCGAGCCAACTCGTTCAAAGGTTCTTTCGCCGAGGAAGCGCAACAGCTTCACCTGCGTGGACTGATCGAGCTCGCCGATCTCGTCGAGGAAAAGTGTTCCGCCCTGCGCCTGCTCGAAGCGGCCCACACGTCTTTCGTGAGCACCGGTGAACGCGCCCTTCTCGTGCCCAAACAATTCGCTCTCCAGCAAAGTCGGCGAAAGCGCGGCGCAATGGACCGTGACGAGCGGCGCGTTCTTGCGCGGGCTTAATTGATGAATCGCCTTGGCGATCAACTCCTTGCCTGTGCCACTCTCGCCCGTGATCAACACCGTCGTGCGCGCCGGCGCCACAGCACGCACCAACTCCAAAACTTCATTCATCGGCGCCGTGCTGCCGATGATGTTCTCCATCCCGAACTTCGTGTGCAGTTGCTGTTTGAGCACCACGTTCTCGCTCTCCAGCTTCTGCTGTTTGAGCACACGCGCGATGCGCATCTCCAGCTCATCGAGCTGCAAACGGCCCTTCGCGATGTAATCATCCGCGCCATTCTTCATCGCCTCGACGGCCAGTTCCTCCGAGCCGTAAGCGGTCATCAGGATGCACACGGGCGGACGCGGCAGCGCCTTGGCGCGCTTGATCAGTTTCATGCCGTCGTCCTGCGGCAAACGATAATCGGTGAGCATCACGTCGAAACTTTCCTCTTCGAGCAACTGCGTGGCGCCGGCGGCATCCTCGGCGACATACACGTCGAAACGATCTTCCAAAGCGGCGCGCAAACCATCCCGCGACGACTTCTCGTCTTCCACAATGAGGAGTGACGGTTTCATTTTCGTAAACGCGTCCAAAGTCCAAACTCCAAAGTTGAAAGTCGAGAGCGGGTTTCGATTTGCGCTGGGAGGGAGATGCTAAACAGTCCGCGGAACAGACGAAGGCGACGCACGGGAAAGAGCGGATGCTGCCCATCCAGTTCTTCTCTGCGTCTCTGCGCCTCTGCGGTTTCAATCTGCATTCTTTTTCACCGCAAAGACGCAGAGTTCGGAAATCCTTCCAACCCGCCTTCCCCGTTGCCAAAGAAATCTCGCATGTACGCCGCCGGCGATTCCGGCCGACCGCGGGGCGCGTCTGTCCCAGCGCGCCGGGCCACGAACCTGAACGAAGCCGCGTTCCAAGCGGACGTCTCACTCCGGCGCGCTGGGGACAGACGCGCCCTACCGAACCTTGCCAAAACCGCCCCGCGTTGATGAACTCTTCCCATGCCACACACCGCCAGCGGCAAGAACGGGTAGGGCGCTAACATCGCGACGACTTTTATCTGCTCACCTGTCTATTCGACGCTTTATCCCATGAACAACCTACGATCATTTCTCATTACCTTGTTCGTTGCAGCTTCAATTGCTGGCAGTGCCCACGCCGCGACGACAAACGCTACGTTTACGGCTGACGGTCCAGATTGGATTTACCAGCGTCACATGGATTTAACCTTCTACCTGGTTCGACACGCCGACATTTCAGACAAAGAACGAATGCTGCACCGTCACCACGCGCATTTGTTCTACTTTGAGTATTGGCTCCTGCACCGGTCGGCTCGTCGCACGTTAGCGCCCGTGCCCGCTTTGGAGGCATATTTTCCAAGGTTGCTGCAAAAGGATGTGCTGCCGTATGTGGACGTGGAGGATCCATTACAAATCCGTAAACTGTACAGTGAGGGGAAGTGCAAGGACACACGGCTCATCGACATTGTCGGAGGGTTAAAGAACCAAGATTTTGTCAGTCAGTTTCGCGCGTTTACTGGAACGAGCAAACAGAAGAAGTGAGTTCCACTCTGGCTCCCTACGAGAGCAGTCAACGCGCAGCGAGCATCCGGTTAGCTGTTCACCTTCCCGATTCGCTTCGCCCCCTTCGCTCCTTCGCGGGCAAGCTGCTCCGCCACCCTGAATCCCTTTGCTTGAACACGCCGCGTAGTTTGGCAGTCCATTTACGCTATGCATTTCAAGCCCCTGTTGCTGCTGGTGCTTACGGCGCTCTCGCTCCGCGCACAACTTCCGCCGCCCACGAATTCGCCCATCATCGGCGCGCGCCAGCCCGCCCTCAGCCCGGACGGTAAACGGCTCGCGTTCGTTTATCGCGGGGACATCTGGATTTCCGATGCGCGCGGTGGACGGGCCACGCCCATCACTTCACATCTGGAGACGGATGCCACGCCGTTGTTTTCGCCGGACGGCAATTGGCTCGCATTCTCCAGCAAGCGCAGCGGCAACTGGGACATCTACGTCATTCCCGCCGATGGTGGCCGCGCGCGGCAACTCACCTGGCACTCGGGCAGCGATGTCCCGACGGGCTGGAGTCCTGATGGCAAGTATCTGCTCTTCGCCGGCAAGCGCGACTCGGTGAATCATTCCCTCTTCGCTCTCGACGTGAACACAGGTGCGACGCGATTGCTCACGGAAGATTACGCCACGATCAATTCTGCGAACTATTCGCCCGATGGAACGCAAGTGGCGTATGGCCGCTACGGTTTTCCTTTCACGCGTCCGCGCTACGCCGGTTCGGCCGCGGCGCAAATCTGGCTGCTTGACCTCGACAGTGGCGAACGTCATCCGCTCACGACCAATCAGTTTCAACATCTTTGGCCACGTTTTATGCCGGATGGAAAAATTCTCACCGTCACCGTGGAGGAACTCACGCCATCCTCCAGCACGCTGGGGGAGCCGGTGTCGCCTATCGCCGATAACCCGCGCCGTACGCCGAATCTTTGGGTTTACGATCAAGCGGGCCACGCGAAGCAACTCACGATCTTCACGGGTGGCGCGGTTCGTTCGCCGTCCATCGCGGCGGCGAGCAGCGATATCGCGTTTGAGTACGGGCCGGATTTGTATCTGCTCAAGAAAGGCGAAAGGGAGCCGCAGAAATTAAAACTGGTCGCAGCGGCGGATGAAAAACAAACGACGCGGCGGCGCGAAAAAGCGACCACTGGCGTGACCGAGGCCGAGCCGTCGCCAGATGGAAAGACTTTCGCGTTCGGATTGCAGGGCGAGATTTGGACCATCAGCATGGAGAAGCCGAAAGGCATCGCCGCGAAGAGCGCTGAGTACGCCACGCGCCTCACGGATTGGGCGGGCGACGATTCGGATTTCTCGTGGTCGAAGGACGGCAAGAAACTTTATTTCACGTCGGACCGCGAGTTCTACACCCGCATCTACGAACTCGACGTGAAGTCGCGCCAGGTCACGCCGCTCTGGAAACGAAACAGCGACGTGGAGAAACTGAGAATGTCACCCGACGGCACGACGCTTGGCTTCTGGGTCACCGGCCAGGAGGGCGGGCTTTACACGATGACGCTGACCAATCGCGAAGTGAAAAAACTCGTGAGCGTGCCCGGCCCGCAATGGCGCAACCAGGGCGGAGCGGATTTCGATTGGTCGCCGGACATGGCCTGGATTTGTTACGCGCATCGGGGCGAGAGCAAAGCGTGGAACTTGTGGATCGTCGCGGCGAACGGCGCGAGCGAGCCGCGCAACATCACGCGCCTCTACGCCTACCACAGCATGCCGGCGTGGTCGCCCGACGGAAAATATCTGTTCTTCCAAAGCAATCGCGATGGCAACGGTCTCTACGTGCTGCCGCTTACGCGCGAAGACGTTCGCGTGAGCGACACCGATCTGAAATTCGTGAAGTCTACCAATGCGGTGACAGTGAAAATTGAATTGGAGGACATTCACCGCCGCATTCGCAAAGTCGCTTCACAAACGCCGCAGTCGGGACTTCAAGTGACCTCGGAAGGCCAGATCGTGTTCATCACGGAGGGCGACATCGCGACGCTGAGTTACGACGGCAAGGATTTCAAAAAGGTGACGAGCGGCGGAAACAAAACCCAGTTGCGCGTGAGCAAGGACGGCAAGAAAGCGTTCTTCACCAGCAGCGGCGATCTCTACTCGATCAAATTGGATGGCGGCAAAGAGGAGAAGATCACCTTCAACGCCGAGTGGGAGCGGAACATTCGTGCCGAACGCCAAGCGGCCTTCACACAATTCTGGCGTTCCTACGAACGTGGTTTTTACGACGCCAATTTTCATGGTCGCGACTGGTCAAAGATCCGTTCGCGCTATGAGCCGCTGCTCGATGCCGTGGAGACGAACGATGAATTCGCGGGCTTGCTCAACAGCATGATCGGCGAATTGGAAACCTCACACGCCGAAGTGACCGCGGGCACGAACAAAGAGGCCATTCCCTCGCCTACCACGCCGCACCTCGGATTCACGTTCGACTATCGCTACGCGGGGCCGGGCCTCAAAGTGAAAGGCGTGCCGCACGCGTCACCCGGTTGGTATGAGAAGACGCGGCTGGAACCTGGCGAAATTGTTCTGGCCATCAACGGCGAAGACGTGGCGCTGAACGAAAATCTTTACAAGATCATCAACGACAAGCAGGACCGCGAATTTGAATTCCTCGTGAGCACGAACGGCGAGAAAGCGGATGCGCGTACGATCAAATACAAAGCGCTGACCAGCGAAGAGTGGACGCAACTCAATTACCAGAACCGCGTCGAGTACACGCGCGCGATGGTTGAGCGCAAGAGCGGCGGCAAGGTGGGTTACTTGCACATCGCGAGCATGGGCGCGCAAAACCAGACACAGTTCGAGCGCGAAGCTTACGAATACATCGTGGGCAAGGAGTCGATGATCATCGACGTGCGATTCAACAATGGCGGCAACATCGCGGACACGCTCGTTGAGTGGCTTCAGCGCAAGCCGCATGGCTGGCTGCGTCCGCGCGATGGCGTGAAGGAGCCGGTTCCATTTCACGCGTGGGATCGCAAGATGGTCGTGCTGCAAAACGAGCACAGCTATTCGAACGCAGAAATTTTTCCGTCCGCGATGCGTGCGAAGGGACTCGCGCAACTTATCGGCGTCGCCACGCCTGGCTATGTGATCTGGACGGATTCACTCAGCCTCGTGGATGGCACACGCGCGCGCATGCCGATGACCGGCGCTTATCGCATGGACGGCACGCCCATGGAGAACAATGGCGAGAAGCCCGACATCGAAGTGCGTTTGTCGCCGGACGACTGGCTCAACGATCGCGATCCGCAGATCGATCGCGCGATCGAAGTGCTCGTCAGCGGCGCTGTTGCGGCGCAATAATGCCGGCTGATTTCCATCGAACGCTCTGCGCCATCGAAAGCGGCATCCGCGAGCGCCTCCATCTCGGCGCGCAGATCTTCGTCTCACGCGACGGTGAAGTTTTGCTCGACGAGGCCTTTGGCGAAGCGCGCGAAGGCGTGCCGATGCAGCGCGAGTCTTTGATGCTCTGGCTTTCCGCCGGCAAACCGATCACCGCCTTCGCCATCGGGCAACTCGTTGAACGCAGCCTGCTGCGTTGGGAGACGCGCGTAGCGGAAGTGATGCCCGAGTTCGCGGCGCACGGCAAAGACGCGGTGACGATCCGTCATCTTCTCACGCACACGGCCGGGCTGCGTCACGCCGATGACATCGACAGCACGCTGAGTTCGGACGAACAGATCGCGCGCATCTGCGAACTGCCATTGGAGCCGAATTGGATTTCCGGCCAGCGCGCCGGCTATCACGTGTGGGCGACGTGGGAATTGCTCGGCGAAATCGTGAAACGCGTCAGCGGTAAACCGGTCGATGAATTCGTGCGTGAGAATATTTTTCTTCCGCTCGGCCTGCACGATTCGTGGCTGGCGCTCTCTTCTGAAAGTGCGAAGGAATACGGCGACCGCATCGCTTTCGTTTACGACACCGTCAGTGGCGCGCCGCAATCCAAACTGGAATGGAACAGCCTGGACGGTCTGATGCGTTGCCGTCCTGGCGGAAGCGCGCGCGGACCCATTCGAGAACTGGCGCGGTTCTACGAAATTTTATTGCAGGGCGGTGAAAACATTTTGCGCCAAGACACCGTGCGCGTGATGACCTCGCGCCAGCGCACCGGCCTGCTCGACAAAACCTTTCAGTTCAAAATGGATTGGGGACTCGGGTTCATCATCAACTCGAACCGTGACGGTTTTCAGATGCCCTACGGCTACGGTCGCTACGCCTCGCCGGGCACCTTCGGTCACAGCGGCAACCAAAGCTCGTGCGCCTTCGCCGATCCGCGGCACCGGCTCGTCGTGGCGTGGTCGTGCAATGGTCTGCCCGGCGAACGCAAACATCAGCACCGGCAGCGCGCCATCAACAACGCCATTTACGAAGACCTCGGGATCACGAACGTGAATGGGTAAGGCGCATTACGACCCGGCGGTTTCACGGAAGTAAGAACGCCCTTTTGAGGAAGCGCCTACTTGCTGGAAAGCGCGGCCACGAGACAGGCCAGTTCGTCGGCCACCTGCGCCGGGTCGCTCATCGTTTGGCGAATCTCAGCTTTGACCAACTCGCGAAAGCGCTTGCGCAGCCGGTGAATGGCGACCTTGGCGGCGCTCTCGCTGCAACCCAATTCGCCCGCCGCTTTCGCTTGCGAAATGTTTTCGTTGTCGCCCGTCAGCCAGGGCTTGAGGACTTGAAATTGTTTTTGATCCTCGGGTGTGGCGTGTTCGGCCGACAATACGCCCAACGCGCGATCGAGAACGGTCAAAGCCCATTTGCGATCAAACTCGCGCTCTGGATCAACAGCGTTCGCATCCTGGATCTCCAGGCCCGTCGCGGTGTCATGCTGTCCCTCGATTGAAAGTGTCACCTGGCCGCCGCCCCGCTTCGCCGCGTTCGCGTGGTCTCGCATGTCGGCCAGAAAATTTTTCACCGCCGCGAGCAGGTAGGAACGGAAACGACCCCGTTGCGGATCAGCGTTCAACGCCCGGCCCGCGAGCAAACGCGCGAAAAACTCCTGCGTCAGATCGCGCGCGGCATTTTCATCCGATGAATTGCGGCGCACGAATGCAAACACCGGCGCGTAGTACGCCGCGCACAAATCACTCAACGCCGCCTTGGCATCCGGAGAATTACCGCGCGCCTCCAGCACGCGCGTCCATTGTGTGGTGACGAAGGCGTGGCCCGATGCCGGTGCGGGTGACGGTATCGACATCAGTTTGGATTCGGCTGCACGAGCTTGTAGCGAATCTTCACATGCGGAGCGGAATTAGTGGCGTCGAGAAATTGGAGAATGCCGAATCCATCTTCCCGCGTCCGAAACAAAAACGTGTCCGCCTCCCCAGGAGCTTTCGTCAATTGAGAATCTTGCTCGGGGGTTTTGCGCGCCAACGTCCAGTTCCAGGCCACGTCCGCGGCCGGCAATGAATCCCACGTGTCTTGCCGAGCCGCAGTGGCGACCAATTCAAATGCCTGCAAGACGGCGCTATGCTCCAACGCGATGAGGGCTAGCACATCGGCACCGTTCCTCCGTAGCCAGTCCCGAGTGGAGCGTTCATCGGGACGCCAGGAACGGTTCGTGATGAAATGACCCGATTCGAAGTCCAGGCAAACGGCCTCTCCTGGCGTTACGTGAGGAGATGGCAGAGAGCGTTCGATTGGAGTCGAGAAACCTTTCGAGGCCGGCGCTTTGTTCAAAGCGGCCACGATTTGGTGGGCCTCATCAGCCGTCATTCGCCCGGAAACCTGCAAATTACCGCCGGGAATCGCACCGCGGACGACGGGTGCGCTCAACACTCTCCCGTTCGCCACGATAGCGAGCTGCCGAAGAATGTTGCTCGCAGTGAAGGATTCAAATTGCCGCGCACCTTCGGGCGTCAGTTCGATACCAATCGTGCGATGACCGAACGCATCCATCTCAATGCCCGCGCGTAACACGGCCGCACCGTCCATCAGCACTGCGCGCAACACGCGGAGTTGATTTGTTCTTCCGTTGCTCTGCAATTCCATCAACGTGTCAACGGGTGCGTTCGTGTCCTTATCATCTGCGACTAGCCGAAACTGCAACACTGAGGGCGGCCAGTTTGTTGGCGTGGCGGGTGCCCGGCGCCATTGATAAACGATGGGCCTCGTGCCAGAGGCCACAGACGCCGATGCAGTTTGTACGCCGACCGTTTCACCGATCGATGTCGCGGATTCCAAGGCCATTGGGGTGACGGGCTCCGCCGGCGAAGCGACGCGAACCGGCGGCGGAATCACGGCTCGCGAGCGATAGAGAACCAACACGCCAACAACACCAGCAATCCCGATAAGAAAGACTGCCGCCAAAGCAATCACCACTGGAATCGCCGTGCGTCGGAATCGTGATGTTGTGCCCGCCTCATTGACTTGCGGTGGTTGTCGCCGCTTCGCGCGCCACGCGGAGATCAAGCCCACCAATGTTCCAATAATCGCTCCGAGAAAAATTCCCGCGCCAAGCCCCTGCGCCAGGTTCAGCAGTTTGTTGGGCCGAAACGGGCGGCTTGAAAGTTCAGCCGTTTCCAGGACCTGAACTTCTTTGCCGGAAGTCTGCCTGCGAAAAACTTCGACGATCTTGTTGGCGAGTTGCGCAGCTTCATCCCGATCCTCGCTGTAGCCTGTGATCTCAAACAAAGCTCCGCCCGTGCTGTAGCGAACGTCCACCTGCCGCTTGAGCAAGCGATACAATCCGTCTTCCGTCCGCGCTTTCGAGGCAAAACGAAGCTCCCAGCGATGCCGTAGGTCGAGTTCCTTCGCAACCTGGTATAGCACTGGTCGGGATTGAAGCTGCAAGAGTGTGATTCCTGGTGATGTCATGTTCGGCACCTCGATGCGGGCCGTTGATTGATACATCTTTGGAAGGAGAGAAGTCACAATCGCCGTTCCGCCCACGATGAGCAAACAAACGAGAAGGCCGGCCCACGCCCCACGCACTGCGGGACCCTTCGGTGGAACTTCTCGCGCGAGGGCAGACCGCTTGAGTTGGTCCGGCTTGATGCCTTGCTGACGCGCCCATTCCGTGGAGCAGAGAAACTCCCGCTGCATCCGGTTCCACATGGGATGGAAGGACAGGCCGATGACGAAGGCCGCGATGCCAAAGATCCAACCGAGTGGACTCGGTAGAAACATGACGCTGAAGAACGGAGCGAAAAACGTCCCGGCGTTCCAGAAGCCAAAAAGAAGCGTGCGCTTCAGCAAATCTTCTTTTTCCCGTTCTGTCAGATGACCGCAGATTTCTCGCACGAGGGGCGTTTGCAACGGTGACCAGGTCCACCAATGCGAAGCGGGCACGGGCAAATTGGTCGTACCCGTGTTCGCCGGCCGAGGCGACCATGTGAACGCATTCGACGTCTGGCCCTCCGCGCCCGCCGGGGCGTGTGCAATCGTTTCCAACTGAGTCCGAAACTCCGCCGCAGTCTGGTAGCGCAGTTCCGGCCTGACCTCCAATGCGCGGAGCACAATCTCATCGAGCCGCACATCAATTTGAACCTTGCGTGAGGGCGGCTGGAGTTTGTCGGCTGGAAGTTCGCCGGTCAGCAGTTCGTAGAGAACCAGGCCGAGTGAGTAGATGTCCGCGCGATGATCCGTGATGCGATGCGCTTTCTGCTCGGGCGCCATGTATTGCGGCGTGCCCGCGGGCTGGCTTTCCGCGAGGCCGACATCCGGGCCTGACGCGTGAATCATTTTCGCGATGCCGAAGTCCGCAATTTTCACGCGCCCGCCTTTGTCGAGCAGAAGGTTCTCCGGCTTGATGTCGCGATGCACGATGCCGTGCTCGTGCGCGTACTGCAGCGCTTCGCAAACCGGCGGCACGATGGCGAGCGCCTGCTCGGGCGTGAATCGGCCGGCTTTCATGGCCTGACGCAGGTTCACGCCATCCACGAATTCCATGAGTAGAAAATAAAATCCGCTCGCCTGCCCAAAGTCGTGAATGGTGACGATGTTCGGATGGTTCAACGCCGCCAGCGCACGCGCCTCCCGCGTGAAGCGTTCCGCAAACGCCGGGTCCGCTGCCAGCGATTGCGGGAGAATTTTCAGCGCGACGAATCGATCGAGCTTCGGCTGGCGCGCCTTGAACACGAATCCCATCCCGCCTTGGCCGATGAATTCGAGAATCTCCAAATGCGGAAAGGCCGCCATCAATTCATCATGCGAAGGAGGAGCGGACTTCGCGCCACGCCCCGCCTCCGTGGGCATCGATACCGCCGCGAGCAGGCACGCCGGACAAAGCCCTTGCGGCGCTTCGGGCGGGATAGGTCCGCCGCACTTGGGACAACGTTGCTGTTGGGACGCGATGCTCATACCTCTTTCTGAGGAAGCAGAGCGCAAACGTTACGAAGAATTTTGCGCGACGGACAGAAGAAGCAGGGGTGACACAATCAGGTTCATGAAAAGTAGGGCGGGCGGTGGTTGCTGCGGCCGACGTCAGCAGGTTAACCGCCTCAAAAGACGTTTTGTGCGAATGGACATGCTTCGCGCGCAACCTTGCATTCGGTCAGGCGGACGCCTGACCTACTTTCCTTCGAAAGCAATCAATCGTATCCCTCGCTCCTTTCATCGCTCTGGATTTTTTCCGTGCCACGCCGAAGAGTGTGCGCATGAAGATCGAAGCGTTGCACGTGGGGATGAAGGTGCGGCATCCGCAATATGGAGTCGGGACCATCAAGACCGTCTCGGAACTGACGGCGGAGATTCGCTTCGATGACGGCCAGCGCACCGTGGCGCCGGAAGCCGCCGGGTTGCAGCCCGCCGAGGCGCAGGTGGAAGTGAGCGGGTTGAGCCAGCCCTTGAAACTTTTTGTCGAGGAAACCGCGCGCGCGACAGTGGCTGCGCTTGGTTTGGAAAAGCCCGAGTCGTTTGTCGAGGAACTCGCCGTGCGCTGGCACAACGGAAAGCTCGTGATGCACCCCGCAGATCCGACGCTCCAAACCAAGGAGGTGGAGCTGGAAGTTTTCTTCCACAAGATCGTGATGATGCGGAACAATCTGCGCGTGCTGGAGCAGAAGATTAACGCGCACGAGAAATTGAGCGAGGTGGAGAAGATCGACATGCAGCAATACATCACGCGCTGCTACGGCTCGATGACAACGTTCAACATTTTGTTCCGCAGCAAGGACGGGCAGTTCAATACTTGAAATTATGATCGAGGAAACCATTCGGCAGATCGAAACGCGGCTGGACGCTTCCACCAATCTCGCGCCCGAGACGCGCCAGGAACTGCTCACGCTGCTCGCGAAGCTGCGGACCGAGGCGGCGCAATTGCCGCCGAGCGCACGTTCCGCACCGGAGTCGGCCGCCAAAGCCGAGTCGGCCGAGGAACACGCCGAGCAACTGCGCGGCGCCGTGGAGGAGTTCGAAGAGAGCCATCCACAGATTGTTCAGCTTGTGAATCATCTTGCGAACACATTGGCGGGCTTAGGAATTTAACGTGCCACTTGTCGGGGAGCGCGACCGTCCCGGTCGCCCCAGTCGGCGTCTCGCCGACTGGTTCTGTCCGGCGGAGGAAGTTTTCGGCGGGACGCCGAAAACAGCGGGCGAGACGCCTCGCGCTCCCCATTCCAACTCTTCTGACTCGGGACCCGGCAAGATGCCAGGGGCACGTTGATCACATTTCCGCAATCTTCTGTCCCGCCTCGCGCACGCTGGTGACGAGTTCCTTCGGCGAGACCGCTTTCGCGTGGCCGCCCCAACTGAGGACCCAGCGTTGCACTTCCGCGAGGCTGGAGAGTTTCATCCGCAGTTCCGCGCTGCCGTCTTTCGAGTCGCGCAGTTGCTGCGAGGGATGCCAGCGTTTCTCGCGAATGTAGCCGGCGGCAAATTCATCGAAGCGAATCACCACCTCGAACTCTCCTTGCCCACTGACGACGCCAAAGCTGTCGTGCAAGCGCTTCTCCAGCGAAAATTTCGCCGGTCGCGCGAACGTCTTGCCAGTCGGCTGAATTTCCGAGATACGCGGCGGCACGAAAGTGCGGATGTCTTTGCGCGCGTGGTCGAACGCGAAGAGGAACCATTCGCCGTTGATGTTCGCGAGATGATACGGGTCCACCACGCGCGATTCGGGTTTCTTCTGGCCCGGCTTGCGGTAATCGAAGCGAATCTGTTTCCGCGCGGCGGTGGCCTTCGCGAGCGCATCGAAGATTTCGAGATTCAGAATCGGCTCGGCGCTGGTGCGAAACGAAATCGTCTGGTCCCACTCGGCGATGTTGAACGAAACCGTTTCGGGCAGTTGCGACGCCATTTTCTTGAGCGCGCTGACGAGGGGCTTCTCGAAGTTTGTCCCGCGATATTGCTCCAGGGCTTTTTCCGCAATCATCAGCGCCACCAGTTCGCCCTCGGTGATTTGAAACGTGGGAAATGAACTGACCGGCTCGGTGTAATGATAGCCGAACCGGCTGCCATCGTATTCCAGCGGCAGGTTCAGCCGGTCGCGCATGAACTCGATGTCGCGCTGGATGGACTTGGTGCTGACCTCCAATTCGCGCGCCATCGTCGCCGCGTTCGGATAACTGCCCGACGCAATCTCATGGTGAATGCGCATCATCCGCTCCAGCGGCGGACGGGATTTGGGGTGAAGAACGCTCATGTCGTTGCGCGAATGCTTCGGTTCTAGGGGCCACGACCAATGAGCCGATCATATTCGCTATGATGGCCAATCCAGAACCAGACGATGTCGGAACCGTCTTCCACGGCGGCGGCTCGATAATGAATCCCAACGCGGGCTGACCACATCCGCCCTACTTTCTTGAAATGCAATGATGGATGCCGAGGGTCGCGCTTGAGCAATTCAAAGTTCTTGTCAGCCAGTGCCCGAATGTCTTTTGGAAGCTGCTCGTAGAACTTCCAGAACTTGGGACTGGCGCGATGCTTCACAAATCGGTGCAACGCCCGGCGCGCAAATCCCGGACGGCCTCGTCGGCAAGGGCATCGAGACGACCGGCGGCAACATCTTCCTCGAACTGCTTGTCCCACGCGGCGGCATCGAAGCCGAGAAACCAATCGCGGAAGGCGGCCAAGTCACTGCGCGAGAGCTTCTGGACGGCGTTTTCAATTTCAAAAACGGTGCTCATGCTGGAAGAATACCGGCGGCGAACTTCTGGGCAAGCGCCGAAACTTTACACGAACTCGATGTCGCGCTGGATGGACTTGGTGCTGACCTCCAATTCGCGCGCCATCGTCGCCGCGTTCGGATAACTGCCCGACGCAATTTCATGGTGGATGCGCATCATCCGCTCCAGCGGCGGACGGGATTTGGGGTGAAGGACGCTCACGCCTCAAAAGAATTGCCACAGAGGGCGCAGAGAACACAGAGAAAATGGGAAATGATGCTAGAACCACGGGTAGCACAGGCTACCAGCATGTGCTGTCCGGCAACCTGCCGGACGGAACGGCGGCAACGCTGGAAAAGGAGAGGAGCCTCCGACCATTGAACGCTCTCATCATTCCGTTCGGCAAGTTGCCGAACGGTGACGGGCTGGTAGCCCGTTCCACCCAAACAGGAGCGCGCCGAGGCGAAGGGAATCGCGACGTGATCGAGATGACATCTTCAAGAACGGTTCATGATCCCGGTATCATGATGATGAGAGGAGGCCGTCGAACGCGCGGGCCTTGGCTTCTTCCTCGGCGGCTTCCTGGACGCGAAGTTGGCGCCGGGTTTCCTCGGCCCACGCCTCCTCGACGCGCAAATGCTCCAACTCGGCGGGCGTGAACAAAAGCTCGGCCGGAACTGCCGCGCCACAAAAACCACACGCCTTGCGTCTCCGATCGTAGAGCACTCCGTTACAGGTGGGGCAGTGGTGGCTCATGGGGTGTGGGGCGGAAGTGATGGGTCAGGCGGCGTAGTCACAGCTTCCTTGTAGTACGGACCAATCTCGAGAATCTGATACATCACATCTTTTATTCCGCGCGGGTCCTGACTGTATCGAGTATCAAAACGAACGACCGCGTTCGTTAAATCATCGTAATTCTTTTCGCCGACCAAAGAATGAAGATGCGATGAGTACTTCCTAAACCAATATTCCTGCCCACTCGTCCATCTGAACCGCTCGATGCCGATGCCAAGGCTGTAAGAGAAGGATCCCACAATGACCAAAGCTGCGAATACCACCACGAGTCTCAGCCAGGGCTTGACTCGTACCACAGCCAAGCAGACGAGTGCGATGAGAACCACCCCTGCAGCGAGAATGGATAATTCAATGCCGGGAAACTTCATGAATGGGGGAACGCCGTATCACTTCGGATTAGACTGCGCTGATTTATTTCGCCCCTTAAGTTCACACATCACAAATCTGCACGCCTTGCTTCAACGACGCGATATTGTCCTCGCGCTTGGGAATGAATTCCTGCGCCACGTGGCCTTTAAAGCCGGTGTCCACGATCGCCTTCATCACGGCCGGGTAATTGATCTCCTGCGTCTCATCGATCTCGTTGCGTCCCGGCACGCCGCCCGTGTGGTAGTGCGCGATGTAAGGATGAAACTTCTTGATGCGCACGATCAGGTCGCCCTCCATGATCTGCATGTGGTAAATATCGTAGAGCAGCTTGAAGCGCTCGGAGCCGATCGCCTTGCACAATTCGACGCCCCATTCCGTGTGATCGCACTGGTAGTCCTTGTGGTTCACGCGGCTGTTCAATAGCTCCATGACGATGGTGACCTTCGCCTGCTCCGCCGCCGCCATGATGCGCTTCAATCCCAGCGCGCAGTTCTCAATCCCCTTCTGATCGTCGAGACCCGCGCGATTGCCGGAGAAACAAATCAGGTTCGTGAAGCCCGCGTCGGCGACTTCCTGGATGCGCTTCTCGTAGGCTGAAACCAATTTGTCGTGGTGCTCCACTCGGTTCCACGCGCGCTCGATGCCGCCGAGTCCGTCAATGACGGGATTGCTAACCATGGCGCAAGTGAGGTTGTGTTTCTTCAACGTGGCGAAGTCGGGCGGGTTGAGCAATTCGACCGAGCGCAGGCCAAACTCCTTGCCAGCCGCGCACAGATCGTCGAGCGAGATTTTCGGATAGCACCACTTGCAGACGGAATGATTGACGCGGCCTTTGACGGCGGGCACAGCGGCGTCAGCCGCGCCCAATCGCTGAGCGAGCGACGCGGCAGTGACAGCAACAATACTGGCCTGTGCCATTTTCGTGACGGCGGAACGGCGGGAAATTGGATTGTTCATAGCTTTTGGTGTTCGACTTGATTACGGCGCAGCCTCGGCGCGGCGTCAAACGCCAAAGTGACGGGAAACGGGAAATTGCGGGTGCAGCCCACCGGTTATTTCTATAGCATGAGATTGATGACTCCCATCACGACGGAACTCATGCGTGATCAAGTCGCCGCCGCGGTCGAAGAAGCGGTGGCGCGAACGCCTATTTCGGACATCCACACGCATCTGTACGACCCGGCGTTTGGCAAACTGCTGTTGTGGGGCATCGATGATTTACTCGTTTATCATTATCTCGTTTCCGAGGCGTTTCGTTATCTCGACATGCCGTTCGAGAATTTCTGGGAACTGCCCAAGAGGCGTCAGGCCGAGATGATTTGGGAGCAATTGTTCCTCAAGAATTCTCCCATCTCCGAATCGTGCCGCGGCGTCCTCACGACGTTGAACATGCTCGGCCTGGATGTGCGCAAGCGTGACCTCAACTCGATTCGTGGCTGGTTCGACGAATGGGACACGGAGGACCTGGTGACGCACAGCCTCGAACTGGCGAACGTCAGCAACGTTTGCATGACCAACTCGCCCTTCGACGACGACGAGCGCGCGGTGTGGGAGAGCGGTTTCAAACGCGATCCGCGATTCAGCGCCGGCTTGCGCATTGATCCACTGCTCATCTCGTGGAGTTCCACCTGCACACAGTTGGCCGCGTGGGGCTATAAGGTTTCCGAAGACTTGACCGCCCACACCATCGGTGAAGTCCGGCGCTTTCTCGCGGACTGGACCGAGCGCATGAACCCGCGTTTCGTCATGGTGTCGCTCGCGCCGGACTTTGAATTTCCTGCGCAGAACGAATGCGCGCTCATCATCGAAAAAGCCATCGTGCCGCACTGCCGTGAGTTTGGAATTCCCTTTGCGCTCATGCCAGGCGTGCGCCGTCAGGTGAATCCGGAACTGCGTCTGGCGGGCGACGGCGTGGGCAACACGAACCTCGGCTCGATTCAGAATCTGTGCGCGATGTTCCCGGACACGAAATTCATCGCCACCGTGCTAGCGCGGGAGAACCAGCACGAGCTTTGCGTGCTAGCGCGCAAATTCCGCAACCTGCACATCTTCGGCTGCTGGTGGTTCCTCAACAACCCGAGCCTGATCGAAGAAATGACGCGCATGCGCGTGGAACTGCTGGGCCTGAGCTTCACGCCGCAACATTCGGATGCGCGCGTGCTCGGCCATCTGCTCTATAAGTGGCAACACTCGCGGCAAATCATCTCGCGCGTCCTCGTGGAGAAATACGGCGACCTCACGGCCACCGGTTGGGTGCCGACTCGCGAAGAAATTCAGCGCGACGTGAAGAAACTCTTCGGGGGCGCCTTCGACGAGTTTTGTGCGTTGCAGTTGCGCTGAGGGCTGGGAACTCTGCTCACTTCCGTCCACGTCAACCCCGTGATTAACGCAAGCGGAAGTTCTTTCGCTACGTGGAACGCACCCTGACACACGCACCATCCTAAGGAGCGCGGCATTCATGCCGCTTCCTTGTTCTCCGGCCGAAAACGTCGCAACTATTCGGCAGTCCTGGAAAGCAGGCCGTTGAAGCGGCATGAATGCCGCGCTCCGCCGCCATCCTTGGCGCGTGTGTGACCAATTCGGTCCACTCCGTTACGACCGTCGCCTATTTTTTCTTTCAGCCTTGCTCGCGCTCACATCACACTGCCTCGCTTCATGAAACTATTTGATCTCAGCGAAGAGGTTGCCGTCGTCATCGGGGCAACAGGCGAATTGGGCGGTGCCATCGCGGAAGGCCTCGCACACGTCGGCGCCAGCATCGCGGTGCTCGGCCGTAATCGCGACAAAGGCAACGCCCGGGTGAAGAATATTTCCGAGGCCAATGGCACAGCCGTTTTCTTCAACGCTGATGCTGTGAAACGCGAAAGCCTCGCCGCCGCGCGCGCGGAGATCGAAAACCAATTCGGCCCCGTGACCATTCTCGTGAACGCGGCGGGCGGCAATGACCCCAAAGTCACCGTTACCCCGGAGCGCGCTTTCGAGTCCATCCAGATCGCCGACTGGCAGGCGAACTTCGATTTGAACCTCGTCGGCGGCGTGCTATTGCCGTGCCAGGAATTCGGCCCCGGGATGGTGGCGCGCGGACGAGGAAGCATCATCAACATCGCCAGCGTTTCCGCGCACCTGCCGCTCTCGCGCGTCGTCGCTTACTCGGCCGCAAAGGCGGCGGTATTGAATCTCACGCAATTTCTCGCTCGCGAATGGGCACCGAAGAATGTGCGCGTGAACTCCATCACGCCGGGATTTTTTCCCGCGGAACAAAATCGCAAGCTGCTCTTCAACGACGACGGCTCGCCCACCGCGCGCACGAAATCCATTCTCGCTCACACGCCCATGAGCCGCTTCGGTGTCGCGGACGAACTCGTCGGCGCGGCCGTTTTTCTCGCGAGCCAAAAAGCCAGCAGCTTTGTAACCGGCACGGACATCCGCGTGGACGGTGGATTTCTGTCGCAGACGATTTAAGCTTTTGAACCGATGAGTGATCCAATTCCCGAACTCGCGTTTGCGAAAGCCGATCAAGGCTCGGTGCCCGCTGAGGCGGTTGTCGATCTCGTGGCGAAGCTCTGTCCTGCCGACAAATACCGCGGCAAACGTCTCTTGCTCATCATTCCCGACGGCACGCGCACCGCTCCCGTCGGGTTGATGTTCAAAACGCTCTTCGCACAGATCGGCGGAGCGGCGAAGTCTCTGGATATTCTCGTCGCGCTCGGAACGCACCAACCAATGAGCGAGGAGGCGATCTGCGGACGGCTCGAAATTTCTCTCGAAGAACGCCGCAGCACATACGCGAAGGTCAACTTCTTCAATCACGAATGGGACAATCCCGCTGCGCTGAAAAACATCGGCTCCATTCCCTCGAAGAACATCAGCGAACTTTCCGGCGGGCTGTTCTCGATGGACGTGCCGGTTGAAATCAACAAACGCGTTTTTGATTACGACCAACTCATCATCATCGGCCCCGTGTTTCCGCACGAGGTCGTTGGATTCAGTGGCGGGAACAAGTATCTCTTTCCCGGCGTCGGCGGTCCC
>Ga0193753_10000732_pt1 | contig 30779 bp, 33 predicted proteins | sample H1c2metaG_FD_144925 | JGI IMG/M metagenome (GOLD analysis project Ga0193753, IMG submission 144925) | Soil microbial communities from a riparian zone of the East river system, Colorado, United States - H1c2 | ecosystem: Environmental > Terrestrial > Soil > Riparian zone | place: USA: East...
CGTTGGGCTGACGATGTTGATGCGGAGTCCGCGGGGGAGCTCGATCGCGGCGCTACGTGCGAATGCCTCAAGACCGCCGTTGACCATAGCTCCCGAGGCTCCCACACTGATTGGGTCTTCGTTGATTTGACCGGTTGTCAACGTGAACGACCCACCGTCGCGGATATGTTTCAAGCCAAAGGCAACAAGATTTACCTGGCCCATCAGTTTGCTGCGTAAGCCAATCTGGAATTTATCCTGTGTAATCTCTGCAAGCGGGCCGAAATGTACGTCGCCGGTCGTGCTCACCACGGCGTCGAAGTCGCCGATCTTTGAGAAGAGCTGCTCGATCGACGCCGGATCGGTGATGTCCACTTGAAAGTCGCCACTTTTGCGGCCGACCCTGACGATCTCGTGCCGGGCGTTCAACGCCTTGTCTACGGCGCTGCCCAGCGTGCCAGCGGCGCCGATAAGAACAATCTTCATGGTGAACTCCTTCTTCGAAGAGACTTGCCAGTCAACTTGAGTTGATATTTGAAATTCTGTTTTCGTATTCGTTTAACGACCTCTGGGAATGAATCCGGGGCTACCGGTCTTCACCACCGTGTTGTACCGTTCTCTTGTTTGAATACCGTTGATCTCGTCAAACGCATCTTGCGGAAGAGGCGCTATCTCGAAATTCTCTTGTGCGTGAGCTTGGGTCTTAGGGGTAGTCAGCAAAGCAGTTCCACGCTGAATCGCCCACGCCAGCAGGACCTGTGCCGGCGTCTTGCCGACTCGCTTCGATATGGCCAAGATGACGGGGTCTTCGAGTGGACCGGGCCTTATTCCATGACCCAGGGGGGCAAAGGCCAGCAACACAATTCCCTTCTCTCTGCAGAATTCAAGAAGTTCAGTCTCCGGAAGGTATGGGTGAGATTCCACCTGAATTACGGCTGGCTTGATCCTTGCTGCTTCGTAAATGGGCTCAAGGTCCTTCAACCCCACGTCGCCCAGTCCGATAGCACGGCATTTCCCGTGATCTACAAGGCTCTCCATCGCCCTCCAGGTGTCGAGCAACGTTATGCCAGTGTCGTAAATGACATTGCCATCATGATCCCGTGGATCCTGCTCTTCACCCGGCTGGAACGCGAATGGAGTATGGCTGAGATAGAGGTCCAGATAGTCCACTTGGAGCCGCTTACGACTTGCTTCGAACGCTGGTTCAACTCGTTCCGGCCGGTGATTTGTATTCCACAGCTTCGTGGCTAGAAAGATGTCCTTGCGCTCAATGCCTGCAATGGTGAGCCCAGCTTGCAAGCCTTGAGCCACCTCAGGCTCATTACGGTAACGCTCCGCACAATCGAATTGGCGGAACCCTGCCACGAGCGCATCCCTCGTGGCAGTGATTGTCGTTGCGGGATCGGGAACAAGAGTTCCGAACCCGAGGGCGGGGATATGACCCACACCGTTGTTGAGCGGTATCGTAGTTGAACGGAAATCAGCAGCTTCCATCATGATCAGACCTCAGCAGTATGTTTCTGCGTCTGGCAACGGCGCCAGGCCGCTTCAAACCGCGTTTTTGGGGCTAACTCGCCCGTGAAAGAAGATCGGAAGAAGTCGACTCTTCTCGTCGCTTCTCATGGAGTTGCAAATCAAAACGGCCTTGATATGTTGCCTTCGGCACTCTTATTTCAAAAAGCTGAAATGACGATCCATCGAGAGACGTGACTTAGGAGTCTTGGCGTAAAAGTCGGACTCGTCCCGATATCCAAGTACGAGTAGGACAGTGACCGTGAAACCCTTTTCCCTCAACCCGAGTTCGGCATCGAGTGTCCGGGAGTTGAAGCCTTCAAGGGGACTCGCATTGATCCCCAACTCTTCGGCAGCCATCAAGCTCATACCAAGTGCGAGATATGTCTGCTTTTCCATCCAGTGCTGTAGGTCTTTCACGTCGTAGCGGTGTAGATCGATCCACATCCGCACAGTGGCCTTCCATTGATCGGCTAACGCCTGATTCGGAAATTTGCCATCGGCTAGCTCTTTGGCATGTAATTCATCGAGGTATTCGTTTGAAAGCGTCTCACGTGTAGCAAGCACGATGACATGGGATGCGTTCCTTACCTTTGGTACGTTGAATTCAAACCCCTCACCCATGTGGTCGGCGATTCTCGAACGCGCTTCTGGAGTTGACGCGACAAGACAATGCGTACTTTGCGCATTGACTGAAGTCGGAATGGAGTACATGAACTTCAGAAGCTCGTCGAAGGTGTCGTCGGGAATACGTCGACTTGGGTCGTAAACTTTAGGGAAATGGCCGGATTCTATTAATTTACTCAGGTTCACAGTCAGTCCTTCTCTATTTCTTGTTGCCTTTTGTCGAGACCCACCACCGGGATTCGCTAGTAAGTCACATCCTTCACCTAGGTCTTAGCAGAGGTGAAAAGGTTGATCATCTGCACTACTCGACATCAATTATCGAGCCTCGCAACGTGACTATTGCGGCCAGATCGATACACGACTACGCTATCGTTACAAACGGCACGATATGACAAACCTCAGGAAGTCTTACTTCGCTGGTAGATGTGTCGGGGCACCTTTGTCCTTCACAAAAAACGCAATGAATTTCGCAGGCTCCGTCTTACTCGCATTTCGACCTATCACGTGAATATCGGTTGGGCTTTCATAGAAAGCTTGACCAGCGACTAGGGTCATTTCCCGTCCACCACGTACCTGCATTACGACGGTCCCTTCCAACACGTAGACAAACACATGAGCATTGTGGCGATGTATGGACTCAGAACCACCGGGCGGGTATACAACGGTGATCATCGTGCCCTCTTTCCTTGGGAACCCGGTGAAATCCCTCGACAGTAAGGGAGTTACCTTAATCTCTTGCGCAACCAGCCAACAGGGAGATAACCAGGCCAAGCACAACATTAGCTTTGCGATCTTCATCATTTGTCTCCTCGATTGTTTTTAGTTGAAGTAAAAGCTGTGTCCAGTTGGCTTCAAGTCGTTCTTTCTCCGAACAGGTTCGTTGATGTCGTGGCCAGCAATACCTCTCACGCGAGCCCTGACCAGATCTTTTATGGCATCTGCTCAGGACGCCCAATTCTTGCGGAAGTCCGTGTGCAATGTCAGGCCTCCGTCTACGTACAGAGTCTGGCCGGTAATGTAATTGGCATCATCGCTGGCGAGAAATGCAAATGCGGTTGCGATCTCATCGGACTCGGCAGAACGCCCCATGGGAATGTGCTTCTCAACCATCGATCGTTTCGCGGCGTCGTCTTTCCACGACGCATTGATTGGCGCAATCGTGGCGTCGGTGCTACTGAGTTAGCACGGATGCCACGATCTGCGTATTCGAGCGCGATGGTGCGCATAAGGTTTCCAAGGCCGCCTTTGCTCACGGAATAGGCCACAAAATTCGGCTTAGGTACGATTTCGTGATTAGACGAATTCATAAGGATTAGGCCCGATCCCTGTCGCAGGAAGATGTTCAGCGCGGCTCGGCTACAGAGAAAGGCTCCGCGGAGATTGACATCGATTACCTCGTCAAAATCCTTCAGCGTGAATTCGTGAGTCGCACTCTGACGATTGATGCCTGCATTGTTGATCAATACATCGAGGCCTCCCAGAAGATCTCCTATCCTGCCAAACACATCCCGGACTTCGTTCTCATGAGTTACATCAAGGTGTTCGACAATGACTCGGTCCGGATACTCCTTTTGAAACTCCTGTCGTACCCTGAGCAAGGTCTCATCCGCCACCACGTCGGTGATAACCACCTTCGCTCCCTCGAAGGCAAAGCGTTGTGCAGTCGCGAGCCCGATGCCCTGTGTTGCTCCCGTGATCAGAACTCTCTTGTCCATTAGGCCGGTCATCGTATCTCCTCCAAATAGCGGGTTGCGAGAAAGCTGTCGAGGGAGAATCGCGCTCTACCGACAACTAACGCGCGGATATGCCTACGAAAGAACAATGGCCTGCCTCTGATCGAGGCAGGCTCACCTGCGTTCCTTCGTTCATCAATCAAGCGGTTACGCCAGATTCGACTCAGTTGCTGGACCATCGCTCATCGTGATCTTTCCGTTGAGACCCGTCGGGAAGAATCCTCCCTGTCGCGAGTTTGCCTGCATTCCGAAGGCTAGATATAAAACCTGTCCTGCAGTTCTGGTCGCGGCCAAGCCGTTGTCGAGATTGATGGAAAGATACTGCGTTCCCTTTCCGCTGGGAGGCGGGATGAGATCGGCGCCATCGACAGCCGAGGAAGCTATCTTCAGCTTAGCTACTTGCGTGTGGATGCTTCCCGCGTGTTCAGCCTCCGCAGCGAGGAGGCGAGCCGCTGTGGTGATCACGCCGGGTGTTTTGAGCATGCCTGCAGCGCCCGTATAGGCAGTTACCCCAATGTCCTCGAGAATTCGAGCGACCGTCAGAAAGTCCACCTGATTGCCAAATCCAATTCCCAAAGCATTCAGATTGATATTCGGTCTTGCGACGGCAGCCGTCCCAAGTGCACTTCTCAGCAAAATAACGTGAGCCCGTTCGTCCGACCCGATCTCAGCAGCGATGTCCCGGCTGAAGATTTCGTCATTGTCGAAAACTACCTGCGTCCCCCCTGTGGTCTCGCCGCCAGAGGCCGGGTTTTCACCGATTGCCTTACCATCGATACCGATACCGAAACTAGTGATGGATTTACCTTCTACGGCGTAGGTGTAAAACTCTGCTTCGAGATATTCGAGGTTGAGTGCGAAGTTGAGAATATCTGTCTCTGTAATGGCCTCCGTTGCACTGGAGGGCGAACCGCCGCCCACCGTGGCGCTGGCGGCGTCCATCTTTCTCATAAAACGCTCCCGATTCGGGGACGCGGATGCAAGGTCATCGAACAAATTCTTCGGCATATCATTCTCCAATATGTGCTGGTTGTGGCGGTCTTAGGTTGATCTCGGGACAGTTGGCCGGCGATCATGTCCAGAGTTGGGGATGCCCAACATCATTACCCTCAGATATTGTCGATATATTCGACAGATCAAAGTGATCCTCGTGAAGACGGACAGGGCAGACAAATTATCGGACTGAAGCCATGCGCTTGTGATCCGAAAATATGCAGGGTCAGGCCTGTTGTTTCCTATAGGTGAGTGTTGCGATGTTCTCGAGCACTCACGCTGAGAACTACTACCGAACAGTCAGTTCAGCCCCAATCGATTCGGTTGACGAGACTGGGGCGACGTTCTGGGTTTTTCTATTTGCACAAATAGTCGGCATTAGGCGAGCAGTGGCTTCAGCTATGACGAGTCGTTTGGCCCTCAATAGCCGTGTCTTGGTGGCAGGCAGGGAGAGATGCAAGCGAGTTGCAATTTCGTTCAAGGATAAGTCGTCGTTAAGGCGTATCTGCAATCCCTCCTTGAGCAGCCACGGCAAGGAATCAACCGCGTGTCGAAGAACTTCGTGTTCTTGCTTAATCCGCAACATATTCAAGGGATCGGGACGTGGGTCAGCTACAGCCATGAGCAACAACTCATTTTTCTAAGCGTCGCCTGTCACCTCATACACGTCCTTGTATTTTCGTCGTATCATGAGCGCGGAATTGATCGCGATGCGAGTGAACCATGTCGAAAACTTCGCTCTGCCGTCAAATGTTGACAGCTTGAAATAGGAGCGGATAGTCGCCTCCTGCAAGGCGTCTTCTGTGTCAGCTTCTGTTCGAAGGATGCTCCTTACGGCGCGACGTGCTGTGGGGGAGGCACCTTTGACGAGTTCAGCATAAGCATTCTCGTCGCCTGCCTTGGCAAGAGCGACAAGCTTCGCGTCCCCCGATGGAAGAGACGCTTCATTCGTTTGATTGCCGCACTGTACAGCCATGTCGCTATCATCCTGCACGACAATGTTGCGTTTCACAATCTCGGAATTAGGGGGCCCAGACCTGCAATCTTTGCAGGTTGACCGCGGGACCGCGAACGCCTTCTGATTGCCTATCGCAATTGGATCTTAGACACAACTAACGAAGAGCGAGAAGCTTACTTTCGTGCAAATCAAGCTCATGCTCTATTGAGCGGCCGGGGAAAGCAAGTCAGGCAGGAGCTTCAGAGTATGTGCAAAAGCGGCACCGCTTCCAACCGTTCGGGCGAAAATCAGAGAACCCTCGATGCGAATGAGGGCTTCTTCTGCCCTGGAGCGGGCGTCCACTCCATCTCAGTGGCGATCTTAGTAAAAGCATCGATCCACGCCTGCGTCATTTTGCGAAGCACAATCCGTAGCTCCTCTGGCCCGACTGGATCGATAGGACGTCAAGAATGCTGGCTTTCGAGCCACTCGAATAGGATTCTTCAAGGCGCTCCACCACCAAGGAAATGCGCGCTCGTGGAGTCCCCGTCGCATCTAACAGTTCGAAGATGTTGGACTCGAACCAGGCAGCAACTGATTCCGCAACCGTCGTCACTATCTGGTCTTTGCCCGCGGGATAGCGGTAGTACAGACTCGCCTTTTCAAGGCCTGTCTCATCCGAAAGCATTTTGAGACTGACTCCCTCAAAGCCGTACGTGCGAAAAAGATCCAGTGCTATCTCCAGAAATGCGTCATCACTAATTACTCGATGGCCATTTAGAATGTCTTCACTCTATTTCTGCCGAGAGTCCGGTAAAGATTCATTTCAGAAGTGTATCGATAGAACTTGATCAAACGGCGCGTGCGCTCAATGCCGAGCACACCTTTCAGGTGTTTTCGACTAAACAATCGTTTTGCACAAGCATCATGGCAGCACGACACACCGATTCGTTGTTCGTAAGAGCAATTCGGGAGCCTTACTACAATATGACTATTACCTTGGTTCGCTGTCGTTGCTCTCTTGGTTGCGGACGTCGAAGCGTTGAGCTTAGTCACCAGGCAAATCCGCCTCAGCAGAAATGTGGGGCTAGGATTCCTCGATTGTCATTTACTGAAAGCACCGACTCGATTTGCGTCGTCTCAGCTCGCGATATTCTAGGGCGCCGCCTATAGGTTCTTACGGGGACTTAACGTCAGGGCAAATAGCATTCGAATACCTGACGAGGAACCAAGTCACAACATCTTCTTGATCCCCGGCGGGTTAGCCCTATAGTCAGGCGACTGTCACCAGCGCCCTCCCCCTATGCAAGACCTCACTATATAAGGAGCTGAAATGTTTAAGGTCACTGGCGGCCTGGCGGCTGCTGCCATCACAATTGGAAGTCTTCTTTCCGTCACTGCGTCAGCCGAGTCCAAGGCGAAGTCCGGAGCAGTATTCGTGATGACAAATGCCGCAACAAAGAACGAGATCATTGCATTCGAGCGTTCCGCAAATGTATCTCTCACCGAGACCGAGCGGTACGACACCCCAAGGTAGAGGCAGCAGTGGAGTTACGGATCCTCTTGGCTCCCAGGGATCGCTGACATTGAGCCAGGACCACTCCCTTCTGTTCGCCATAAACGCTGGAAGCGGCAACATCTCCGTATTTGGTGTCACACGTTCGACCTTAGCTTTTCTCGACAAGGTGCCTTCGGGAGGCAGCGAGCCAGTTGCCGTTGCAGAACATCAGAACCTCGTTTATGTATTCAACGCGGGTGCTGCTGGAAGCCTGGTTGGATTCACTTTGGATTTCGGCGGGCATCTCAAACAAATCAAAGGTTCGACCACATTCCTGACCGCTGCAGCGAGCGGCGGAGCATCGCTAGCCTTCAGTCCGAACGGCCAGTTCCTTGTAGTAACTGAAAAGATCCCGAACAACATCGACGTATTTCGGATCAAACCTGACGGAACGCTCGGACCCATTGTCGTGAATCCAGATGCTGACCCAGGCATTTTCTCCGTTTCATTTGCGTTAAACGGCACGCTTATCGCCTCAGAGACGGGAACCCCTGGAGTCACAGATAGTGCGACTATCTCTTCGTACAACATTTCGGCCAGCGGCAAGTTAATACCCGTGAGCGAACACGTTTCCAAATTCGGTACCGCGAACTGCTGGAAGTTATCACTCCAGACGGAAAGTTCGTTTACGTCTCGAACGCAGGAACAGCATCGATCTCCGGTTTTGCGATTGGCAAGAATGGTTCTTTGACGCCAATATCCGGAACCATCGTAGGCAACAATCCCCAGGGAAGCACGAATCTGGACATTGAAATTAGCACGGACGGCAAGTTTGTCTACACGCTGAATTCTGGTTCCGGCGACATTGGTGTCTTCGAAGTCGAGTCGGACGGTACGCTGAACAACCTTGGTACTGCGGGTCAATTTCCGAAATCCGAGGGATTCAACGGAATCGCTGCTCTTTAAGCAGATCAAACAGGGTTGCGGCCTTAGCAACCCTGTTTATCTATATGAATTGAGTAAAGAACAAAGCCTCGGATGAAGCTCTTCAGCAGCCGGTGAAACACCTTGGATTTTGTTCGACACAGTAAAGCACTGATACGAAGCTGCGCGGGGGCTGAACACAATCAGAGATGGTGTTTATTGAATTGATCTTTCAGCAAAGCGAGCTCAAAAGAGGAGCTGAGGTTTACTCAATGACGCAAGACGATGCGAAAAGACTGGTCGGTGAACATGGTGCAGAGCTTGTAGCGCCTGATATGGCGGTTGGTCTAGGTACAGGCACGACCGCTACGCGGTTCATCCGCGCACTGGGAGCTCGCAATGCACAGACAAATTTGAATATTCGCTGCGTTGCATCTTCTAAAGCAAGCGCTGATCTCGCTCGCAATCTTGGTCTCGATGTCGTTACCTTAAACGAGCTCCCGAGGCTGGATCTTTACATCGACGGCGCGGACGAGGTCGACTCAAAGCTGAATCTCATCAAGGACGGAGGCGGTGCGCACCTTCGAGAAAAAATTATTGCTAGTTGTTCGGATCGATTTGCCGCTCTCGTTGACTCCTCCAAGGTCGTCCCCACATTGGGTAAGTTTCCTTTACCCGTTGAAGTTGTGAAGATGGCGTATGTTCCCGTTGAGCACAAGCTCGACGCGCTAGGCCTAAATCCGATCCTCCGCCATGAGAAAGGCACAGACCAACCGCTGCTCACTGTCGAGAACAACTACATTCTCGACTGTTATTGCGGCCCAATTTTTGATCTGGAAATAGTCTCCACTAAAATTCGCAATATTGTCGGAGTAGTCGAGCACGGACTCTTTCTAAACATGACCTCAATGTGTCTCGTTGCTGGCGACGACGGGGTCATTCAACTAAAACGCTCAACGTAACGAGTCGCCCAATCCCCTCTCTCATGACACTGAAGGTTATGTGCCATTTGACTCAAACTTTCTATACCAACCGAACCGAGGAAACCGATGAGCCTGATTGACAAAGCCGTAGAAGCAAACCGTAGTTATGCCAAGATACCCAATCCAGCGCGTGCGGAACGTCCAGCCCCCAAGCTTGCGGTTGTCACCTGCATGGACCCACGGGTTTCAGACCTTCCAGCAATCCTCGGGCTACAGCATGCGGATCTCGATGTAATCCGAACCGCCGGGCCGGCAGTAACCGACGACGTTCTCGGAGAGCTCGTCGCGTCCAATCGCATCATCGGAACAACTGAGATCATGCTCCTCAACCACACCGGATGCGGATTCACGACCTTTACCGACGAGGAGCTTAATACAAAATTAGCTACTTCCACCGGTGACCCGTCACCTGCTCCTATGCGGTTCTTCTCTTTCAAAGACCCGATACAGCATACTCGGGAACAAATCGAGAAGGTGAGGTCTCATCCGTGGATCGCAAAAGAGGTTCCCGTTCGCGGCTTCGTTTTAGACATGGAGACGGGCCTCCTCAAAGAAGTTGAGGATGTTCTCATGTAGGCTACCTCTTGAATAGTCGTTGAGGACCTGATCCCAGGGCCGGTGACTCCTGTATCAATGACGGGCCCCGACATAGGAGTCTACCGGCACGAGGGTCCGCCAATCCAACAACACTGCTTCCGAGAAGCGCGTTTTCTATGAGCACGTCACTGGTGTCAAGGGTTTGTTCTTTGCTTTTTCCTTCATAGGGCTTTTGCTTTTGTTGTTGGTCTTGGTTTCGTTGCTCTCCACCGGGTTTCTATTCGAACTCTTGATGAGCTGTCTTGGAGCAAGCTCGGTGCAGGTTGGGGTTCGAGAGGAGAGTCGATGCTGCTATTTATCGGTCGGCCTTAGAAGACCAAAACGCGCACGCAGTCATCGGAATACGGTGTCGTCGCAACGGATAAACAGGATCATCTTTAGGCCGCTTGTTCGTAGAACGGCATGTACGGTTCTTGGCTGCTCCAGAGGCAGTGAAGCAACACGGCCAGTTTGCGGGCTACCGCAACAACGGCCTTGCTCTTGGCCTGCTTGCCCCCTCTTGCGGCTAAGTGCAGACCCCATTGTCGAAGCGCCGAGTCTCGTCCGTGCGGTCGAAGGATATGGTTGGAGCACTCGATTAGCAGACTTCGGAGGTATGCGTTGCCGGCATGGGTGATGCCAAGCTGAGGATCGTGGTCTCCGGACTGACTTCGCCGCGGTCGCAAACCCAGGTAGCAACCCACATCGCGACTTCGTCCGAACCGTTCCTTGCTGCCGAGGTCAGTACGAAGGTCAAAGCGGTGAGGTGGCCGACGCCGTGAACCTTCAGCAGGGCCTGTGTCTCCGGATACTCGGTCTGGCCGAGTTGCTGGATCCGCCGGTCGTACTGCTTGATCTTGACTGTTATCTCCGCGATCTGTTGGAGCACTGGACCGAGCGCTTGTGCCAGTCCAGGCGGCATAACGGCCAGGCTGCGCTGAGCGAAGCACGCTGTAGCGGAGGCCGGCATACGATAGCGGCAGGACTTCGTCAGACCACGAACGGCGTTCACCGCAGCCGTGCGCAGTCGCACCAGCAGGGCTCGCGCACGGATCAGGGTGAGGGCCTCCTGCTGCGCGACGGTGCGGTGGGCGATCGGCCGAAGTATGTTCGGATCAAGCCCGGCATAACGCGCCAGCTTCTCAGCATCGACTTGGTCGCTCTTACGATCGCTGTGCGAGATCGTTCGCAGCTCACGGACGTTCGCTACGATGACTTCGTGGCCTAGTTCTTGCAGCTGTTCGCTGATCCAGATCGAGTGCGTTCCAGCCTCCATCGCAACCCGCGCTGGAGGCACATCGGTGAACCACTTCTCGATCGCCTTCGGGGTGGTTTTGAAGCGGCCACGGTCGACCACTTCTCCGTCCTGGTTGAGGGTGCAGTAATGGCTCCAGACGTCGCCAAGGTCGATGCCGGTCGTGATCTCAACCTTGGCCTGTCTGCGTGGGACTTCAGCGATGAGGTGCTGCGCTGGCTTCTTCATGGGAAACAGTCTCTCCGATCCGGAAGACCTGCTCATCCCATTTCCCGGTATCAATCTGCGACACCCGCGCATCAGATCTGTTGAACAGTCTCCCGGTAATGAACAAAGGACTCCACGACACGGCCAACCCGCCAGTCGTGGCCCTCAACTCCAGCCCATGCCAATGAAAAAAAAGGCTGGGGCCGTCAAGATCGATCGCCGAACAAACAACGCCGACAACCTTACCGGCAAGCCCGTGCGTCTACGGCCGAGTGTAGCGCATAGTCCATACAGCTTTGTCCCCTTCGTTGTATTCATTGCCATCCCAAGGTGTGCCGCAAACATGCAGGTAGGCAAAAGGAGTGCCGGCAAACATTACCCAGGCTCCCTTGTCGCGGACCGTAGTTGGAAGCCCATTCTCTTTTGCATCAAAGGGCCACGTAATCATCCAATGAGGTCCGATTGGTATAGCAGGACTCGTCTTGTCGGCCGGATCGATGTTACTCCTCTGTGTCGCTCCGCAAAGCATGTAAATCATGCCGGGAGATTCATTCGTCGGCTTCGGTTTCCCCTGCATGGCATCTACCATCCATCGCATACCCATCGGGTTCATGCACATTGGCGGTGCGCCGATCTTATTCTCGTTGCCAGGCACGCAAACCCATTCGTTGGTTCCTTTAGCCAAAACCGCTAATATCCCATCGGCTCCCAGTTCGGCGACCGTCGCATTCCTGGTCACTTGTTCAGGGCCGGAAAGTCGCGCTCTTGTGATTCTTGGGTCTTCCGCTTGGTCCTGCATTTGTTGCCCTTTCGTTTTTGCGGTGAGAAGATCGAAATCGGTTTCCTTCGAGAGAAGCAAACTTTGCCCGGAACTACTCCTCAATGACGCTGCAGCTCCGATCGTCGCGGCGATAAAATCTCTTCGGGTTCCCATGTTCACGCCCTGCCTGTTTAGTCTTGGCCGCCAGCGGCAGCAGGAAGGCGCCCATCGATCCAGCTCTTGATATCCAAGATGACCAACTCCTTGTCGATGTCGTTAAGGAGATCATGGAAGCCACCTTCGTAAAGCTTTAGCGTTTTGTCGGTGGAGCCAGCCATGTCGTAAAAATGCTGGCTGCCGCTTGGTTTCGTATTCTTATCAAGAGTGCCATGTAGGATCAGAACCGGCAGCGTGATCAGAGAAAACTCTTTCTTAAGTCGCTCGTCAGCCCGAACCATCGCGGCCATCGTTTGGGTTGGTTGAGTCTCATGTGCAATCAGTGGATCATTGTCCATTGCCTCGACGACTTTCGGATCACGAGAGAACCTCTCATTTGGAAGGTGAAGGATATGCGCGTGTGGTGCGACATGGCTTAGTCCCTTGAAAACCGCGAGAGCAAAATCAGGAGCAGGTAACTCGTGGGCAAAACTCTCACAGATTAGCCCCGTCAACTCAGCCTGGTGGTCGAGAGTATAGAGGCATGCGACAACGCCGCCAGCGCTGTGACCAAGCAAGAACATTGGTAGACCCGGTTCGCGCGACTTTACGACTGCGATAACCGCTTCGACGTCACGCACGTAGTCTTCAAAGGCTTCGACATAGAAGCGTTCGCCATCCGAATTGCCGCGACCTCGCAGATCAACGGCGTATACGGCCAGACCATCGACAATGAACTGTTCGGCCACCCATTCGTAGTAACCACTGTGGGCGTTGAAACCAGGGACGATCACGACGATCGCATGAGCCATGTCGTCCGGATGCCATGATCGAAAGAATATTTTTAGACCGCCATCACCGTCGACCTTTTCTTGATTTGTTGTAGCCAGACTTTGCTTCATAGCACGCTCCTTAAACGAGATTTGTAAAACTGATTCGCGATCTTCAAACGGATGCTGACCGCGAGCCCGCTCGGACTCGTAGCGCATCGATCGGATTTGTTCCATTCTCCGTGCGCAATCGACTGCTAATGGCACGTATGGCAAGCAGGTGCAGAACGACGGCAAGCGGCACGAAGAATCCTGGAATCAATAGGAACGGAAATGTACCTATCATTTGATCGGGAATTTCTGCGTGGATCAGATTGAGTGGCCCGGGAGCTGTGAGTACAGCGCGAGTGACAACATTGAGTAGTGCGAGAAGACCCAGGATGTTCCAAGCGCTTGCAAGTTTTAGTCCCCATCGCCCGCGTGTGGACAACCATGCGATCAAGGGTGCCGACAGTCCTATATAGATGTCGATGTTTGCTCCGGCGAAAGTCAGCATCCTGGGTACTAGGCCCTCGATCCAGAGCTGATGCAGGAACAGCTCTACGCCTACGCGAAAGCATTGCGTGCCCAGGATTAGCCAGAGCGGAAAGGCCAGGACGCCCTGTGCGCTGGCAGACGGTCGCAGAATGAAAAGGATGAGAAACAAAAGAACGGGAACGATGATGAAAGCGATTCCCGGCGGGCGCATCTCGGAATTCCTAAGAATGCCGAAATGACCCATCAGGCTAGCGTAAAGAAACCATACGGCGAGGCCAGCCAGCACACCGAGCGCAACTCGACGATTGATGTAACGGTCGATTAGCGTGACGACAAACGTTGTCATCACCGCCACGAATCCGAGAAAGAGTACCGAAGTCATTCTTTATTCCCTAGCTGTTCGCAGCCATCAACATGCCAAGGGGCAGTAGAGGTCCGATCTGCATCAAATCAAATGTCAGCAGATTGGCTTGACCGAGTGGTAATGCTTTGAGAAGCCTATTCGCCTCGTCGACCGACTCCACGCTCATCAGGAAGATAACGCCGGCTTCTTTCTCCCGCAGCCAGAACTGCTCCACCTTGCCGTCGAGATAGAGTTGCAATGTCGCCGGGACTTCCTTTCGTAGATATTGCTGTCGTTGTTCCTGTGATAAAGGCTTCAGTGTGCCGACTGCCATGACCTTCATAGTTTTTTCCAGTAGATGAGGTTTGATAGAGATGCATCTTGATCTCGTGGCCCCGAGCGTCCAGGCTTTTGAGGGAAAGTAGATTATTCGTGTATTGCCACGGGTGCGCGAAACAGCGCTTCGTTCTTGACGATGTAGTCCATCATCCCGAGTGGCTCCCGGCCGGTGAGCTTTTTCACCAGATCGTTCGTTCCCGAGAACACTCCGTCGAGGCAATCCTGGCAAACGTATTCCATGTGTTGCTGGAAATGGGGCGTAAACCCCATCTCCTTCAACATGTTCTTGAAAGCCACGATTTCTAAAGGTACGTAGGTGATTTTGTGTCCCAGGACCTGCGTAAGCATGTCCGCAATCTCGTACTGGCTCACTTCCCTGGAACCATAGAGTGGATAGGTCTTTCCGGCATGTTGGGCTGGATCTTTCAGAATCGTGGCAATAACCCTGCCCAGGTCTTCTCCCGCAATAGGGGCATAGTGGGCGTCGCCAAACGCGAGAGGAAGGATGTTCTTGTCGCGGATGGCACCCGCCAGATACATGATCCATTCAGCAAATAAGGTCGGACGCAGATGTGTGACCGGAACTCCTGAGCGATCGAGCAGGCGCTCTGCAATCCAATGATTCCGAGCGGCGTGACTCTTCGCAGTTCTTCGCGCCGAAGCTTGCGACATGTTCACGATGGCGCCAACACCCTGTTCCAGTGCAGCCTGAGCAAAGAACGCAGTAGCCTCCAGGATGCCCGGCACCTGAATGGGGTAAACAAAATAGGCCCCAGTAATTCCGGTCAATGCTTCGCTGACCGCCTCAAAATCCAAGAAATCCCCTTGAACAACTTCCACGCCCTTGGCACTGAGTTGCTCTGATCGAGCATCCCTCTGATGAACAAACGCCCGAACAGGTATATTTAGTCCCAGTAACGTTTCGATGGCGCTGCTGCCAGTTGCTCCAGTTGCTCCGGCAATCAAGATCTTCGTGTTTGACATGAGGTGTCTCCATTCGCGGAAGGCAAAGAGTGAGCGCTGTTTCTTCGCGCTCAGATAGCCAGTTCCTAAACGAACGATAGCTGAAGCGTTGATGGCTGGCAGGTCATATAGACAATGTTTTAGGACATTCGGTGTGAGGCGGAATAGACTGAGCCTGGAGCAATCCGATGCACAGAATCGGCTTCATCGTGTATCCGACGTTTTCGCCCATCAACTTCGCCGCCACGAGCGTATTCGAAACCGCGAACTGGCAGCTTGGGAAGCCGGAGTACCAACTCACGCTGCTCTCAGAAGATGGCGGCCTGATCGCCACGTCCCTGGGGTCCCAGATTCAGACGGTGTCATTCAAACGCCGTACGTTCGACACCGTCATCGTTGGCGGCGGCATCGAACCCCCGATCGCTACGCCAGGGTTGGTGAAGTATCTTCAATCCGCTATCCATCGAAGTCGAAGGATAGCTTCGATCTGCACGGGAGCGCTGGTGCTGGCGGAAGCGGGATTGCTCGACGGCCGGCGAGCTACCACCCATTGGAACGCCGCCAGAGAGATGAAACGACGCTATCCAAGGATCGCTATGGAAGAAGACCGTATTTTTATCGCCGATGGACCAGTATGGACATCGGCTGGCATGAGCGCTGGCCTGGATCTCGCACTGGCGATGGTGGAGAGCGATCTTGGCGTCGAGATAGCTCGGGCGGTTGCGAAGACATTGGTGGTCTATCACCGTCGTGCAGGCGGGCAATCTCAGTTTTCGACGTTGTTGGATCTGGATGCACAATCTGATCGCATTCAAATCGCTCTGACGTATGCGAAAAAGAACCTGGGCTCGCCTTTATCCGTGCTTGGCTTGGCGAAGGCGGCGTTTCTGAGCCCACGGCAGTTCAGTCGGGTATTCCGAGAAGAAACAGGGCGGTCACCCGCTCAGGCAATCGAGCGGCTGCGCGTCGAGTCTGCACGATTGATGATGGAAGGCGGACGTTTCTCCGCTGAGGAGATCGCGAGGAAGAACGGTTTCGGAAATCGAGAGCGGATGCGACGGTCGTTTCTGCGGGCGTTTGGACATCCTCCGCAGGCAATCCAACGTACTGTAGCCGCGTCGAGCCAATAGGACTCCGTCGAACCAGCTGAGGTCGTTTCGTGTCGGCGCCTCGCAGCACCCTCGCGCTCCTTACCTTTCTTCGTAGACAATTGATTGCTTAAGGCATGCCTCTCAAGCGATGCGGAGACCCAACTGATACGTCCGGCAATGGGTAGGCGAGACGCCTGACCGCGGCGAGTCTCTGGTTGATGATTACCTGCCGCTAGGCCCAGAGACTCGAGATACAGCCGGAACCTCAGGACCACGACTCGGTTTAGAGCCAAGCGCGGCTCGGAACAGTACCAAGTGATGAATTACTCCATTGCGAACCTGTAGTTCCGCTGCTGAGCACGGAGTTCTTTGCATGATCCAGATCAGGCAGACGAAGAACGATCTTGCGGCGAAGGGGCTTCTTATTCTTCTTGCGCTATGTTTTTTAGCAATCAACTCGGAATGTTCGTCTCCTGTCGTTCTCCCATCACGTCTGGGTTTTCCTGGCTGCGCACCAGCCAGAACACAATACCGAGAGCGAGCGCGGCACCCGCGAGCGCTGCGACAGTGGAAGGCTCGGTTTGATAAAGATCCAGAACAATGAATTTCCGGACGAGGGCGAGCAAGGCAATGAGTATGACGGACCGGGTTTGAACGACATTGCGCTGATGGCGAAGTACCACCATGAGCGAGTGTTTGAACTCGAGGGCAATCAGCAAGGTCAGAACCATGCCGAACAGAGATTGAAAGGCCTGCGAGTCCCTTGGATCGAGCAGGTGGCTCCGTATCATGCCCACGGTATGAAGAATCAATTGCCAGGTGGCGACGGCCACGATCACGGCGATGATCCAGGTCAGGATGGAGACGATCAGTTGCTCAAACTTCTCGTAGATCGAGAGTGTCTTCCAGCGAGAGTTCCACTCTAAGCCAACCAAACGAAATGACATTTATCTTCCTCCTCCAAGGAAATTTAAGGCAAAAGCCTATGAAGGCTCCGTCCTGGATAAGAGACGCGCCTCGGACTTTTGTCGTTATCTACACTAAGAAATCTTGATAGAGGAACACTAAAAATTTGAGCAACCTTTTTTTCGGTTGCGCGTCTATTTGGGTAAAACAGCGGGAATCTCCCGCGGAGGTGAGTAGCAATGACTGTGCTGACAAGATGGCAGCCGTTCCGCGAAGTCACTTCTTTGCAGGAACGCGTAAACCAGTTGTTTAATGACATGTTTTCAGACATCAATTCTCCCGATCGATCCTCGCTAAACTCGTTCTCGTTTGCTCCGAGGACGGATGTTTATGAGGAAGATGACCGCATCGTCCTTGAGATGGAAGTGCCGGGCATCAAGGAAGAGGATGTCCATCTGACGCTCGAAGGCAACACGCTCTCGATCAGCGGTGAGCGAAAGATCGAAAACAACCGTAAACCGGACCGCTACCAGAGGGTCGAGCGTTATTACGGAAGCTTCTCCCGCACCTTCACTCTGCCGGCCTCTGTCGACCCCGACAGCGTGGACGCAAAATACGAACATGGAATCCTCCATGTGAGTATGGCGAAGAAGGCCAACGCCAGACCTCGCCAAATCAAGGTGAATGGTGGCGCGAAGCAACTGACCGCAAACGCGGCGTAATTCAAATCTTCTGACACGGTAAGGCCCCGGCAGTCAGCGGAGCACATTCGAGTCATCCCAGGCTCGATCCATTCGTCGCCTGCCGGTCCTTGTCGGTGGAACCGTACCCCATGGGGTATGGCATCACTGGAGGACTGCCATGAAGTTGTGGAGAAAAACTCTTTGTACGCTTGTCATTCTTGTATTGTGTGCGGCTGTACGGCCTGGCGTCGCAGCCGGCGTGAAACCTGTCGCGCATACCGGCCCTACATATACCGACGCTAATCTAGAACAGGCAGCGCTGAAAGCATTGAGGCGCAACCCGGCGCTCGGTCTCGTAGACGCCAGTGCGTGGCACGGAACGATCACTCTGACTGGAACTGTGGACCACTATCAGGACAGGGCCGATGCCGAGGCTGCCGTACGCGAATTGGTTGGAGTTCGAAATCTCCAAAGCGCAATTACTGTCACAACGACTCCGGTCGATGATTTTGAGTTGCAGAAGCGGCTGGAAGACCGGCTCCGCTTTGCGCGAGCGGATATGGGAATGACGTTTCCGCAAGTGCGCGTCGAAGTTGACGACGGCATGGTTGTGCTTTCAGGAGCAGTCAAGGATTCCATCGAACGCGCGACCGCACTCGCCTTAGCCGGAAGTACGGATGGGGTGATCTCGGTTCTTGAGGAACTGAGTATTAGCCCCGACCTGCTGACTAACGACGACGTGCGAACAGAGGTCAATAAGGTCATCTATCACGGCACTGACGCGACCTCATCAGCACCCGTTCATGCGACATTCCGCGATGGAACCGTGACAGTCATGGGCGCAGTAGCAACAACAAAAGAGAAAGAAGCCATGGTATCGAAGCTGCGCGACATCTATGGAGTCGTCTCTGTCGAGGATGAGCTCGTAGTTAGAAATCCTCAACCCGCACTCAATGAGAGGGCGCTGACCCGGTCCGCGAGCAGTTGCATGAAGCAGTAGGAGATAGGCCCGTGATGCCTCTGTTCTGAGATTTCGGATAACCCGCTGTCCGAGGAAGGCGGCGGCTAGAACTCCCCAAATATCCCTATGGAGGAAAATTGTATGTTTCGGGTACAGACTTTTTCCATTCGTCCCAATCATCGCGGTCTAGACGGGACAGCGAGGCAACCGGTAAACCAAGCCCGGAGAACGTCGATCATTCGTTACGCACTCGTGGCGCTTGTGATCGGAGCGCTTCTGGCTACGCCCACGGTTTCGCCGGCACAACCAGTACCATTGACGACACCACAACTGGACCAGCTCGTGACACGTATAGCGCTCTATCCGGACCCGCTTCTGGCCCAGGTGCTTACCGCTTCGACATACTCGAACCAGATTTTTGAGGCGGCGACATGGGCGGACCAACACAGCTATCTCAAAGGCGATGCGCTGGCGCATGCCATTCAGGACGACCACTTGCCTTGGGATTCAAGCGTACTCGCGCTGCTCCCATTCCCCTCGGTTTTGGATATGATGGCGCGCGATCCCGCCTGGACAGAACAGCTTGGCAATGCAGTTCTCACGCAACATCCTGAGGTGATGGATGCCGTGCAGCGGATGCGGCGCAAGGCCAGTGATTATGGCTATCTTGGACCCAACGGCTACGTGAATGTCCTCACGGACGGAGGTTACATTCAGATTCTGCCGGTCAACCCAGGCGTGATCTATGTACCTTATTACGATCCCTACGTTGTCTTTGCGCCACCTCGGCCCGGGTTCGTCGTTGCGACCGCGATCCACTTCGGGCCGGCAGTCACGATCGGAGCCGCCTTTGGTACCTGGGGTTGGTGGTTTGGCTCAGGCTTCCTCTGGCCCTCCCATGCAATCCTCATCGACCATCGGCCGTGGGAGCGGGTGTGGGTCGGACGGGGTGCCTACGTTCATCCGTACGCCCACCCATGGGTCCATCCGGTAGGACCGCGCGTGGAGGTCCATCATCGAAGACGGTAACTCGGGAATCGTCAGCAGAGCTGAAGAGGAAGGCGGTCCGAAAATCCGCCTATTTCCGGGCCGCCTTCAACAGAGGAGTTCGTCTCACTTCGAAAACTCCTGACGCTCAGGAGAAATTGAACTGATGTCCAAACTCCAAAAGGGTTGAATTACTCGTTGGTAACCGGGCAATCCGGAAGTTGAGCCTCAGCTGGAGATAACAGGGCAATGCACTTATTGAAATTGGGTGGCGGATTTGCGGATTAGTCCTGAGAAACGCGCATCTCGGACAGGTGAGACAGCTTATTCCCTTGCGATCCTAGCTCTGCATCTCGGCATCTCAAGTCTGCGGAGCGTGACGATGGCCATCCGATGAGAAGAGCTATACGTCGATCGCGTGTATCACTTCAAAAAGATTACCCCATGGATCGGCGAAGAAGCCCACCCGGAGGCTGAGCTTTGGCACGTCGTGGGCTTCGCTAACGATGATCACATCGCGACGTTTCAGTTCTGCGATAGCGTCATCCACACTGTTTACCCGGAAGGCTACATGATGGTAACCCGACAGCTTAAGGCTTGAAGCGAGGTCTTCATACGTGGGGCGATTTTCCGCGCCAGGGCCAGTGATGAGCTCGACCATGAAGCTAATCTCGACTGCCGGCGAGGTCATAAAGCCGTATACCTTGTCGCCCAGAGGCGAGCTCTTGATCAGACGGAAATCTAGTTTCTCGTTATACCAGGCGACGGCAGCATCAAAATCCGGCACTCGAATTGCTGCGTGCTCGAATTTCCAAGATGCGAACGGGCCTGAGGTATCGACACTTGGAGAGGCCGTTGACATTGTTATCTTCCTTTCTGAGCTGGTTGTGAAGGCCAGTCTTCTACAACTTTTTAGTTTTGAGCCATGACCGGATGGATTGGACAAGTTCGGTCTTGCTCTCAAGTGGAAGCCAGTGACCGGCTGGCATATTCGTCACGGAGAAGTCCTTGCAGCTACTGCGCATCGGTTCTCCGAGGCGGCTGCGGGTGATGTCGCAAATAGCGTCCCAGTTGCTGTTGACGAACAACACGGGTTGACTCAAGTGGCCGCTATCTGGCGCTGCTTGAGCGTAAGCAATGTTAGTGGTGCCGTTGAGATACCAAGAGTTGGCCGGACGGAAACCGGTGGCACGGAAGGCTTCGACCAAGGCATCGAAGTCCTCGGGTGGCCAAAGCGTGAGGTCAGGCGCTGTCGCCGGGGCTCGATGAACCAACCCATAACGTCCGCCGTTTTGCGTGAGCAAAGCGGATGGCGAGACCTTACCCGCTGACGCAGGATTGCCGCGTCGAAACAGCGAAGCGAGCGTCGCCGTAATGTCCGCGTCCATATCGCTGACCGTCTGCTCGAAGTGCGTCAGATAAAACCGGTAATAGTCCCACTGTCCATCCGGATATTGATCTGCGGGGTAGAGTTGGCGATCGATAAGCGGCACCAGAGCGGGCAGCGCGAAACTTTCCGGGAAATAAGGCACTGAGATCAGCACCACTCCTCGACTTCGTGCCGCGTGATGGGCGGCCAGCGCCCCGGCCACTGGACTTCCCCAATCGTGGCCAATCCAGACTGCCGATTGCGCGCCCAAATGGTCGTGGAGCTCGACCATGTCGTCGACGATCTCGTTCAGGGTGTAGGCGTCGGATGCGGCAGGCGCCGTAGCCGCGCATGTCCGGTGCAACGCACGCCAGCCTTCGGACGCGAAGGATTCGAGTTGGGACCGCCACATCAGACCGATCTGGGGCCACCCATGGAGGAAGATCATTAGGGGACCGTCGACTGGCCCGACTTCCAGGTAACGCGTCGTGTGGCGGGGCGAGCTAAAGGTGCGGACAGTTAGGTCGGGCTTTTCAGGACGCTTCATCATCGATACTCCAACAGGTCTCGCTTACTTAGAAATCTTCTGCTGATTCGTTGCAGGCGCTTAGGCGGGACTTACCGCGCGAAGGAACTTCACGAGTTGCTCACTGACCTCGGCAGAGGCCTCGTGTTGTATCCAGTGGCCCACGTTGTCGAGTTCGAGACTTCCCACGAGCCCGGGAAGGCCGATGCGGAGTTGATCCACGGTCAGCGGGTAAAGTGCTTTCAGTCCATCCGCCATGCCAACCATGTAAAAGGAAGGTTGAGTGATCTTCGCGCCTCTGAAAGCAGCGGACAAATTGAAGTACGGTTCGGCCGCCCGGTAATAGTTCAGGCCACCGTGGAACCCGGTACGCTGAAATTCAGCAACGTTATGCTCCACGTAATCTGGCTCCGCCCAGGAGGGTAAAGGTTCAGGAGCAGGACGATGCAGGCTCCGTGCAGGGTCCAGGGGATTCCATCGTGTGTCGGCTGGAGCAGAACTGGATGCCCAATACAGAATTCCCGGAATGGTCACCGCAGCATCAGCCCAAATCTGGTCAGCTTCCGGGCGGATTTGTTCGAACATGTAGAAATCGTCTTGATGGCCAGACTTCCGCATTTTCTCGAAGACGCTGACGTCGCCACGCGGAATGTAGGGCACGCTGAGACAGAACGCTGCCTTGAATCGATCGGGACGAATCAGAGCCGCATTCCACGCATGAGTTGCGCCCCAGTCGTGCCCCACAAGCACAGCGCTGGGGATCTTCAGAGCATCGAGTAGCCCAATTAGGTCACCGGCCGTATCCAGCGGCGTGTACAAGCTCGCATCTTCCGGGGCTGAACTGCGTCCGTAGCCGCGCATATCTGGAGCAATCGCTCGATAGCCTGCTGACGCGGCGGCTTTCATCTGCCTGCGCCACGTATAAGAAGTGTCCGGAAACCCGTGGCAGAAAAGAACCGCTGGCCCGTCCCCAAGCTCAGTTACGTGTAAGGAGATGCCATTCGCAGCGATCTCGTACTCCTTGAGTTCCATCTTTCCCCCGCGTTATAAAATCCATTCTAACTATTTGCTTGAGCTAAAGCAAAGTCGATTCAAACTGCTTTTGACAAAGCTAAAGCAATGCGATGAGATGAGAGGAACTATGGCAACAGACCACGTCGATCGAGTAGTCCAACTTTGGAAAGCGGAAAGGCCAGACTACGACCTTGCTCCTGTCGAGATCATCGGGAGGGCCGGCCGGATCATGGAGCATGTCGATCGCGCTCTGGAGGCTAAGTTCGAGGAGTTTCAGATTTCACGGGCCTCATTTGACGTGCTTGCAGCACTTCGTCGTATCGGCAAACCGTACAAGCTGAACCAACGCGATCTGATGCGCAGTCTTTTCCGCACATCCGGAAGCATGAGCCTAAGAATCGATTCCCTGCAAAAGCAAGGCCTGGTGGAACGATCACCTGACAACGATGATCGTCGCTCTGTCTTCGTAACTCTGACTTCGAAGGGCGCAGAGCTCTTGGAAGCCGTCATCCCTGAACATCTTGAGAATGAAAATAGCCTGGTTGCAGGGTTAAATCGAGCTGAGCGGACGCAGCTTATCGCCTTGTTGCGCAAGTGGTTAGTCAGCCTTGAGGAGGAGGTGGCTCATGGTCGTCAGCTTTACCTCGGCATGACACTGCTCGATTCTCGCGCTTCGACGAAAATGCGGCGAGCTGTTGGTCTGCCCGATGTGCCGGGCCTGCTCGTCAATACCGTTGCGGCGGGTAGCCGGGCAGAGGAGCTCGGTTTCCGCAAGGGTGATCTCGTCACCGCCATTGAGAGAAAAGCCGTTACGTCTCTTATGGAACTTCGCAAGATCCTGAACAAACCCGAACCAAAGATGAAGAGGGTTAAGGTGATTCGTGGAGTCGAGAACGTGGAATTCAAGCTTAGGAATTCGTCCATATAGTTCGGCAAGGGTGCGAACTATCAATTGTTAGATAAGCAAGTTCTACGGACAAATGGATCTCAACATCGCTTCCATAAGCCGACATCCCGGTACTAGTCCGAACCTCGACGCTGACGAGTCTATGATGGCGGCGCCGGACTGAGAACGGCAGATGAACATCTATTGCCAGGATGGCAGTGCGTTGACCCAAGTTGCATCAATGTTGAATGCTTGTCTGCCCAATCCCATACTGTATTGCTGCTTTGAGAACGTCGACTTTTATGTCTGCTAATGTTTTGAATTTGATGCAATACCCTGTCACGCTTGCTTTGCCGAGATCCCGCCCAAATGTCTGGGCCAGATACTTCTTGTCTTCTACTCCCATAATGTAGACAGAAATGCCTATTGTATTAGCACTGACACCGATTTCATAGAACTCCCTGGTTTTTCCATTGGCATATTCAATAGTTTAGGATCCATATCCAATGTTTGGGTTGGAAACGATTTTTCCTTTCTCGTCTTTCCCATCTAAGAACCACAACTTACAAGCTGGCATCAATGCCAAAATGATGCCATGTAGCTCTTGCATTTCGTTACGTTTTGGCTCCGGTTGAGCAGCAATGTACTCCTTGATTTGTTTCTGCACCGTCATGTTGATCTCCTTGGCCTAGCGGCAATGCAGTGCTCCGGGAAACTGGTAAGCAGTGTCAATCGATAAAAATGATAGCGGAGCACTGCCGCCAATACGAAATACTGCCTGAAGTTTCAGGCCTAAGCACACATTGACCTGCTGTCGGCGGCGGCGCAGATTAGTCCTGATACCCTTGCAAAGTCGAACTGAAAGACGGCAGGACTCTAGACAATGTGTACATTGAGCCTGAAGAGCCCTACTTGCGCACCTGGGGCATTTACCCCGAGGACGACAGGGTAAATGTCGATTCCCATACAAGAGGTCCTCAAAGTCGAGGATAGTCCTGCGAGGCTCCATCTTTCTAACGTTTCTAGAAGGGAAGTTATCAATGAACCTGCGCTCGATTGGCCTGTTTCTCTTGTTGTGTGCCATACCCGCTGTCGCTCAGGTTGCGACCGGCATTGATGTTCTGGAGCAGCAGAACTTCGCGCCGCTGAAAGAGATTGCAGCGAGACATGGTGGCCATTTGCGCCTTGCAGTGCTGACGAATCCGGTCGGAATTGATGCTCATGGGAGGAGGACGATCGATGTCTTGCGCAAGGACGCCTCAGCCGCGGTTCCTGGTCTGAGCGTCAAAGTAATCTTCACTGCGGAGCACGGGATCAATGCCGCTGTCGATAGGTTTGATATCGATAACGGCACGGATATCGACAGCGGCTTGCCTATCGTGAGCATCTCCGGCTCTACTCCGGCCCAAAAGCGCCCCTCTGCTCAGCAGCTTAGCGGTCTCGATGCGGTTTTGATCGATCTGCAGGATGTGGGCGTGCGCTATTGGACCTTTCAAGTGCTCATGGGATACTTTCTAGAGGCATCTGCGGCGAACAAAGTGGACATAGTTGTCCTCGATAGGCCAAATCCGATCAATGGTTTGGCCGTGCAAGGTCCGTTGGCGACGCCAGGCCGTGAGGACTACACCTGTTACTATGCCGAGCCGGTGCGTCCCGGAATGACCATGGGAGAGTTGGCAGAGCTCTTCAACGGAGAAAAACATCTCGGCGCGCGATTGACCGTTGTGGAGATGACAGGCTGGCACAGGGCGGATTGGTACGACGATACCGGTCTGCTTTGGGTGAATCCGTCGCCTAACATCCGAAGCCTCACGCAGCAGATGGTTTACCCGGGAAGCGGGCTGATTGAGGGCACCAATGTCAACATCAAAGGTCCGGTCGAGCCTCCCTTCGTACGTTTTGGCGCGCCGTGGATTGTTGCCTCCCAACTCGCGGCTTATCTGAATGCTCGCAAAATCCCCGGTGTTACTTTCATGGCCATTTCGTACACCCCGAGCGGCGAAGAGCCCTATCCCTACCGGGGAGAACGAGTGGAGGGCGTCGAAATCATAGTCAATGATCGCAATGCGCTTGACGCGCCGGAGCTTGGCATCGAGGCTGTATCAGCCCTTTGGAAGCTCTATCCAAACAGCTTTCAAGTCGACAAAGTTGATCGCCTGTTGGTGAACCATAGGGTCTTGGACCAGATAAAAGCTGGCGAAGACCCGCGTAGAATCGCGGCGCGATGGCAATCTGAGCTGGAAGGTTTCAAGAAAGTGCGAGAGAAATATCTACTCTATAAGTGACCCGATTATCTAACGAAATGAGCACTGATCGCAGCTGAAGTCTTGTCTTGCGGTTTATCGGCCAAGGGGTTCGCTTGGCTTCTTCTTGGGTGCCGGCGGCACGATATAGTTTGGACTTCGGAGAGTACGCCTAAACGTGCTTCTGTTGACCAATGAAGCGGAGGAATTGCCCTGAAAACGGGGGCGCAAACCCGGGCGCACTTAGCGAGCCGATTCTATATCTTGCAGATTCTAAAAGGTGCTTGGGTATCATCCGCGCCGACTAAGCCTTTTAGAATCAGTTTCTAGCCACCCTCATAACCCAAAGGTCGGTGGGCGGCACCCGGTCTAGGCAACGGCCGTATCAGTTCCAAACTAAACGGCAGGGATAGCAAATTCGGTACATTGCAGGCCTTCGATAGAAATTGATGGTAGACATTTGACCGCTGATTAGGCAAGGGTCAAATTCCAGGTTTGCTTGTCGAATGATGGCTTGAGCGCCTTAGCAGTCATCCAGCTTCGCTCTGGTTACCGAGGGGACGAGCTTAGCTAGATGGCCCTTCGTTCTCTCATGCTTACCCTCCTGGCCAACTCCTTACCCATTCCGCTCTTTTCCGGCAATAATTGAAGCGATATGTCTAAACAGCAATTTCAAACCGAAGTTTCCCAGCTCCTACAGCTGATCGTCCATTCGCTCTACTCACACCCCGAGATTTTCCTTCGCGAGCTCATTTCCAACTCCTCGGACGCGCTCGACAAGCTACGCCACCTCACCCTCACGGAAAACAGCTACAAGGCCCTCGTCGGCAACGGCATAGATCCCCCGCGCATCGACCTCGAGCTCAATGAAGATGCCACGACCATCACCATCTCGGACACTGGGATCGGCATGAACGAGGAGGACCTCGTGTCGCATCTCGGAACTATCGCACGTTCGGGAACCAAGAGCTTTCTCTCGCAGCTCTCTGGCGACCAACGCAGGGACTCCAACCTCATCGGCCAGTTCGGCGTCGGCTTCTACTCCGCCTTCATGGTCGCCGACAAGGTGGAAGTCATCTCGCGCAAGGCTGGTGAAGACAAGGCGTGGAAGTGGATATCGGACGGCAAGACCGGCTTCGAGATAGAGGCTGCCGAACGTGCCTCAGCCGGAACCACCGTCCTCCTCCACCTCAACGAAGAAGGTGCGCAGTACGCTAACGGCTACCGGCTCCAGGAGATCGTCAGAAAGTACTCCAACCACATCGCCTTCCCCATCTTCCTCACCCACGACAAGAGCGAGTGGAACGCCGAGAAAAAGGAGTCCATTAAATCCCGCGTCACCGAGCAGGTCAACGCCGCCTCCGCCATGTGGCAGCGCTCCAAGTCCGAGCTTACCGACGACGACTACAAGGAGCTCTACAAGTCCCTCACCGGCGACTGGGAAGACCCGCTCCTCTGGTTCCACACCCGCGCCGAAGGCACCCTTGAGTACACCACTCTCTTCTACATTCCCGCCAAGGCCCCGCTCGATCTCTACCAGACTGACTACAAGACCGGCGTCAAGCTCTACGTCAAGCGCGTCTTCATCATGGACGACTCCAAGGAACTCCTCCCCCAATACCTCCGCTTCGTCCGCGGCATCATCGACTCCGAAGACCTCCCGCTCAATGTCTCACGCGAGATCCTACAGCAGAACAAGGTCCTCACCAGCATCAAGACCGCCAGCGTCAAAAAGATCCTCTCCGAACTGAAGTCCCTCTCCAGCAGCAATCCCGAGAAGTACGCGCAGTTCATCGCCGAGTACAATCGCCCGCTCAAGGAAGGTCTCTACGGCGACTTTGCCAACCGCGAGACACTGCTTGAACTCATCCGATTCAAGTCCAGCAAGGTTGATGGCCTCACCTCGCTCGCGGAAGCCGAAGCACGCATGCAACCCGAGCAGAAAAGTCTCTACTACATCACCGGTGGCACTGAGGCTCTCCTGCGGAACTCTCCCCTGCTCGAGGTATATAAGAAAAAGAACCTCGAAGTTCTCATCCTCGACGACGACATCGACGAGATCGTCTTCTCCATGATCGACAAATATGGTGAAACCGACCTCAAGGCAGTCAACAAGGGCGCAGCCAGCGACGACCTCAAGAGCGAAGCCGAGCCCGAGAAGGCCGAATCGCTGAAGCCTCTCCTTGAAAAACTCAAGGCCACCCTGGGAGACGCCGTCAAAGAGGTTCGCATCTCGACACGCCTCGCCGACAGCCCCTCCGTCATCGTCTCCGACGAAGACGAGCCCTCTGCCCGCATGCGCCAGATGATGCAAGCCATGGGCCAGAAAAACCTTCCCGAGCTGAAACCCACGCTCGAGATCAACCCCGATCACGAGATCATCAAAAAGCTCCTCATGAAAACCGACGACACAGCAATACAAGACGCCGCATGGCTACTCTTCGACCAGGCTCTCCTTCTCGAAGGCGTCCCTCTCAAAAACCCAGTCACCTTCGTCCAACGTCTCAATCGTGTGCTTAACCAATCCATTTAAATCGAAATCGCCTCCCCAGACGGGGAGGCGAAGAGTGCCGTACTCTTAGGCAGAGCCAAAGAATAGCCGTGCTGACTGCCGTTCGTCCCGGTGGGCGGACAAGGCCTCAATACTAGTGTGCAGGATGCAGTGAATCTGGGCTGGAAGTTGGCCCAAGTGGTGAAAGGAACATCATCCGAAGGCTTGCTCGACACTTATCACGTCGAGCGGCATCCGGTTGCGGCCGGCGTGTTACGCACGACAATGGCACAGGTCGCATTTGCAACGCACTGATGATCGCACTGAAGCCTCGCGTGAAATCGTATTGGAGCTCCTCGGCATGGAGGAGCCTCGCAAACGGATCGCTGCCGGTACCTGGGAGCTTCCGGCACTTGGTGAGGTCACGGCTCCAACCGCCGTGTTGGTTCGACCCGACGGGTACGTGGCCTGAGTGGGAGATTCAACCCAGGTAGGGCTCGCTGACGCGCTGACCACTTGGTGCGGACCGCCTACTGCGGCGTAGCGCAGAATAGTTCTCAGAGATGCACTTACGGGAAACTGGTGGATAAGGTGGCCAACGATTGTCCCTTTTTGGCTTTGCAATATCTGATACGAAGGTACGATCAATGCCTGAGCAAACTAGGATTGGGTGACGGAGTATGCAATGGCAGACGAAACACTAACAAACCCAACGGCGACAGATGAAGCCGAACTCAAGGCGGTGATCGTTCAATGGCTAAATGCGATTCGCAATGAGGACCACGCAGGAATTCGCGCGAATCATGATCCCGATATCTTGATGTTTGACGTGCCCCCACCGTTCTCCTCTCGTGGACTCGACGCGTATATGGCAACGTGGGATACGTTTTTTGTCTGGCAAGCCAAGCCGGTGCAGTTTGATCTTCACGCTCTTGCCATCACAGCAGGCCAGGACGTAGCGTTCGCAACCGCTACCGGTCAATGCTGCGATCTAAGCAGCGGGGAGAAGGTCGATCTCAGATTTCGCCTAACGATGGGGTTCCGCAAGCACGATGGACGATGGTGGATCGTTCACGAACATCATTCACTGCCAGCCGTAGCTTAAGGTCCTGCTGAGGCGTTTTCGCGAAAGCCGACTCAACGGGGTTGAGCCTTCATAAACTGCCTATCGACTATAAACCGACCATTGAGCTTGCCCAATTACGAGAAGCAATCAATAAATCACGAGCGACGCCACAGTATCGCATTTCCGGGAGAACATAGACTCCTTCAAATCCAATAACTTAGATAATTCTAAACCTATTAGTGGATTGCTAGGCGCCCCCTGCGAAGCCGGCGTCGGCGGTTCGATGGCGTCTCTGGCCACCGCCACCATTACACAGCTTGCACATCCCGATCGTCGGTCTTACTCTCCAGCCTGCCGCCTGAGCAATTGCTGCGGTTTGGAGATGATTGCAACGGCTGCTAACCCTAATGGGTACGCGAATTCGCTACCCATCTACGCGGCAATGACATTGAGGTAAAGCTCGATCGGTGGCACGTAATTTCCGAATAGCTCACTCGGCTTCTCGGCAACGGATCCTGGCTTCTATCTCTTGAGTGCATGCTCCTCACTCGCGCCGAACAGCTCCTTCTTACTTCTGCTCGCTAACTTGGGCCTAGGTAAGATCGAGTCTCTCGGCCGCCTCCACGATGGCTGCAATTGCAACCGGAGTAGGTTGGAGGTCGGTTCGAAGGTTCGCGCGTAAATCTTCACCGCAGCCTTTGACAACCCTGAGCTAGCAGGCCCTGGCCAAATTCCAGGTCAGCGGCCAACTTAATCATCTAGTCAGCGTGTTCTTATAGATCTTCCCATCCTTCATAATGATCAGGAAATTCTTGGCCGGATCGGCGACGAGATTGATGTCCTGCAGCGGATTGCCGTCAACCAGCAGAAGGTCCGCGAGGGCGGAGACCTCCACCACGCCGAGCTTGCCTCGATACGGACTGCGCTTGCCTGACAAGGCCAGCAACTCTGCATTGGTCGACGTGGCCATGACCAGCGCTTCGGAAGGTGTATACCAACGGACAAGAGAAGCCAGGATCGCACCCTGCCGTTGCGCGAGCGCACGAGAGAATAGCACGTCAGTACCCCACGCTGTCTTGATCTTGTACTTCTTCGCGAGAGCATATGTTTTAGCGATCCCGGGGAAGACTTCGTCGGCCTTTTCTCGCTGCACCGACCCTTCTGGAAAACCGGTCCGCAATTCGTCGGGGAGCGGCTGCAGGCTCAACCAGATGCCCTTGTCGGCTATCAGCTTCGCGGTGGCGTCGTCCATCAGAAAGCCATGTTCGATGCACTTCACTCCCGCCGCAATGGCCTGCTGGATCGCTTCGGGCGTGAAGGCATGTACGGTAACGTATGTGCCCCAGTTTTGGGCGGCTTCCACGGCGGCCCGAAGCTCCGGCTCGGTAAAGGTGACCACATCGATTGGACTGAACGGCGATGAAACGCCGCCGCCTGCGGTGAGCTTTATCTGGGAAGCACCTT
>Ga0193753_10000733_pt1 | contig 30774 bp, 26 predicted proteins | sample H1c2metaG_FD_144925 | JGI IMG/M metagenome (GOLD analysis project Ga0193753, IMG submission 144925) | Soil microbial communities from a riparian zone of the East river system, Colorado, United States - H1c2 | ecosystem: Environmental > Terrestrial > Soil > Riparian zone | place: USA: East...
TGGACTCCCGGCTCGATGAAGACGTTAGAGCTGGAGACCTGCGCCTGGACGGGTTCAGGAGACTTGAATGGGCGAATCGCAATCGCGAAGAGAAGGAGCGCGATGATGGACAGGAGGACGTTGGTGGTGTTGATCGGCTTCATGGCTGGATCCTTTGCTAAGGAATGAGAAGAAGTTTGCCGGTGGTCTTGCGTGACTCGAGGTCGCGATGGGCATGGGCTGCGTCGGCGAGTGGATAGGTGTGTTCGAGGCGAAGTTTGAGCTTTCCTAAGGCTATGGATTGCAGGACGGCGTTGGCCCGGGTTTCGAATTCGGTGCGGGTGGCGATGTAGTCCTTGAGGGTTGGGCGGGTGAGATAGACCGAGCCTGCAGCTGCAAGCTTCATGGGATCGAAAGGAGGGACGGCTCCGCTGGAGCCTCCGAAGAGAACAAGGATGCCGCGGGGGCGCAGGACTTCGAGGGACTTGTCGAAGGTGGATTTACCTACGGAGTCGTAGACGGCGTGGAGGCCGGGACCGGCGACGAGTTTTTTTACTTTGGCGGCGAAGTCTTCCTGGGTGTAGAGAATGACTTCGTCGGCTCCGGCAGCTTTGGCGAGATCGGCCTTCTCGTCGGTGGAGACGGTGGTAAAGATGCGAGCACCGAGGGACTTGGCCATCTGGATCAAGAGCAGGCCGACGCCTCCTGCTCCGGCGTGAATGAGGACTTCGTCGCCGGGCTGGATGGGATAGGTGGAATGGGAGAGGTAGTGGGCGGTCATGCCCTGGAGCATCGCGGCTGCGGCCTGCTGGAAGCTGACAGCATCGGGGATGACGATGAGGCGTGTGGTGGGAGCTACGGCGAGCTGGGCGTAGGTTCCAGGGACGCTGCACCAGGCGACGCGGTCGCCGACCTTGAGGGTGGTGGGAGTGGTGTGCTCCCCCAAGGCGACGATGATGCCTGAGGCCTCCTGGCCGAGGGTGAGGGGGAGGGTGGCGGGGTAACGACCCTCACGAAAGTAAACGTCGATGAAGTTGACGCCAGAGGCCTCGATGCGGATAAGGGCCTCGCCGGGACCAGGCGTGGGTGTGGGGAGATCGCGGAGGACGAGGGCGTCGGCGGTGCCGGGGGTAAGGATCTGGATGGCCTGCATGGGGTTTGGATGCTCTTGTGCCGGGTTGGATTCTGGTGACGTCGGTTACGAACGGAGTTGGATGACGACGTCACTCGCAGGTTAAGCTGCGAGTGACGTCGATGAAGGATAGAGGATGATCAGGTTAGATCGTTGAGTGAAGCGATGGGACCGTTTTTCTTAACAGACTCGATTCCCTTCTCCATCGCCGACTCAGAAGAGTACATTTCGCTTTTGCCGATGACTTCGTGGTTCTTCGCTTTAAGGACAAAGAAGGGTTGCGATGACTTCGATGTTTTGCGCTCGAACTGTTCATCGTGAGGGGAGTTTTTCTTCACCGATTCGATGCCGTTGAGAGCGCCCTCCTTTGCCTTATAGCTTTCGCTGGTCAGGACAATTTCGCCGTTGGCCGCCTTTAGATTGAACATGAACTGGTTGCCGGCTGCCGACTTCAATTCGTAGTGTGCTGACATGAAACCTCCGGAGGTAACAGATTATGAATATCTGGACCAGAAACGGGGCCGCGTGAACGCCCAGCAGAATCGTTGCTAACAATGACCATCACTTTACCTAAGAAATGCCGTTCGTGTCTTCAACCACTAGAATGGTGCCTCTGCTTAGAGTCGAGCAGGCCGCTGCCACGGAGATGGCAAGAAGTGTTCCCTCGGGTGCTGAGTGTATGTGGGCTAAGCCAAGGCTAGATTGGACTGAAATAAAAACAGGCATTGTATTGCTGAGCCTGCTGGTCACAGCTAACGGCTGCCGTTCCAAGATTACGCGGCATACGATTGAAGCATCCAGGGCGAGCGGAACAAATCCGGCAAAACTTACTGAAGACGGCAGGGCCGCCATTGTCGCAATATGCGCAAAAGAATCTTTTGCGGCCGCACGATCGGGGCTGATTGTGGCGGAGACCGGTCTGCGGGAGGATGTGTTTTTACTGCGTGATCGAGGATCTTATAGGTCCGTACCTTATGGACTGGATGAAGCACAGAGGCTGGAGGCTTTGCTTCGCGCGGAGACGAGTGTGGCTGGTCACACGGAAAAACAGGTGAGCTGCATTCGACAGTTTGCGGAACACCTGGAATCTCTGACAGAACCTTTGGCTGAGGCGGCCAGAAGAGAACGCGAGATCGATAGTTCGTCGCTTAGCCAGTCCGATAAACAGGTACAGGATGAGCTGGAGCGGGAGAGCAACGCCAAAGTATCCCACTGAGTGTGTGGGCTACTGGAGAAGACTCTCCTCGGAACGCAGCCGAAGGATGCGATCCACGGCATAGGGAGCGCGATGGGAGGCGGTGTGGAAGTGCCGAACTTGAAGCTCGCCCAGAAGGCCTATGCCCATCATCTGAATTCCGGCGAGGATCAGGATGCCGGCGATGACGAAGATGGGGCCGTGGATATCCATGACGTGCTCGCCGGTGATGATCTTGAGGATCAGCAACCAGGTTGCAAGACCGGAGCCTGCCAGCATGCCCAGCGCGCCGATGGTCCCGAAGAAATGCAGCGGACGGGTCATGTAGCGCAGAAGAAAGCGAATGGTCAGGAGATCGAAGAAGACGCGGAAGGTTCGCGAGATGCCGTAGTGGCTCTTGCCGAACTCGCGGGCGGGATTCGAGATGGGAATCTCACAGATGCTGGCGCCGTACCAGGAGGCCAGCGCGGGGATGAAGCGATGCATCTCGCCGTAGAGAGGGATGTTCTGAATCACCTCGCGGCGATAGGCCTTGAAGGTGGTGCCGAAATCGTGGATATTGACACCGCTGAGCACGGCCATGAGCCAGTTAGCACAGCGAGATGGAATGCGGCGAAAGATGAAGTTGTCACCGCGCTGGGAGCGCCAGCCGCTGACGACGTCGTAGCCCTCTTCGAGCTTGGCGAGGAAGTTGGGGATCTCGTCGGGTGAATGCTGGAGATCTCCATCCATGGCGAGGATGCAGTCGCCCTGAGAGTGATCGAAACCAGCGGCGAGAGCAGATGTCTGGCCGAAGTTGCGGCGCAGCTTGATGACGAGGACGCGCGAATCCACGGCTGCGATCTCTTCGAGCAGACGGTAGGTGCGGTCACGTGAGCCATCATCGACGAAGACCAGTTCAAAGGTCTCGCCTACGTGCTCCATGACTGCCTTGAGGCGGTCGTAGAGAGTGGTGACGTTCTCTTCTTCGTTGTGAAACGGCACGACGATTGAATATTTCGGCACTTGATTATGATACTCCTCACGAGGCGACGGTGACGAGATAGTAACTGGCAGCCGAACAGATTCTCGATGCTGTGACAGCGTGATAGAGAGATGATGGAAATAAGAAAATGATCGTAACAGTATAGCGCTGGCACAGGCCGTATGCCTTTCGTTATGATGAAGTTCCGGCGTTCCACCTTATGATGGGACCTGGATAGAAAAGGACCTATGGCAAAGCGCGTCGTCATAATCGTCGTGGTGGTGGCGCTGGCTATCTTTGCTTACGTCAGCTACAACCGCTATGACCCGAGGCGCGCAGGAACATTCGGAGAGGTCTTCTCCAATGACCCTCTACCATCGCGGGCGAAGATGGATTCCGTCTCCCCGTCGGCTACGGGGTCAACAGGCTCGACCGAGAAGAAACTATCTGATTCTGACGGTGAAGCGATTGTGTATCCGTCCGCAGTGACGGCGCAGACGACGACTCCTGCAGCAACGACGACGACGGCGCAGCCAAGTTCTACAGCGACAGCGGCAACTCCGGTCTCGTCCGACTTACAGGTGACCCAGACGGGACAGCCAGCGCATGAAACAGCCCCCGCGGAAGACACGATCAGTCCTAACCCGCCAAATGGGATGATGTTTGCAGGCAAAGGAAAGTATCAGGTGTACCGACAGGGAAACATTACGTGGCGTGTGAACACAGCGACAGGACAGACCTGCGTTCTATTTGCGACGGATGAAGAATGGAAGAAGCCACGGGTCTATCACGCTGGATGCGGTAGTACCCGATAGTGATCGAATCGAACAATTCTCTCTATTTGTTCTCCTGCGTTTGCACGGAGGCCCATTTTGCGTGCTCCTGCGAGACTAGGGATTCGATACGCTCTGCTAATAAGGCATAGCTATCGGCAACGCCGGCATACGGAGCGGCCTTGGCTAGATAGACGTATTTCTCATGCCGGAGCGCTTCACAGGTCGATCGATAGGCAGTCCAATTTTGCGGATATTGATTGAGATGAATTAGACCTTCAAGAACAGTGATCAGAACTCCGAGAGCTCCGGTAATGACGTTCGTGTGATATGGAAGGTTCAGGCTTGCGATAAGCGGAATAAGTGCCGCTGCAATAATTTCAACTACTTTGATTAGTTTATAGGCCTTCTTGTTATAGATACTTTTCGTGTCGTACCAAGTGATTTGCTGCTCCAGCCGCTCCATAATTGGATCGATCGAACCGATAGCTTCCTGGGTCATAAAAGGATTGCTCCTATGTCGTGACAATCAAAATGAATAACGATATTCAGTTCGGAAGATGTTCAGGTACCAATTCTGCGAAGTCAAAGCTCTGCCGTAACCAAAATAAATAGAATGGTGGGGGCCGATTGAAAGTCGCGGGCCTACTTTAATGTTGACGATGTTTACGCCGGCGGTGCTCGGGTTTGCCGGCCCGGTGACGTAGCCGCTGCGGACATTCCAGCCTACGACTTCAAAGACGCCAGCCAGGGTGAATTTCTCGTCTCTTATGAATTGATAGCTTGGCCCCGCGCCATAGAAGAAGACATCGCCAGCAAAGCCATGTGGAGAAGCGGTGGGAACACCGGATGAGGTACCGAGAGGATGCGTGTCTCCAACTTCAGCTTCGACGGCGAGTCGCTCCGAGAGCTGTTGGTAGTAGAGGAGTGAAGGCTCGACGCTGTAATGATGCGTGCCTAAGCCGATGCTGGCGTCTCCGGATGGGAGGTAGGCTTTGAACTGCAGCGTTACATAATGACGGCTCGAAACAAGCGGGGCAAATTTCAGGCCAAGTTGTACATCTCCAAATCCGCCGGCGTTGGGAAATGCCTGTCCGGAGCCTGGGGAAGACTGCGGTTGGAGCCACCGGAAAGGAAGCTGCATAAATAACGAGAAGTGGGGACGCGGAGCGTATTCGCCGTAGAAGTAGAGCTGCTGGAAGTTGACTGACTGCGGAATGCCCGGGCCGGGACCGGGAGTTCTAGGGTCGTAGGCCGCGTTTGTGGAAGGAATGGCTCCGTAGCATCCACACTTCGCATAGAAAAACTCGGCACGGTCGGGAGTTTTGTTGTTGAGTGCGGCATCGAAGCGCACGCGGACCTCAGAGTGGACGACTGCGTTGTCGATGTAGCCGACCATGCTGGGATCTATCGTCGCTCTTTTAATTCTTTCGATGGAAGGCTTGGAAGTTTTAGAAGAAGTTTTGGTTGTTGTCTGGGGCACATAGAGGTGCAGATCGCGAGGATAACCAAGTGGGCTGTTGACATCGAAGATAGGAGACGCCAAATAGTCGGCGATGGACAATGGCCTGACGGCCGAAACTGACACAGGAGCGTCAGGACTTGCATTCGCGTTTGAGGCTAGTTGTTCCTCTGACACGGATGCGGCAGAGGAGATAGCGGTAGCAACCAAAAGCAGGCATAAAATCGAACCCAATCGTCGCATCGGAAACTCCTGGGAAATGAAATACCGTTCTAGTGTCTGGTCGGCCCGTTTTGTAGTTTCCTCTGTAAATTCTGGTAAGGCTCAGCGAGAATTTTTTTATCATCCGCCGATAAGTGCGGCAAAATTTCGTTCAGATGAGAAAGTGCCGCGGCTGCTCCTGCGCGGTCACCATTTTGGAGCTTGTCCTGGGCAAGTTCGAGATAATTTGCCCCTATATTCATATAGAGTGCGCCATTCGCTTTATTCGTATCAATTTTATTGAGAAGATCGAATGCTCTATCTGTTAACGCTTTAGCTTCTCCTGGGTTCTGCGATTGAAGTAATTCTCCCCTTAGCTGAAGATTTTCAGCCATTTTCGTCGATAAGGATGGAGTGGGCGCCGCCAGCTGTTCAACAAGGTCGAGGGCACGCTGGCTTTGTATCTCTGCTGGACGAAGCTGGTCGGCTGCTGCCAACATTCTTGCCTCGTTGCTGTAGTACTGGGCCAACTCCATTTTGTACTCCCGATTTTCGGGTTTCTTCTTTACCAACTGCTCGGCCAGCGCGATGGCTTTCTCGTAGAAATCCTGGGCCTGCGCAGTTTGACCAGTACTATCCATCACAATTGCGTAATCGTTGTAGACTCGGGCAAGATCCTGAGTTGGGTCTGGATTGGTGTCTGTATCTACTGCGGTCGAAGATTTCGATACGAGCGGTTCCAGTAAATCAATTGCCCTGCGGAAGTCCAACTGCACTCCCCTAGCATCGTTTATACGAAAGCGGATGATTCCGCGGTTGTAGTACGTGCGGGCCAGTTCCTGCTGGTAAACAGCGTTTTCTGGGCTCTGGCTGTGCAGATCTTCCTGGATGCGAATAGCCTCACTGTACTCTTTCTCAGCATCGGATGGACTATATTTATCGGCGTTCGAAGTATTCTCCAGTGCTCCGCGGATGGTTTCTCCCAGCCAGTTGTGGGAATACGCGAGTGCCTGACGCAAATTACTTTGGGTAGGATGTTGCTCCGCCAACGTTGTAAGTCGGGTGATGGCTTCGTTGTACTCCCGAACTGCTTCCTTATACCTTTCGGTGAGACGGTTAATATCTCCCAGTCGTGAATGTGCCTGAGCCTCCTCGATGCGCAGATTCAGGTTTGTAGAATTCTTCTGCGCCAAGAGGGTATAGAACGTTTGCGCCTTGTCCAGAAGCTCTTTGCGAAACTCCTCCATTTGAGGGACATCGCTTGCCTCACGCGCCTGTTCACTGCCGGCTGACGAGAGGCTTTCATCGACGGCTTTCTGCGCCCATTTCAGATTTTCTTCCGCACGTTGCGTCTGCCTGAAGGCAAAGTATGCAAGGAAGAGCGCTACCAAAAACAGAGAGCCCAGTATCCCTGCAGCCCATTGGGTTTGCCTGAGTTTTTTCAGACGCTCGCGTTTGGCCTCGTCACTAAGCCTTTGGCGCTCTGCTTCGCTGTGATCGAGGAAGGTTATCACTTGAGCAAAGTTGGAGTTATACCGTTGTGCCCAAGCAGCGGTGGGATGATTTTCAGCTTTCCATTTCTGTCCAACCTCTAACTCAGGGTTGCGCCAGAGGCCTGCCCTACCTTCTTCCCACCACATCGCTGCGTCGGAAAGACGTCCGTAGATGTCGGCTGAGACTCTTTCCTGTTCGGTCCAACCGACCAGTCGCGCCCAGCATCGCATGAGACTTTCGTGAGACAGGTCAACGATGCAGCGTTCTTCCAAAGGAACATCAGCGGGCGGCATCAGGAAAGAACGACCGGGGCGTCGAAAGATTTCGACAATTCGAATGATATCTGGCTGGGATGTTTCGCAGATGGCGGCCAGATCATCGACTGAGGTTGGCCGGCGAATGCCACGAGAGTCTGAGAAGGTATCGGTAAGGGCTTTAAAGATTCGTTCGGCGATCTTCTTCTCATTATCCGTGCCAGCCTCTTCGTAGGCCTCTTCGGCGTGAAGGGACAATGCGTGGCGGAAGGTCCCGATTGCTTCGTAGTCTTCAATATCAATGGCATCGGTCGATGGCGATCTTTGCGACCAGTGATCCCAGGTCCGCATGAGAGCGTGCTGTAGGATGGGCAATTGATCGTAGTCATCGCCAAGGTCGTTGAGGAGGCGAAGCACCAACCGCTGCGCAATGTTTCCGCCTCCGACGGCGACCGGCCCGGTGATGGCGGAACGCAATTCGTCGCGCGTCATGCGAGGCACGAGATAGGAACCACTGTTGACTGCTTCAGGCAGGCCGACGAAGTCCATGCAATCTCCGATGAAGTCAGAACGCATGGTGATGACGACGTAAATGGGAATCTCTTCCTGCCGGGTTGCCTCGAGGAGAAGCTTGACGAAAGCTGCAGCTTCATTTCTGGAGTTCTCAAGCTGAGAGTTTCGACGGAAGCGAAAGAGCTCTTCGAACTGATCCACCACGATCAGCAGATTGTCGTCGGAGAGAACTCGCGCTTGCCGGACTGCTTCGACCAGACCGCGCGTGCCGCGCTGCAATGTGGCCTCAAGCAAGATACTGTTCGTTTCCTCCAATTCTCCTGTTGTGCCGATGACGTCAGGCGAATTCAAGGTTGCGGCCAGGTGCCGGACGGGGTCTTCCCCCGGGCGCATGATCGCGATGCGCCAACCCGGGCTGGTATTGACCATAAATCCGCCATAGAGAGAGGGAATGAGGCCGGAGCGCACCAGAGACGATTTGCCGCTGCCCGAGGTTCCAATGATCGACAGGAACCGGCAGAGGCGCAGCCGCCGCAGCAACTCGTCTATTTCTTTTTCGCGACCAAAGAATAGATGATCTTCATCTGCTTCGAAAGGACGCAAGCCCGGAAAGGGATTGAACATGATTCTCAAATCCCTCCTTAGGTCTGTATGCGTGAGATAAATGGCAGCAAACTATCGAAAGAGAATTCTTCCATCTGAAGAACTGGGGCTTCATGTGTGCGAAAGCGTTCCTTCTCGCTGTTTTTTATTCCTACACATGAGATAGTGACTACCGGCAGAGGACCGGTGCGGCCATAGCCGACGCTCTTCTGCACTTCTCTGAGTTTTCGGCGAACCCATCCTTCATTTGTAGAACCGAAAAAGATCAAAACGCCCTGGCAGACGCGCAGATTCTCTTCGTGACATTGGCGCACTTCCGCTTCATCCCCTTCGAAGGTGGGGTGAAGAACCTCGAACCCCTTGTTGAACAAGGCATCCGCGTACTGCGACACGATGGCAGCGTCGCGCTGGTCGTAGATAAGGTAGATTTGTCCGCGACCTTCAGTCGCTGGCTCAGCCGAATACTTCTGCTGCGGTATCTTCGGCTCGTCCCTGAGACGATCATGAATAACGGTTCGCAGATCTTCAAAGAGAGTCTCGAGAAGATCGGCTCCAGCTAGCATTCTGGGATCCATTCGCAATTGATTGACGACTTTCAGTTGTCTCTCGTCTTCTATAGAGAGGCCGGCGGGAATCCATAGAAGACGCTCAAACCCGCCCTGCTTCCCTCTTTCGATTGCGAGCTCGTTCTGGATTTCCAGGAGGGACGCGCTACCACCCTCCGGGATAAATCCATAATTTTTTCCGACCAGATGAATGGACATTCTGCACTGCGCCAAGTCTTCTTCGAGTGAGGTCTTCATTTCGGAGGCGATGAAAGGAAGGCCCCGGGCGGGCAGAACTGTATACCCATGCTGTTGGAGATCGCGCCGGATAGCTTCGCGTTGATCTTTGAGGTCAGCAGTAGTCTCTGCCAGAAATACCGCTTCTTTTCTGCTGCCTTGCAGCCCCGGCATAGCGTTCGAAGACTCATTCTGCAGCAGCTCGAGCAGTGCGGCGATATCATGCGCCAGATCATCCAGCTTCATCCAGAAATCTCGTTGCGCCTCTGTGCCAAAGATTTCGTCGAGTTCGCGAACCCGGCCTGAATTGGGATCAATCTGGAAGAACTCGTATCCTAGAAGCGGTTGCAGCTCGGGCGGGTCCATCTCGCGGGGGATGGGTGTCTTCAATACTTTGAATATGCGAGCTTTGTCATGAAAGGTGACTCCGCCCTGAGCTTCAGCGGCTTTCCAGAACTCGACTAACTCGCGTCGTGTCCACTCTGACTTTACGTAGCGGGGGGAGATAATCGTTACGAGAACGGCGACCCTTTTGAGCTGTTCGACCAAGGTGTTTTCGAATACATCATTTCCTGTCAGCTTTGGATCGCGCCAAATCTCGGGTTTTTCACCGAGGAGCTGGCCGACGCGGATTTCGAGTGCGCGGTGGAGGTTAGTGATCCATCCTTTACTACCATCGACGAGACCAACGTTGTCGATATGGCAGTAACTGATGAAGGCATCGCAATCGAAGCTCATACCGTTGTCCCCAAACCGAGTATTCACTAATCGTTCTGCGCAGGCCCGGCGCTCACAGATGAACTATAGAGTCTAGCTTGTGAGGAGTCTATTGGGAATTTGGTTGGGCATGGACCGGATGCCTGGCGCAGCAATGGTACATAGCCGCCCAGTCTGCTACAGGGCGGCTGCTTTTTGACTACCGCTGAGGTGCTGTAAGAAGGGCGAGCTGAACCGTGTCCGCATCCTGATTACTCTTGGCTAGCTCCGTATCCTTCTCGGTGCGAGTCTTGGAGCACTCGAGGCCGAAGGTATCGCCCGCTCGCCAGATTTGGCTCAGAAAATACTTGTTTCCGTAGCGGTGAAAGGTGATCTTTTCTCGCGGCTGCGTGCGGGAAACAATAGCTGAGTGCATTACGACGAACGCCGATACTTGATCGGGCCCACGCAATACAACGATATTGTCTGATTGATTAGTGATTTGATAGAGGCCCGCCGGCATGCGACTACGGCCGGTTTGAAATGCAAAAGGAATCTCCACCTTGGCCGAAGTGAATCCCTGAGCTACTGCGCTCGGCGTTGATGCGAGAGTAATGAATCCCAAGGCACAAGCAAACAAGCCAGAGCTGAGAATTGAAACAAATCGTAGTTTTTTCATGACTCGAATCTCCCTTGTGAGGCATCGGTAGTGACTGCCTTCACTTGTTAAAAGTGAAGAATTCGGGTCATTCGTGACGGAAAATCCTGAAGTTTTGTTGTTTTAGCTAATAACAAGTGTCGATTTAAGGGCAAACAAAGGCCTTGACGGCGAGCGAGTCGCAAATAATATGGCCAGTGTTGAATGCGCGTTAGACCTCTACCAGTTGCCGTCCGTAGCGCTTCTCGACGTATTCGTCGAGAATTACTTGAAACTCTTCGACGATCCTGTCGCCTTTCAGCGTGGTGAACAGCTTGCCATCAACATATACGGGGGCTTTTGGCTCTTCGAAGGTTCCTGGCAGGGAGATGCCTATATTCGCGTGCTTCGATTCGCCAGGACCGTTGACGATGCATCCCATTACGGCGAGCTTGAGCTCTTCGACGCCTGCGTACTGCTTCTTCCACTCCGGCATCTGCTCGACAAGATAGCCTTGAATCCGCTCGGCGAGCTCCTGGAAGTAGGTTGATGTTGTACGGCCGCAACCGGGGCAGCTCGTCACCTGAGGCATGAAGCTGCGGATGCCAAGAGACTGAAGAATTTGCTGGCCGCAGCGGACTTCTTCGCTGCGGTCGCCGCCAGGGGTGGGGGTGAGGCTGACGCGGATGGTATCGCCAATGCCGGATAGGAGCAGCGGAGCCAAACCTGCGGCGGAGGCAACAATTCCCTTCATGCCCATGCCCGCTTCTGTTAGGCCGAGATGGAGTGCGTAGTCGCAGCGCTGTGCAAGTTCCTTATAGACATCAATCAGGTCGCGGACGCCGGAGACCTTTGCGCTGAGGACAATCTGGTCGCGGCGGAGGCCGTAGCGTTCGGCGGCGGCGGCGTTGTCGAGCGCAGAGACGACCATCGCTTCCATCATGACGTCGCGGGCGGGCAGAGGGTCGGCCGACTTCGAATTCTCGTCCATCATCTTGGTAAGGAGCGCCTGATCGAGCGAACCCCAGTTAACGCCGATGCGGACAGGCTTCTGATGTTCGACAGCAACCTCTACCATGGTGCGGAAGTTATCGTCGTCTTTGCGTCCAATGGAGACGTTGCCGGGATTGATTCTGTACTTCGCCAGCGCCCGGGCAGTTTCGGGATACTTCTTCAGGAGCAGGTGGCCGTTGTAGTGGAAGTCACCGATGATCGGCGTGTTCCAGCCTTTTTTTGCAATACCTTCGACGATTGCGGGAACGGCCTTGGCGGCATCATCGTTGTTCACGGTGACGCGAACCATCTCCGAGCCGGAGCGAGCGAGCGCGGCGATCTGCTGGATCGTGCCTTCAACGTCGGCGGTATCTGTATTTGTCATCGACTGAACGACGACAGGTGCGTCGGACCCGACCCGAACGCCTCCAATGTTGACTGTTACCGCACGACGACGCTGTATCTCTGGCATAAACTCTCCATCGTTAAGTTTATCATCGGGGCGTCTGCAACCCTCGCGATACACTAGGTCGATGGCCCGGTAGCTCAGTTGCATAGAGCAGCGCACTCCTAACGCGAAGGTCGCAGGTTGGACTCCTGCCCGGGCCACCATACAATCAATAAGTTGCAGGGAATAGCAAACATCTAAACACTTCGTGGGTCACATTTGGGTCACTCCCAGTACCCTTGATGGACTTTTTGCAAATTCCCTGCTTCCCATTCAAAACACAACCCTAGTTCTCTCCCTGCCTCCACAGCTAGTTACTGAATTTTCGCCTTTTACTTCGCTATACACATTGGCCCATGACCTACTTCATGGACCCGATACCAAACGCCAGGAAGCCATCACAGCATCGTGTGCTGATGCACTTCATGCGCCAGAATGGGTACTGCGTCAGTTTTCTTGAGGAAGACTGCAAGACGAATCTAAAGCTCAAACTCACCTTTGCAACGCCCGATAAGATTCTTGAGATTCAGGAACGCTGGGGAGAGGTCTGAACACACGAGGCTAGGCAAAAGATTGAGCGTGACATCGCTATGGGTAGACCAGGTGGTGTGTGGCTCGTCTTGAGTGCAGAGCAGTATGCCAAGCTGAAGGGGTAATGCGGAAATCTTTACGAATGAATCGGTCTGCTAAATTTGAAGCATGCACCGACTAAACCAGTCCCAAGAAGTATCAGCGAGGATGGCTCCGGTGTGTCGGGTATTTCTTCCTTGGTAATAGTTAGAGTATCGCCCGATGTCGTAAGGTCGAGATCCCCGTCGAGCTGATCCCGTGGCACAGAAATCAGTTCATCAATATTTACAGTTCCGGACGTGAAGACGTACGTACCGGCCGCAAAGATTGGGTCACTAAAACTACCTTGAGTAATTGATGGACCTACTTCGCTAAAAGAATAAAGAACATACTGGCCAGTTTCCCACTCAACAAGAAATGAGGGTTTCCCGGGTGCTGGATTTTGGGTGAACGCTCCAATCTCAATGGTATTCGCACCAGGGTAACCGTCAGGAGGGGGAATACGAGAATCTCCATCCACGCCAGTTCCGGTTAGAGCTACGACAATCGCATCGTAGCCGGGGAAAAATTGCTCATCAGATGGGAGTGAGAACACTGGTTCTTGAACCTGCCAAGTCAGCTGCGAGAAATCGTAGATTAGCGTATTTGGATGACTTTCGATTGGTGCAGGCAAGTTGAATGTCAATGTAAAGTTATCGATTGTGGTGGCATGTGCCGATGAGATAGACACAACGATGAAAGCAGCGAGCCTAAGCAAGCAATTCATGCGCATGGATTTTCCTCTTAGCGTTATCGGGGGCCGGTTGAGGAGAATTTATCGCCAGTCGGATCGAAAGTCTACGTAATAGTTAGACCCTTGAACGACCAACGATTCACCGAAAATCAGGCATCACAAAGAGCAACTGCAAGCGAAGGAGCACCTCTCATGGCTAAAGAACCTGAACTCGTTCAACCTAAGATAAAAGGCGAATCCACAGACAAGGAACATAAAGACTGGTTGATTCAATGAAACCCGACCGCTGTCTCCAGTATTGAAGAAGTCATTAGGTGGAAGACAGTAACGCTGCTGCATGACCAACTAAACCTAGCGGTTGCAATTATTTGCAGCCGCTTCGCAAATTGTTTCCTGTTGACGTTCCGATGGTTGACGCTCACCATCGGAAGGTTCCAACAGGAGATACACATTGCGAAAAATCCTTGTGTCGCTGACTTTGCTTTTTGCCTTCGTAATAGTTCCCGTCCATGCATACGCTGACACGATCAGCACATTTGTTCTGAGCGTGGTCACCAGTGACGAAAACACATGGCTCTATGGCCACCTCAATATTGACACCACCACAGGGGTCGCGGAAGACGGAGAATTTACTTTTCATTTGGCCAATCCTGGTGGGGGGATTGTTCCTTTTCAACAGGTTTCTCTCAGCGGCGATTTTGATAATGAGCCTTGTCCTCAGTATGGCTGTGATGGTTTTCGCAATGACTACCTCTTTTTGAATGATGGGGTAAGTTTTCTCGTTATCCAAATTCCGACAACGCTGGTCGGGTACACAGGCGGTCCTCTCTGCTACGGCCCAACTACCAGAGATCTTTGCCAAAATTACGGTGCAGGAACCTATTTCTTCACGAGCGATATAAAAACCGAGTCTGGAGGAACTTTTCCGGATTTTGAGGTCGATTTTCCTGGGGCTGATTTGCAACTCGTATCAACCGTGGATACTCCAGAACCCTCCACGTTCGCTCTCTTTGGTACCGGAATTATCGGATTGCTAGGTGCGGTGAAGCGTAGATTGGCCACCCAATTCCAACGGATACCGCGTCACTCCGAATGGAATAAAGACATTCGAAACTCTAGGCATTGACCTCGAAGCAACTTGAGCCCTACGCCGCAGGTTCGCGTTTGCATGTCTTGACTGGAGTGAGCGGCAGCCTCATCTCGGCGACGCACTAGGTGCGGCCTTCCTCAAACTCTTCCTAAAAAGAAGATGGTTGACACTAGACCTCGACAGCAGAGTCCTGGGTGTCACAGCTCTCGGACGCCGCGAAATGCTAAATCGATTTGGCCTTGAACATCTGTCTACGCCGTCCCCACGTTCGAAACTACACAACCACCGCCGCACCCTCCACGGCGACACTTCCAAACACCCGCCTATAGCGTGCAATCTCATCTGCCGGCCCAGTCGCCTTCCGCATATTGTCAGATAGCTTCACCGCAGGCCGTCCCTCCACTGTCATCAGTTTGCACACCAGGCTGATCGGATCCAGATCGCTCTCCCCACGCGGATGGCACCCACGAAAGTCATTCGTCAGTAGTGTCCCCCACCCTGCGCTGAATCGGATTCTTCCACTGAAATACTCATGCAGCCGCAGAATCTCATCGACATCCAGACCATCCGACGCAATCAACCGTTTCTTCCTCGCATCTCTTCCTCGCTCTTCCAACCACCGAATGTATTCATCCCCGGCGATAAATGGGTCCTTCGAGTCGCACCTCTGTCCCGTCCAATCCGCTACCCAGTCAGGTGCCCCCGCCAGAAACTGTGTCGTCCCAAACGTGTCCGGCAGCATAATCAACAGCTCTCCGCCATAGCTCTTCTGCCAAAGCTCCAGCACACGATACTGCGACGCATGCAGCGCCGCATCATCATTCGCCAGCGCCGCCAGCGCCATCGGCAGTTCATGAGCATTCGTACCCATCGCTTCAAGGTCATGCTTATAAGCCAGAAACGTATTCGACGTTCCCGACAGGCTCTTACCCAGCGCCGCCCTCATCGCCTCGACCACATACTCCTGCCACAGAAAACTATGCCGCCGACGCGTCCCAAACTCCGAGATACTCACCCCAGGCACCCTTCGCAGCATCTCGATCTTGTCCCAGAGCTTCGTCTTCGCTCGCGCATACAGCACATCCAGTTCCAGTTCGCTCAACCGCCCCAGCGCCGCCCGGGTCTTCATCTCGCTCAACAGCGCCAGCCCATAAACCTCCCACATCGTCACCTCGGTCCACAGCCCATAAAAGCACAGAACCAACTGCCCATCCCTTTCTTCAACCTCATACTCCGATAGCCGAAAATCATGCTCCAGCCAATCCAGAAATCCCGGTTCAAAGATGCTTCGTGTCCCATAGAACGTATTACCCGCCAGCCAGATCAGTTCGCTCTTCCTAAACCGCAGTCCTCGCACATGCTCCATCTGCTCTCTCAACACGCCAATCGGTACATGCTCCGCCAGCCGCACCGAAATCGTCCTGTTCGTCGTCTCCGAGCTCACATGAACCTGCGGAAAGTTCTTCCAGATAAACTGCAACATCAATAACTTGTAAAAATCCGTATCCAGCAGCGACCGAACAATCGGGTCGAGCTTCCAATTATGGTTGTGGGCTCGCTCGGCGAAGTTTACGTTCATAAACGGATTGTCACCCCCACCCCGCCCGCCAAACAACAAGATTCATCCGTCAGGCCCCTCCCCTGCGTCTTTCCAGCATTACAAAATTCACACAAAACCCGCTCCAGTACAGCACAAAACGCTGGTATCCTATATGGGCCATGCCTACAAAAAAAGAACTCCTCGACCGCCCCATTCAGCACCTCGACATCAAGCAGCACAATGTTGTCGCACTCGTCGACGCCATGCAGCACATGGCCTATAGCTCACGCGACACCTACCGTGCCGCCAGCATCTACGACATGATGCTCCGCGACACTGAGTGCGGCGTCATCCTCTGTATCGCCGGCTCCATGGTCTCTGCCGGCCTCAAGCAGATCTTCATCGACATGATCCGCAACAACATGGTTGATGGCATCGTCTCCACCGGCGCCAACATGATCGACCAGGACTTTTTCGAAGCCCTGGGCTTCAAGCACTACATCGCCGACGACCAGTACAAGTACGGCAACGAAGACGCCGTCCTCCGCGAGCTCGCCATCGACCGCATCTACGACACCTTCATCGACGAGGACGAGCTCCGCATCTGCGACGAGGTCACCCACCAGATCACCAACTCCCTTGAGCCCCGCCCCTACAGCTCGCGCGAGTTCATCCGCGAGATGGGCGCCTACCTCCAGCGCGAAGGCAAGACTCCGCAGGCCGGTGGTGTTGACTCCATCATCCTCGCCGCATACGAGAAGAACATCCCCATCTTTGTCCCCGCCTTCTCCGACTGTTCCGCAGGCTTCGGCTTTGTCGCCCACCAACACGCTCGTCAGGGCAAGCCGATGGTGTCCATCGACTCCGCCAAGGACTTCTACGAGCTCACCCAGCTCAAGATCGCCAATCCCTCCACCGGCCTTCTCATGCTCGGCGGCGGCACTCCCAAGAACTTCGCTCAGGACATCGTCGTTTCAGCGGAGATCCTCGGCGTCGACGCCCCCATGCACAAGTACGCCATCCAAATCACGGTAGCCGACGCTCGCGACGGCGCTCTCTCCGGTTCCACCCTTAAGGAAGCCAGCAGCTGGGGCAAGGTCGATCTCACCTACGAGCAGATGGTCTATGCCGAAGCCACCATGGCACTCCCTCTCATCGTTGGCTACGGCTTCCACAAGAACGCCCACGCCAACCGCAAGGGCAAAAACTGGGCCACAATTCTGGACCAGGTACCTGTTACCGCCTAACCTTTCGTAACCGCAACTCCGGCCGTCTTCCTCCTTTCGGAAGACGGCCTTCATCATTTAAGCCTTCCTTCTCAAACCTTCTATTTAGGTTCAATGCTGTTGTCTTTGCGGATAACCCACCTCTGTGTTATTGCCGCTGAAACTTTTTTTCTGTCATCTTTAGCCTGCAACCGAAAACTTCTACGTCGTTGATAGGACATGCTTTCCCCATGCCAGTCATCAACTTTGACACTTATTTTGATCTGCCTTTATGGAGCCTTACTTCGCTGAAAATGTTGCCCAAGACCCTGTTAAGTACTGAAGGAAATTAGCTTAGCGGTTTCATTCTCAAACACTGTTTGTCTCGAAACGCAGCTTTGTATCACGTTACTGCCTCAGTTACCTCAAGGTTCCCATACGAATGCATACTTTAGCAGTTATTGGCTTCCTCTCCCTGTTCTCTAGCTCTGCGGTTCTGCTCTTCGCCTTCATCCGTTCGCAACGGACGTCTCGCGATCTGGCCGAGCAATTGACTTATGCACGCGAGCAGCAGCACCAGGACAAGCTTCATCTCTCCGAGCGCTCCCAGCTCGACATGCTCAAGGACGAGTTCATCTCCACCGTCTCGCACGAACTCCGCACTCCGCTCACCAGCATCCGCGGCGCTCTCGGTCTTCTCTCTTCCGGCGTCATCGGCGATGTCGACGCCAAAGCTCTCAATCTTCTTCGTATCGCCGTCACCAACACCGACCGCCTCATCCGCCTCATTAACGACATCCTCGACCTTGAGCGCATGGAATCCGGCCGCGCTCCCCTGCAGATTCGCCGCTGTTCCCTGCGCGATCTCGCCCATCAGGCCATCGAGACCATGACGCCCATGGCAGATTCCCACACCGTCCATCTCGAACTCGTCCCTTCTACCATCGCCCAGTCCTCTACTCCGGAAGCCCTCTTCTTCGACGGCGACGCCGACCGCATCCTCCAGGTCCTGACCAATCTTCTCTCAAACGCCATCAAGTTCTCACCCACCGCCTCCACTGTAAGAATCCACACCGACGCAACCCCGGAGTCCATTCTCCTTAAGGTCGTTGACGAAGGCCGTGGCATCCCCACCGATAAGCTCGACAGCATCTTCGACCGTTTCCAACAAGTCGAGCCCTCCGACGCCCGTCAAAAGGGTGGCACTGGTCTCGGTCTAGCCATCTGCCGCAGCATCGTGCAGCAGCATAGCGGCTCCATCTGGGCACAGCGCAACCTCGGCGTTGGCACCACGCTCTATGTCATGCTTCCCCGCACCGCACGCTCCACCGATATTCCCGTACCGTCATCACTACCCGCAGTGATCACAGCCCGTGGCGAGGGTGCCATTCTTGTCTGTGACGACGATCCCGGCATCCGCACGGTTGTATCCGAACATCTCGGCCGTCAGGGGTACACCGTCATCGAGGCCGAATCAGGAGATCAGGCTCTCATCATGGCCGCCGAACATCAGGTCGAAGCAATCCTTCTCGATCTCTACATGCCAGGCCTTAGTGGTTGGGAGACCCTTCAACGGCTTCGCAACAATCCCGCTACGGCCAACATTCCCGTCGTCGTCCTCAGCGTCCTCTCCTCTTCACTTCGTCCGCAACTAACCGGCGACGCCCAGGGCTGGGTACAAAAACCCTTCAACGAAAATCTTCTCTTCGCCGAACTCGGTCGCGTCCTCCACCATGGCGATGGCCCCGCCTACGTCCTTCTGGTTGAAGATGACGAAGACCTCGCCAGTGTTCTCATCGCCAGCTTTCAAGACGCAGCTGTTCATATCGATCACGCCGCTACCCTTCAGCAGGCCATTCGGCAATGTCTCAACCGCCGCCCCGACCTTCTCATCCTCGATCTCACTCTTCCCGACGGCAACGGTTTCTCTCTGATCGAGTGGATTCGTCAGCAACCGGCCCTCCGCACCCTTCCCCTTGTCGTTTACTCCGGCCGCGAGGTCTCAGATGTCGACATGGCTAAGCTGCGCCTCGGCCCCACCGAATTCCTCACCAAAGCGAAGGTGCAGCCTCGCGAAGTGGAAGAACTCGTTCTCTCCATGGTCGAGCGCATCCGGTCTAAATTCGCCGACCTCGTAGTAGCCGAACCCGTCATTTAGGAAGAAACTTCCAAGTTACCTCCAATAACTTCCGTCGCATGAGAAAATAAGCACGCTCATGCGACGCATCCTGATCATTGACGACGAAGACGACATTCGCGAGGTAGCTGCCCTCTCTTTAGAGGCGACCGCTGGCTGGCACATCCTTACAGCAAACTCCGGGGCCAGTGGAATCGAACTTGCCGCGGCGGAACAGCCCGACGCTATCCTGATGGACGTCATGATGCCCGACGTCGATGGCCCAACCACCTTCCGAAGCATGCAGCAGAATCCAGCCATCGCCCACATTCCTGTTCTTCTTCTCACGGCAAAGGTTCAGGGGGTTGACCAGCGCCGGTTCGCCGGCCTCGGTGTAGCGGCAATCCTGTTCAAACCCTTCGACCCTCTCACCCTCGCCGAACAGATCTCCGAAGTGCTCGGCTGGAACACTCATTCCTAGTACCAACCAGTCCTCTCATCTCAACTAATCTGAACGTATACCAACTTCAAGGTCCCCTCCCCATGACCGATAAGACTGATACGACCAATAAGCTCGATACAACTGACACCGCAACCGAAGACATCCGTATCCTGCTCGCCGACCTCTGGCAGCGGCATCTCCCCACCCTGCACGAGCGTTTAGATCTCCTCGACCGCACCGCCAAAGTGGCGCAATCGGGCACTCTTCCTGAACACACACGCGAAGAGGCCCAGTCCGTTGCTCACAAACTCGCCGGCAACCTCGGCATGTTTGGATACAACGAAGCCGGAGACATAGCCAGCCAGATGGAACAGATCCTCAAAGCCCCCACCGCCCACGCGCTGTCCGAACTCACACTTCTGGCCCATTCACTCCGTCAAAAGCTCGCCCCCAACGTTTAATGTAGCCGTTGTGTGTTCCTTGTCTTGTCACCCACAAAGCATCTTCCACTTAGTCGCAAGCCAACGCCATCCACACACCAGCCGCCGTTCCACTCGAACCCGTAACGCTCAAATCGACAAAGTTTCCCGCCGCCACCGCAACGTTTCCCGTCACCGTACAACTCGCTCCCGCCGCTACAGAACACGTCAGCACTGTATCCGTCATAATCCCCGGCAGTCCCTGCCGAACCGTCACGTTGATCGTGTTCGACTGCTGCGAATACACCACCAGCCGCGTTGCAGTACATCCCGTTGGAACCCATGTCATCACCGCAGTCCCTTCGGTCGCACTCGAGTTCGTATTGTTCAACGAGTAATACGAAAAGTTGAACGACACGGCGTGATACATCGAAGCAAATGGAATCCCACTCGTTCCACCGCCGCTGCTGCCTCCTGTTCCATTCGTGCCCGCTGCGCCCTGCGGAATCGTGAAGTTCAACACAGCTGCGCTTCCAGTCCCGCTGTTCGTAACCGTCGCCTGCGTTCCCGCAGCACCCGTCGTCACACTCCCTACACTCACCGTAGCCGCCGCTCCCGCCGGCCCCGTTGGCCCTGCTCCACCAGCCTGGGCAAGAACGCCCCACAACGCCGGATTCAAATCAGGCTGCGATCCCAGACTGGTCGCCAGCGCCAAATACGTCGATCCGCCAAAAGCCACCGCATCGTTCGCAATGTATCCCGTGTTCGCTGTCCATGTGCCTTTATAGCTCACACCGGCAGCCCCTGCCGGACCCTGCGGCCCCGCAGCTCCAGCCACTCCCGCATCACCCTGCACACCTGCTTGCGCCAGCACCGCCCACTGCGTCGGACTCGAATCAGGCTCTTTCCCCACATTCGCAGCCAACGCAATATAGCTCGTTCCACCAAAGCTCACCGCATCGCCAACAGCATACGACTGCTTCACCACCCATCCACCCCCAAAACTCACCGGCGGCCCCTGAGCCCCTGTCGCACCCATAGCACCCGTTGCTCCAGCCGGACCCGATGGGCCCGCCGCACCAGTCACTCCAGCAACTCCCGGAACACCCTGCGCCGCCAACACCGCCCACAGAGTTGGACTCAACGAAGGCGTATTCCCCATATTCCCCTTCACCAGCGAAATATAAGTCGACCCGCCATAGCTGACCGCATCATTTAGCTCATAGCTCGCACCCGGCACATAATTCCCCGTATAGTTCGCCACCGCTGGCCCCTGAACACCTGTAGCTCCCGTCGCTCCCGCCGGCCCCGCAACGCCCTGCAATCCCTGCGACCCCTGGGCTCCCGTAGCACCGGCGACCCCCTGTGGCCCAGTCGAACCCGTCGCTCCCGCAGCAGCAAACAGCGCCCACTTCCCCGCACTCTGATCCGGCGTATTCCCACGATTGTTCGCAACCAGCGAAACATAACCGGCCCCACCATACAAAACACCATCCGCAAGCCCGTAATTCACCACCGACGAGTATGCTCCCTGAAACGACAACCCCACGGGTCCTGGCACACCCTGCGCCCCTTGCGGCCCAGTCGAACCCATAAGCCCCGGCAATCCTTGCGCCCCCGTCACACCCTGCGGCCCCTGCACTCCCGTACCCCCTGTCGGCCCCCTCGGAGACAATACACCCCACTGCAACGGACTCGCATCCGGCGTATTCCCAATGTTGTTCCCAATCAGGGACGTGTAACTGGTCCCCTGCCAAAGCACCACATCCCCCACCACATAATTAGTTCCCGAAAAGTAAGCTCCGCGATACACCATTCCCGGCAACCCCGCACTACCCGTCGCCCCCGTAGATCCTGCCACACCAGTCGCCCCAGTTGAACCAGCCGGCCCCATCAACCCAGCCGAACCCGCAGCTCCCGTCGCTCCAGTAGCGCCCGTCGCGCCAACCGCAGACTGAGCCAGCACACCCCATTGCGACGCACTCAGCGACGGCGTATACCCAACATTTTCCCCCACCAGTGAGATATAGCTTGACCCCTGATAAGTCACCACATCGTTCACCACATAGTTCGTACCCGACAGATATCCACCCCGGTAAACAAGCCCCGACCCATTCGCCGCCGGCCCAGCCGGTCCCATCGCCCCCGTAGCACCTTTTACTCCCGCCACCCCGGTTGCTCCGATCGGCCCCACAGCCCCCGTAGCTCCAGTTGCTCCTGTCGCCCCCACCAATCCTACGGTTCCCCCCGAAGCCAGCGTCACATCCAACGACGGAGCATGACCCGTAAGATCATTTTCCTTGCTATCAAATTGCACCACCGCAGTCCCCGCCGTCAGGGCCAGCCCAAAGTTCGTCGCCGGAGCTGTAATCCACCCCTGCACCAGCGCCGTCACATCCACCGTCAAATACGCCCCAGCCTGATTCACAGAAAAAACCTGCGAAGCACTACTCAGTGAAGGCAGTGTGGAGTAAGTCACGCTGTACTCACCCCACGCCGCACCCAGCGTCTGCACACTCACCGATCCCGACGTATCCGCGCGATTGCACTACAGCCGCAACACCGCGCGCGACACCTGCGCCGCCGTAGTGCCCACCGGCAGTACTCCCAGGTCGAACTGCAGCAGCGACGTATACACACCACCCACATTCAAATTTGAAATTGCCCCGCTATTCACCGCGGGCAGCGCACTATTCACATGCGTATCGGCCACCAGCGTAGCCTCCGCCGCGAACGCCGGCGCCACCATGGCCACCATCGCTGCCAATACCACCCAAATCGGCAACATCTTCCGTCGTACCAGGCCCATCCATAACCTCAGAACCTGCACTCCCCACCACGCGTCCTTGCATGGCGGAGAGCTTTGGCCCTTTCCAACGATCGAAACTCTACGGTGCACGTTGCCGCTGACCATGGACTGGCCATGCGCTTGCTTGTTCTGACAGAAACTGGGAGCACTACCGTTTTAGGACAAACGCTCGCAAAACACAACCATTTTCTATTGAGCACCATGCGACTTCCGTGTCATTCTCCACCTTCTTATCAACCCCAGTTGATTCCCTACCCTTATCCGCATCCCATATAGTGCAAATATCGGCTGCATCTTTTCATCAAGGACACCCAAAGAGTATGAGCATCAACCCAGTTCCAACTAATCAGCCCGGCCAACTCCCCACACCAGACTCCCTCGTCAACGTCCCCCGCCTCATCACCGCCTTCTACTCTCTCCACCCCGACGCCAGCGTCCCCGCACAGCGCGTCTCCTTCGGCACCTCCGGCCACCGCGGTGGCGCCTTTAACACCGCCTTCAACGACGATCACATCGCCGCCATCACCCAGGCCATCGTCGAATACCGCGTTACGCAGAAGACCACTGGCCCCCTCTTCCTCGCTCAGGACACCCACGCCCTCTCCGAACCCGCCTTCACCGCCGCCCTCGAAGTCCTCGCCGCAAACAACATCGAAGTCATGGTCGACGACAACATCGCCTACACCCCGACGCCCGCTCTCTCGCACGCCATCCTTACCTACAATCGCGATCGCAAAGACGGTCTCGCCGATGGCATCGTTATTACCCCGTCCCACAACCCACCCGAAGATGGCGGCTTCAAGTACAACCCACCCAACGGCGGCCCCGCCGACACCACCGCCACAAAGTGGATTGAGAACCGCGCCAACGACCTCATCGCCTCCGGCCTCACAGAAGTAAAACGCATTCCCTACACCCGCGCCCTCGCCTCCCCCACCACCCATCGCCACGACTACATCACCGCCTACGTCGACGACCTCGGCAACGTAATCGACTTCGACGTACTCAAAGGCACCACCCTCAAGCTAGCCGTCGACCCCCTCGGCGGAGCCGGAGTCCACTACTGGCCCCGCATCGCCGAAAAATACAATCTCCCCATCGAGATCCTCAACCGCACCGTCGACCCTACCTTCCGCTTCATGACCTGTGACTGGGACGGCCGCATCCGCATGGACTGTTCCAGCCCCTACGCCATGGCCAGCATGATAGCCAACAAGGACAAGTACGACGTGGCCTTCGCCGCCGATACGGACCATGACCGCCACGGCATCGTCACCCGCACCGCCGGCCTGCTCAATCCCAACCACTACCTCGCCGTCTGCATCCAGTACCTCTTCACCCACCGCCCGCAATGGGGAGCCAACACAGCCATCGGCAAAACCCTCGTCTCCTCCAGCATCATCGACCGCGTCGCCAAGGGCCTCAAGCGCCCCATGCTGGAAGTGCCAGTGGGTTTTAAATGGTTTGTAGCAGGCCTCATCGACGGCAGCCTCGGTTTCGTAGGTGAAGAGTCCGCAGGAGCCACCTTCCTCCGCCACAACGGCCAGGTCTGGACCACCGACAAAGACGGCCTTATCCCCGGCCTCCTCGCCGCCGAGATGACCGCGCGCATCGGCTGCGATCCCGGCAAGCAATACCGAGATCTCACCTCGAAATATGGCGAGCCCATCTACCAGCGTATCGACGCTGCAGCCACCAAAGACCAGAAGGCAAAACTCGCAAAACTCTCACCCGCCCAGGTCACCGCAAAAGAACTAGCCGGTGAACCCATCACCGCCATCCTCACCGAAGCCCCCGGCAACAAAGCCCCCATCGGCGGCCTCAAAGTCACCACCGAAAATGGATGGTTTGCCGCCCGCCCCTCCGGTACCGAAGACGTCTACAAGATCTATGCCGAATCCTTCAAAGGCGAATCCCACCTAAAACAAATCCAAACCGAAGCCCAATCCCTCGTCTCCGCCGCCATAGCCTGACGCTTCTTTTCTCTCACCCACCACACTCATCTCGACTCACCACAAACGATAGTCAGTCGCTTCCACTCTCTTGTTTCAGACAGTCTTCATGCAAAGCAAATTGAGTTCTCTATTACTATTACTGCATTGCTCCGATCTGCCACTCTATCCGGTCTGCCCTTTGTAGAGGTACTCCTGTGAAAGTTGAGATAGCATCAGAAAGCGGTAGCGAGTAAATCAATCTAAACGCGATACTGTGACTTAGAATGAAATGTTTTCATGAACAAGTCATCGCCTTTTTCATCATGCTGTGCGTACCGCAAGTTGCCCTTAGTCAACAAGCGCCGGCAGCTGCGGAGCGGCCATGGGAAGGGCCATCCAATACGCAACTTGGCATCTCATCAAGACATGTACCAAAGTTTGTTCCCGATCCATTGAAGACATATTCGTTGTCTGAATTGGTGGACATCGCGGAACAGAACAACCCAGAAACTCGCGTAGCATGGCAAAATGCCAAAGCGCGCGCCGCCGACTTGGGAATCTCAAAAGCAACCCTTTACCCTACGCTGGCTGCTTTGGCACTCGCAGAGACCGACCGTACACAGATCTTTTTATCTCCAGACTATATCCGCCAAACCAGCGGAACGTTTTCTCCGCTCTTAGCCCTGGATTACACTATTTTCGACTTCGGCAGGCGACTGCAAGAGGTCGCTCTCAGTCGAAGCAACTTACTGGCGGCCAACTTTCTTTTCAACGATACCCATCGCAAAATTATCTTCCAGGTGATGGCGGCCTATTACAGAGTACTTAACAGCAAAGGCCAGGAAGCTGCGCAGGAAGCTAATTTGAAGAACGCGCAGACCGTACAGGATGTTGCCGAAGCGCGCCTTCATCAGGGGCTCGCAACCTTACCGGATGTGCTTGAAGCCCGCAGTTCTACCGCTCAAGCAGACTATGATCTACAAGCTACAATAGGCGTGACAGAGATCGCTCACGGTGACTTGGCAAATGCTATCGGCACTACACCAACCAACAAGTTCCAAGTCGAAAATATTCAGAATCTCACTATTCCGCAAGAGCTCACTGACACAGTTGAAATGTCTATTGATCGGGCGTTGGCACAACGCCCTGACCTCATGCAACAGGTTGAGCAGCTTCGCGCTGCCGAAGCCGAAATCAAGGCCGTCAAAACCACTTATCTTCCGACTCTAAGCATCGATGGCAGCGGAGGTTTGGCCCGTATTTATGGACAACAAAATCTTGCACCAGGAGTTTACTCTCCCACACAAGAGACCTGGAATGCGAAACTCAGTCTTAACTGGAATTTGTTTGATGGGTTCGCGCGTGAGAATCGGCTGGCGAAAGCGAAAGCTGATCAGGGGCGGGCTGAAGCAGAAGTGGATGCTATTCGTGATCAAGTAGAAAATCAGGTATGGTCAGCCTATTTCACGGCCCGGACAGCACTTCGTCAGCAGAAAGCGGCGGCAGCACTCCTCGCCGCTGCAAGCGAGTCGTACGATGCGGCTTTACAGTCGTACAATTTCGGCGTTCGCAGCCAAATCGATGTAGTCTCCGCACAGCGTGCTCTGGCCACAGCGCGTACTGCCGACGTGAGTGCGCGCACCCAACTGTTGACAGGAATTGCCGCCTTGGCCTTCCAGACAGGGGATCTGCTTCATCATGCAAAAAAACCTTAAGGTAATGAGAAAATTCAACTCGTTGAGTTTCCAATCCATAGCCATGATGGCCGCAGTCGCAGCTTTAGTGCCAATTGCAGGATGTTCACGTGCACCATCTTTTAATATTCTCGGTTCATTTTTTCCTTCATGGATATTGTGTGGTGCTATTGGCATACTTCTTACCGTTGCTGCTCGACTCTTTTTTGTGCGTATCAAATTTGAAGAGCAGCTGACACCTCTGATTTTGGTATACCCCTGCTTGGCAGCATTTTTCACATTTACTCTCTGGTTATTGTTTTTCAGCTGAGTTGTAACGGAGAAGAAGCAATGCGCGAAAACGACGTCCCCCCTCATTCCAAACTCCTTGGCTGGATCGTGAGTATTTCCATCATTGCCGCTGCTTTGGTTACCGGACTGTTGCTAATTGCGAAAACCAATCGATACCCTCGAACCGATGATGCTGAGATATTTGCTAACTTCATTGGCATTGCCCCACAAGTCGATGGCCCTATTACACGACTCGCTGTCCAGGACAACGTTTTCATTAAGCAGGGTGAAGCGCTCTTTGAGATTGATTGCCGTCCATTTGAGTACGCATTACAGAAAGCTAAGTCCGACTTAAATACGTTGGAAGGACAGATCGTTGACCAACGTAGAACAATTGCTTCGCAGATGAGTGCGGTGGGTGCTGCGCGAGCAAATACCGATAGTGCTGCCGCAAATGTAGAACGCGCTGCGGCTGCTGTGAATGAAGCCAAAGCAAATGTTCTGAATGCCAAGGCTGCACGCGACAGCGCCAAAGCCGAACTACTCTACACGACCAACAACTTTCACCGTATCGAGCCCCTGTTAGCCAAACAATTCGTCACAGTAGACCAGGTAGACCTTGCGAGGACAGCGGTTACCGCAAAGGAACAAGCGGTACATCAGCAACAAGCGCAAGTAACCCTCGCGGAAGCGCAGGTGCAATCTGCCCAGGCGCAGTACGACCAGGCAAAAGCAGTAGTTGAACAAAGCCATGCACAACTTGGCCAGTCGAAACACAGCGTACTTACTGTTGAGCCGCTGACCGCTCAGCGTGAGGGTCGCGCTTCGGCAATCCGAACTGCTGAATATAACATCAACAATTGCACGGTGTATTCGCCATTCGATGCACGGGTGACCAATCTAAACATCTCCCAAGGCGCTTACGCTCACACTGGCCAGCAGGTCTTTACCTTGATCGATACACGTACTTGGTGGGCCGTTGCAAACTTTCGCGAAACCCAAATCCACCGTATCCAACCCGGCATGCGTGCAGATGTTTACGTGCTCTCTAGACCGTCAATCAAATATGACGGCGTGGTCGACAGCGTGGGATTTGGTGTGCGGCCAGATTCAACGCTCGTTGGAGCGCTTTCACCCTCCGGGCTGCCTGACGTTCAGCGTTCATTGAACTGGGTGCACCTGGCCACTCGCTTTCCTGTTCGGGTTCGCATTAATGCATCCGAATCGGAGTCCTTTCGTCTCAGCGAATCCGCTGTAGTAGTGATCCGCGGCAATGAGAGAGCAAAATAGCATGTCGGCCCAAGGCAAGGTATTGCCAAATACAATTGATCAAGGAAGCAAGTGGTTCTGGAACTTTCTTAAGCAGGAACTGACTCCTTATCCTGGTAGGGCATGGGTTGTCGGCCGCGTAACTATTTCAGCCACCATCGTGATGCTACTGGTAATGACCTTTCGCATTCCTAACGGATATCTTGGCGCAATTTTTGCTCTTATGCTCAGCCGGGAAAATCCCACAGCAACCTTCCGCGCAGGCTTCCGAACCGTTTTGGTTTTCCTGATTGGCACTGTCTACACAGCCCTCAGTGTCAGAATCTTGGTTGATGATCCACTGACTCATTTCCTATGGGTCGTCGGCAGCATCTTCATCTCTTTTTATCTATTGCGTATTGTCGATTACGGCACGGCGGGCCCACTTGGTTTCATGATATTGGGAGCAATTCCTATTTGGGATCAAGCCATACTTAACGTGAACAAGCGCATGGAAAATACCCTCTGGTTGGCCGGTGTGGTCACTCTCGGCGTGGTGGTGACGGTTGCCGTCGAGTACGTCTTCCGCCGGGTACATCCGACCACCGACCTTACTGAAGGCATCGAGGTCCGTTTGCAGACAGTGGAAAATGTCTTGCGGAGTGCAGGGGAGGGTCGACCTCTCAAGAGTGAGTGGGAGAAAAAGCTTTCGTTATATTCGACGGTTGGCACATCGAGGCTTCGCAGGCTGATCCTGCGATCAGCATACAGCTCTCATTACAAGACGCAGATGGGCACGGCAATTGCTTTGGTAGGGCGTTTGGTTGATATCGCCGCCAGTTTCCAGCTTGCGTTATCAGAACGAACGGGAGCAATCGACGCGACCGATAGCCAGCGTTGCTTGCGTCTCGCCGATGAAGTGACGATACTTTGCAAGAATTTGGTCCAGCAGCAGCTACCAGCCGAAATTAAGCAGCCATTGCAGGAAGTTCCATCGCAGCTTCCCTTCCTGTCGACGATGGAGAGGACGATAGCGCTTATTCCGAAGGCATTTTCGGGGTCCGAATCCGTGGACACGTTAATTTCAGCGCCCTTGGACGAAGAGGGGCCGACTCCCATATTTGCTGCCGATGCCTTCTCTAACCCGGCCCACGTGCAATTCGCGTTGCGTGGCACCCTCGCTGCAACGGTCTGTTATGTCATCTATACAGCAATCGATTGGCCGGGGCTCGGCACCTCGGTCTTGACCTGCTTTATCACCGCGCTGTCAACCATCGGCTCCTCCCGGCAGAAACAGGTTCTGCGCCTGAGCGGTGCGTTTATTGGCGGCTTCATCTTTGGTATGGGAGCCCAGGTGTTCGTGCTCCCATACCTCGACAGCATCGTCGGATTCACTCTGTTGTTTGCTACGGTGACGGCGATCTCCGCGTGGATTTCGACCGCTTCGGCAAGGCTCTCTTATCTTGGCGTGCAGCTTGCCCTCGCCTTTTATTTGATTAACCTGCAGGAATTCGCCATCCAAACTTCGCTCTCCATCGCCCGCGACCGTGTCTTCGGAGTTCTGCTCGGCCTGGTATCCATGGGGCTGTTCTTTGACCTCCTCTGGGTGAGAAATGCCGTGGGCGAAATGCAGGCCGTCTTCGCGCACAATCTGGAGATGTTCGCAGAACTCGCTGAACAGTTGCTGGAGGATGACCGCGTCAAGGCTATTAGACGAATTCGCCAGTTACGCGATCAAATCAACGAAGGCTTTCAGGCAGTGACCGCCCAATCCGACGCAGTTCTTTTGGAGTTCGGTCCCTCACGTCAGACAAAGCTACGGATCCGTAAAGAAATTATGCGATGGCAGCCGGCCATCCGCACGCTGCTACAGGTGCAAATCACTTCTGTGCAATACCTCGCGCAAAACCCCCTCACAGATCTTGCCGAACCGCTCGCTCAGGCAGCCATCGGCTTCGAAAGGGATGTTGCCCTAGTGATGCGCGCCATGGCAAGTGAGGTAAGTGAAAAGCCGGTAGATATAGTTCCAGATATACAGCTATCTGCCTCGAGGGTCCAGCAGGAAATCCGCAAATATTATTACGACCGTGGGATGCCGATACCTCCCCAAGCTTCTGATATCGCCGGCCTTATCGAAAGCCTTGCATCCATTCTTTCACCACTCTATGAAGATATTCACTCAACATTTGTGATCGCCGCGAGGACCACCCAAGCTTCATCTCAGTTTTTGCAAAAGACAGCTCGATCATAATAGTGGTCGAAACTCCATGGATCGATAAGCTTATATTTACCGTCAGTTGAAACGGATAAAACCAAATCGTCTGAGAAATCCTGAATTCACGTATGTTGATCTCAAATGTCTACGATGCTAGTAGTTCAAAAAATTGATGTTCCCTTAAAAAGGTGTTGCGTAATATTTGATCGACTCAAGCTTCGGTTCCTCCCGAAGCTTGAGTCGATAAAGCACCTGTAATATTACCTGCGCGTGCACACGTGACCGTGTCTTTAGAAAGAAGATAGGCACGGAGAAAACCTGCGTCGAAGCTGTCTCCCGCTCCTAAGCGAGGCCATGTTCATA
>Ga0193753_10000734_pt1 | contig 30770 bp, 26 predicted proteins | sample H1c2metaG_FD_144925 | JGI IMG/M metagenome (GOLD analysis project Ga0193753, IMG submission 144925) | Soil microbial communities from a riparian zone of the East river system, Colorado, United States - H1c2 | ecosystem: Environmental > Terrestrial > Soil > Riparian zone | place: USA: East...
GTGCGCGACGTGATCTCGATGCGGACCACCCGCGCGCTGGCGGGCGAGGAGAGACAGACGACACAGGCGAGCGCGGTCGCCGCGAGCCGGACGATCCTCATGGCGGCGCCGAGTGTACGGGACTGGCACCTCGCCGAGGTCACGCCTCGTCGACGTCTGCCGGTGACCGCGCCTGGGTACGCTGCTTGCATCGGGCCGGGGCCATGACCAGTCGGAGCTGGGCCCTGGCCCTCATTCTCATCGTCCACGCCGCGATCGCCTGCGGGGGCGAGAAAATGAGGGCCAGTCACACGACGATGGACGCCGACGCCGCCGTCGCTGCCGGCGATCCCGACGCCGGACCCGATCTCCCGGCGGCGGACGCGGCAGTCGAGCCGCCGGCCACCGAGTTCGACATCGTGGTGGACGTCGAGCCCGCCGGCCCCTATGGCCAGCGCTCCTTCGACGTGCCGGCCCGCTCCAACTGGGTCAACACGGGGCTCTTCCTGCGCGCGGGGGAGAGCGCGACGATCGCCGCATCCGGTACCTGGTCCTATCACGACGAGGCGACCGGGCCGGACGGCATCACCGACATCGAGGTGGTCGGGTGCCCGGCCGGGATGCTGGTGGCGCGCAGCGGCCTCCACTACGAGGACGCTCGCGCATGTGTCGGCGCCGGCGCGGAGTACACCGCGCCGCGTGACGGCATCCTGTACGTCGGCGCCAACGTGTCGACCGATCTCGGCGAGACCTACGAGTCGCGCGTCCTCGAGTCGGACGGCACCATCGAGGTGACGGTCGAGGGCACCGGCGACACCGCGCCGTCGATCGCGATCGGCGAGCTGGCCGGCTACGATCTCGCCGCGGTCGCGTCCGGCTGGGTCGAGCTGCGCGGCGCCCACTCGGTCGTGACGGTGCCGGTCGCGGACGCGGTCCGCGATCTCGGGTCGGCGGCCGCTTCCATCAGGGTGCTGGACTCGATCTACGAGCTCCACCAGGAGATCCGGGGCGCGGTACCGGCGGCCGGCCAGCGGATCCGCTTCTTCCCGGATCCGGATGTCGTGCCGGTTGGCTACATGCTGGCCGGGAACCCGATCCGCTGCGATCCGTCGATCATGTCGGGTGGCGACACCCAGCGGATCCTGCGCGCCTCGGAGCAGGGGACCGACATCTGGGGCTTCGCCCACGAGGTCGGCCACGACTTCACCATGGCCGGAGGGACCTGGGTCTACATGTACCCGAACCTCGAGAGCTGGCCGAACATCTTCACGGTGCACGCGCTCCGCGCCCTCGATCGGACCGAGGATCAGCCGAACCTGGCCACCTACTGCGACGGGCGGGACGCGTACCTGGCCGCGCCGAGCTACCCCACGCTCCGGTCCGATCCGTTCCTGCAGCTCTGCTTCCTGCTCGAATTCGAGGAGGATGGCGGCGCGTCGTTCTGGCCGAGCTTCTTCGCGGCGCTCAACGATCTCACCAACGAGGACGTCCAGCTCGACACCAGCGATCCGGAGGACCGGATGCTGTGGGGCTTGATCCGCGATCGATTCAGCGAGGCAGCCGGGGTGGACGTGACACCCCGCTTCCAGGCCTGGTCAGTGCCGCTGCCCTGACCGCACCGGGGCCTGGCGCACCGAGCAGGTCAGCGGGTGGCCAGCGATCGCGTGCCGGGCATCGGTGTCTCGGCGTCCAGGTGCAGCATCACGGCGGTGCTCTCCAGGGCGGGGAAGGCGGTGTCCATCTGGTCGGCCATGGGCGCTCCGGCCGGGTCGATCGCCTGGGCTGCTCCTCGTACCTCGTGCTGGAGTCCGACGCCGATGAAGAGGCGGCGGCGGCCCCAGTTCAGCTGGACCCCGACCGATGCCATCTGCTCGCGCTGGTGGCGATCGGGGTGGCGAACGTCTCTCGCGCGGCCGCGGGCGCCCAGCCGGACGCGGCCGATGCGCGGGCCCTCGATCGCCACCGAGATGTCGGCGTCGTCGAGGGGCGAGAGCAGCTCGCCTCCCTGCGGACCGAGGCCGAGGAGGTCGGCCTCGATCGCGATCGACGGGCCGTCCGACTCGCCCAGGCGCATGCCCAGCCACGGGCGGAGCGGGCGGCCGTGGCCGCTCCAGGTCAGCGCGTGCGCGCCGAGGAAGAAGGCGTAGGCGCCGGCGTCGCGCCGGTAGCGCGCGCCGAGCAGGTGATAGACGGTGCCGTTGTCGCCGCTCTCGGAGCGGCCCTCGGCCACGTCGAGGCGCTCCCAGTTGAAGAGCTCGACCGAGAAATGATCGCCCAGCGCCATCTCCGGCAGACGCAGGCGCACGTCGAAGCGGAGGTGGTCGTCGACCGGCGCGATCCACTGCTCCACGCGGAGGCCGTTGAGGACGTGCCAGCCGCGGATCGGGCCGACTCCACCGCCGTCGGTGAGCTCGCCCCCCGGCGGTGGCTCCGCGCTGGCGTCGACCGGCGCCGCCAGAAGGACGAGGAGGGCGGCGAGTGGACGGCGAAGCACTGGCGTGGCGAGGCTGCAACGTACATGCCACGGTGGCTGGCCTGCCGGGGGGTCGTTTCGCGATGCCACGTGATCGATCAGGCGCGGAGCGCATCGACCAGGAAACGCCTCCCCTGAGGCCTCACGTGCATGTGCTCCATTCCGGCGCACGGAATGCGTGAGCCCGCGAGCCGGCTCGAAGTCGGGCTCCGGTGGCAGCTTCGGTGACTCACGCTGGGGCCATGTGGCCCCATGCCCTCACGAGTGCGCGGGACTCACCGGTGAGCACCGCGTGGGCGGGGACTGCCATCAAGGCGAGCCGCTCCGGCGCTGGCGCGATCGTCGGCGAGCTCGAGGTGATCGACTCGCCCGGTGTTCGCGGCGACGACGACTGACCATCGCGAAGACGATGAGCGCGCGCGCAGTGGGACATCCTGCTCGCGACAGCGTCGGCCGTGGCGCGCGGCGGGCGCGCAATCTCGGTATCGCGGCGAACATCCGATGCGTCGTCGTCGGCGCGCTCGTCGATCGTTCTTCGCGGCCTACTTGTCGCACATCGGGGATCTCTCTCTCACGTCGGTGACACGGATGCTTCGCGATCGTCCCTCGTCCGCCAAATGCCCGCTGCAACCCTGCGGAACGCGATGTGGGGCGATCTGCGTCACGGGCAGGCTGCGCGTTTCGGCGCAATGAAAGACTCGACCTCGCGGCGGAAGACCCGCAGACTCGTTCCCTCAGTGCGGGGCAATGCTTTCCTGGAGGGGAGGGGGAGGATGGGTCTAGTTCGGACTCTGTGCGGCCTGCTGGCCGCTTTCTGCGTCGCTGCGTGCACCGGCGGCATCACCAATGGCGATGGCGACGACGATGACGGCGGTGGTGGAGGCGGAGGCGGTGGCGGCGGAGGCGGCGGCGGTGGTGGCGTGGTCGACGAGGGCCCCTACGAGGGCGAGCTGGGCACGATCCTGTTCGTCACCCAGGTCCCGGTCGGCGGCATCGGCACGCTGTCGGCGCCGTTCGGCAACCACCTGGCCACCATGGAGTCCGCGCCGCGCGGCGGCGATCTCATGATCCGCTATCCGGACGGCACGCTGCGCAACCTGACCCGCGAGGCCGGGTTCGGCGACGCCGGCGAGATGCAGGGCGCCAACGCCATCGCGGTGCGCGAGCCGAGCGTCCACTTCGGCGGCAACCGCGCGCTGTTCGCGATGCTGGTCGGCGCGGTGACCGAGCAGTACGACCAGCGCCAGAACTTCCACTGGCAGATCTACGAGGCGACCGGGCTGGCGCGCGACGAGGACGTCCAGATCCGCCGGATCGAGGGTCAGCCGGCCGAGTTCAACAACCTGTCGCCGATCTACGGCAGCGACGATCGCATCCTGTTCACGTCGGACCGGCCGCGCTCGGGCGAGGCCCACCTCTACCCGCAGCTCGACGAGTACGAGTCGCAGCCGACCGTGGTCGGCATCTATCGCCTCGACGAGGAGTCGGGCGAGCTCGAGCTGGTCGAGCACGCGCCGAGCGGTGCGTTCTCGCTGTCGCTCGACAGCACCGGCCGCGTCCTGTTCACCAAGTGGGATCACCTGCAGCGCGACCAGCAGGCCGACGACGAGGAGCTCGCCGACCGCTGGGGCGTCAGGACCTACGCCGACGAGTCGGCAGGCGCCGCGGCCAGCTCGACGCTGGCCGGCAGCGAGGTCTTTCCGGAGGCCCGCACCGAGTCCTCCGAGGGCGCCCAGGCCGGCGTGTCCGGTCACCGCTACAACCAGTTCTTCGCCTGGGAGATGGATCAGGACGGCAGCGCCGAGGAGACGCTCAACCACATCGGCCGCCAGGAGTGGGGCGGCACGTACAGCGACGGCAGCTTCACCGGCGACGACAACCTCGCGTTCGAGGCCGAGGACGTGTATCGCGCGGCCAGCATGCAGCTGCGCGGCGACGGCGGCGCGTTCCACATCCGCCAGGATCCGACCGAGCCGGGCTGGTACCTGGCCACCGAGGCGGCCGAGTTCGGCAACGGCGGCGCGGGCCGGCTGGTCCGGCTGCAGGGCGATCCAGAGGTCAACCCGGAGGACATGCAGGTCCAGGGGCTGACCGGCCGCGACCAGGACGAGACCGGCTACTTCCGCAACCCGCTGCGCCTGACCGACGGCACCTACGTCGCGGTGCACTCGCCCTCGGGCGCGGGCGAGGAGGGGCTCGGCTTCCGCCTGACCGTGCTCGCCGCCGACGGCGACTTCATGATCGCGTCGCAGCACGTCACGCCGGGCATCGAGCGGACCATCTCCTGGTGGACGCCCGACGATCGGACCAGCTTCTCCGGCGTTCTCTGGGAGCTCGATCCGGTCGAGGTCGCGCCGCGCGAGGTGCCGCCCCCGCGCGACAAGCCGCTGCCCGACGTCGAGCAGGCCGTGTTCGACGAGGTCGGCGTGAACACCGACACGCTGTCGAGCTGGCTGCGCGAGCGCGAGCTGGCCCTGGTCATCAGCCGCAACGTCACCCAGCGCGACCGCAACGACGTGCAGCAGCCGTACAACCTGCAGGTCCCCGGAGGCGTGTCATCGGTCGCCGGCGGCGGCACGGTCTACGACGTCAGCCACGTGCAGTTCTTCGAGGGCGACCAGCTGCGCGCCTACGACGGCGGATCGAACGGGCGGCGCGTGCTCGGCCGTCCGATGCACGGCGCCGACCTGGCCACCGATCCGGGCGGGCCGACCGGCAGCGTGGCGATCGGCGCCGACGGCTCGATGGCCGCGTTCGTGCCGGCTCGCCGCGCGATGTCGTGGCAGCTGACCTCACCGGACGGCAGCGCGGTCGTGCGCGAGCGCAACTGGGTGTCGTTCCGGGCCGGCGAGATCCGCGTCTGCGCCTCGTGCCACGGCATCAACAAGGAGAGCCAGACCGGCGACCCGGTGCCGACCAACACGCCGGCGGCGCTGCGCAGCTTGCTCCAGGACTGGCAGGCGACGCAGTAGCGTCTAGAACGCGATCAATGGGTCGCCGAGCACCAGCTCGGCGACGAAGTTGACGAAGAAGAAGCCGAAGAAGATCGCGTTGAGCACCAGCGCCGCGTGGTGCCACGGGCGCGGCCGGGCCGGCGCCGGCAGCCTCCGGTTGAGGTAGATCAGCATGAAGGGGTAGATGAGCGCCCCGAGGTTGGACATGTTGGCCGACCACTGGACCAGCCCGATCGGCAGGCCCAGGTGGATGACCGCGCTGATGACGACCAGCAGCGCCAGCATGAAGGGGTAGTAGAAGCGGCGCGGATCCTCCTCGATGCGGGCGCGCAGCCGGGCGCTGGCCGCGTGCGACGCGTCGGTCGCCACCCGAACCATCCCCTCGAAGATGCCGAGCTGGGTGCTGAACAGGATGAACAGACCGATGACCAGCGCGAAGTAGAAGAGGAGCCCGCCGTACTGGCCGCGCAGCACGTCGGCCACGAAGGTGGGCACGTTGCGGGCGTTCGGCTGGCGGCCGGACAGCTCGACCGCGCGCGCCATGAGGATGGTCGGCAGCAGCATCCCCATCATCGCGCCGACGAAGAAGACGCCCCACATGTCGACCAGGAGGAGCCGGTACCAGCGGCGCCAGCGGCCGCGGTTCAGCTGGTCGTCCGGGAAGGTGACTCCGCTGGCGAGCAGCTGCTGCTTGCCGCCGCGCATGCCCGACAGGTAGCCGGCCCGATAGCCCATGCCGTAGCCCTTGTCGCGGTAGTGGCCCATCACGTACCAGTTCAGCCCGGAGGCGAGCGCGGTGAAGCCGGCCAGGGCGCCGAGCTGGCTGGCGGTGATGCCGGCCGGCGGTCGAGCCGGCGTGACCAGCCCGCGGATGGCGTCCAGCCAGATCCGACCGGGCACGATGAGGAGATCGAGCACCAGGAGGCCGACCAGGATGAAGCTCACCATCACCCAGTTGGCCAGCTCGAGGGCGCGGCTGATCCGGCGCGCGCCGGCGGTGATGAGGAAGACCACGACCAGCAGCCCGACCGCGTAGAGGCGCGGCTCCTCGGCGTCGCGCGGCGGGATGGCGGCGTGGACCAGCGCGTACACCCCCTCTCCGGCCGAGGCGGCCCAGCCGCCGGCGATGAAGGCGAACAGGACCAGCGCGACCGAGAGTGGGACCCACAGCATCCAGCCAGGCGGCACCCGCCCCCAGCCGACCACCGGGACCTCGCCGGTGGCGAGCACGTAGCGCGACGCCTCCACGTTGTAGAAGGTCTGCAGCAGCGCCGAGACGGTGATGACCCAGCCGATCCCGGTGAAGCCATACTGGCCGACCACCAGCGGACCGATCAGCCACTCGCCGCTGCCGATCGAGATGCCGAGCGCGATCAGGCTGGGGCCGATCGCGTACTGGACCAGCTCGCGCGGGCCCAGGTACTCGATGCCGAACACCTCCTCCGGCGACGGCAGATCATCGATCGCGAGGTCCGGGCGGCTCACCCCGAGCGGAAAGGATTCGGGGCGCGACTCGACAGTGTCCATCGGACCTCCGGTCCGCGCCGGCGGGGCAGGGGCGGCGGAAGCTCCAGTGAAGCCTTTGCCGCGCGCGCTGACAAGAGCGCGCGCGTGGCTCTCCGAATGCACGCTGCATGGACCGTAAGGTACGATCCGCGCGTGGCGAGGAGCGAGAAGGAGATCCTGCACGCGGCCGGCCGCGACGTCGTCATCACCAATCCGCGCAAGCTGTACTTCGCCGCGGCCGGTCACACCAAGCTGGACCTGGCCCGCTACTACCTGGCGGTGGCCGAGCACGCGCTGCGCGGCGCCGGCGGTCGCCCGATCGTCCTGCGCCGCTACGTCGACGGGGCCGACGGCGAGTTCTTCTTCCAGAAGCGCGCGCCGGACCGCCGGCCAGACTGGATCGAGACGATCGAGCTCCGCTTTCCGTCGGGGCGGACCGCGAGCGAGGTGGTCGTCCGCGACGCGGCCCAGCTGCTGTGGATGGTCAACCTGGGCTGCATCGATCTCAACCCGCACCCGGTCCGGGCCGACGATCTCGATCACCCGGACGAGCTGCGCATGGATCTCGACCCGGGCCCGGCGGTTCCGTTCGAGCAGGTGCGCGAGGTGGCCCTCCTGGTCGGCGACGTCCTCCGCGATCACGGCCTGCGCGGCTGGCCCAAGACGTCGGGCTCGCGCGGCATCCACGTCAACGCGCGGATCGATCGCCGGTGGGGGTTCGCCGAGGTGCGGCGCTCCGCGCTGGCCGTGGCCCGCGAGGTGGAGCGGCGGGCGCCGTCGCTGGCGACCAGCAGCTGGTGGAAGGAGGAGCGCGAGGGCGTCTTCATCGACTACAACCAGAACGCCAAGGACCGCACGGTGGCGTCGGCCTACTCGGTGCGCGCCACCAGGGACGCGCGGGTGTCGATGCCGATCGAGTGGGACGAGGTCGGCACCTGCGACCCGGCCGCGTTCACGCTGGTCACGGTGCCGGCCCGGGTGGCCGAGCGCGGCGACGCGGCGGCCGGCATCGACGAGGCGGTCGGCTCGCTCGACTCGCTGCTGGCGCTCTCGGCCGAGCAGGAGGCGGCCGGGCAGGGCGACGCGCCGTGGCCGCCGCACTACCGCAAGCAGGGCGGCGAGCCGCCGCGGGTGACGCCGTCGCGCCGGCGCGCGCTCGCCCATCCGCTGGTGACGGTGGCCAAGGCGGCGAAGAAGGACGACGCGCTGGCCGGGCTCGAGCGGTGGAAGGCGCGCCACCCGGAGGTCGCCGCGCTGCTGACGCCGTCGGACGTGCTGGTCGACTCCATGCGGGGGCGGTCGACCACCTGGACCCGGATCCGCGTCAACCTCCGCCATGTGCCGGCCGACCAGCGCCCGGCCGAGCAGACGCCGGACCCCGACCACGATCCCTGGTCGCCGGGCTGATCCGGACCCGGCCCGCGCTCAGGGCTGGCTGCCGCGGTCGAAGATCTGCTGCAGCTCGTACGGCGGGGTGACCTCGAGCTGGTCGTAGCGGCAGTCGACCGGCTGGCGATCCGGGCGCCAGCGCAGGAAGTGAGCCGGGTGGCGGAAGCGACTGCCCTGCATGTGGTCGTAGGCGACCTCGCACACCCGCTCGAGCCGGACCGGCTCCCAGGACAGGTCCTTGCCGCGGTTCCAGCGGCTGGTCGCGCCCGGCCTGCGCTGATGCTCCTCCATCGCGCCGGCCCAGCCGCGCCACGGATGATCGTCGAGCGCGCCCTCGCGCAGCGGGGCCAGCTCCTCGGCCAGCTCGCGGCGGCGGGTCGCGGTGAAGGCGGCGGTCACCCCGACGTGGTGGAGGACGCCCTGATCGTCGTGGAGGCCGAGCAGGAGCGAGCCGACCAGCGTCCCGGGCCCGCTCTTGTGCCAGCGGAAGCCGGCCACCGCGCAGTCGGCGGTGCGGGCGTGCTTCACCTTGACCAGCGCGCGCTCGCCGGCCCGGTAGACGCCGTCCAGCCGCTTGGCGATGACGCCGTCGAGGCCGGCGCCCTCGAACCGGCGGAACCAGTCCTCGGCGGTCGCGCGGTCGGTGGTCGACGGCGTGACGTGGATGGGCGGACGCGCGCCGGCCATGGCGTGGGCGAGGCGAGCGCGGCGCTCGGCCAGCGGCTGGTCGCGGAGATCGTCGTCTCCCTCGCACAGGAGGTCCCACACCACCAGCGCGGCCGGCGTCTCCGACGCGAGCATCGCCACCCGCGACGCGGCCGGGTGGATGCGGAGCAGGAGCGCGTCGAAATCGAGCCCGCGCGGCCCGGCGATGACGATCTCACCGTCGACCGCGCAGCGCGCCGGCAGCTGCTCCAGCACCGGAGCGCCGAGCTCCGGGAAGTAGCGGTTCATCGGCTTCAGGTCGCGGCTCTGCAGCAGCCACTCGTCGCCGTCGCGGAATACCAGGGTGCGGAAGCCGTCCCACTTCGGCTCGTACAGCCAGCCTTCACCCGACGGCAGCGCCGAGGCCAGCTTGGCCAGCATCGGCGCGATCGGCGGAGCGAAGGGGAGCTTCACCCATCACCCGCACGGCTCGGGCGGATCCGGCTCGCACCAGGTCGCGGTGAACTCGCCGCTGGTCCCGGCGTCCTCCTCGAACAGCGTCCAGGTGCCGACCGCGCCGGCGCCGTCCTCGAAGCTGTCGAACTGGACCTCGCCGGTGTCGGCCGCCCGGCACGGCTGGCCGCCGCCGGGGCAGAACGCGCCGGCGCCCAGCGCCTCGCCCGGCGCGAACGAGAAGTTGGCGGGCGCCTCGATCTCTCGCGCCCAGATCTGGAGATCGACGCTGGGCAGCGACTCGTCCACCGCGCACGGATCGCCGTCCGCCAGCGAGCCGAGCAGGATCCGCACCGACGCCTCGTCGTTGGGGGCGCAGGAGGGACGGATGATCTGGACCCCGTAGTTGCTGTCGGCGGCGTCCACCAGGACGCTGGCGTCGGCCTGCGGCGCTGCGTCGGAGCCGCTCGGCGTGGCGTCAGTGAGCGATCCACCCGAATCGTCGTCGTCGCCGCCACAGCCGGACATTGCGAGGATCAGGGCCAAGCCAGGGAGTAGTTTCCGCATGGGTGCCTCCCGACTGCAAGACAAGGACCACGATCTCGGTCATCTACTTCCTGGCTGGCCTCCGGCAGGCGCGGGTCTGTACCCCGCTCAGCGGCGCGTCAAGCGGACCAGGAAGGCGGGGTGGTCAGTGGTGCCGTCCATGTCGATGACCTCGGTCGCGACGAAGTTGAAGCCGGCCGACGAGGCCATGATGTGCTGGACGCTGCCGTCGCCCTTGCGGAAGAAGCCGGACGGGACGCAGTCCTGCACGTTCTGCTCGAACGGGTTCCACCGGTTGTAGCGGAGGTTGAAGTCGCCGGCGACGACGGTGGCGCTGCCGCTGGTGTTCGCCGGCATGTTGCCGTTGAGGAGCTCCTTGCACTGCTTCATCGCGGTCGACCCGCTGGTCGACAGGTGCGTGACGCAGGCGGCGGTGCCGTCGCCGAAGCGGCTGCACATCCACACGCGCCGCTCGCTGCCGCTGTCCTGCGCCGCGTAGGTGTTGGACGCGGAGGTGGACAGGGTCGATCGATAGAGCATCCCGATGCCGTAGTCGTCGCCGTTGGTGCACTTCACGGTGTCGCCGTTCGGCCGGCGGGCCGGGGTGAACCAGCCGGCGTAGGCGGTCCCGCCCAGGCGGGGCAGGTCGGCGCGGCACACCTCGTTGAGCGAGACCACGTCCGGCTGCTCGCCCTGGATGACCGCGACCGCCTGGTCGATGACCGCGTCGCCGGTGAAGCAGCTCACCACGCCGCTGTGGCACAGGTTGAGCTGGAGGACTCGAAACTCGCCGGCCGCCGCGGCCGGGCGATGGCCGAGCAGGATCGGCAGGAGCATCGCCGCGCCGAGGACCGCCGCGGAGCACGGCCCGCGCCGTCGGTTCGGGTTGCGTGGAGCACGACTGGACCGGTTCATCGCCACCTCCGCTCGTGAAGCTGCGACCCACTATCCGCGGCGCTTCGACCGCGTCAAGAACCGCGATGAGGTCCGGACCCACTTGATGTGATGCCGATATGTGGTCGACGGCGGGGGACGCAGGGTTGACAGAACCGGTGGCGGTGTATTACTGAACCCAAAGGTTAACTAAATTGATGCAAGATAGCATGGATAGCGTGATTCAAGCGATCGCGGATCCGACCCGGAGGGCGATCATGGATCGCCTGGCGCTCGGTCCTGCGCGGGTGACGGACGTGGCCGCGCCGTTCGCGATGTCGCTGACCGCGGTGTCCAAGCACATCAAGGTGCTCGAGCGCGCCGGCCTGGTCAGGCGCGCGCGCAACGGGCGCGAGCACACGCTCGAGCTCGACGCCGCGCCGCTCGGCGAGCTGACCCGCTGGGCGTCGCGCTTCGAGCGCCTCTGGAACGAGCGCCTCGACCGCCTCGAGGCGTTCTTTGCCGTCAGGAAAAAAGAGGAGCCGAGATGAAGACCTGCGAGCTGACAGTCACCCGCGTGATCCCCGCCGCCCCCGAGGCGGTCTTCGACTTATCTACCCCCACTACGGCCGCTTCGTCCGGATCGAGCGGCCCGGCCTGGTCGAGCACACGTGGATGTCGGAAGGGACCAGGGGGCTCGAGTCGGTCGTGACCCTGCGCCAGGCCAACGTCCCCGACGACGAGGAGGGCCGCAAGCACGAGGAGGGCTGGGGCTCGGCCCTGGCGGCGCTGGCCGAGCGGTTCCAGCGCGGGAAGCGCTGAGGCTCAGCGGCGCCGGCGTCGGATCGCCAGGGCGAGCGCGCCGATCACAAGGATCGCGGCCGGGCTGCCCGGGCCGCCGCCGGCGGTGCAGCCGCCGCCGCCCTGCAGCTCGCGCTCGCCCGGCAGGTCGCCGCCGTCGCCATCGTCGGCGCTGCCGTCGTCGGCGCTGTCGTCACCGCTGTCGTCGGCGCTGTCGTCACCGCCGTCGCCCGGATCGTCCGGGTCCGCCACCGCCTCGTCCGACTCCACGTCGGCCACCGACGGCAGGCCCGACCCGCCGTCGTGGCACGCGAAGTCGGCGTCGAGCCGGTCCCCGGAGGTCGACGACGCCACCCAGGCGCGGAACAACGACGACGGCTCGAGGCCGACCTGGACCAGGTCGTCCCACGGCACCGCCATGTCGACGAACCAGTCGGGGTCGTCGTTGAACAGCGAGCCGGCGTCGACCGCGCGCTCGAACTGCTCGAACGGATAGACCGCGAGCGGCGGAAGGTCGGCCGGGTCGCGTGGGTCGTCCAGCCCGACGGTCTCGTCGTTGGCGAACAGCTTCACCTCGCCGTCGACCGCGTCGGCCAGGATCAGCGCCTCGTAGGTCTGCCGGTCGAGGTCGAGATCGAGCGCCATGCCCCAGGCGTCGGGCTGGAGATCGGCCCCCGCCACCGGATCGGCGTCGACCCGGATGCGCAGGTAGAAGAAGTCGTCGTCGGCCGCGCGCAGGCCGGCCGGCTCGTCGCCGTCGCCGACCAGGTCGCGCTCGCCGATCGCGCCCGGCTCGTCGCCGAGGCCATCGGTCATGACCTCCCCACGGCAGCGGAGCGGCTCCCAGTCCGGGTCGGGCGGAAACTCCTGGGCTGCCGCGCGGCCGGCGGCCAGGGCCGCGAGCGGCAGAGCGAGCGAAAACGCGAGCACGGTCCTCATAGGCTCACTCCACGATGATGAACTCGACGCGGCGGTTCTTGGCCCGGCCGGCCGGCGAGCCGTTGGGCGCGGCCGGCCGGGTCTCGCCGTGGCCCACCGTCTCGAGCCGGTCGTCGTCGATCCCGCGCTTCTCCAGCTCGGACGCGACCCGCGCGGCCCGCTTCTCGCTCAGCTGCTGGTTGAAGGCGGGGTCGCCGACGTTGTCGGTATGGCCCTCGATCCGGACCCGCTTGACCTCCGGGCTGGCCCGCAGCGCCGCGGCAAGCTGGTCGAGCAGCGGGTCGCTGCGGGTCTCGATGTCGGCCGAGCCGAGCCGGAACAGCACCTTGCCGAACACCTGGATCGTCCCGTCGACGATCTTGACGTAGGTCTTCGACGGGCAACCGTCGCGATCGCCGCCCGGCTCCTCCGGGATGTCGGGGCACTCGTCGGTCTCGTCGGGGACGCCGTCCTCGTCGTTGTCCAGCTCCGGGCAGCCGTCGTCGTCCTGGAACGCGTCCAGATCCTCGACGTCGGTCGGGCAGTCGTCGTCCTTGTCGAGGATGCCGTCCTGGTCGGTATCGAGGAAGCCGTGCCGCTCGGGCACCCGGTGGCGGAAGCGCAGCCCGACCACCCCGCGCAGGTCCGGATCGCCGATGCCGTCGGTCATGCCCAGCCCGACCCCGCCGTGCAGGTCCCACGAGTCGCCGACTCGATAGATGAGCCCGGCCAGCGCCTCGAGCGGGAAGTCGGCGCCCTCGACGTCGGCGCCGACCTGCTTGCCGCCCGACAGCTCGGCCTGGAAGGACAGCGCGTCCGGCACGATCGCGTACGAGGCCATGGCGGCGAGGGTGATCTCGTCGGCGTAGGGCAGCCCGACCGGGTGCTGCGAGCGCCAGCGATAGCCGATCGATCCGCCCAGCCCGAGCCGCTCGCCGTACAGCGCGGCGGTCAGGCGCGGCTCGACGGTGACGCCGCCGGCGCCGCGCAGCGCCTCGTCGTCGCCGGTCGGCAGCGTCACCGGAACGGCCACGCCGAAGAGGAAGTGGCGCGCGGCGTCGCCGGTGCGGACCAGGAGCGCCTTGGGCACCAGGCGGAGGTCGCCGACTCCGGTGTCGGCCGCCAGCATCGCGCCGCCCTGGGCGATCTCGTCGCCCTCGTAGACCACGCGCAGCGGCAGCGCCACGCCGAGCTCGGCCCAGCCGAACAGGCCGACCGAGCCCAGTAGATCGATCGACGCGGCGGTGTCGAGCGGGCGCGACAGCACCTCGCCGTCCTGGCGCTCGACGACCGGGTCGTCGGCCGCGCCGAAGAACAGCCCGAGCCCCCAGCCGAGGTGGAACGGCACCGTCGGGTGCTCGAACGAGAAGCTCGCCTCGGTGCCGACCGCGGGCGCGAAGCGCTCTCCATCCAGACCATCGGCGCGCGCCGATCGGACCGCGGATGCGAGAGCGCAGCATGCTGCCAGCGCTGGCAGCCAGTTCCCCCGACTCATCGCGGATGATTAGGCCACGAAACCGACCTCACTTCACCGGGCAGGGCGCACGGACTATTGCCGCCCCCGGCGGAGGTGTCACGGTTGAAGAGGCGAGCAAATGGCGCGAACGGGACGAACCGAGACGAGCGCACGGCGAGGAGCCGTCTCGACCGGTCGCTGGAACGATCCACCGAGCCCGGGCGGCGGGACGCGCATCCTCATCTGTCGCTACCGCCCGCGCGGCGTGCGCAAGGCCGACGAGACCTGGGACGAGTGGTGCAAGGAGCTCGGCCCCAGCGCCGCGCTCCACGCCGCCGTCTACGGCAAGGGCCAGGCGCCGATCGACTTCGGCGAGTACCGGCGGCGCTACCTCGAGGAGATGGCGGTCGATCCGGGCCGCTTTCACCTGCGCGCCCTGGCAGGCCGGATCGCCGCCGGCGAGGACGTCGCGCTGCTGTGCTCGTCGGCCTGCACGGCCGAGGCGCGCTGCCATCGATCGATCCTTCGCGACATCCTGAGCCGGTCTGACGGTCACTGAACGACACCCAGCGGTGAGGCCAGAAAACTGGCCACCTGGTCAGGGTCACGCCGCATCGCGTCGCTGAACGCGTCACCGCGTTGCGCGATGTAGTTGCCCGCGCACCGCGCCGCCAAATGCTCACCATTGCGTTTGCGCGGCCCAGCTGGCGAACATGGCGCTCCGCCCGGCCCTAACGTTGTGGAGGTCGCCCCATGAAGAAGTTGATCCTTTCGCTGGTGGTGCTCGGAACCGTGGCTGCTGGAGCTCGCGCGGCGAGCGCGAGCTACTACGTCGAGTACTTCCGGGACAACCTGTTCGCCGGCCTCGCGTACCACCGGGTCGGATGCATGACCGACTGGACCACGATCCAGTCGAATCAGGACTACGACGGCTTCACCAACAACCGCTACTGCAACGCCGGCGCGACCGCCGCGTCGGTGCCGAACGCGAGCTGGTACACGTACGAGTTCCTCGGTGACTCGTTCGCGGACGCGCAGAACCGGCTCAACAGCTGCGGCAACAACACCAACTCGAGCTACGGCACGCCCGACTACGCCGCGTCGTCGAACACGTGCGGCTACAACATCTTCACCAACTGCAACAGCGACTGCTGGATCCGCTACTTCTCCACCTGCATGGGCCAGACGGTGGGGACGATCAGCCCCTGCTTCGGCTACCACTACCCGTAGCGCATGCGGTACGCCCTCGTGCTCGGGGCCGCGGCGCTGGCCGTCATCGCCCTGACCCAGATCGGCTCGACGCCGGCCACGCCACCGGCGCCCGCGCCGTCGGTCGCGGCCGCCGCCAAGGTGATGCCGGTGCGGCCGCGGCTGCCACCGCGCCCCGGCGACGCGCCGCCGCCGGCGATGGACGAGCCGATCCTCCCCACCGCGACCCCCGAGCAGCGGGCAGACATCGCAGAGCGGGCGCGCGGCGCGGCGCGCCCCGGCATGACCGCCTTCCGCGCCTTCTCCGATCTGTACGTGGACGGCAACCTCGACCTGGCCCGGCGCCAGGCCGAGAGCGAGGGGCTGACCCTGGACCAGGTTCGCGACCTGACCAGCTTCGGCCTGATGGTGCTCGCCACTCAGCGCGTCTCGGACGTGGAGGAGATCGTCGGCCGCTCGCTGACCGAGGAGCAGCGCGAGACGCTCTCGGCGCTGATGATCTCGGCGAACGGCGAGTTCAAGGAGAAGCTGCGCGCGCTGGTCGCCGCCGGCGCGAGCGAGGCGGAGCGCTGGAAGCTCATCCGCTCGACCCAGAGCGAGTACCTGATCGACTTCTACGCCGCGACCGGCATGAACGACGACCTGCTCGACGATCTCCTCGCCGGCAACGTCAACCTGCCCGGCGCCCCGGCCTCGACCCAGCCGCCGGAAGGCCCGGTCCCGCCGGCGTCGCCGGTCGACACCGATCTCCACCCCGAGCGCCCGAGATAGCCCGGCGCCGGGCGGCCAGCGCAGCCGCCTCGTGGCTCCTGCGGTAGCCGGCGGCCAGCCCGGGTGGCGGCGCCAGGCACAGTTTTCTGTCCTCCGGTGAGGTCGAAAGGCCGCGCAGGTGAGGGTCGTGCCCCCGAGTGGCGCGAAAGAGACCGCAAAATGCGGGAAAGGGCTGCATGGCTCACGGCGCCATTGCGAGGCGTGGTCTGTGCATGCAGAGTGTGGCCATGCGATGTACCGGTTCGTTCGCGCTCCCCTTTGTCCTCGCCCTCGCGGCGGCTCTCGGCGGTGCGGGGTGCGGCGGCGACGACGATGATGATGATGGCGACGTCGGCGGTCAGCCCGACGCCTCCTCCGACGGGGCCGATGTGGACGCGGCGGTCGATGCCGGCATCGACGCCGGCGCGATTCCGCTGTTCCGCAACCCGGTCGACATGCCCGACGAGGCGCTCGGCACCGCGGTGCTCCAGCAGTTCGGCGCGCCGGTCGACGGGGCGCAGACCAACTGCAACACCTGCCACGGCATGACCCAGGAGAACCTCCGCTTCTGGAGCGTGCTGAGCGAGCGGGCGCTGAGCCAGTGCCTGACCGATCTGGCGCCGACCGACGCCGAGACCGCTCGCACGATGATCGACTGTCTGCGCGCCGATCCGACCGATGCCGGATCGGTGTTCCGCCCCGAGAAGCTCGGCATCTACGCGACCGGCGCGCACCTGCCGTGGTTCCGCTACCTGTTCGACCTGGCCTACGGCGGCGACGGAGCGGCCATGCACCAGGAGTTCGTCGATCAGATCGACATGCCGCGCAACGACCTGGGCTCGATCGATCAGCGCGAGTTCGACATCATCGCCGAGTACTACGCGCGTCACCTGCCGCAGCTGGCCCAGCTCCTGCCCAACCCGCCCGACCCGGAGGGCTGCGTGCTCGACGTGTCCGAGGGCGTGGCGGACCACGTGCTCGAGATGGAGACGTCCGGCTGGCGCGCGGTCAACGCCGACAACGGCCTGCTCATGTTCGGCTGCGGCGGCGCCGAGACGGCGCGCGACTGCCTGACCGCCGAGCCGCGAGTGGAGGAGTGGGAGGCGCTGCCCGGCATCGTCGTTCGAAGCCTCAGCACCGTGGACTACCAGTCGTCGTACTGGACCCGCAGCTCGGCCGACGGGCGGTTCGTGGCGCACGGGGTCCAGGCCGGGCTGGGCGCCAGCGCGGCCTTCGTCGACCTCCAGTCCGACAAGATCATCACGGCCGATGCGCTCTACGATCCGGGCTTCTTCCCCGACAACTCCGGCTTCGCCTTCCAGCCGCCCGCGCACTTCTGCCCGCAGGCGGTGCTGACCGCCGGACCCGACACGGTCGACTTCACCGAGCCGGGCTGCACCACCGTCGGCCAGGTGGGGCTGTACCAGCACGTCGGCGCGGCCCTGGGCGGCGGCGACTACTGGACGGTGGACAGCCAGTTCGTCAGCGACAACGGCGGCCACTCGGCCACCCTGGGAGATCCGAGCGCCGGCTTCGACTCGGGGGAGCGGTCCAGCCTGACCCCGATGATCTTCAACGGTCGCACGTACGATCCGGGCCCGTCGATCAGCGTCGACACGCCGAACGAGGGCGACACCGTGATCTCGCCGTCGGCGCGGCTCCTCATCACGCGGGTGCGCGGCGCGAGCAGCCAGCAGTCCGGCTTCAACCTGCGCCGGGTCGACGCCACGCCGACGCCGGGCGGCTACGAGATCGAGGTGCCGCGCATCGCCCGCTACTGCGTGAACGGCGGCAAGCCCGGCTTCTCGTACGACGAGCGCTGGATCTCCTATCATCACTACGTGGACGAGTCGGACGCGGTCGACCTCGGCTTCGACGGGCCCGACGACCCCGGGTTCGCGGCGTACCTCTCGCAGGGCGCGTCCAACATCTACGTGATGGACCTCCTGACCGGACAGACGACCCGGGTGACCAGCATGGCGCCGGGCGAGTACGCGCTCTACCCGCACTTCCGCTCGGACGGCTGGATCTACTTCCTGGTCCGGCAGACGCCGTCCGGGTCGGGCGAGACGATCGCCGCGACCGACGCGGCCCTCGTGCTCGAGAACTGATGGCGCGCGCGCGCCAGGCCACGGGATGGGCGAGGGCGGTGGCCCTGGTCTGTGCCGGCCTGGCGGCGTGCTCCGGCGAGCCTGGCTCGCCCGTTCCGCCCGGCGACGATGACGGGGCCGACGACGGCCCGCCGCCGGCCGAGTGCGAGGTCGGCCGATCCAGCGCCGCGCTCGGCCTGCCCGACCGCGCCATCGTCGGACCGGCCGACGGCTATCCGGCCGACGGCGCGCTGCGCGGACGCGAGGTCGAGCTGCGCGGCTCGGTGCAGGCCCGGCGCGAGGCGGCCTGGCAGGTGGTCGCGCGCGTGCTGGCCCCGGTGGCGCCGGCCGAGCAGCTGCCCGCCGACCTGCCGGCCGCGCTGCCGCGCTTCCAGACCTGGTACGGGCGTGACGACTTCCAGCGCATGTTCCACCGCCTGTACGCCGACCTGGGGCCCGACGGCCGGCGCGCGCGCGCGCCGCTCGCCGCGGCGGCGATCGACGACGCGCTCGGCTGGAACGCGATCGCGGTGCACGAGTCGGAGAGCTGGCCGATCGAGCGCTACGACGCGTACGTGGCGGCGATCGGCGACGCGGCCGAGGTGAGCGGCATCGGCGGCATCGCGCGGGTCAGCTACAGCCCGGGCGCGCTGCGCCACCTCCTGACCAGCTACGCCGAGGAGCTGCCGTGCGTGTACGGCGACGCGCCGCCCCCGTTCAGCGACGGCGCGGCGCCGGCCACCCGCGTGCTCACCCGCCAGGCGATCGAGATCGGCGCGTGCGAGCGGCGCGAGCTGGGCCCGTTCTTCGTCGCCGAGGGCGAGGAGCTGCGCGCCACCGCCGAGGGCGACGGGGTCGCTTCGATCCGCCTCCTGGCCGGTCCGGCCGAGGACCGCCGCGAGGAGTGCGCCGCCGGCGCGGGCGAGCCGTGCCGCGCGAGCGGGCCGGGGCCGGTCTCGATCGAGATCGCGGCCGGCGATCCCGGCGGAGGCGCGGTGGTCTCGGTCGAGCTGGGCGAGGCGCAGCCGGTCGAGGCCGCGTGCCTGGCCGGCCCGTATCCGATCGACGCGGCGGTGGTGAAGGCGGACTGGCGGCGGGCCGACTTCGGCGCGCTCCTCCCGGTCCACGAGACGTCGGAGAGCGCGCTGCACGGGCGCCTGGCGGTCGGGTCGGATCAGGACTGGGCCGACGGAGAGGCGACCGCGGACCCCGGCCCCGACCAGATCTACTCGGCCACGCTGCCCAACGGACAGCACTACCGGCTGGCCGCGCTCCACATCATGACCAGGGAGCTCGACCACTGGATGTGGGTGACCCTGTGGTGGTCACCCGACCCGGACACCGATTTCGGCGCCGATCGCCCGGCTGCGATCACCGAGCTGGGCGGACCCTGGAGCCACTACAAGATGACCGCGGTGACCTGGTTCCGCGAGGAGGACCCCGATCCGGCCGCGGCGTACCGCGAGTCGGCTCCGTCGCTGGCCGGCGCGCTGTCGGCCGCCGATGGCGGCGACGCGGCCGCGTCGTGGGGGTCGAATCCCTACCTCGAGCTCGGCGCGGGCAACGCGGCGACCAACTGCATCGGCTGCCACCAGCACGGCGGGACCGGGCTCCTGCCCGAGGTGATCCTCGACGATCCGCGGTTTCCGGACCGCGGCCGCATCCAGGTGCGCAACAACTTCGCCACCGACTACTCGTGGAGCGTCGACGGCGGTGACCGGCTGGGCCGGGTCGTCGCCGACGAGGTCGAGTACTACGACTCGTACGAGTAGCCCCGCTCGCGGACTTCTCCTGGCGCCCCCCGCGATGTGGTGTCACGATCACGCCCGGACAGCGATCCAGGAGACATCCATGCTGAAGAAGATCGTCACCACCGCCATCGCCGGCGCGTTCGCCGCCGTCCTCGCCGCCCCCGTCGCCATGGCCTGCCCGGGCCACGAGTCGACCGTGGCCAAGAAGGAGAAGAGCGACTCGACCAGGACCGCCGACAAGGCCAAGGCCAAGAAGGCCCCCGCCAAGCCGGACAAGGTGAAGGTCACGACCAAGAAGGTCGTCAGCAAGGGCTGACCCTCGGCGCCAGCCCGCCCGCCGCGCCCACTCCAGCTTCTGCCGCTCGCGTCGGCCTCGAGGGGGCGAGCAGCTCGGCGCGGAGATCGCCGCGGGTCGGCGCGCCGATCCGAACGGTCATCGCGCCGGGGTCAGCGCGGCGGCCGGCGCCCAGTGGGCGTGGGTGCCGCTCGAGATGCGCGCGGGCAGGCGCAGCCGCGCGATCGGGCCGCTCGCCACGTCGCTGGCGTCGAACACCCAGCACTCGGATCGATCGCTCGGCATGTCGGTCACCAGGGTGACCAGGTAGCCGTCGTCCTCGGCGGTCGAGCCGGCCCGCGGCACCACCGGCGATTCGCTGGCGAACACGCCGTCGGGGAAGGCGTAGCGCTCTTGCCCGCCGCCGACCAGATCGAAGCGGACGATGCCGTCGAACAGGAACCAGCCGGGCGGCGAGGTCATCGCGTAGGCGTAGCGATGGGCCCGGCCGGCCCGCATCGGGTGGATGGTCGGGAACTCGCTGAAGCGGTCGTCGAGGAACGACTCGCGCGCGCTGCCGGTGGCCAGGTCGAGGCGCCACCGGTGCGGCCGCGTGCCGAGCTCGCTGGTGTCGGTCATCTGCTGGAGCGCGCCCCACGGGCCGGCGTCGGGCCGCGGCCGCGGCTGCGGGCAGGCCTGATGGAACCCGTCGAGCACGATCTCGTCGCCGTCCTCGTACGCGTTGATCCAGTGCAGCACGTAGGTCGGCGAGATCTCGAACCAGCGGATCGGCTCGGGGCCGCCACGGCGCGGGACGACCGCCACGCGGCTGGGCACGTCCTCGAAGAAGCGCGGCCGGTAGACGCCGCGGGCCAGCAGCGCCGGATCCCAGAACAGCGAGAAATCGAACAGGAGCGCGTACCGCTCGGTGAAGGCCATGTCGTGGGGCAGGCGCGGTCCCGGCAGCGGGACCGGCACGTAGTGGGCGAGCTGACCGTCGGCGCTCACCACCCCGTAGTGCATGTACGGCGCCTCGGTGCCGTAGTTGAAGAACAGCAGCTCGCCGGTGTGCGGGTCGAGCTTGGGGTGGGCCGAGATCCCCAGGTCCGACGGGAACCGGCCGCTCCAGCTGGCGCGGCCGCGATCGGCCAGGGTGACCGGGTCGAGCTGGTAGGCGTCGCCGCACTGGTAGAAGGTGGTGAGCGCCAGCCCGTTGTGCACCACGATGTCGGTGCTGGACGCGTCCTTCATCCGGGTGCGCGCGCCCCAGCCGTCGCGCTTCGAGCTGGCCGGCGACTCGATGATGCCGGCCCACAGCGGCTCGCCGGCCTCGAGCTCGGCGGCCAGCCCGACGGTGCGGACGAACCGGTTGCGGTAGTCGGCGCGGCCGGCGCGGAAGTGGACCGCGTGCACCATGCCGTCGCCGTCGAACGGGTGATAGCGGCCGATCGCCGGCAGGAGCGGATTCTCGGTGTTGCGCAGGTACACGTCGTCGAGGTCGTCGGGCAGCTCGCCGTCGACGTCGAGGTCGGTGGCGTCGTACTCGACCAGGCTCGGCGTCCACGGGCCGGTCCGGTACGGGTGATCGTCGCCCGGCGGCAGGCGGCTCTCGAAGCGCTGGTGCACGCTGACCTTCATGGCGTCTCCCGCTCCGGCGTCACAGGCACCGGTCCAGCTCGGTCAAGAAGAGGTCGTTCTCGCCCGCGGTGCCGATCGTGACCCGGAGAAAGCCGGCCAGGCCGGGCAGGCCGCCCAGGTCGCGCACGCGCACCCCGGCCCCGGCCAGCTGGCGCCAGACCTCGCCGGCGCGCGGGCCGACCTCGAAGGCCAGAAAATTGGCCCGGCCGTCCAGCGGGCTCAGGCCGCGGTGGGCCAGCGCCGCGCCGACCCGCTCGCGCTCGCCGCGCACCATGGCGGCGGCCGCGGCCACGTGCGGGCGGATGTCCGCGTAGCGCTCGGCGCACAGGAGCTGCCACGCGTCGAGGTGGTACGGCGCGGTGTACAGCCGCTCGATCGCGGCGATCGCGTCCGGGTGGGCGATGGCGCAGCCGACATGGACGCCGGCCAGCATCGACTTCGACAGCGAGCGGGCCAGGAACAGGTTGGGCGCGCGGTCCAGCCGGGCCGCCGCGGTCCAGCCGCTGATCTCGAAGTAGGCCTCGTCGACCAGGACCAGGCGGCGCGGCTCGGCCAGCGCGGCGTCGAGCACCGCATCGGACACCACCCCGCCGGTCGGGTTGTTGGGCGAGACCAGCGCGACGAGATCGGCCGGCTCCGCGGCGACCCGCTCGGCGTCGAGCAGGCGGTCGATGTCGCGGCCGAGCACGACCGGGCTCGCCTGCGTATGGGTGCGGCGCGCGGCGGTCGCGATGTACGGGTAGGTCGGCTCGAACCAGCGTGCGCGCCGGCCGGGCCCGCCGGCGACCAGGAACGCGGCCTCGATCGCCTGATCGGCGCCGACGGTGAGCGCGAGCGCCTCCGGCGCCACCTCGAAGGCGGCGGCCAGCGCCGCCCTGGCCCGCGAGTAATCGACCGGCTGCACGTAGCGGTTCCACGCGCGCGCGGCCAGCTCGGCGGCGAGCTCGCGCTTGAGCTCGTCGGGCAGGTCGACCGGCGACTCGTTCTGATCGAGCTTGGCCCGGTGGGCCAGCTGGCTGACCTGGAACGGGTAGCCGGCCGGGAGGTCGGAGCGCAGGCAGGCCAGGCTCACGCGCCCTCCCCGGCGAAGACCAGCGAGTGGTTGTTGGCCGGCATCGGCACGGTCTCGACCAGGCGCAGCCCGACCGCGCCGGCGGCGGCCTCGAGGTCGCGCACGTCGCGCACGCCCCACGCCGGATCGCTCGCGCGCAGCGACGCGTCGAAGGACTCGTTGGTCGGCGCGGTGAAGCGACCGTCGAACCGGTAGGGGCCGTAGGTGACCAGGCGCCCGCCGGGACCGAGCAGGTGGGCGGCGCCGCGCATCAGGCCGAGCGCGGCCGACCACGGCGCGACGTGGAGCAGGTTGATGCAGAGGATCGCGTCGGCCGCGGCGACCGGCCACGCCGCCGGCGGGTCCTCGACGTCGAGCCGGAGCGGCGCGCGCAGGTTGGCCAGCCCGGCCTCCTCCACCCAGGCGGCGATGCTGGCCAGCGCGTCGGGATCGACGTCGGTCGGCTGCCACACCAGGCCAGGCAGCGCGCGCGCCATGCCGGCGGCGTGCTGGCCGGTGCCGCTCGCCACCTCGAGCACCAGGCCACGCGCGGGCAGGACTCGCTCGAGCACCGCGCGGATCGGCTCGGCGTTGCGCTCGGCGGCGGGGGCCCGGCGCGCGCCGATCACCATCGGCCGTACGCCGGGTGGCCCTCGCGCACCGCGACGAACGTGCCGCGGCAGCTCGCCGTCACCACGCCGGCGGCCTCCAGGGTGGCCTCGACCACGACCCGGTCGCCGGTGGTCTCGACCGCGCGGGCGCGCAGCTCGATCGCGCCGACCGGGGTCGGACGGCGCAGCTTGACGTGGAAGTCGGCGGTCACCATCGAGGGGGCGGCGGCGAGGCCGCGCGTCTCCATGAGGTGATGGATGGCGGCCCAGCTGCTGTGGCAGTCGAGCAGGGCGCCGCAGATGCCGCCGTTCAGGGCCCCCTCGAATGCCTGGTAGCGCGGCTGTCCGGTCCACGCGCACACGACCTCGTCGCCGCGAGGAATGCTGCGGATCCGCAGCCCTTCCGGGTTGGCCGGCCCGCAGCCGAAACAGCGACCTTGCGGGGCGAAGCGCTCCTGCAGGCTCTCCATGGTCCCATCCTCGCTCGAAATCGCGCGCCAGGCGGTCCTCGGGCGGCGGAGACTTTCCGAGGGCGGCCGCGATGTCGCCTCGGTTTTTCGAGGTGGCGTCGCCGTTCGCCTCCGTGATCTCGCGCGGATGGGCGTGGCATCGAGCTTGCTCGGATGCCACCCGATGCCGATGCCAGCCACCCGCGCTCTCTCGCCTATCCTCTTTCTGTTGCTCCCCCCGCTCGCTTCCGCCTGCAACGACGGCAACAGCGAGCCCCACACTCCGTGGACCGCGTCGACCCAGGTCGCGCTGGTCCAGTACGACACCTGCCAGCAGCTCGAGGACGACCTCAAGCTCCACGCCGTCGAGGAGCTGGACGCGCTCATCGAGCAGTACCAGTCCTGGGGCGGCAACGACGCCACCGGCGGCGACGGCGGCGACGGCGCTGCGCCGCCCGCGACCCCCGGGGCCGATGGGGACAGCGCCGGAGGTCGTGACGAGGGGACCGACTACTCCGGCACCAACAACCAGGAGGACGGGGTCGACGAGGCCGACCTGGTCAAGACCGACGGCTACCACGTCTACCTGGTCAACGGGAACCAGCTGCACGTGTTCGATGTCCCGGAGTTCGGCCAGCTGGTGCCGGCCTCGCAGACCGAGCTCGAGGGCTACCCGTTCGAGCTCCTGCTCGACGCCGACGGAGGGCGGGCCGCGGTGTTCTCGTTCGTCCCGGTCGAGAACCTGCCCGAGGAGCATCCGCTGCGCGCGCTCGTCGCTCGCGCGGGCGCGACCGACGAGATGCCGTTCCGCACCTGGGGCCTGACCAAGATCTCGATCTACGGCGTCGAGGACTCGGCCGCGCCGGCGCTCGAGCGCGAGGTGTGGGTCGAGGGCTGGTACCAGACCGCCCGCCGGACCGACAACTCGGTCCGGGTGGTCACCGACGGCCACATCCTCATGCCCGGGCTCGACGACTTCTGGTCCTACGTGTACGGCTCGACCGATGAGATCGATCTCGACGCGGTGCGCGAGGAGGCCGCCGCCCGCATCGCCGCCGCCGACTTCGACGATCTCATCCCGCGCCTGTACGAGCGCCTGCCCGACGGCGAGGTGAGCATCCACTCGCTGGCCGGCTCCGGCTGTCGCTCGTTCTACCGCCCGACCGACAGCGCGGGCCGCTCGACCGCGACCATCCTCTCGTTCGACCTGGACGCCCCGGAGCTCGCGATCGACTCCGACACCATCATCTCGAACTGGAGCACGGTGTACTCCTCGCGCGACCGGCTGTATCTGGCCGAGTCGGCGTGGGACTGGTGGTGGGGCTGGAGCCGGCTCGAGCCGGGTGAGGTCTACACGCCGTCCACCAACATCCACGCCTTTGACGTGAGCGGGGCCGGCCAGGCCTCCTACGTCGGATCGGGCCGCATCGAGGGCACGCTGTTCTCCCAGTTCGCGCTCGACGAGCAGGACGGCCTCCTGCGGGTGGCGGCGACCACCCAGCCCTGGCGAATGTGGTCGGAGGACGACGTGACCTGGCGCGACCCGCCCCCCTCGGAGAGCCACATCTACGTGCTCGAGGAGGACGGCGACCAGCTGAGGACCATGGGCCACCTGGGCGGCATCGCGCCGCAGGAGTCGATCTTCGCGGCCCGCTTCCTGGCCGACGAGGCGTTCCTGGTCACCTACGAGCAGGTCGATCCACTCTTCACCATCGACCTGTCCAACCCGCGCAAGCCGTCGGTCATCGGCGCCCTCGAGGTGCCCGGCTTCTCGACCTACCTCCACCCGATCGCCGACGACCGCCTGCTGGCCATCGGCGTGGGCGGCGACGAGAACGGCGCCACCTGGAACACCCAGGTCTCGATGTTCGACGTGTCCAACCGCGCCAGCCCGTCGCTGCTCGACGGCGAAGAGCTGGTGAGCGACGGCTGGGGCTGGTCCGAGGCGCTCTACGAGCACAAGGCCTTCCAGTACTTCGAGCCGAAGAAGCTCCTGGCCATCCCGATGTCCAGCTACACCTACGAGGGCGACGACGGCCAGAGCGAGCCCTGGGGACCCTACATCTGGCACTCCAGCCTCGAGCTCATCAGCGTGGACGCCGACACCGGCCTCGAGCGCCGCGGCTCGATCGACCACTCGCGCTTCTTCCAGAACAGCGAGGGCTGGTGGGGAGGAGCCGACGTCCGCCGCAGCATCTTCATGGGCGACTACATCTACGTGATCAGCAGCCGGGCCCTCACCGTCAACCGCCTCGACGACCTGTCCGAGGTCGCCGCCGAGGAGCTACCCGTCCCGACCGATCTCTACTGGTGGTGGTAGCCGTGAGCCCAGCGCGACGGGCCCTCGGTCCGGCTCTCCTCCTGGCGTTCGCCCCGCTCGCCGCGTGCGACGACGGCGGCGGACGCGGGGATGGAGACGACCATGGCCGCGGGCCGTGGACCCCGTCGAGCACCGTCGCGCTGGTGCAGTACGACAGCTGCCAGGAGCTCGAGGACGACCTCCAGGCCCGCGGGCTGGACGAGCTGGACGCGATGATCGCGTCGTGGGAGGCGGGGGCCGAGCCGCTGTGGGACGGCGCGGGCGGTGACGGCTCCGGCCCGGTGGCCGGCGACGACGGCGGCGCCGGCGGGCGCGACGAGGGCACCGACTACTCCGGCACCAACAACCAGGAGGAGGGCGTCGACGAGGCCGACCTGGTCAAGAGCGACGGCTTCCATCTCTACCTGGTCAGCGCGAACCGGCTCCACGTGTTCGACGTCCCGGCGTCCGGCCAGCTGGTGCCGAGCTCGGAGACGGCGCTCGAGGGCTATCCGTTCGAGCTCCTGCTCGACGCCGAGGGTGGCCGGGTGGCGGTCTTCTCGTCGGTGTCGGTCGCCGACCTGCCGGCGGACCACCCGCTGCACCAGGCGGTCGCCCGGGCGCAGCCGACCGAGCTCGCGCCTTACCGCACCTGGGCGCTGACCAAGATCTCGATCTACGGCGTCGAGGATCCGGCCGCGCCGTCGCTCGAGCGCGAGGTGTGGGTCGAGGGGTCGTACCAGGCAGCTCGCCGGACCGACCACTCGGTGCGGCTGGTGGTCAACGGCTCGATCCTGATGCCGGACCTCGACGCCTTCTGGTCGTACGCGTTCGACGGCGGGGACCCCGACCCGGGTGCCGTGCGCGAGGCGATCGCGGCGACCATCACCGGCGCCGACTTCGACGACCTCGTGCCGCGCCTGTACGAGCGCCTGCCCGGCGGCGAGCTGCGCATCCACTCGCTGGCCGGCTCCGACTGCGCCTCGTTCCACCGCCCGACCGACAGCGGTGGTCGGTCGACCGCGACGATCCTGTCGTTCGATCTGGATGCCGCGGAGCTCGCGGTCGACGCCGACACGCTCATCGCCGGCTGGAGCACCGTGTACGCCTCGCGCGACCGGCTGTACCTGGCCGAGGCGGCGTGGCCGACGTGGTGGGCGTGGAACCGGCTCGAGCCGGGCGAGGTCTACACCCCGTCCACCAACATCCACGCGTTCGACGTGAGCGGGGCCGGCCAGGCCGCCTACATCGGCTCGGGTCGCATCGAGGGCACCCTGTTCGATCCGTTCTCGCTCGACGAGCAGGACGGCCTCCTGCGGGTGGCCGCGACCTCGCAGCCGTGGCGGATGTGGTCGGAGAACGGCGCGCTCGGCGAGCAACCGGTCGCGACCAGCCACATCGACGTGCTCGAGGAGCGGGCAGGCGAGCTGACCACCGTCGGTCGCCTGGACGGCATCGCGCCGGGTGAGTCGATCTTCGCGGCCCGCTTCCTGCCCGACGAGGCCTTCCTGGTCACCTTCGAGCAGGTCGATCCACTCTTCACCATCGACCTGTCGAACCCGCGCCAGCCGTCCCTGGTCGGCGACCTCGAGGTGCCCGGCTTCTCGACCTACCTCCACCCGATCGCCGGTGACCGCCTGCTGACCATCGGCGTGACCGGCGACCAGAGCGGCGACCGCTGGGCCACCCAGGTGTCGCTGTTCGACGTCTCCGACCGCTCCAGCCCGGAGCTCCTCGACGGCGAGGAGCTCGTCACCGACGGCTGGGGCTGGTCCGAGGCCATGTACGAGCACAAGGCCTTCCAGTACTTCGAACCCAAAAGGCTCCTCGCCGTCCCGATCTCCAGCTACACCGTCGAAGGCGACGGCGACGAGGCCGACGACTACCAGTGGAGCTCGCGCCTCGACCTCATCGAGATCGATCCCCAGGGCCACCTCGAGCCCCGAGGCTCCATCGATCACACCCGCTTCTTCCAGGACACCGACGCCCAGGGAGGAGCCGACGTCCGCCGCACCATCTTCATGGGCGACTACATCTACGTCATCAGCACCCGGGCGGTGACCGTCAACCGCCTGGACGACCTCACCGAGGTCGCCGTCCAGGAGTTGTAACCCCTACCGGCAGGGGCCGTCGCAGTAGATGAAGTCGTCGGTGCCGTCGGTGACGAGGATCCAGACGATGGTGTCGGCCCGGATCGCCGGGTCGATCTCGGCGAGGGCGGCGGTCAGGGAGGTGACGTGGTCGGGGCCAAAGGCGAGGACGGCGAGGATCTGCTTACGCCAGCGGTCGCCCTCGGAGACGTTGTTGGTGCTCTCGAGGATGTCGGATAGCTTGCGGGTCAGGAGCTCGCTGGCCTGTTCGACGGTGTAGGGGGCGTCGAACGGGAAGGCGACCGCGCGGGTGACGCTGACACCGATCTTCTCACCGTCGATCGCGACGAGGAGATCGGTGATGGCGCCGGGGGCGTCGTACTCGATCTCGGTCTCGGTCTTGACCAGCGGGGCCAGCTCGCAGCGGGCCAGGAGCTCGAAGGCGAACACCTCGGACAGGAGCGAGCTGCCGCCCGCGTTGCCGTCGGCCAGCATCTCCCGGCCTCCGTCGGTCAGGGCGGACGCCTCCTCGTCGGTGAACGGATGGTCGAAGGCGATGGCGCTCTCGAACAGCGACGGGAACGGGTCGGTGATCTCGTCGTCGATGACGTCGCAGTCGCCGGCGAGGGCGCCGAAGCCGGACAGCGGGAGGCCGCCGGCGTCGATCGCGCCGGCGTCGGCCGGGCTGGCGTCGGGCGGGGCAGCGTCGGCGGGGGTCGCGGCGTCGGCGATGGCCCCGCCGCTCGCGTCGGGGTCGCGGTTGCCGTCGTCGTCGTCGGAATCGCCGCCACAGGCGATCACCGGCGCGAGGACGAGGACGGAGACAAGGAGGGAGACGAACAGCGCCGGCGCACGCACCGCGCGGTTGTAACACGCGCCGGACCGGGCCGAGCCGGGCGCTATACTGGCGACCGATGACCTCGGAGACCTTCATCGCCACGGTGGCGATCGTCGGGCTGGTCATCGCGGTATCGACGCTCCTGTCCGGGGCGATCGACCGGAGCGGGGTCCCGCACGCGGCGGTCTTTCTCCTGCTCGGGCTCATGCTCGGCCCGCACGGGGTCGGCGTGCTCGACGTCGGGCTCGGCTCGCCGATCCTGCGGGTGGTCGCCACGCTCAGCCTGGTGCTGGTCCTGTTCACCGACGCGCTCGGCCTCGATCTGGCGGAGGTGCGCCGACACATCGGCCTGGCCTTCCGGGTGCTCGTGCCGGGGACGCTGTCGACCGCGGCGATCGCCGCGCTGGCGGCCTGGTGGCTGCTCGGCCTGGCGCCGCCGGCCGCCGCGGTGCTCGGCGCGGCGCTGGCCTCGACCGATCCGGTGCTGCTGCGCGGGATGCTGCGCCGGCCGGATCTCCCGGACAGCGCGCGGCTCGCGCTCCGGCTGGAGAGCGGGCTCAACGACGTGGTGCTGCTGCCGATCGCGCTCGGCGCGATGTCGCTGATGGGGTCGGCGGCGCCGGCGTGGGGGCGGCTGGTGGTGGACGTGCTCCTGCTCGGACCGGTGGCCGGCGTGCTGGTCGGGCTGCTGGCGGTGTCGGTCCTGGCCGGGTTTCGCCGCCGGACCGGCATCCGGCGCGACTACGAGTCGCTGTACTCGCTCGGGGTGGCGTTCAGCGCGTTCGCCGCGGCCGAGGCGGTGCACGGCAGCGGCTACCTGTCGGCGTTCGCCGCCGGGCTGACCATCCTCTACCTCGACGTGGAGCTGTGCGACTGCTTCCTCGAGTACGGCGAGACCACCGCCGAGATGGCGCTCATGTTCTCGTTCGTCCTGTTCGGGACGTCGCTCCTCTGGACCGGGCTGGGCGAGATCGACGGGCGCACGGCCCTGTTCGCGGCCATCGTGCTGGCCATCCGGCCGGCGGTGTTCCTGATCGCGCTGGCCGGCAGCGGGCTCTCGCGGGGGCCGCGGCTCATGGTGTCGTGGTTCGGTCCGCGCGGGCTGAGCTCGCTCCTCCTGGTCGCGCTGCCGGTGTTCGCCGGGATGCCGGGGGCAGAGCGGCTGCTCCATCTGTGCGGCGTGGTGGTGATCGCGTCGGTGGTGGTGCACGGCGCGTCGCTGGTGCTGCTGGCCCGGCGCGGGCGGATCCGGGCGGCGATGGCGGCGCCTGCTGCGGCCGCACCGTCGGCGCTTGCCCCGGCGCGCCCCGAGCCGGGCGGCGAGACGATCACGATCGACGAGCTGCGCGCTCTACGAGAGAGCGGCGCCCCGGTCGTGGTCGCCGACGTTCGCACCGAGCGCAGTGCGCGGTCGAGCGAGCTGGCCGCGACCGGCGCGGTCCGGATCGATCCGGACCGGGCGGTCGAGGACACCCGCGCGCTGTCGCTGCCGACCGACGCGACCATCGCGCTCTACTGCGCTTGACCCAACGAGGCCACCAGCGCCCGGGTGGCGCTGCAGCTGCGCAGGACCGGCTGGGCCGGCGCGCGCGCGATCCTCGGCGGCTGGGACGCGTGGCAGAAGGCCGGCATGCCGGTCGAGCCGCGCCGCTGGGGCCGCGCCGCGTAGCGTGGCCGTCGCTGGGCCCGGTCGCGTCAGGGTCGAGCGGCGCGGGTGCTCGCCGCCA
>Ga0193753_10000737_pt1 | contig 30698 bp, 28 predicted proteins | sample H1c2metaG_FD_144925 | JGI IMG/M metagenome (GOLD analysis project Ga0193753, IMG submission 144925) | Soil microbial communities from a riparian zone of the East river system, Colorado, United States - H1c2 | ecosystem: Environmental > Terrestrial > Soil > Riparian zone | place: USA: East...
AACAATCACAATATGTCGATGACGCCCGACGGGAAAATTGTCTTCGACGCGCCCAACGGCACTACTCTTACAGTGGCCTCAATGGAGACGATGAAGCCGATCAAGACGATCACCTTCAGCGATCACATCCGGCCGCTCGTCATAAATTCAGACGGCAGTCGAGTCTATGCGAACCTCAACAATCTCCTGGGCTTCGAGATTGCCGATGTCTCGACCGGTAAGGTGATCAAGCGCGTCGAGGCACCGGGCGAGATATGGAAGAGGAAATGGGCCGACCCCAATGCGGAGTTCTTTGGCCACGGCGCCCCGCAGCATGCCATCGGTCTGACCCCCGATGAATCGGAGATATGGATTGGCGACGCTATCAACAACCAGATACTGGTCTATGACAATGAAGGTCGCGATAACTGGAAGCTAAACGAGACCAAGTCGGTGAAGACTGATCATCCTTGCGACTGGATCACGATGGGACTCGACGGCAAGCGCGCCTATAGCTCATCCGGCGATGTAATCGAAGTGGCCACGCATAAAATCGTGGGCAAACTCAAGGACGAGCGTGGCAATCTGATCTTCAGCGAGAAGTTTCTGGACATGTCGTTTGATGCTAATGGCCATCTGCTCCGCACCGTGAACCAATTTTCCAACGGCGTTCCCGAGGCTGTGGCCAAACGAATATCGACCAAACAGGCGCACAACTAGACTCTGGAATTGTGATGATTTTTCGAGCCTACAACGAACCCCGGCTGTGGCGAGACGGCCGGGGTATTTTCGCCTTGGCCCTTGTCGTGATGTGGTGCGGCCTAGCCGGCAACGTGTTCGCCCAGGCACCGCCGCCAGTAACGCCTGCAGGGGATGCAAAAGCAGAACTTACTAATATCGAACAAGCTTCGATATTGGATAATGACCCCACTGACGCTCAGGCCGTGCGGGAGGTGTGCACCCGATGTCATTCGTCAGCCCAATTTCTCGGCACGCCTCGATCGCCCCGACGTTGGACGCAGGTGTTTGGGCAGATGACCGAATATGGAGCTTCGCCCACGGACGAGCAGATTGACAAAATCGTTCGATACTTTCAGCGCAACCTTACAGTCGTAAATGTAAACACATCGCCAGCCGAGGAACTCGCCCCTACTCTGCAAGTGAGCAACGAAGTCGCTGGCGCCATCATTTTGCGACGGATGCAGAAAAGAATCGCTGACATCACAGAGTTAGCTACTGTTCCGGGTGTTGCCCCGGATAAGCTGGCGAAGCTTGGAGATCGCCTTCAGTTCTAGACACTGACGCTGCGCGGTTCCGGTGCCTGTATGTTGCGATGGCTCCAACTTCTCTGGAACTCTTTTCGGCAGCTCAGGCGCGAGCGAGTAGACGGTCCCGTTCGGGTCCATCGATGGCCTTGCCAGGGACACTCGCGGACCAAAAATGGTATACGTAGATAAACTTCGGGGAAAGTCTTTTGAACAAATACATGATGGCCTCTGTCTGTATTGCGCTTGGCGTATGTCAGGGCGCGTACGCCAAAGATGTTCGCTCTCCAGACTGGTACCTACAGAACTCCGCCCCACGGGAGGACACGGCGCGGGCCGACGCTATCGGCCGGGCCACCGAAGTGCGGCCCTCGATGACCGCTTGCGCCGGTGATATGGACAAGCTGTGTCCCGCCCTTTCCGCCACAGGACAACGCAGCTGTCTTTCCAAGCAGGGCGACAGGCTTTCGCGTGTCTGCAGGGACACGCTCGCCTCAATCCCGCCGCCTAGTACGCTGGGCGTGCCACCCTGTGTGAATTCCACCGTTTGCAGTCCTGGTGGTGAACGGGGCAGCCGCATGCTTCTGCAACGCGTCGAGTGGAAGCAGACTATGGGGTATAAATTCGCATATCCCTTCCGGCTGCCGGATGGTGGCGATGGCGTGCTGGGCGTTGGATTTGATCCCAAGGGAAATTTCTGGGCCTACCAGCGAAGCCCGGCTGGCCGGCCCACTCTGTTCAAGTTCGACAAGAACCACAATATTGTACTCACTGTCGGCGATGATGTGCTCGGCCATCTGGACAAGGCCCATGGCATGACCATCGATGCCGAGGGCAATCTATGGATTGCCGCCGCCAACAGCGCGTTGGTGATGAAGGTGAGCCCCCAAGGCAAGTTGCTAATGACCATAGGCGAACGTGGCCATCGCGGCGACTGGGTCGAAAGCAAGGGCCAGCGTCTTTTGTGGCAGCCGATGGACGTCGCGATAGGCCCGAACGGTGACATTTTCATTCCCGAAGGCCATGGGGATGAAAGCCCAAATGACGTCGATTCCCCCGATCCTACAAACAATCAGGGCGCGGCGCGCGTCATCCATCTGGATAGGAATGGCAAGTTCATCAACCAGTGGTACGGCGACCGTGTCGGCCAAGGTCACTTCTATATGGCCCATACCGCTGCGGTGGATCCTAAGACCGGCCTGGTTTGGATCGGCGACCGCGAGGATTATCGCTTCGTGCTGTTCAAGCAGACTGGCGAGTTCGTTCGCACCATCCAGATGCGGAACCTTACCTGCTCCATCCGTTTCGATCCCGATGGTGAACCATGGCTGGCGGACGGTATGGACGGCCAGGTGTTGAAGATTGACCGCGACGGCAATGTGCTGGGCGCCATCGGTGGCGGCCAGGGCAAGGGCGAGGGTCAGTTCATGGAAAGTAACTACATGACCTGGGACAGCGAGGGGAATATCTTTCTCGGCGACACAATTTTGCCGCGCGTTACGGAACTGGTTGCACCTAAGAAGTAAAGAGCGGCGATATCATAAAAAGCACGCCGGCCAGCGGGAACGTCCGCTTTGGTCATAAGCAGACACAGCGTGGACGCCCAGTTAGAAAGTGCGTCGGCGGGCCGAATAGTACGCGCGCGATCGCTACGCGGACAAAACGTGCATGGCTGGGCCTGAGATAGCTCCGGGCCAATCGTGCCTCAATGAAGGGTTTGATGTGGCCCGAAATGACTTCGTGAAAAGCGGTTTAGAGCGCGATGGACCAAACAAAAAAAGCCCGGCGTCACCGGGTCTTTTCTTCATGGATTGACTTGGACTAGCTTCTATTTTTTCTGGTCCACGTCTTTGTTGGCGGTGGCCTTGTCGTCCTGATTTGGCTTGGCGCCCGCGTTGGGCGTCACTTCGCCGGTTTTTCCCTGTTGAGCATGCTGACCTTGCTGCTGGCCAGTCTGCTGACCGGTCTTCGGCTGATTTTGGTCTTTGCTGGCTTGAGTCTTCTGCGACTTGTCGTTGTTATTGGTTTCGTTTGTCATGAAATAGTTCCTTGTCGTTGGTGACCAGCCCATACCCGTAACCGCCCTGCGGGCACTCTGTTCCGATGCATCTTTTTTCTGTAGGCCTTGACGTAACCAAAGCGCGAGAAACGGCCTTTATCACGCTTGGAGTTCGCCATGCGACGCAGAAAAGAAGTACATTTGCGAATGAAGTTCCTGTGGGCTGTCGAGATTTTCCGGCGGGGCTAAGCTGCCATCGCCTCCGGGCCAAAACTTCTCATAAAGTCGTCAAAAATGGCGGTTAGCTCTTCGGGTTCGGCAGATTTTGGTGATCCCGCAGGAAAGCGATACTGCCAAAAGCTCGTTAAATGCGTCATGGAGCCCATCTTCTCCCCGATCTCCAGAAAGAGTTCTGGTGCGCTCAAGAGAAACTCTAGGAACTTCCGTGGATCATGTTGTTCAATCAAACTCTCGTAAGCATTTTCGTAGACGCTCAAAATATTCCGAAAGCAGTCGATCTGTTTTTGCACGGGCCGCAATCTCCGGCCCAAGCGAGATGTCAAATCAACCTTTGAGGAGTGATACGTTCCGACCCCCAGCTTTGTATGGCGCGGTTCCCACGTTTTGTTTTGAAGACGTAGTAAAATCGCCTTTGATGTCGTAATTCTGGCGACGGAGTTGGTGAGAGAAAGCGCACATTCGTTGATGTAAACGCGGTGATCAGCGCTGTGCTGGCCTTGCGTCTATCGGGCAGGAAGCGAACCAAATTTCGGGTCAGCCTGCGCGAGTCTTGCCAGAAGGTAGTCCACTTCCGCCCGCGCCGTGGCGCCCAACAGGCTCCCCGGTTTGCGCTGCGCCTCCGAGGAAAGAACGCCGCGCCGCTTCAGTACATATTTTCGCACCGAAAGGCCAACACCCGGCTGATGTTCATAGCGCAGCAGCGGTAGATGCGCGTCAAACAGATCGTGCGCTTCATCGCGGTGCCCCGCGCTGGAAAGATTCACGACCTCCACAAGCATGTCGGGAAAAGGATAGCCGGTATTGGCACCGTCGACACCGCGCTCCATCTCGAAATTCAGAAACAGCCCATTGTTGCCGACCAGGATGGAAATTGGCCGCATCGAGCCGTCCTTTTCATAACCTCGTAATAGGGTGATTTTTTCGAGGCCCGGCCAGTCTTCATGCTTGATCACCGCCAGGGACGGATTTTCCATGACGACCCTGCGGATCAGGCCAGGTGCCATAACCACGCCGGTAGACTGCGGATAATCCTGCAGCACCCAGGGGATATCGGCACCGACTGCCTCGACGGCATTGCGGAAATAGGCGGCAATCTGGTCTTCGGTGCGGGCGGCGGCCGATGGCGCGATCATGACGCCCGCCGCTCCGAGATCCATTACGCTTCTCGCCAGCGACCGCATCGCCGCGAAGCCCGGCGCGGAAACGCCCACAATGATCGGCTTGCCGGCGGCGCGCCGAATGACGCGTTCAGCGATCGCCAGTGCCTCGGTAGCGTCCAGCTTGGGCGCCTCGCCCAGAACGCCCAGCACGGTGAACCCCCGGCAGCCAGTCTCGAAATAGAAATCTGTCATCCGGTCGACCGAAAACCAGTCGATGGTACCGTCTTCATGAAATGGGGTTGGCGCAATGGCATAGACGCCAGAAGCGGTATGGTCGAGTTTCATGATGGTTTCCATTCTATTCTGGTTCGCTGCCGGGCGTTGCCGTCTGAAATCCCGACGCGGTATGCCCCGCGCCACCTTCCCGCGGGTTCCATTGCCGACACCATGACCGGCAACCGCTTACAGGCATGTTCCCGGCGTCGGCGTGTGGGCCAATGGCCGACCGGAAAGCACACTGGTATTCTTGCCATTGTCGATGGCCAGCTTGCCGTTGACCAGCATGTCGATTACGCCGGAGGACGGCGTGTTCCAGTGCACGTAGTCCGCCTTGGGCGCATAGCTTTTCGGGTCGAACACCACCACGTCGGCGTAATAGCCCGATTTCAGATACCCGCGATGATCGAGCATGTAGATGTCCGCAGCGAGACCTGAGGCGTGGCGGATGAAAAATCCCAGCGAGATGACATGGCGCTTACTGACATAGTCGGCATATTTGATAGGAAAGCTCGCATATTCGCGCGGATGTCCCGGGCCGCCGTCAGAACTTGTTACGTCCCAGGGCTGTTTCATGAAATTGTCCACATCGGGCTGGGACATGTTGAAGGAAACGATGGATTCGCGCTGCGTCTGGCGCAGGATGCGGATCGCCGCTTCCACCGGATCGACCTTCCATTCCTTTGCCACCTCGTCCAGATATTTTCCGGTCCAGGGATGGCCGGGATTGGTGAACAGGATCGAATGGGGCCCATTGCGACGACGTAGATTGTCCGCCATCTCGGTCCTGATCTTGGTGTCCAGACTAGGATCGTTGAAACGCTTGATCATGGCGGGATAGCCGCCATCGACCACCCAACGCGGGACCAGCGCCGCTTCCAGCCCGGTATGTGAGGCAAGCCAGGGGTATTGGTTGGCGGTGACGTTCTGTCCAGCGGCGCGGGCGTCATTGATTAGCTTGATGACGTCCGCAGACTTGCCCCAGACATCGCTGCCCAGCGCCTTGATGTGCGAGAAATGAACCGGAATGTTTGCTTCGCGGCCGATCTGTAGCACTTCCTTGGTCGATGCGATGATGCCGACCGAATAGGATGATTCATCCCGCTGATGGGTGTCATAGATCCCGCCGCGCCTCGCGGCTTCCTTCGCCAGATCGATGATCTCGTCAATCTTGGAAAAGCTCTGGGGCGCATAGAAAAGGCCGGTGGAGAAGCCGATCGCACCCTCGCACATCCCCTTGGCCACCAGTTCCTTTTCCGTCGCCAGTTCGGTCGCCGTGGGCGCGCGTGCTTCGGTACCAATCACGCGCGTGCGGATGGTGCCGTAGCCGACATAGGACGCCATGTTGATGCCAGTGCCCTGCTGCCGGTATTTGGCGAACTGATCCTTGATTTCCGGCAGGCCGCCGCCGTCGACGCCGATGATGACAGTGCTTACGCCTTGGGCAAGATAGGCGGGCGCAGCACGTTCTACCGGGTCCGGATTGTCCAGAAAGTGCTGGGAATGACTGTGGCCGTCGATGAATCCCGGCGAGACGATCATGCCCTTGGCATCGATCGTGCGCCTGGCCGAAACATTCGCCTTGGGGCCGACGAAAACGATCCTGTCGCCGCTGACCACGACATCGCCCACAAAGGGCTTGGCATCCGAGCCGTCATAGATGGTGCCGCCCTGAATCAGCAGATCGGCGGATTGCTGCGCCTGCGCTACACCACCCATGGCAAACGCCGCAAGAACCACCGCAGCGGCCTGCATTTTCAGAAATGACCGGCGTTCCATGTTTCCCTCACAATTGCCGTCCGCGGTGAGTCCCGCAAACTTTTCTTCCACCGCGCATTCGCGACAATTGGAAGCACCCGACTACGGCGTCCATGGACCTGGCAACACGCGTCCAGGTCCCTGAAAGCCACCATTCGAAACGCTGCAAGGTGGAGCGGCGGACGTCCCGAGGAAAGTTCAGAAGCATCGGGATGATATAACCAATACGCATAGCCTCCCGGTTCGCCTGCCTTGCCGGGGAAGGAAATTCACCATGAGGCGGAAGCGGCACGCCTGTCCTGCTGGAACGATACGGCGCGTGGCCGTGGGCACGGTTGACAGATCATCAGCCGACCCAAGATGCGCGCGTGCCTTCACTATCCCGATCCACCGCGCGCCGCTGGCGTGTACGCAAAAACTGTTGTTATCGTCACCCGAGCAGGAGGCTCTGGTTTTGGCGCGACACAACGACGAAAAGGCCGCCGCACCGCATGCGGAGTTCTGGGCCAACACCTTCTTTCTGCTTGCCGCGCTGGCATTTCTCGCGGTCGCGCCATCTGGCAGGACCCACTCTGCATCCCTGTCGCGACTGCTTTATTACAGCGCTGGCCTGTCATTGGTCATGGCGGCCGGCTTTCTCGCGGCATTCCTGACGGCGGGCGCGCGCCGCCGCGGTCCGCGTGCCAAGCGCACCGGCGAGCGCCGGATCGGCAAACCACTTCCGCCGCCGCTGGAAAAGCTGCGCCAGTATGCCGACAGGGTCTCCCTGCCGATTGCCAATGTCGACTGGCGCGGCGACTGGCTGGCGATCGTAGCGACGTTGCTTCTGAGTCTTGCGGCGCTGTTTGCGCTTGCAAGGGGTTGGCGCATGGTGGCCCCAGCTCCGTCGCAAGCCTTCAATCAACTGTCGGCCGGGATTCTGCTGTTATCGGCATTTCCACTGCTGGTTCTGCAGCGCAAATACGCCGGGACGCCGGAGCGGATACTGTTGGAAGCCCCGCAGCTGGCGCGAATTTGTCGCGTCGCGCTTCTGGGCGTGCTGGGATTGGCTCTTGCAGGGGCTCTTCGCTGGTTAGAACTTCCCTTCGCAGGAACTGTGGAGCACATTGTCGCCGTCATCGTCGGGCTGGTCGCGATCGAGTTCTGCCTGCGCAGCATCGCATACGCCTTCATGCCGCTGCCGCCACTGGAAACCCGGCGCAGTCACGCCGACAGCGTCCTTGCGGGGTTGATCCGGCCACAGCTTCCCAACCCGCGCGCCTTCAGCGCCTCGGTCCGGCGTCAGTTCGGCATCGACCTGGCTCGCAGTTGGGCGCTGGGCTTCATCCGCCGCGCGACCGTGCCGCTGCTCCTGGGCATAGTGCTGTTCAGCTGGCTGCTGACTGGCGTCACTGCATTGGGCTTGAACGAGCGCGCGGTCTATGAGGCGTTTGGCACACCCCAGGCCGTCCTGCATCCGGGACTGCATGTGCATTGGCCATGGCCGCTCGGAATATTGCGGCCCGTCGAATATGGCGTGGTGCGGGAAATCCCCATCAAGTTTGCTGCCGACGGCAGCGCGCCGCAGAAAATGCAGCCGCAAGGCACCGCCGCCGATATCGAAGGCGCGCCACCGCCCGACGCGGATCGGCTGTGGGATTCCGCCCATGAAGAGGAAGGCAGCTATCTGGTGGCGAGCAACGCCAACGGGCGCCAGAGCTTCGAGGCTGTCGATATCGACCTCAGTGTGGTTTATCGTATCGGCCTGTCGGATGAAGATGCCCAGCAAGCGGCCTATCACATTGCAGCGCCGGAAGCCGCCGTGCAGGCCATCTCGGGGCAGATCCTGGCGCGCTATTTCGCCCACTATACGATCAGCGACATTCTGGGACAGAACCGTGAGGCGTTCATCCGACGTTTCCAGAGCACGCTTCAGTCGCGCCTCGCCGCCCTGTCGAGCGGAATCGACATCATGGCGGTGGTGGTCGAAGGCATCCATCCCCCTCCCAAAGCGGCGATCTCCTATCAGGGTGTCCAGGCCGCCGCGATCGAATCTGCGATCAAGGTTTCCACCGCCAGGGCGGAATCGGCGCGCGAGATGAAGATGGCAGCGCTGGTCGCCAATTCGACGCGCAATGACGCGACTGCCACCGCCCTGGAACGCGTCAGCCAGGCCAAGACCGACTTCACGCTGTTCGACGGCGATCGCAGAAGCTATGTCGCCGGCGGTGCATCGTTCCTGTTCGAACGCCGGCTCGATCGCCTCGACAAGGGGCTGGCCGACAAGCCGCTGATCGTTCTCGATCACCGAATCCCGGCGGGCATGGCACCCACTTTTGACATGCGGCAACCGCGCGCGGCGGGCGGGAGCGATCTGACTCCCGGCGACGACTAGATTTTCGAGGAAACGCGGCATGACTCATCTGGATCAAGCGGAAAACGATCGGCCCTTCTGGGCAAACCGGCGCTTTGCCGTCGCAGCCATTGTGGTTGCGGCGCTGGTCCTGTCCGCCTGCCTCGTTCTGGTCAATCCGGGCGAGGCCGTGGTGGTAACGCGCTTCGGCAACCCGGTGCGGGTTCTGACCAGCCCCGGGCTGGCCCTGAAGCTGCCGGCGCCGATCGAGAACAGCGTCGTGGTGGATCTGCGCCTGCGCACCACGTCGAGCGGCCTGCACGATGTGGGCACGCGCGACGGGCTGCGCATCCTGGTGCAGGCCTATATCGCCTGGCAGGTGCCGGACGATGCCGAACATATCCGCCAGTTCCTCCGCGCCGTACGCAACCGGCCCGGCATCGCGGCGGAGCAGCTGCGCAGCTTCACCGGCTCGGCGCTGGAGATCGCGGCAAGCAGCTTCGATTTGGCCAGCCTGGTCAACACCGAACCGTCGAAGATACGGCTGAACCAGTTCGAGACTGTCCTGAACGACCGCATCAATGACCAGGCCTTGCGGGTCTATGGCATCACGGTGCGACAGGTGGGGCTGGAGCGGTTGACGCTCCCGGCGCAAACTCTGAATGCAACCATCGAGCGGATGAAGGCCGAACGCGATACCGTCGCAGCGGAACGCTCCGCCGAAGGCGAGCGCGCCGCGGCGCAAATCCAGTCCGACGCCAACCGGGACTCACGTGTCTTGATCGCCCAGGCCAATGTCGACGCCGCCGATATCGAGGCCAAGTCGCGCATCACCGCCGCCACCATCTACAAGCAGGCTTATTCCGCCGATCCCCAGCTTTATACGCTGCTGCGATCGCTGGATTCTCTGGACAAGGTGATCGGGCCCAATACGCGCCTGATCCTGCGCACCGATGCGGCGCCGTTCCGGGTGCTGGTGGATGGTCCGGGAAGCGCGGCACGGGGCAAGTGATGGACAACGCCGCCGAAGATCTGCGCGAGATAGGCCCCTTGGGCCAATCGGTTGCACTGACCTTCCGCTTCCTGTTCATCGCGGTCTGCGTCATTGCCGCGGGCTGGTTCGTCTCGAACTTCCGGCAGGTTCCCCCCGACAGCCAGGCCGTGGTGATGCGCCTGGGCTCCGTCACGCGTGTCCAGGGTTCGGGCCTATTGATGGCGCTGCCCAGGCCGATCGAGCAGGTCGTGGTCCTGCCGGCGCCGGCCCGCCAGATCGCGTTGCGCATAGCGCGGTTTGACGAAGGCCAGCGGAGTGGCGGCAACGCCGACCAGGGATATGACCTGAGCCGCGATCCGCGCCTCAACAGCGGTTTCCTGCTCACCGGCGACAGCGATGTCGTGCATATGGATGCACAGCTTTTCTATCAGGTCAGCGATCCGGTCGCCTACATGGTCTCAGCCGATCATGTGCGCGCCGCACTGGAACGCCTGTTCATCGCCAGCACCATCAGCGTCGCCGGCAGCCGCAGCCTGGATTCCATCCTGGTGGCGCGACCGGAAATCGCCGCTCGAACCGCCGAGGCGACGAAGCGTGAACGGTTCCGAGCCGACCTTCTTCATGCCGTCAACGCGCGCCTGGCCGGGCTCGCCACGGCCGGTGCGGGACTGGGCATCACTGTCAACCGGGTTGATCTAGTGCCATCGATTCCCGCCGCGGCGAAATCGGCGTTCGACAATGTGCTGGTGGTCAGCCAGAGCGCGGACACCGCCGTCGCCCAGGCCCGCACCGCCGCCCAGATCGCCTCGCAGGACGCCAACAGCAAAAAGGACAAGATCGCCACCAATGCGACGGCTTCGGCGGAAGAAGTCGTCACCAACGCCAAGGCCCAGACCGCCTCGATCGCAGCGTTGGCCCAGCAATCCCGGGACATGTCACGCAGTATGCAGATGACGCGCCTGTATCACGATCGCGTCGAACCGCTGCTCAAGAAGGCGGGCGGTGTCGAAGTGGTGGACAAGGGCGGAGCCGCGCACACCATCCTGCCAGGTGTCTACGCGCCGCGAAACCGCAGGGCCAATCCATGACCGCCGCCCCGATGACCGTCACGCCGGCCGAAGGCGACGAGACCGTCCTGCTCAGCGGCAAGGAACAGCGCGCCCTTGCGTTGCGCCTGTCACTATCCCTCGCCGCGGCGGGCGGCCTGATCGTTTCCGTCGGCCTGGAACTGGTCAGGCCCGATCAGCACGACGTTGCCCAGCTTGTCGCCGGGCTGGCCGCGATTCTGGTCGGCGTGCCGGCGCTTCAGGCCGCCTGGGCAAGCCTGCGCCACCCTAACCTAAACGGCATCACCGACCAGCTGATCGCACTGGCATTCATCGCGGCCTGGGCAAATGGCGACCTCATCACCGCGACGCTGCTGCCGCTGATCATGATGATCGGCCACATCCTGGAGGAGCGTTCGCTGCTGGGCTCGCAGGAGGCAATCCGCGCCCTGACCCGGCTGACGGAAACCCATGCGCGCCGGATCGGGCCGGATGGCGAAATCGAGAATGTCCTGTCGGGCGCACTACGCATCGGCAATCTGATCGAGGTGCGCGCCGGCGACCGCGTACCCGCTGACGGCGTCATTGAGACTGGCAGTTCCAGCGTCGACACCGCCTCCATCACTGGGGAATCGGTGCCGATCGATGTCGAACCGGGCGATCCCATTTTCAACGGTTCGATCAATCTCGACGGCCACCTGACCGTCCAGATCACGCGTGTCGGCGACCAAACCACGCTGGGGCGCGTCATCGCGCTGATGCAGGATGCGGAAAACACCAAGCCCGCTGTTGCGCGCCTGCTCGAACGCTATGCGCCACGTTACCTGATCTTCATTCTGCTGCTCACCGCCTGCATCTGGCTGCTGACAGGCAATACGGCGGCGGCGCTGGCGGTTCTGGTGGCGTCCTGTCCCTCTGCCCTTGTGCTTGCGGCGCCCGCATCCTCGATCGCCGCGATCACGGTGGCAAGCCGCCACGGTATCCTGGTCAAGGGCGTCGCTTTCCTGGAGCAGATGGCCACGGTCGACGCCGTGGTGTTCGACAAGACCGGCACGCTGACGCTCGGAGAATTGCGCCTGATCGGCAGCGCCCCCCAGCCAGGCATGAGCGTAGTCAGGCTGTACCGACTCGCCGCCAGCCTCGGCGCTGCCAGCAGCCATCCCGTGAGTCGCGCGCTCACTGTGCAAATACCGGACAATGAGAGACTGCCGGTGACCGACATCAAGGAAACCCGCGGCCTCGGGATCGTCGGCCGGCTTGACGACAAGGTCGTGGCGCTGGGCCGGGCACAGCTGTTCCAAGAGATCGGCGTCGTGGCGCCGCCCCCGCCTGACCATACCGGCCCCATCGCCGGCCTTTCCTGGGGCGATGAGTTCTGGGGCTGGCTGCTGCTCGCCGACGAAGTGCGGCCCGAAGCCAGAGACGCGGTCGACGAACTGAGGGCTCTGGGACTGGAGCGGCAGCTCGTGCTCACCGGTGACCGGACCGCCGAAGCCCAGCGCGTCGCGCGCAGCCTGAACATTGGCGAGGTGCGCGCCGAGGCCCTCCCCGCGCAGAAAATGGAATTCGTGCTGGACGAGATCCGCCGCGGCTATCGCCCGATGGTGGTCGGAGACGGCATCAATGACGCTTTGGCGCTGAAGGTGGGGGCGGTCGGCGTCGCCATGGGCGCACAGGGCACCGATGTCGCACTGGCTTCTGCTGACCTTGTTCTGATGACGAACGATGTCCGCCGCCTGGGCACCTGCGTGCGTCTCGCCCGCCGCAGCCGCCGTACCATCCTGATCAATGTCGGGGTGAGCATGCTGTGGACCATGGTGATAATCGGGCTGGCCGCCGCCGGTACGTTGGGTGCCAGTGGCGCACTGATCGCCGCCCTGCTGCAGAATGCCGGCATCCTTGTGGTGATGGCGAACGCGGGACGTTTGCTGAAATTCCAGGACAACCTGCCGGACCTGGTCCAGCGGTCCTAGGCGACAAGGAAATGCATCCGATGACGAGTAGCCGGCTGACTCTGTTTGTCTTCCTGGGATTGTGCCTGGGAACGCTTGTCGGCCTGACAGGTCACGCCCTGGTTGCGGATGCCGCCACCCTTGCCGGCATTGGCGGCGGCCTGGACCTCATCACCGCGCTTTTCCTGCGTGCAATCAAGATGCTGATCGCCCCGCTGGTCTTGACGACGCTGCTCGGCGGCATCGCGCGCGCCGCCGCATCTGGCAGCCTTGGCCGCATCGCGCTGCGCGCCCTGGCCTGGTTCCTCTGTGCATCCATCGCCGCTTTGTTCATCGGCCTGGCAGTGGTGGAGATATTTAAGCCCGGTGTCGGCATGCACCTGACGGCGAGCGCCGCCACCGGCGCCAGTGCCCTGACCAGCATGGCGCCGCCCACCTTTTCCGGCTTCGTCGAACATCTGCTGCCAACATCGATCCTGGATGCCATGGCACGCAACGAAGTTCTACAAATTGTAATGTTCACCCTCATCGCCGGCATCGCGCTGGCCCGGATGGGCGAGGCCGGCGAGGAACTGCTGCGCAGCACCGAGGCGATTTCCAAGCTCATCCTGAAGATGGCAAGCTATGTGATGTTAACGGCCCCCATCGCCGTATTTTCGGCTCTGGCATCGGTGCTGCTCAAGCACGGCATCGGCATCGTCGGCACCTTTGCCTCCTATGTTAGTGAAATCTACCTCGCCCTGGCGCTCCTCTGGGCGGTGATCCTGACGGCCGGCACGTTTGTGCTGGGTCCTCAGGGCCAGTGGAAACTGATGAAGGCGATACGCGAGCCTGCCCTGCTGGCCTTTGCGACTACTAGTTCGGAGAGCGCTTATCCCGTGCTGCTGGCGCAACTGGAGGCGTTCGGCGTGCCGAACCGCATCGCCAGCTTCGTGCTCCCGCTGGGCTATTCCTTCAACCTGGTTGGATCGATGTGCTACGGCACCTTCGCGGCCCTGTTTTTGGCCCAGGCCTATGACGTGTCCCTGACGGCGGTCCAAATCGCCCAGCTGCTATTGCTGTTGCTTCTCGCTAGCAAGGGCATCGCCAACGTTCCGCGCGCCTCGCTGCTCGTGGTGGCGGCGATCCTGCCGTATTTCCATATTCCCGAAGCCGGCGTGCTGTTGATCCTCGCGGTAGACAGCTTTGTGGACATGGGTCGTACCTGCACCAACACGGTGGCAACGGCCATTGCGGCCGCATCGGTTGCCAAATGGGAAGGCATGCTGCGCAATCCACAGGCAGAAGCATGACGTCTCGGACCGCGATTTAAAGGCGCGGCCGGCACGCGCGACATCACGCGACAATCCTTCGCCACTACGTCCGATTGCCATGGCACGGACTTTCGGGGCTGTACCTGGCGCGGCGAAAATACGCTGGCTAAGTTTGTGATATTGGTGTCCTATAACCTTCATAAAAAAATCGTCTGGATAACCGGAACGGTTAATGGGGAAGCGGCGCCCGCACGTAACGCACAGGCGAAGCCACAATGAATCTGCGTCACATAGAAGTCTTTCACGCGGTTTATCAGAACGGGTCGGTGATGAGCGCCGCCCAGACCTTGAACGTCTCCCAGCCTTCGGTCAGCAAGGTGCTGGCACATGCCGAAAGCAAGCTGGGGTTTCCGCTATTTCGGCGCCTGCGTGGGCGGCTGGTACCGACCGATGAAGCCCATGTGCTGTTTCGCGAGATCAGCGAATTGCATGGCCGCATGCAGTCGATTCACAAGACGGCGAAAAACCTGAAAGGCGGCGTGACCAGCTATCTGCGACTCGCGGTGCTGCCCGCGCTGGGCCTGGCGGCCGCCCCAGAAGCGGTCGCCCGTCTCTGCCAGGCGTATCCCACCGCCAACATCGACATCCAGACCCTGCATCATGACGATATCCTGCGCTCTCTGATGGAACGGGACAGCGATCTGGCCATCGGATATGACGCACCCGCCCATCCGCGCCTCCAAAGCGTCGAAATCGGCAGAGGTGAGCTTGTCGTGCTGTTTCGCAAGGACGGCTTGCCCAACCCCGCCCCGCGGATAAGCCTCTCCACGCTGAGGGGCAAGAGCTTCATTACCCTGGCTAACAGCGGGCCGGTTGGGAATCTCTATTCCAGCGAGACGATGGGGCTGGAGCTGGATCTGAAGGAACGCATTTCCGTGCGCACTTTCTACGTCGCGGCCGGTCTCGTGAAATCAGGCGCCGGCGTTGCGGTGATCGACGAATATACCGCGCGCGCGAGCCTGACGCCGGAGCTGGATTTCCGCCCTGTGCATCCCGCAATTTCCTTCGGCGTGCATGCGATCTATCTGGTAGACCGCCCGCCGTCGCGGTTGGGCAGCGCTTTTGTTTCGTCGCTGTCGGATATTCTGCGCCGGACGCAGCCCACCGCCGCGAACGCCGCATAGCACCGCCTATACGCCGCGTGGGTAACCATAGCCTCGATCTATAGCCTACAAAAGCATCGCTGACTTATCGCGCAGCGACGGCTGGGTTAAGCCTCGGAAATGATCGCCGAGGCTTATAAATCTATTTTTTCAACCGCCACACATCGGCAAAAACCATGCGATGTCATTGTACTGGGTGCAGGTGTCGTGGGTGTTTCCACCGCCTATGCGCTCGCACGTCGCGGCTTAAGCGTGACGCTTGTGGATCGCGAGATGGGGCCCGCACGGGGTGCCTCCTTCGCCAACGGTGCCCAGCTCAGCTACGCCTATTCCGACACGCTGGGCAGCCCGGCCCTCCTGAAGAAACTGCCGGGTCTGGCACTCGGTTCGGACCCGCTGTTCCGTCTGAAGCCTTCGCTGGATCCGGATTTCCTGCGCTGGAGTTTCAAATTCCTGGCAGCCTGCACGAACGGCAGCCAGCGAGCCGGCACGCTGGCAACATTGAAACTGGCACTTGAATCCCAGCTCGCGTTGCATGCCCTGCTGAAACACCATGCTCTGGAGTTCAGCCACACGATTGCCGGCAAGATGCATCTGTATTTCGACTGCGGCGCACTGAGCAATGCGGCGCGGATGGTGGCCCTCAAGCAAGCGAACGGTGCGATCCAGCATGTCCTGACGGCGCAGGAGGCCATCCGCATCGAACCCGCGTTGGCCGGCGCCGCACATCTTAAAGGCGTTGTCTATTCTCCCAACGATGAAGTCGGCGATCCCTACAAATTCAGTACCGGCTTGGTGCAGATCCTGGTGGAACAATATGGCGTGCGCGCCCAACTCGGGATGAAGGCTCACGATGTGCGTTTTGAGGCCGGTGGCGTTAGCGTGGCGGGCGAAGACGGCGAGTTGATCAACGGGCGCTCACTGGTGGTCGCGCTGGGCATAGGCGCGCCAACCTTCCTAGCCCGGATGGGCATCCATGTTCCGATCCAGCCTCTGAAGGGTTATTCCTTTACCGCGCCTCCCGGCGCGCTTGCGCCTCAGGTCAGCCTGACCGACACCGCCCGCAAGTTGGTGTTCTGCAATCTTTCCGGCCGAATCCGTGTCGCGGGCGTCGCCGAACTGGGAGTCTGGAACACCCGGCCGATCCCGGCGCGCCTCGCCAGTCTTGTGACGTCGGCAAGGGACTCGCTTCCACAGGCGGCGGATTTTGCAAATCTCGACAGCAGCTGGGTGGGTCTTCGCCCCATGAGCCCGACATCCGTGCCCATCATCAGCCGCCCACACCCCCGGCTGGTTCTCAATGTCGGTCACGGCATGCTGGGCTGGACGCTCGCGATGGGGGCCGGCGAACGCGCTGCATCCCTCGTGCTGCAAGACCAAGGCTTCGCCCCTCATCAAGGAACAACATATGACGCAGCCTGATACCTGCCCTGCCAGTCCACCCCTGAGCAAGGCACGTCGCGCCGGAAGCTTACTTTTTCTGTCGGGACAGATGCCGCGTAACGCTGCGGGCGACATCGTGACGGGCGACATCGAGATCCAGACGCGGCATGTTCTGGACAATCTTCAGGCCGCCCTGGCGGCGAACGGCGCAAGCTTCGCTCAGGTGGTGAAGGTCACGGCATGGCTGACCGATGCCCGCCATTTCAACGGGTTCAACCGCGTCTATCGTGAATATTTCTCTGAACCCTATCCGGCCCGTTCCACCGTGGTGTCGCAGCTGGTTGCACCCGGGGCGGATGTGGAAATCGAAGTCACCGCGTTCCTGGACTAGCCAAGCGGAGGACATGGGTGCGCGCGCCCCTGTCCGCTCCACATCTACAGCGCGCAGCGTGCCGGCTTGGTGCGCAGCAAGTCGCGGCCCGACAGAACATTCGTCAGCTTGCCGCCATCGATCGCAGCCTGACCGTTGACGAACAGATCGACGACGCCAGCGCTGAGCACCCGCGGATGCACATAATCGGCCTTGGGCGCGAACGTCTTCGGATCAAACACCACGATATCAGCGAAATAGCCGGGCCTGAGATAACCGCGCCGGTCCAGCTTGAACATGTCCGCCGTCAATCCGGTCGAATGGCGGATGAAATTCTGCAAATCGATCACATGCAGTTGCTTGACGTATTTCGCGTATTTTTCAGGGAAGCTCGCGAACTGGCGGGGATGACCGTTGGAACCGTCGGAACTGGTCACCACCCACGGTTGCCTCATGAACGCCTGGACGTCGCCTTCGATCATGTTGAAGGACACGATACCGTCCTTGTTGGTGGTCTGGCGCAGCACGCGGATGGCCGCTTCGACCGGTTCGACTTTCCATTCGGCTGCCATGTCGGATAGCTTCTTGCCGGTCCAGGGCATGTCCTGGGCGGTCAGCAGCATTGAATCCGGGCCGCCACGACGGCGCAGATTGTCGCGCATCTCTGTCTTGATCTTCTCCAGCGCCTCCGGATCGTTAAACCGCTTGATCATCGCTGGATAGCCTCCGTCGACCGCCCAGCGCGGCACAAGCGAAGCGCTAAGACTGGAACCCGAGGCAAGCCAGGGATATTCGTCGGCGGTCACATCTTGGCCGGTGGCGCGCGCCTGGTTGATCAACTTGATGACATCAGGCGCCATGCCATGCACATCCACGCCCAACGCCTTGATATGGGCGAAATGGACTGGCATTTCGGCTTCGCGCCCAATATCGATCGCCTCTTTCACCGAATTCAGCAGGCCGATGGTATAGTCGGATTCATCGCGCTGATGGGTGTCGTAAAGGCCGCCGCGGATCGCCGCTTCATGGGCGATCGCGATTACCTCCTCCGTCTTGGCGAAGCTTTGCGGCGCATAAAACAGGCCCGCCGAAAAACCGACCGCGCCTTCGCACATGCCCTTGGCGACCAGTGCTTTTTCCTGGTCCAGCTCGGGCCCCGTGGGGGCGCGGGCCTCGTCATGTAGAACCCTTCGGCGAACGGCGCCGAAGCCGACATAAGGCACGACATTGATGCCGATGCCCTGCCGCGTGAAACTGTCCGCCTCATCCTTGACGTCCGGTGTGCCCTGGCCATCGACGCCGATCAGCACGGTGGTAGAACCCTGGAACAGCCAGGGCGCGTTCATCCGGCTCTGGGGATCGGGTGAACGGATATAGGTGTCGGGATGGCTATGGGCGTCGATGAAGCCGGGCGCGACAATCATCCCCCTGGCGTCGATCGTCCGCTTGGCCGTGAAGTCGCTGGCAGCCGGGCCGACCGCCACAATCTTGTCGCCGCTGATCGCCACATTGCCTACGATGGGCTTCTGCTCAGCCCCGGTATAGATCGTGCCGCCGCGGATCAGAACATCCGCCGTCCTGCCTTGGGCAAGCACCGTGTCCGGCGCCGCCGCCCAGACCGCCGCCAGAAGTCCGGTAACGGCGGCTCCCGCGAAAAGGCGCGACAAGCGCCGCCGCGAAGGAACAGACGATAGAGAATGGGCCACGGTATGGTTCTCCGGATTAAAAGTTTGGCGCCGGAACAGGCGGGCGGCCATGATACGCAGCGGCCGCCCGGCAATCATTGGGCATCAAAGCGGACACCAATGCGGAACACCCGTCCCAGAATGTCGTACATCCCCTGGTTGGTCGAGGGATTGCCATAGGCCGTTCCGGCAGGACCATAGGCAACAAGGGCGGGATCCTTGTTGGCGATGTTCTGGACGCTGAAGAACGCCTCGGTATTCGCGCCATAAAGGTCGAAGGCATAGGTGAAGGTAACATCGACGTAGAAGGCGCCGTCGATATGGTTGTTATTGATCGTCGTGTTGGTGACTGTCGACAGCGGACAGCCGGTGGTGCAGGTCACATACGCATTGCTGTAGGTGCCCGCGCTGACGCCCCGGCCGATCAGCGAAACCGTCCACGGATCGTTGCTATAGGTCGGGGCGTCAGCGCGGCGCCAACTCGGCGGACCGTCGCCGGTGTTCTGGCCTGCCGTGTCTGTGGGCGGATCGATGCCGTTGTTGGTGTAGTTTTCCAGATAGTCGGTCGCCATGGCGCGAAGCGACACCGATCCTCGAAGCGGCGCATAGACATCCGCCATGTCGAAGGAATAGGACCCCTCGAAGTCAAGCCCCTGCGCCTTGAGCTGCGCGAAGTTGAACGGCTGCAGGCTGACCTTGGTGATGACCGGTGAGCCGTCTGGACTGGTGCCATAGGTGATCGCGTTGCAATAGGCGCTTTGGCCCTGGAAGCAGCGATTGGCAATGATCTGGGACGTGACCGAGCCGATCGCGCCCTTGATCTCGATGCTGTAATAGTCGACCGAGAAGTCCAGGCCCGGGATCCAGCGGGGCGAGAACACCGCGCCCATACCGAAGTTGCGCGCGATTTCCGGCTTGAGCTGCGGGTTGCCGGTGGTGACTTCCAGGAACTGGATATTGGTGTTGTTGGCGGGATTGGTCAGGATGTTGGTGCGGCTGGTGCCCGACGCAAACAGATCGTTCAGGTTTGGCGCCCGGATGTCGCGCGATTCCGTGACGCGCAGGCGGATGTCCGGAATAGGCGAATAGGTCAGGCCCGCTTTCCACGTCGTCACGACGCCGGAGGTGCTGTAGCCGGTGATGCGCGTTGCGCCGCTGAAATCCAGGCCTTCGGCGAGCGGTACCTGGGTTTCCAGGTAACCTTCGGTGACCTGGTAATAGCCCTTGGTGGGCAGGAAGTTGCCGACGAACCAGCCCGACTGGTATTGCGTCGGCACGAACCCATTGACCATTTCCTCGCGGTGTTCGACGCCCGTCGCGATCGACACCGGTCCAGCCCAGTCGTCGAACGCACGGAAGCTGAAGTTCGCGGCTGCCACATTCTCCTCGAACTTCTCCTTGCGGTAGGGATTGCCGAGCACATAGGCCAGGGCGGCCGGGCTGGCGACGCCAATGCCGAGGCGGTCGAGCGGCACGCAGCCATTGCCGGGCGATGTCAGGGTTGAACGGCAGACGATCTGGCCGTTTGCAGGATTGACTACCGCATCCTGGGCCAGCGCGAGTGCATTATTATTGGTAATGTCTCGCGCAACTTCGGTGGTGTGAGTTACCCCGTTCTGCGCATAGGCGTCCCACTTCACATCCCGGTTCAGCAGGTTGAACTGACCATCGGCGCCGACCACGAAACGGTCCACCAGCCGCTGATTGTCGGTCTTGCGGATAGGCAGGTCGGCATTGGTCGTGCCCAGCGAGAAGGACTTGATGTTCAGGGCGGTGAGTTGGGACTTCACGGAGGCCGGGATATATGCGTTGTCCGACATAATGGTGACGTTGCCCTGGTTGGACTGCACGCCCGTCCAACCCAGCGACGCATGCTTGTTCCATGACGCTTCGCCATATATCTCGATATCGTCGGTCAGCTGATAACTGACGCGGCCATAAATCGACTTGCGCCGGTCGTCGGCATCCAGCGACTGCGAGTTGTTGACCTGCACCGATTTCCAGGCGCCACCGACCATCCAAGGGTCCAGCACCTGGCTGCCATAGGCGAACTGGCCGGGCGCGCCGCCGATGCCAAAATATGTGCCGCGCAGCGCGGTGTTGGTGATGATGCCGCCCGGCGTGGCGTTGCTTAGGCCGGCATTCGCCGTCAGCAGATACTGCGGCAGGCCGTTACCGGCCTTGTAAGCCGGATTGGTGATGATGTAGTTGCCTTTGTTATTCCAATCGCGGGGCACGCCATAGATGCCGTCGCGATCGGCATATTCGCCGCTGACCAGAACATGGAGGCGATCGCCGAAGAAGCCCTTGCCAATCGTCAGGTCGAACTTGCGGTAGGGATCGTCGCCATAGGTGGTCTCGCCGCCCTCAATGGCCCCCTTAATGCCGGTATATTTCTTGTCGAGGATGAAGTTCACGACGCCGGACACCGCGTCCGAGCCATAGACCGCCGAGGCGCCGCCAGTGACCACTTCCACCCGCTGGACCAGCTGCTGCGGGAAATCATTGATGTCGACCACGCCCGTGACGGTCGAAGCGACCGAACGGCGCCCATCGAGCAGCACCAGCGTCCGGGGCGGGCCCAGCGCCCGCAAGTTCAGGGCGTTCACGCCCGCCGTGCCGGCGCTAATGGAGGCGTTCGAGGTTTGCGGCGACACGCTGCCCGCCAGCGCCGGGATCTCGTTGACATAATCCGAGAGGTTGGCGGGCGCCGCGGCCTTGATGTCTGCGGTGTTCAGAACCGTGAGTGGGGAGACCGCCTGATAGCCATTGCCCGCGATATGCGAGCCGGTGACGGTTACCTCTTCGACAGGCTGGGAGGATGGCCCCGCATCGGCAGACATTACCTGGGCGAGCACCAGCGGCGCCTCAGCTTTCGCCGCGGCTGGCTTTGCCGCCGCTTCGGCGGTTACAACCGCCAGTGGGGGCTGCTGTACCTGCGCCGAAGCGCGATGGGGGACGGCCGCCATCAAAGCCGCAATAGCCAGCACACTCGCCGAACCTTGCAGACGGCGCATCCGCGGCACGCGGAAGACAGATTCATAGGCCATGGAACCCCCTAATCCTGGCGGCCGCGATGTACGCAACGCCAGACCCAAAATGTTTCTCGATTGCTGGTCCCCCGACCGCAGACAGGATCAAGCACAGGAATGCTAGTGCGGGTCGGAATGGAGCGAAATTTCTAAGGCTTGGTCAGCGTATAACCTTTAGGCATGCCTAATCGGACGCCAGAAGCGTCCAAACCTGTGTTCATTCATCCGTGATACCCGGCCGCCGGATGGACATTTTACCGCAGGCGTAACGCTGACGCCAAATTCGCGCCCAACTGCGCACAACCGATTCCGTGCCCTTGATATTGGCCCTGTTCCTTGTGACATGACCTGACTGGCTCTTTTTGTACCAAGCGAATTGATAGAAATTGGCTTGGAAAGGAGCTTAGTCATGCCGAAGAAGAGACCGACGCCGGAGCAGATAGTGACGCTGCTGCGGCAGATCGAGGTGGCGACGTCACAGGGTAAATCGGTAGCGATTGCATGCCGGGAAGCTGGGATCTCGGATCAGAGCTACTATCGCTGGCGCAAGGAGTACGGAGGGCTTGATCTGGATCAGGCCCGCCGGATGAAGGACCTAGAGAAGGAAAACAGCCGGCTGAAGCGGCTGGTTGCCGACCTGTCGCTTGAGAAGCAGGTTCTCAAGGATATTGCCTCGGGAAACTTGTAAGCCCCGAACGGCGCCGGCAGGCGGTTGCAGGGGCACGGGAGAAGTATCATCTCTCGGAGCGCCAGGCCTGCCGGATCGTCGGCCAGCCGCGCGGAACGCAGCGCTACACGGTCATAGCGCGCGCAGATGAAGATGCGCTGACACGGGCCATTATGGAGCTGGCGGCACAATATGGCCGCTATGGCTACCGGCGGGTCACCGAGCTGCTCAATCGTGCAGGCTGGGCTGTCGGCACCGACAGGGTTCTGCGCATCTGGCGCCGTGAGGGGCTGAAAGTACCCAGGAAACAAAGGCCAAGAAGCCGCTTATGGCTCAATGACGGCTCCTGTATCCGGCTCAGGCCGGAGCGGCGCAACCATGTCTGGTCCTATGACTTCGTGGAGGCCCAGACCCACGATGGCCGGAAGGTTCGGCTGATGCCGCTGATCGACGAGTTCACTCGGGAGTGCCTAGCGATCCGGGTCGCCAGACGGATCAACAGCCTGGGGGTTCTGGAAACCATGGCTGACGTGATGCTCGTGCGCGGTATCCCGGAGCACATCCGATCCGACAACGGCCCGGAGATGACGGCCAAGATCGTGCGTAGCTGGCTTGCGAGTGTGGGCGCCAAGACGCTCTACATCGAGCCGGGCAGCCCCTGGGAGAACGGCTATTGCGAAAGCTTCAACGGCAAGCTGCGGGACGAACTGCTCAACGATGAAATCTTCTGCAGCCTCAAGGAGGCCAAGGTCCTCATCGAGCAATGGCGCCAGCACTACAACACCGTCAGGCCGCACTCATCGCTGGGATATCGGCCACCTGCGCCCCAGACTTTTGTGCATCAGCCACCCCATCTGGATGGAGCGGATGCTATGCAGTAGTCTCAATCACGCTGGTACAAAATATCCGTCAGGCCACCCGTGAGCGACATCAACACTGCCGTGGTGGATAGTCTGAAAGTGCTTGACCCCAAACGGCCGATTAGAGAAGCGGACATAAGCGGACACGGTCTCGTGATCTGCAAATGTGCCGAAATCCCGGTTACAGCGTCTGTGACAGACACTGTCACAGATACTCCGTGCCAGTGGCACTTTGATTAGCTGCTTCATGTTGGCATCACTGGCGATCTATCGAAGAGAAACGCCAGCAGCGGGCCAGCAGCGGGATAGTCTGAGTCGCTCGGGCTGGTTTCACCCTCCGCGCCTAGGGTCGTTAGAGACCCTCTGGACGCGCATCAGTTCAAATACCGACCTACGAATAGGCTCCGGTGATGTCGCGAGAGGTTGCAGTGCAAGTCGCTTCGCGGGACGGCCTCCGATCCGGCGCCTAACGGGCTACCGCATGATCGTCGTATCTGCGCTTGCAGTGGGTATCCGGATGCGCGTTAGCACGCGGTACCCATACCTCGAGTTCCAACGAAGGAACCCGCGTGAGCGATATCCCAGGAAAAGTAAATGTCTACAAGCGGAACTTTCCTACCCGTCTCGGTTTCGCGTTTTTTCTAATCAGAAACACCACGGCTCTCATCAGGCGTGTCTTTAAAATCTCATTGGTCCACAAACGCAAACTTGCCACCGTATCGAAGCGCGGCCGTGGTTGACCGCTCGGCAACAAATTCGTTAGTGGTGGCCAGCGCTTATTAAACATGCTCGGGCTGGGCACGATGTTTGCGCCATGGCTTGATGTAATTGGGAACATTCTCGTCATCCTTTCTCCCCACAAAGTTCCTTTCGAAGTTGAGGATGGCCACATTAAAGTTCCTGTCACTCTCAGCATGGGATGGAAACGCGGACTCCTGGTTGCGCTTGTATTGGCCGGACTGTTTTTTCTGGCTGAGGTCGGGTCAGGCAATTCCGCCATCAGCAGGCTTGGCATTGCCGCGATGGTCGCAGCGCTGAAGGATCCTCTCGCCGTCTTTAACGAGCGGTCGCCAGGCAAGCGTTCGGGTGCACTGCTTTCGATCAAGAAGGGGGCACCGCATGAACGAGTTCTCTCTACCGTGCGCGAGCGTCCATCGCCCCCTGGAACACCTGTCGGCATCCCGCCGGGTGCCGACAATCCGGTTTTCGCCGCGACCCCTGCCGCACTGATCCCGGGCATCCCGCCTGCAGTGCCAGGAGATCGGGTTTTCGGCCCGCCGACTTTCGCACCCTTTTTCCCGGGTGCGGTTGGCATTCGTCCGGGAGAGCAGGTACCGCCTCTAATCATCCCGATCACGCAGCCCGGTCTCGAAATACCTCCAGACTCAATACCGCCAGGAACAACGCCGCCGGGAATAGTCCCGCCAGGAGAGACCTCGCCAGAGCAACCGTCTATACCGCCGGGCATCACACCTCCGTCCGAGCCTCCCGAGATAATCGTGCTTCCCGAACCCGGGACCTGGGGAATGATGATCCTCGGGCTCTTTGTGATCGGCATGGCGACGCGCCGGCGTGCGCGCAATGGCGCGGATAAGTGATCTGGCCTCCCAGGGCAGATAGAACATCGGGCGTCCTGCGATCCCTGATACCGGTGACTGTAGCATGCCTGGTCGGGTTTCTGCTTTGGCTTCGGTTGCAAGAGCGTGCCCCATCCGTACCTCAAGCAGCGGTGGCAATCTCCGTTCCAGCGCCTTCGCCTGAAATTCCGGCGCCCGGTCCTGAGGTCCCAGCACACTCTTCTAAAAAGCGGATCTGGTATCCCGCTAAGGATCATTCCCATCTCTCTCTGCCCGATGGGCGGCAGGAGATTTTGCGCAGCATGCTCAACATCACCAAGCCGATGCATTTCGGCACGTTCGTCTGGGATGATGCTAAAATTCCCAAGGGGCCGGTGTGGGTGCGCATCGACCTAGGCCGGCAACTTCTGTCAGTGTTCCGGGCTGGCCACGAGATCGGTTCCACCGTGATTCTCTACGGGGCCAATCGCAAACCCAGCCCGACGGGGAGATTCACGATCCTGCAGAAGAAGCCGGAATATTATTCCCACACCTATGACGCACCGATGCCCTACATGCTCCGCCTGACCGACGATGGCGTGGCGATTCATGGCGCCAACGTGCGCAAAGGCTGGGCGACCCATGGCTGCATCGGTGTTCCGCTGGATTTTGCGCGCCTGCTTTTCGCCGCAACAAATAAAGGCGATGTAGTCGTGATCGTTCCTGCTTAAAAGGCCGTATAGCTGCCCGCCACCCAGCCATTGTATCGCGCCTTGAGTTCGCAGCGCACCAGGGCGAGTAGCACGTCCGGCGATGTCATCTGTTTGTTTTTCTCAATCATGCGGACATACAGATGCGGGAGCGCGCGCGTGATCTCAATAGACGGGCAAATGCCTACGCAAATTACAAGCGATCTTGATTTGCCTAGCGGAGCATTCACTGATGTTTTGCCAACTTCCGGGCGGTTCATTTCCTACAGTTCCATCACCCGGCTAGTAAAACTCGCTCCCGCGCACGGTGTGGGCCTCGTCAGTTGTGATAACATCACTTGGTATGCACAGGCACTCAGTATCCGGAGTGACAGACAGCCAAGGTGAGGAACGAGACGCAGAGGCAACGCGAACAGGAGGAAAGATGAGTGGTTTGCAGGACTATCATCATGCCGAAGACAAGCCCGACAAGACCAAGAGGATTACAACATGGGTCGCCATTGTACTGATAGTGGGCGGAATGGCTTTCTACATAGTTGAAGAAATGCAGAAGCCCCAACCGTCGCAAGCAGGTCAATCTTATCCGCGAGGGCTGTAGCTAAAGAACCCTATTGGATTAGCGAAACTCGTCAGGCTAAACGCCCTGAGCAGTGGTGATGGTTCGCGGCAGGTTCTCAGCTTTGCACTCGCGCCGCGGGCGCGCGAGCACCTTGGTGACTACTGATCCGCAACGACGATAGTTTGGTCCGGATTATCGAGCATCTCAGGGGCTTGCCCTGATGAGTTGATATCTTCGCCATCAGGCTTAGTACGCTTTACTTCCTGCACCGCAATGGCGATCCGATGCCAGAGGTCAGACTCGGACGTGTTGCCAACCTCCAATGCGCCAAGACTGCGAAGCAACGCTTGTGCGAGCGCTTGTTCACCAAACTGCGCAATTAGTTGAGTAGCTTCGCGCCACGCTTCGGCGTCGCGCAGATGGGCCTGGCGTATGCCAAGATGCCAGAAGTTACCCACCACAGGCAAAAACGCTCCCGATTGTATTGCACTGCACTATGAAACGAGGGGCAGCTTGATTATGGTTAAGCAATATGCAGGCCACCAGACTAACCTATTGTTTCCTCTGGCTCGTCCCACATAGGCAGGGCGTCTCTGTATCTGTTGTTTACAGTAGCGACACTCATAGGGCGTCCGCGCGTGGAGTTTTCCGTGGTTAGGTCTGCCTCGAAAGGCAGGGCTCTATCTTCACGATGCCACGGTGATGTCCCTGTAAGCAGCGCATACGGAGACCTCACCTAGCCGCGTAAGCGTCGCCTAGGGCTGTTATAATCACCGTGAGAACATTGGCAGCGAACCCTGGGCTGGGAGTGCAGCACCTTTAGTTCCGTGGGGTGCTCGCTCGACTATCATGGCGACTGGCCCGCTTAGCTCGAAACCACCATTGCGCCTCACCCGTTTGCTGGGAAAACCTGGTGCCATGGGCGGGAGCGCACACTATTCAGGATTTGGCAACATTTCTGCGACATATTGCGACAAATTGCACGACCGGTGAAACGCTGAGCGGATTTGATTGTGACGGGGCGAACACCTTAACGCAGGAACGCTAGTGACAATAACAAAAGTAGACTTCTCAAAGCTCAGCATTCTGGTGATTGACGACAGCCAGTTCGTCAGGAAACTCGTAGAGGAAATCCTGCGCAGCTTTGGTGTGGGCCGGGTCATTTCCGCCGAATCGGCTGATGAGGGATTCGCTCAGATCGAAAGGCACTCACCACACGTAATCATCTGCGATTGGCAAATGTATCCGGTGGATGGGATCACCTTCTTGCGAAGGCTCCGACAAGACCCTGCGGGGCGCTATCGGTCCGTGCCCTTCATTATGCTCACGGGGCAGAGTGGGAATGATGATGTTTCCGCCGCGATAAGAGAAGGCGCAGATAGCTACATCGTCAAGCCGGTCTCGGCACAAACGCTGATGAACCATCTTCTGAAGGTGATCATCGCGGACAAGAACAAAATGGGTGACCGAAAGACATGGGCTGTTTGAGTACACATCGCAGCCATCAGTCGCTCTTGGAGAAGGTGTCGGGACCAAATGCCGTCACAATAGAGACGCTCGTGGAGCGGGGCGAAATCGCCCCTGCACGATGTAAGAGAAGTTTGACGATTTCCTCAAGCTGCGCGTCATCGCTCTCGAAAAAATGCTTGATAACTTCGAGAGCAAGATAGCGTCGAAGGCTTGGTGGCGCATCTTTTATACCATTATACAAGACGTTAGAGGCAACGCGTGCTCGCAAGTTGAGACTCGCGCAGTTTGCCCATTGGTGTCCAAGCAGCAGGCGCAGGGCCGCCACAATTGCGGCAGAAACCAGGGCAAATGCCCACCACTGTTTTGGTAAGCAAGAGTGGCCATGGCATCAACGCGGCGACTACGAGCAGGGCAATTAATGGTGGCCAAGGGACTGATCTAGACAGCCTATATTAGCATTGCGCGCGGCTGGCGGACCCGTCCGCCCGTGTGGGGCAGCGCGCCTAGCCAACCACCCAGGTGGTAACGGGTCCTTTTGTTTCGTTTTGTACGGAACTTCGGCGTGTGTCGGGGTCGGAACTCAGGTAAACTCGGTCTCGGCCAAAGCTGTCCCGAACCCGATGCAAAACCATTCACCCTCCGGGCTCCAAGCCGTCCCCTACCTCCAATGGGGTAGTCACCTGACCCAGTTCTTTGGATCGGGTGACGAGTTGCGTGACCTGCTCGTCCCCTATTTCAAAGCCGGTCTAGAGAATAATGAAAGTTGCCTCTGGGTGACAGGCTCGGCATTCAATGCCGAAGACGCGCGATCCGCCTTGCGGGCGGCTCTGCCCGACTTGGATCGGCGCGAACGGAATCGGCAGATCGAAATCGCCAATTCTGACGAGTGGTATTCAGCAGGCCAAAAGCTCCAACCGCACGACATAGTCGCGGGTCTTCTGAAGCGCGAGCAGGACGCGCTTGGAGTGGGTTACACCGGACTGCGGACCAACGGGAATTGCGCTTGGGTTTCGCGCGATCAGTGGGACGACTTTCAGGAATATGAAACTCTCGTGCATAAGGCCATTCGCGGTCGGCGCATGATCTGCATGTGCAGCTATTGTGTGGACCAGTTCCACAATGGCGAATATCAGGAGGTCATGGTTCGGCACGATTTGGTCGTGCGGAGCACGTTCCACGTCCCTACCCGTCAGTCGAGTTCAAATAGCGCGTCGGTTGACGTAACCCCTGAGCGGCGGAAACGCACAGTGGACCTGGCGATGACCGCCTCACACATGGGAACATGGCGCTACACGCTCGCTGACAACATTTGTTATTACGACGAAAATGCCCAACGGCTTTATGGGCTAACAGAGGCGAAGTTCCTCCACGACGAAGCGGGCGCGAGAGCAAAATTTCACCCTGACGAAATGGAGCTTATGTGGGCGAAGGTAGCCCGCGCGCTCGATCCTGCGAGTGACGGACGCTACGATATGGAATATCGGGTAAAGCAGTCTGATGGGAGTTGGCGCTGGCTTAGCGCGTCTGGTTTGGTTGAGTTTGAGGGCACTGGCCCCGACAGAAAGCCAATCGCGATTTCCGGGGCAAGTAGAGACCTCACTGAGCAGAAACACGCGGAGGAGCTACAAAGGTTGCTCCTCAATGAACTGAACCACCGGGTTAAAAATACCTTTGCTACTATTCAGGCAATCAACGCGCAAACGTTGCGTTCCGCTCAAGATTTGCCTTCGGCAAAGAAAACCTTGGACCACCGTATCCGCGCGTTGGCCCAAGCCCACGACATCCTGACATCGCGCTCTTGGACCGGTGCTAATTTGAACGATCTCGTGGTGCGCGCGTTCGAGGCGTTTGCTCCGACGCAGGTGGAGATGTTCGGTGACCCAATCGACATCTCTCCCAAGCACGCCCTTGCCTTGTCCATGGCGCTGCACGAACTTGCGACGAATGCCACCAAGTACGGCGCACTCTCGTGCCCCGAAGGCCGCGTGAGCCTCAAGTGGTACGTGCGCCAGGGAACGTTGCATCTAGATTGGGAAGAGAGCGGTGGCCCTCGGGTGGCCCCGCCAACCAGGAAAGGGTTCGGCAGTCGGTTGCTGGAACAGCTTCTGGTTGGTGACTTGGGTGGAAACACAACGCTCGATTACGCTGCGTCCGGCGTCAAATGTAACATCGCCGTTGCCATCTAGTCCGGCGGCTCGATTTCACCGTAAAGCTGGAACAGGGCCAATGGGGGGAGGCTGGCGCTAGATCAGCATAGACAGCGGAACCCGAGGCATTTCTGCCCTGGGGTTTTCGGTCCGCGCCCCGTTCAGGAGAGACGGAGTATTGCGAGAGCGATTTAAAAACGACCTTTACTTGGTTTTCACGGTCGTGATTTTTTCAGTTACGACCTTTTCGACCTTTGGCTTTGCTTCCGCTTCAACAACAACCACTTCTGGCGGAGGTTTCGGCTTCTCATCGTCTGTGATGATGATTCTATCGCCCATCTAAACCTCCTATTTGCTCTGCCCGGTAACTATTATGGCCTTAGGAGCGCCACCGCTTTTGTAGTTGTCCCACATGAAAAATCCGACGATACCAACGGCAAGGAGCACTGCCCCGAGGATAAATCCCATTATGGCGTTGCCACCGCCGCCACTGCCATCTTTTTCGATAATGGTTGCCATGCAGGCTCTCCAGTTTGGGCTTCGAGTGAGCAATAACGATCGCTCCAGCCAAAAGTTCCAAAGCTTGGCCAGCTCGTAGTTTTTCGCTCGCAAAGATTGCTAACTCGTACTGGATAGATGGCTCTCTTATCGCCGAAGCTGAAGCAATTGGACCGGATTATTGGCCACGCACGATATGGGTTTCAGTCCGCTTTGGGTCAGATGCCGTCATTGCCGGGATCAGCGCGAAGGCGGCCACTCGTGTACCCGTAAGTCCCTTCAGGTTTGGGCATGACGGCCTTGCGGAGCCGAACCCGCCGACGAATGTCCTGTGTGGATGGCTCCTGCATTGCAAGGGTTGATTTGATGGTGTGGCGTGATGGTCGGGTGCAGTCTTGTGTTCG